>LNFM01010733.1_pt1 | contig 12747 bp, 11 predicted proteins | sample 596031 | NCBI WGS metagenome assembly LNFM01 (sample SAMN04254537, study PRJNA301005) | activated carbon metagenome | isolation source: dual media filters at the Ann Arbor, Michigan drinking water treatment plant | place: USA: Ann Arbor
AGTGGATGCGTCGCGACCTGCTGCCCGGCCGTGGCCGCGCGCGAGAGCACGCGCATGCGGCCTTGAGACTGAAGAACAGAAAAAAGCCCCCGGTCGCCTTGCACGGCGACCGGGGGCCCCTCCGGACAACCCTCCCCCGGCGTCCGGAGCTGTGACTGTGGAGCGCCTGGCGCGCTCCGCCGCTAGCATCAAGCCGGGCTGATCAGGCCCAGCGAGATCGCCCTCGCCACCGCCGCCTGCCGGCCACTCACCTCCAGCTTCTTGGCAGCGTTCTGCAGGTGGTAGATCGCCGTGCGCTCGCTGACGCCGAGCAGGCGGCCCACTTCCCAGCTGGTCTTGCCTTCGGCGGCCCAGTGCAGGCACTCACGCTCGCGGCGAGTCAGTTCTGGCGTGGTGATGCAGGCGCGACTGCGCGCGAAGGGCCTGGCGGCCTCGTGCGCGTAGTGGGCGATGGTCAGCAGCTCGGGCAGGCGCCTCTCGATCTCGGCGGCGCGACTGCGCGGACCGGCAAAAGACATCAGGCCCCAGCAGGCACCGGGACCGTGCAGCGGCACACTGACCCCGGCACCCAGCCCGAACGCGTGAGCCTCCTCGAACATGCGATTCACCAGCTGATGGTGTGGATCGACCGCGCAGCGCGCCCTGAGCTGGGCCTCGCTCCAAAGGAAGGGCGTGCTGTTGTCATGGCAGTGGGCAACGACCGGGTCGATCTTCAGGTAATCGCATTCCAGGTAACGCTCGACCCAAGGCAAGGGATAGTCGCCGAGGGTGTACTGGTTCTGGCGTTCGTTCACGAGCGGCAGGTTGATCGCATAGACCCAGTGTTCGACGCCCAGCTTATCGAGGACGCGACACAGCTCACGGCTGAGCTGCTCGGGCGTGACGACATTTGTGAGCATGCGGAGGGAGCGAAGCGAGATGGCCATGACCCGTTACTCGAAGAATCGGGAGCGACTCGATCACTGCGAGGCAGTTCACGAATCGGGGCCGACCATAGCAAAGGGCGGGGAATCTACGGTGTCACTTGCCCGCGCCAAACCGACCGCGGACGACCCCCTTCTTATTCATAAAAATCAATAACTTAATAGAAGCTCCCGCGGGCGAATTTGTTCAACAGGAGGCGAAAGCTTCCCACTTCATCCCGGTCGGATGCCCTATCGCCCCAAGCCGAGCCAGGGCAGGCTGAGTGCGAACAGCACCCCGAGCACGAGGACCAGCAGTCCCAGCGCGTGCCAGGGCCGCTGCCGCAGCGCCTGCCAGAGCCCCGGCACCTCGCCGGCCGCCTGCGCCCGTTGCCACGCCTCTCGAGCCAGGCGGGCACGCTCCGCCTGGTAGGACGCAACCAGTGCGCGCGCTCGCTCCAGATCGACCTCGTGCTTCAGCCACAGGGCCGCGGGCGACAGCCCGAACAACCCGGGCGGGCTCTGGTAGTGCTCGATGCCGGCATCGGTCAGAACTGACTCGATGCCCTCCAACTCGTCCTCCGGAACGTCCCGAAGGCCCACAAGACGCGTCGCCATGGGCTCAGGCTCCTCGCTTCCGGATGCTGCTGGCCGGCCCCAGAAGCCGCGCGACCGTCAGCTGACGGTCCTCAGTCGTTTTGTGCATGGCACCTCCAATACTCGTGAAGCGGGGCAAGCGATCCAGCCAGATGCGCGCTCCCAGGTCAGTACCCCTCATGCCAGCACCCGGCCGATTCCATGGGCTTCGATCGCCGCGATCAGGGCCTTGCGCTCCTCCCCCTCGGGCGCCGTGGTGAAGGAAAAGCGGAAGTGCACGGCGCCTGAGGGCGTGCGTGAAGAGTGGATGGAGGCGAGATTCACGTCGGCGTGCTCGAAGACTTCAAGCAGGGCGCGCAGCGAGCCGGGGCGATCCTCCGGCAGATGCACGCTCAGCGCTCCGGCATGCGCGAGATCGGCCAGGAGATAGCCGACCTGCTCGAAGCCGTGGTTGCCGCGGGCGATCTCGTCAGCGCCGAAGGCCGCGCGAGGCGCCGCGATGAACTCGCGCTCGAAGGCCTCGCGATCTCCGACACGCACCAGCTCGCGCAAGCGAGTGACGCGCGCGGCCAGACTGTCGAGTACCGGCAGCACGGCCGAGTTGTCGAACTGGATGCCGGCATAGATCGCCGGGTTACCGGCCAGGATGCGGTCGGCCATGGCGAGATCCAGCTCGAACGAGACCGAGCGGAAGGGGAACAGCGCGGCCGGTCCGCCCAGATCCGTCGCCAGCTTGGCGAGCACGCCGGCCTGGGCCAGATGACCGGCATGCACCAGCGCCTGCACCAGGGCCATCACCCGATCGTGCTGCTGCGGATCGCACTCGACACGCTCGGCCTGTAGCGCCGCATAGAGGGCATCGACGAAGCCGCGCCAGCGGTCGATACGCGCCTCGCAGCTGATCAGCACGCGGCCGCGCAGGCTGGGGGCCTTCGGCGGCGCGGTCATCGGATGCAGGCCCAGCACTTCGGCGTGTGAGGCCAACATGGCCGCCACCGGCGTGGCCTTGATCGAGGTGACATCGATCCACAGCTGCACGGCCGCGCGCTCACCGGCCAGGTTCACCGCCTCGCCAATGAGGCGCGTGGTCTCGGAAATCGGCGCGCAGAACACGATGACTTCGCTGTGCGCCAACAGCTCGACCAGCGAGCAGGCCGACGGATCCGCGGGATCACAGCCCAGCACGCGGCAGCCCATGCGTTCGACGAAGAACTGTGCCAGCCAGCGGCCGTAGGCGCCGGCGCTGCCGACGATGCCGATAGTGGCGGTCGCCCTCACGTACCGGTTTCCGCGGCGAGGGTCACGCCGCGCGCTTCCGCGCGGCCAGCGGGTCGACCGGCTCGGGCACCGGTGCGTCGACGCGCGGCGACAGATCGGGCTTCAGCGCCACGCGTGCGTCGAAAACGAAGCACTCGCCCTGCCAGCCCGCGCCACCGACCTGCTCGAAGTAGTCAAGGATGCCGCCGTCGAGCTGGAACACGTTGGCGAAGCCGGCCTCCTGCATCCACAGTGCAGCCTTCTCGCAGCGGATGCCGCCGGTGCAGTAGCTGACCACGGTGGCGTCGGCCAGCTCGGGCTTCAGCGGCGCGAGCGAGGCAGTGAGGTCGGTGAAGTTGTCGATCGGCAGCAGCACCGCGTTCTGGAAGTAGCCGTAGGCCAGCTCCTCGCGATTGCGCGTATCCACCAACACCAGCGGGCGCCCGGCGTCATCGCGGCCCCGGCTGATCCACTCGCGCAAGGTCGCGGGAGACACCGTCGGCGCGCGCCGCGCGCGCGGCACGCATGCGTCGTGACCGAAGGCGATGATTTCCTTCTTCAGCTTCACCTTGAGCCGCGCGAAGGGCACATGCGCGCTCCAGCTGCGCTTGACCCGGAGATCCGCGAAGTCGGGCTGTGCGCGCACGAAATCGAGGACCGATTCCACCGCGTCTGCAGCGCCGGCCAGGAACAGGTTCAGCCCTTCCGGCGCCACCAGCACGCTGCCCTTCAGCCCCGCCGCCTCGCAGCACGCCCGCAGCTGTTCGCGCAGCGCTGCCGGCTCCGCGACATCGGCGAAGTGATAAGCGGCGATGTTGAGCACCGTGCGGGTCATCGCTGAACTCACGCCGAGGCGCGGGCGCGGAGCGCGGCCACGGCCGGCAGTTCCTTGCCCTCGCAGAATTCCAGGAAGGCGCCGCCGCCGGTGGAGATATAGCTGATGCCCGATTCGACCCCGTACTTCTCCACCGCCGCCAGGGTGTCGCCACCGCCGGCAATGGAGAACGCGGACGAGTCGCGGATCGCCTCGGCCACGGCACGCGTGCCCTCGCCGAAGGCGTCGAACTCGAACACCCCGACCGGGCCGTTCCAGATCACGCTTCCGGCCTTGGCGATGATGTCGGCGTACTGCTTCGCGGTGGCCGGGCCGATGTCGAGGATCATGTCCTCCGGGCCCACGCGATCGACGTCCTTGATGCTGGCCGGCGCGTCGGCAGCGAAGGTCGGCGCCACCACCACGTCCACCGGCAGCGGGATCTGCGCGCCGCGGGCCTTGGCGTCGGCGATGATCTGCCGCGCCGTGTCCAGCAGCTCGGTCTCGCACAGGCTCTTGCCCACCGGCAGCCCCTGCGCGGCCAGGAAGGTATTGGCAATGCCGCCGCCGACGATCAGCTGGTCGACCTTGCCGACCAGACTGCCGAGCAGCTCCAGCTTGGTGCTGACCTTGGAGCCGGCAACGATGGCCAGCAGCGGCCGCGCCGGATGCTCCAGCGCCTTGGCCAGCGCATCCAGCTCGGCCATCAGCAGCGGGCCGCCGCAGGCGACTTTGGCGAAGCGGATCGCACCGTGGGTCGAGGCCTGGGCGCGATGCGCGGTGCCGAAGGCGTCCATGCAATAGATGTCGCAGAGCGCCGCGTACTTCTTCGAGAGCGCTTCGTCGTCCTTGCCCTCGCCGCGGTTCATGCGGCAGTTCTCCAGCAGCACGATCTCGCCCGGCGCCACGCTGAAGCCGCCGTCGACCCAGTCGCGGACCAGCGGCACCGGCCGGCCGAGGTGCTCGGCGAGGCGCGCGGCCACCGGCGCCAGCGAATCGGCCTCGCTCCACTCGCCTTCGACCGGACGGCCCAGGTGCGAGGTGACCATCACCGCCGCGCCCTTCTGCAGGGCCAGCTGCAGCGTCGGCAGGGCGGCCAGGATGCGCTGTTCGGCGGTGATCCGGCCGTCCTTGATCGGCACGTTCAAGTCTTCTCGGATCAGCACGCGCTTGCCGGCGAGGTCGAGGTCGGCGAGACGGAGGATGGACATGGTGAACAGGCGCCCGTGGCTGTCAGTCAGGCCGTGGATTATGCCGGAAGCCTGCTCGAGGCCAGGCCCGAGCTGAACTTGGGCGCCGGAGAGTCCGTCGATGCCAACTCAGGGCATGGCCTGCAGGGCTTCGAGCACGCCCGGCAGCAGACTGCGGATACCCGCATCCTCGCTGCGGCTGGCCTCGAAGTGCAGGGTCAGCAGCAGGGCCTGCAGGTTGTGGCGCGCCGCCAGCGCCGAAGGGTCCGACCACAGCGCCCTGGCCTCGCCCAGGCGCGGTGGAAACTGCAGCAGCCAGCGCCGCCAGTCGGCTTCGTCGAACACGCCGCGCCGGGCGATGAACAGCAGCGGCGCGGCCAGCCGCGCCGGCTCGTTGAACACATAGGCATGACCATCCGCGGCCAGCACCTGGGCGCCGACCGCGTCGCGCAGCCGGGCCAGCTGCGCGGCATCGAGCGCGGGGTTCAGGGCCAGCTGCAGCACCCAGTCGGCACCGTGGGCCACGCCGTGGCGCCAGCCGGCACCGACCTCAAAGCCACGGTAGTCGCGCACCGCGGCCAGGTAGGCCGCCGCTGCGGTGAGCAGCGCTTCGCGCTCAGTGGCCTCCATCCAGGGCGCGATGAGGTCCGCGCGGCTCAACTCGGCCAGCACCAGTGCTGCGAAGGGCCGCGCCACGCCCTGCGGATCCTCAGCCTGCAGCTGCCCCAGCAAGCGCGATTTCAAGACGCGCAGGTTCGCGCTGTCGAGTTGGCCGGCGCGCATCCACGCGCTCAGGGCTTCGAAGGCGATGCCGTCGCGCAGTGCGGGGCGAGGGTCGGCCAGGCAGTCGAGCAGGCCCAGCGCCAGGGATGCGCGCAGCGCGTCCTCCAAAGCGAAACCCTCACTCTTGAGGGCGTGCAGCGATGGTTCGTCCCAATCCTCGGGCGGGCAGGCCGCGCGACAGCGGTCTGCGGCCACGCCCAGAGCGAGTGCCCCGACGATACCGAACAGTGGCGAAAGCTGGGATCTGCTCACCGGCTCTATTCCTCGGTTTGAGCCTGGCCTTGCGCCAAGTCCCGTGCATCCGATTCGACCCGGTTGCGCCCGGCCGACTTGGCGCGATAGAGCGCGGCGTCCGCCCGGGCCAGCAGCGATTCCTCGCAGTCACCTGCACGGTACTCCGCCACGCCTGCGCTCAGCGTGACCCGCCCGGCCTCCGGCATCGGACAATCCTGGGTCGCGGCGCGCAGGCGCTCCGCGACCAGCAGCCCGCCTTCGATGCGGGTTTCGGGGCAGAGGATCAGGAACTCCTCACCGCCCCAGCGACCGACCATGTCAGTAGCTCGACGATCGCGCAGCAGCACATGCCCGAGGCACTGCAGCACGAGATCGCCGATCGCGTGCCCGTGGGTGTCGTTGACGCGCTTGAAGTGATCGATGTCGATCAGCACGACGCAGAAGGGCGAGCCGTGCCTGCGCGCGCGGGCCAGCTCCTCGGCCAGCCGATGTTCGAGCTTGAGCCGGTTGTAGAGCCCGGTCAGCCGATCGTGGTTCGACAGTCGCTGCAGTTCGCGATTGCTGTGCACTAGGCCACGCAGCACTTCCTGTCGCGCCATTTCGTTGTAGCGCGCCTGCAGGACCAGACAGACGAAGGTGCCCAGCAGATTGAAGGCCGCGACGGCATCGAAGCGCTGCGGCTGCCAGTGCATCCAAGGGCCCGCGAGGGCAAGCAGACTGGCCACGACCAGGACGGACGTGGCCCACAGCCCGCGCCGCTCGCCCAGCAGGAACAGGGCCAGGCCGGGGAACACCCCCAGCCAGGCGAGGCTGTACAGACCTGCGCCCACCATCAGCACGTAGGCGAGCAGGAACAGGCCCACGATGACGAGGGTCGACCACGCCGCTACATCCAGCTGTCTTGAGCGCCGGTACCAGGCCATGACGCCCAGCGCCAGCGCGCCCGCCACGACATCCAGCACGGCCACCCGCGGAAGGCCCAGCACCAGCAGGTTGAGTACGGCGAACACACCGCACATCGCCACCAGCACCAGCAGACTCACGTTGAGCAGCAGCACGCGGCGGAAATCCGGATGCTGCGGACCCACCCGGCCGCCGTGGGTCAGGTAGCTGCGCAGACGGCTGCGCCAGCGCGGCATGGGTCGGCCCTGCGCCTACAGCCGGTTCGCCGCGAAGGTGTCGCAGGCGCCGACGCTGCCGCGCTCGAAGCCAAGCCGGAACCAGCGCATGCGCTGCTCCGAGGTGCCGTGGCTGAAAGAGTCGGGCACCACCCTGCCCTGCGCCTGCTTCTGCAGGCGGTCGTCGCCGATCGCGCTGGCCGCGTTCAGGGCTTCTTCGAGATCGCCAGGTTCGAGGATGTCGAAGCGCCGCTGCGCCGAGTGCGCCCATACGCCGGCATAGCAGTCGGCCTGCAGCTCCTGGCGCACCAGCAGCCCGCCGTCACCCTTGACCTCCTCGCCGCGCTGGCGCGCCGCATTCACCCGCGCCGACACGCCGGTCAGGGTCTGGATGTGATGACCCACCTCGTGCGCGATCACATAGGCCTGGGCGAAATCGCCGGCCGCGCGGAAGCGCGTTTCCAGCTCGCGGAAGAACTGCAGGTCGATGTAGACCTTGCGGTCACCCGGGCAGTAGAAGGGGCCAACCGCAGACGAAGCGAAGCCGCAGGCGGTGGTGACGCCACCCTCGAAGACTTCGAGACCTGCCGGCTCATAGCGGGAGCCGGAGGCGGTGAAGATCTCGCCCCAGGCATCCTCGGTATCGCCGAGCACCGCGCGCACGAACTCCACCGCCGGATCCTGCGGATCCGGCAGCTGGGTCCGACTGGAGGCGGAAGGCGCCGCCTGCTGTTGACCCCCATCGAGCAGGGACAGCAGCTCCAGCGGGTTCTTGCCCATCACCATCGCGATCACCACCACGATCAGGATGCCGGTCAGGCCCAGGCCCTTGCCGCCGCCCGGAAGGCGACCGCCACCGCCGCGGCCGCGACTGTCGGTGACGTTGCTGCTGCGTCGCAGGCGTTCCCAGCGCATGGCGCTCTCCGGCTCGATGAGGGGCGAGCGCAAGCCTAGCAGCTGAACGGGGAACCAGCGGATACCCAACTCCCGAAGGCACCGCACCCACCCGTGCTGCTAGACTGCGCGCCGCTGTACCCCGTGTGCGCCTTTCGGCCCCGTCGTTTCCGCTCTCGCCCCGTCCCCTTCCTGCCGCGCGCAGGCCTGATCGCATGATGCGACAGGCGGACGGGAGCTGCCCCGCACTGACCTGCGCGGCTCGTCCCGAGCGCTGTTCTCCGGCCTGCAAGGTGCGTGATTCCAAGCCCCTTGTGGAGCAAAGAAAACATGTCCTCTGAAAACACTGCCGCCCCTGCGGCGGCCTCCGTGCGTTTTGCCGATCTTGGCCTCTCGCCCGCCCTGCTCGAAGCCATCACCTCGGTGGGCTACGAGACGCCCTCGCCGATCCAGGCGGCCACCATCCCCACCCTGCTGTCCGGCCAGGACGTGCTGGGCCAGGCCCAGACCGGCACCGGCAAGACCGCTGCATTCGCCCTGCCGATCCTGTCGCGGCTGGAGATCAGCCAGAAGGCACCGCAGGCGATCGTGTTGGCGCCGACCCGCGAGCTGGCCATCCAGGTCGCCGAGGCCTTCCAGCGCTACGCCTCGCACATGCCCGGCTTCCACGTGCTGCCGATCTACGGCGGCCAGGGCTATGCACCGCAGCTGACCGGCCTGAAGCGCGGCGCCCACGTCGTGGTCGGAACGCCCGGCCGCATCATCGATCACCTCGAACGCGGCTCGCTGGACCTCTCGCAGCTGAAGTGGGTGGTGCTGGACGAGGCCGACGAAATGCTGCGCATGGGCTTCATCGACGACGTCGAGGCGATCCTGCAGAAGACTCCGGCCAGCCGCCAGGTCGCGCTGTTCTCGGCAACGATGCCGCCGCGCATCCGCGCCATCGCCCAGACCCATCTGCGCAACCCGCGCGAAGTCACCATCGCGGCCAAGACCACCACCGCGAAGAACATCCGCCAGCGCTTCTGGCTGGTCTCGGGCATGCACAAGCTGGATGCGCTGACCCGGATCCTGGAGGCCGAGACCTTCGAGGCCATGCTGGTGTTCGCGCGTACCAAGCAGGCCACCGAGGAGCTGGCCGAGAAGCTGGCCGCGCGCGGCTTCTCCGCCGCCGCGCTGAACGGTGATGTGCCGCAGGCAGTACGCGAGCGCACCGTGCAGCGGCTGAAGGATGGCGACCTCGACATCATCGTCGCCACCGACGTTGCCGCCCGCGGCCTCGACGTCGAGCGCATCAGCCACGTGCTGAACTACGACATTCCCTACGACACCGAAAGCTACGTGCACCGCATCGGCCGCACCGGCCGCGCGGGCCGCAGCGGCGAGGCGATCCTGTTCGTGGCGCCGCGCGAGCGCCACCTGCTGCGCACCATCGAGAAGGCCACGCGCCAGCCGATCGAAGCGATGAACCTGCCCTCGGTCGATACCGTCAACGAGCAGCGCCTGAACCGCTTCCGCCAGCAGATCCAGGAAGCCCTGGCCAACCCGCAGCTGGACCAGTACCGCAGCGTGATCGAGCGGATCGAGAGTGAGCAGAACATCCCGGCCATCGAGATCGCCGCTGCCCTCGCCCACCTCCACCGTGGCGATACCCCGCTGCTGCTGCCGCCGGACAAGGTGATTCCGGCCGCGCGCGAGTTCCGCGAGCGCAGCGACCGGCCCGAACGAGCGCCGCGCGAGCAGTTCGATCGCGATGCCCGACCGCCGCGCGAACGCGTCGAGCGCGAGGCCAAACCGCAGCGCGAGATGGCCAGCGACTACGCCTTTGAGACCTTCCGTGTGGAGGTCGGCTTCGCCCATGGCGTCAAGCCCGGCAACCTGGTCGGCGCCATCGCCAACGAAGCCGGCATCGACGCCAAGCACATCGGCCGCATCGACATCCGCGGCGACCACGCCCTGATCGATCTGCCCGAGGGCATGCCCGAGGACCTGATGCAGCACCTGCAGCAGGTCTGGGTGTCCGGCCAGCGCCTGCGCATCCGCCACGCCTCCGAGCAGGACAAGGCCTTCGTCAAGCCCAAGTTCGAACGCGGCGCCCCGCGCGAGCGCGGCAGCTTCGACGGCCCGCGCAAGCCGCGCCCGGCCGGCGCCGGCTTCGAGCGCAAGCCCGGCGGCCCGCGTGGCGAGGGTGGCTTCAAGAAGGGCTTCAAGCCGAGGGGCTGAAGAGCCGGGATTGGGGATTGGGGATTCGGGATTGGCCGACGGTTGAATCGCACGTTAAGGCCTTGGACTCAGCTACGAAGCGCCGCATAGGTCTCGCGGGCGCACGTCGGCATGCGAATCCCGAATCCCCAATCCCCAATCCCCAATCCCGGCTCTGCAGCATCGCCGGCAGAAGCCGGCGATGCTGCAGAGCACAATGCCATCGCGCCCCCGCGCCGCCACACTCAGCGCCCCCGCGCTGCAGCAGTTCCGGTTGACGTGAAAGGCAAGGTCACCTCGTTCGACATCGCCCACATGGCGGGCGTCAGCCAGCCCACGGTGTCGCGTGCGCTGCGCGACAGCCCGCTGGTCAATGCCGAGACGCGCAAGCGCATCAAGGCGATCGCGCAGCAGCTGAACTACCAGGTCGACAAGAACGCCTCCAACCTGCGCACCCAGCATGCCGGCACGCTGGCCCTGCTGCTGTTCGAGGACGCCGACTGCGACGAGTCGCAGATCAACCCCTTCTTCCACGCCATGCTGGCCTCGATCACCCGCGCCTGCGGTGCGCGCGGCTTCGACCTGCTGGTCAGCTTCCAGCAGATGGCGCGCGACTGGCATGCCGACTACGAGGACGCCAAGAAGGCCGATGGGCTGATCCTGCTCGGCTACGGCGACTACGAGACCTACCGGCAGAAACTCGATCAGCTGGTCGCCCAGGGCACGCATTTCGTGCGCTGGGGCGCGGTGCAGGCGGACCAGCCCGGCGTCTCGATCGGCAGCGACAACGCCAGCGGCGGCGAGCAGGCCACCCGCCATCTGATCGCCCAGGGCCGGCAGCGGATCGCTTTCCTCGGTGACGCTTCGCCCCATTACCCCGAGTTCGAGGCCCGTCATCGCGGCTATCAGCGCGCGCTCAAGGCGGCGAAGCTGCCCTGCTCCAAGCGTCTGCGCGTGGACGCCCTGTCCAGTGAGGCCGACGGCATCGCCGCCGCCCAGGAACTGCTGCGCCGCGGCGAACCCTTCGACGCGATCTTCGCGGCCTCCGACCTGATCGCACTCGGCGCCATGCAGGCCCTGGCCGAACGCGGCCTGCGCGTCCCCGAGGATGTCGCCGTCGCCGGCTTCGACGACATTCCAATGGCGCGACTGGCGCAACCTGCACTGACCACGGTGCAGCAGGACACCCGCGGCGCCGGTGCGGTGCTGGTGTCGACCTTGATCGACCTGATCGAGCGCCGGCCCGCCCACAGCCGCGAACTCGACACCCGCCTGGTGGTGCGACGCAGCTGCGGCGGTGCTGGCGCGGGCTGAAGGCGCAGGCAGACCCGCATGGCGACCCTGCCCACGCTCGCCGGTGAGCGCATCGTGCTGCGCCACCCGCGCGGCGCCGATCTCGAGGACCTCTACGCGCTGTTCGCCAGCACCGAAGTCACCCGCTACTGGAGCCACGGCCCGTGGCAGGCGCGACATCAGGCCGAGACGTATCTGCGCGACATCCACGCCGGTGCTGCCAGCGGCCAGCTGCTGCAGTGGGCCATCACCTTGCGCGGCGACGACCGCCTGATCGGCACCGTCACCCTGTACACCTTCGCCCGCGAACACGCCCGCTGCGAGATCGGCTTCGCCCTGCATCCATCGCACTGGGGTCGGGGCCTCGCCCGTGAATCGGTCGCCACCGCATTGGCGCATGCCATCCGCGATCTCGAAATCCAGCGCATCGAGGCCGATGCCGACCCCGACAATGCCGCCAGCCTGGGGCTGCTGGAAAGCCTCGGCTTCAAGCGCGAGGGCTATGCGCGCGAGCGCTATCGGCTGGGAGGAAGCACCCAGGACAGCGTGCTGCTGGGGTTGCTGGCGCGGGAGTTCCGCCCTGGCCCTGCGAGTTCGGCCTGAGCGCCGGACGGTTCCACCCTCACTGCCGATCCGCTGGTTTTCCCAGTACGCTCGGCGGCTCGCCCTGCCTGCCCTCGACCCGCCCATGATCCGCATCGCGCTCGCCTCCACCCTGCCCGCCCTCGACCTCGACGAGGACCTGCCGCCGCTGCGCGAAGCCCTGGATCGCGCCGGGATCGGCCATGAAACCCTGGTCTGGGACGACGTCACGGTGTCGTGGTCGCGCTTCGATGCGGTGCTGATCCGCTCGACCTGGGACTACACCCAGCGCCTGCCGGAGTTCCTCGCTTGGTGCGAGAAGGTCGGCGCGCAGACGCGGCTGGTCAATCCCTTGGAAATCGTCCGCTGGAATACCGACAAGCGCTATCTCGGCGAGCTGGCGAAGAAAGGCCTGCCGGTCATCGAGAGCTTCTACATCGCGCCCGGTGAGCGCGCGGACGGCTTCCCGGCCTGGCCGGAGTTCGTGGTCAAGCCGACCGTGGGCGCGGGCTCGCGCGATACCCAGCGCTATGTCGATTCCGAGCGCGGCCCGGCCGCACAGCACGTCGAGCGCCTGCTAAATGCCGGCCGCCATGTGCTGGTGCAGCCCTATCTGGCCCAGGTCGACAGCGCCGGCGAAACCGCCCTGCTGTTCTTCGGCGGCAAGTTCTCGCACGCCATTCGCAAAGGTCCGCTGCTGAAGCGCGGCGAGGGCCCGACCCGCGCCCTGTTCGCCGCTGAGCACATCACGGCCCATGAACCCTCGGCGCAGGAGATGGCGACCGCGCGCCAGGTGCTGGCCGCGCTGCCCGTGCAGGGCCTGGCCTATGCCCGCGTCGACCTGCTGCCTTCGGCCAAGGGCCCGCAGCTGCTGGAGCTCG
>LNFM01011760.1_pt1 | contig 12747 bp, 10 predicted proteins | sample 596031 | NCBI WGS metagenome assembly LNFM01 (sample SAMN04254537, study PRJNA301005) | activated carbon metagenome | isolation source: dual media filters at the Ann Arbor, Michigan drinking water treatment plant | place: USA: Ann Arbor
GCGGGCAGGTGACGCCGCCGATCATGGGCGCAGCCGCGTTCATCATGGCCGAGACCCTTGGCATCCCGTACAACGAGCTGATCCTGATCGCGATCGTGCCGGCAATCCTGCACTACTTTGCCATCCTTTACATGGTGCACCTGGAGGCGCGGCGGCTGAAGCTGGCCGGCATGGACCCGACGGAGATCCCGTCGGTTGGCCTGGTGCTGCGCAGCTCCTGGCACCTGTTCATCCCGCTGGTGGTGATGGTGACACTGCTGCTGATGCAGTACACGCCGTTCCTCGCCGCCTTCTGGGGCATCACGCTGACGATCGCCTGCTCGTGGCTACCGAAGCTGCTCGGACCCTATGGCCAGCGCATGACGGGCCTCGCGGTCACCCCGCGCGCGCTGGTGCAGGGCTTCGAGATGGGCACCAAGGCGGCGCTGGGCATCGGAGCCGCGTGCGCCTGCGTGGGCTTCGTTCTCGGCATCACGACGCTTACCGGCATGGGCTTCAAGTTCTCGGCCTTCGTGATCGATCTGTCGGGCGTGGCGGCAGCGTTCGTCGACGGGCTCGACGTGCTTGATCTGTTCGAACTGAACCAGATCACGATCCTGTTCGGCCTGCTGTTCACCGCGATCGCCTGCATCATCATGGGCTCGGGCGTGCCGACCACACCCACCTACATCATCCTCGCGTCGATCGTGGCGCCGGCGCTGGCGCAGCTCGGTGTGCCGCAGCTGGCGACCCACTTCTTCGTCTTCTACTACGGCGTGCTTGCCGACGTGACGCCGCCGGTGGCGCTGGCCGCCTTTGCCGCAGCGGGCATCGCGCGCAGCGAGCCGATGCGCACCGGCATGACGGCGTTCCGCCTGTCGATGGGCAAGGCGCTGGTGCCGTTCGCCTTCGTCTATGCGCCGGTACTGCTGTTCATCAATTTCAACGCAACCGACTTCGTCGTGGCGCTGGCGAGCGCGATCATCGCGATCATGGGCCTGGGGGCGGCGTACACCGGCCATTGCCGGCGCCCGATCCGCATGCCGGCCTTCGTCGCGCTGAACCTGCTGTCGCTGCCAGCCGGTGGTGCTGCTGATTGCTGGTGGCGCGGTGCTGGCGATCCTCGCCTGGCACGTGCGACCGGAGCGGATGCCGGCGGTCGCCTGAGAAGCACGCAGACCGGTCTAGCCGAGATCGGCGCGCCGTTCGCACCGCGCCGCGTCAGTCCAGCACGGCGCCGATCTGCTCGGTCCAGGTGGCGGCGAGCTTCTTGTAGCCGGCGCGATTCGGATGGATCTCGTTTTCCCAATCCATCGAGTCGCCGGTGGAACCCGGAACCGAGGGCTCGATCGCGGTGGTCAGCGCCAGCGTGTCGATCACGTGAAAGTCGGGCAGTGACAGGCTCTTGATCGTGGCTGCAAGGTCACCGAGGATCAGCGCGGCCAGGTCGCGCCACAGTGCCGCGTCGATGCCGAGCCAGATCATCGCCGGATACAGCCAGGGACCGAGCCCGAGGCGCTTGACCGGCGCGTTGCGCGGCTGCACCAGCGCGTAGGTGTGCATGAACAGCGGCACGCCGACGCTGTGGCCACCAGCCTGATCGCGCCCCTGCACGACGATCTGCTCGATGTTCTGCGCGACATAGCGCAGCAGCCGATCATAGGCAGTGCGGTCGATCACCTGGTCGAGGTTGGCACGCGTGATCGACGCCGGATTGGCCGGCCTGGCGAGGATCTCGGCGGCCTGGATCTTCGGGTTCCACGCGGCATCGATCACATCGTTGCCGCCACCCGATAGAAAGATGCCATCCCAGCGCCGGCCACCGCGGTTTTTCAGCACCGAATAGAACTGCGGATTGCGCGTGGTCTCGTGCATGCGGCGCAATGTGTCGCCCGGCTGCGCGATGTTGAGCACCAGCGCCGAGTACGGCAGCTCGAGGTAGCGCAACAGGTTGTTGAAGCGCAGCGAGCCGTAGCTGAACCACGAATCGCCTTCGGCGACGAACACCCGATCGAACTCGTTGAGGCGGTTCCAGTACTCGCTGTCGAACTCCTGCAGGTTGACCTGTCGTACGCGCTGCATCGCCATGGTTGTTCCCCTACGGTCCGCGTGTTGAGGCAGCGAACGGTATCGCGAGCCGGCAGCGCCAGCCAGGTGCGTCTTCACGCATGGTGGCGGCCGGCGCAACAGCTAATCGCCGCGCTGCGCCTGGTGTCTCTCGGTGAGCGCCGCGCCGAGCCGCTGGGCAGTCTCGGCCATATGCTGGTTCAACAGGCTGCCCACGGCGTCGGCATTGCCCACGCCGTAGGCCGCGAGAATGGCCCGTTGTTCGCGCTCGGCCTGCTTGCGATAGTCGGGTCGCGCCGTCATCAGCACGCGGATGAAGCGATCGATCTGCGCATCGAGCGCATCGATCATCGCCACCTGGTCGTCTGCCTGGCGACCATCTGGTCATTCCCGGCCGCGGCGACCTGGCTGCCGACCTGGCTCTATCCCTGACCGCAGAACGGATGCGGTTGCCGGCAACGCCGCCACCGCGGACCCGTCTGCCGTCCGCCGTTACGGCGTGTCGGTGAACGACTGCGTGCTGTACTCGCTTTGCTGCAAGCGTGTCAGCGCGCCGCGCGCCTGCGTGTAGCGCAGGAATGAATCGGCGTAGTCGAGGAACGTGTCCTCGCGCAGGGCACCGGTGATGCCGCGCAGCGTGACCCAGCCGTCCTGTCCGGCGGCCAGGAAGTCATTGGTGATCACGCGGTAGGTGGCGGACGGGCTGAGTGCCACCCAGGCGCCTGCGGCCGTCTTCACTTCGATGTTGCTGAAGCGGTTGTTCGCCGGCTGGTTCAGGTCCACCGACCAGCGGATGCTCGCGCCGTACGGATACGCGCCGCTGTTGCCGGCCGAGGCGAGGACGAACGTGATCGCATCTTCGAGCGTCTGCTTGACCTGCGCGCCGGTCAGCGTCAGTCGCACCAGCGTGTTGCGGAACGGCAGCACGGTGTAGATGTTGCCGACCGTGACCGCGCCGGCGATCAGGTCGGTGCGCACCCCGCCCGCGTTCTGCAGGGCAATGTCGACGCCGCCGAAGGTGCGGCCCTGCTCGAGGAATGCCTGGGCGACGATCTGCTGCATGTCGCCGCCATGGGCGTGGGTGCACGCACCCGTGTTGCACTCGCCGAACACGGACCGCGTGATGTCGCGCTTGGTGCCCGGCACGCGGCGCAGGCACAGGTTGGTCGCCGCGCTTCCCACCACGGTCGCGCCGAACGCAGTCTTCTGCTGCGCAAAGCCGGTGAGAGCATTCAAAGCGCGGGGTGCCTCGCCGGTGGTGCGCAGGCTGGGCTCGGCGGCAAGATCGGCGGCGATGGCGGTGCGGTCGGCATCGCTCAACGCAGCGGTGCCCGCCGCACTGCGGCGCGTCGGCGTGCCCAGCAGGATGTGCGGCCGGCCGTCGCAGCTTTCGACGCGGCCGCGGCGATCGAACTTCACCCGCAATTCGCCAACCGCCCAGCTGTATTGCCACGCCTGCACCACGCAGACCGGATCGCCGTCGGCGTTGGTGACGCGGGCCGGATAGACGTCCTGCGTGGTGACACCGAAGGTCGACAGCGATGCCGGCCCCAGCAGGGTGTGCGAGTCGCCGCCGACGATCACGTCCACCCCGCGCAGCGCCCGCGCCATCGCGAGGTCCGCGCTGTAGCCCTGGTGGGTGAGCAGCACGATCTTGTTGGCACCGCCGGCGAGCAGCCCGTCGATCTGCGCCTGCGCGGTCGCGGTCTCGGCGAGGAACTCGGTGGTGACATCCGGCCGCGATGAATTGCGCGTCTTGCCCGATACGGTGAGGCCGATGATCGCCACGTTCTCGTTGCCGCGCTGGACCACCACGCTCGGCCGGATGTAGTCGGTGGCGGACGTGGGCGTCAGCGGCGAGGTGCCGACTCGCGGCCGCACGTTGGCCGATAGCACCGGCGTGCGGCAGCTGCCGGTGCGCAGGAAGTCGAGGAAGGTCTTGAGGCCGGCATCGCCGGAGTCGAACTCGTGGTTGCCCAGAGTGAAGGCGTCGAAGCACACGGTGTTCATCAAGTCCGCATCGGCGCGGCCGTTGGTGATCGTGTAGTACAGGTCGCCGGTGATGGCGTCGCCTGCATGCAGCTTGAGGACGTTGGCGCGGCCCGCCGACAGGTCGTCGATCGCCTGCGCCACCCGCGCAAAACCGCCGAGCGGGAAAGTCACGCTCTCGCGCGTGCCCGCAGCGGTCGTCACGCGCAGGTTGACCGACTCGGCGTCGAGCCGCGAATGATGGTCGTTCACATGCAGGATGGTGAGATCGAGCGGTTCGCCTTCGTCGTCTGAACCACCACAGGCGGCGACGCTGATCGCCGCCAGCGCCAGGAGGGGGACGAAAGCGGCGGCGCGCAAGGCGCGGCGCGCAGGCTGGGAAAGCATGGACATGTCGGGGCTCGCTGCGTTGAAGACAGCGAACGACTATGTGCAGTGCAGGTGACAAGTCCACGTCAGCCCCGTGACAGATGTGTGATGGTTCGGGTCGGCGCGCGGCCCGTGCCTAGACGCAATAACGGGATGCGCGATACCGGTCAGAGATCCACCCGGCAGCCACCCGATAGCAACCCGACACCCGCCGACACCCGGCCGATCCTTGATCCACCACAACCGCCGTCGCGCCGCGTGGCCGGCGGACAACGATTCGCGATGTCACGCAGATGTCATGCAGCGGCAAGCGTGGAGTGACACGATGGCGGCAATTCTGCAGAGACAAAGAGAGTGAGAAACGCCATGAACGCGATCAGAAAAGTACAGCGCTACATCCGGTCCCACCCCGACAGCAACGCCTCGGCGCTCCTGGTTCAGCTGGCCGAGCACCTGGCCGAAGAACGGGCCTTCCCGGTGGCAAAGTTGTACGAGCTCGAGCTGGAGGCGTTCGAGCTGGCAGTGGAACTGCTGCGGGAGTGGCGACTGGATCGCTACTACGCCACGCGCCTGCACTTGCTCGATGAGATTGTCCCGGCAGCGCCCCACGCCCATCCCCTGCGGCCTGCCCCGTTGGCTGCGCGCGCAGACGACGCTGCCCTCGAAGCGGCTTGAGCGGGCCGGCCGGGGGCGGTTCCCGGCGACTTCCGCAGCGCGTAGCTTTCGCAAACGACGCGATCCGCGGTGGATCAGAGAATCAGCGCGGATCAGCGCAACTCAGTCGCGGCGACGAGCCGCGCGCTGCAGCGCCATGAACTCGACCAGGCCCCAGAGCATGGCTGCGACGAGGGCGAACAACCCGGCGGAGCGGCGGCGTGCGATCGGTAGCGGGCGGGAGCGATGGGTGCGCATGGCATCCTCGGTGGCAGGGCTTGATCGACGTGCGGCGGCCGATCAAGACCGTTGGCAGACGAATCAATCTGACTGGCGCGAATCAGCGGAGTCGATCAGATTGCAGACCGCGAGCGGCCGAGGTTAGGAACGCCAGTTGACCGCGTCATGGCACCCTGATGACAGACCGCCGCCCGGCAGCGGCGCGACGTGAGCACGCCGACCCGATTACCGGAGCTCGATGAGATCGAGCGGCTGCTGGCGGCGGGCGCACCGCACCTGAGCGGCCACATCGAAGCAGAAATCGATGTCGGCCCGATGAGGCTGCCTCTGCACGTACTGACCTTGGGATCGGACCGGGCAGACGCGCCGACGATCGGCGTCTTCGGCGGTGTACATGGGCTGGAGCGGATCGGTGCCGAGGTCGTGATCGCGTTCGTGGCCAGCCTCGTGGCGCGGCTGCGCTGGGACGAGTCGCTGCATCACCAGTTGCAGTCGCTGCGCATGGTGTTCATGCCGCTCGTCAATCCGGGCGGCCTGGCCTGCGGCACGCGCGCCAACCCGGCCGGCATCGACCTCATGCGCAACGCACCGATCGAGGCGCGCGAGCCTGTGCCCTACCTGATCGGTGGGCAGCGCCTGAGCGCCCGGCTGCCGTGGTACCAGGGCGCCCAAGGTGCGCCGATGCAGCCGGAAGCCCAGGCGCTGTGCGACGTTGTAGAACGCGAGCTGACGTCGCGCCCTTTCTCGCTGGCGATCGACTGTCACTCGGGCTTCGGCCTGCACGACCGCCTGTGGTTTCCGTTCGCGCATACGCGAACGCCGATAGCACGGCTGCCTGAGATCCACGCCCTGAAGGCGCTGTTCGATGATGCCCACCCGCAGCACCGCTACGTGTTCGAACCGCAGAGCGCGCAGTACCTCGCGCATGGTGACCTCTGGGATCACCTGGTCCTGCGCACGCATGCATCCACTCACTTCCTGCCGTTGACGCTCGAGATGGGCTCGTGGACCTGGGTGCGCAAGAACCCGCGCCAGCTGTTCTCGCGGCAGGGCATCTTCAACCCGCTGATCGCCCATCGGCGCAGCCGCGTGCTGCGTCGCCATCTTGTCTGGCTCGATTTTGCCGCCCGCGCGACCCACAGCTGGCAGCGCTGGCTGCCGCAGGGGCTGGCGCGCGAGCAGCACCAGCGTTCTGCACGATCGCTCTGGTACGGCGAGGCCGTGCCATGACACCGTGGCTGCTGCTGCGCGGCCTCGCGCGCGAGAGCGGTCACTGGGGCGACTTTCCCGCGCAGCTGTCGGTTGCACTCGGTGCCCCGGTGCTGACGCTCGACCAGCCCGGCAACGGCAGCCGTTTCAACGAGCGCAGTCCTACCCGGATCGACGACATGGCAGACGACTGCCGCATGCAGCTCGCTTACCGCGGCATCGCTGAGCCCGTGAACATCGTGGCTCTATCGCTGGGGGCGATGGTCGCAGCGCAGCTCGCGCACAGCACGCCGCAGCAAGTGGCGCGTCTGGTCTTGATCAGCACCAGCATGCGTCCACTCGCGCCGATGCACTGGCGTTTGCGGCCAGCGGCCGCCGTGCCGTTGCTGCTGCGCCTGCTCGCCGCCGACGCTGCGCAGCTGGAGGCCGCCGTCCTCGCCGCCACCTGTGCGCGTGCCGATGCCGATGTGGTGTCGCGCTGGCTCGCGCTGCGTGCAGCCCACCCGGTATCGCGCTACAACGTGCTGCGGCAACTGCTGGCGGCGGCGCGTTTTCGCGCACCGCCACCTCCACCGATGCCGACGCTGTTGCTGGCCGGCCGTGGCGACCGCCTGGTCGACTCTCGCTGCAGCGAGCGCATCGCGGCGGCCTGGCATTGCCCGCTGGCGCTGCACCCGTGGGCCGGGCACGACCTGCCGCTGGACGATGCCGCGTGGGTGATCGAGCAGTTACAGCGCTTCGCGGCCACGCACCCGCTGCCGGTCGCAGCGGATGAGCACGGGGGCAGCGTCATTTCCCAGCCGCTCCCCCCAACGCGCCCCTAGACCGCCACGACGCGACGCTCGCCGGGCAATGTGCGCAGGCTCTTGCCGATCGTGCTGGTGTAGCTGCGATTGAGCACCGTGCTGACGTAATGCCAGTCGGCACGGCACGCTTGCGGCGTGGCAGTGATCAGCAGGAAGCCGCGCCGGCTGGTGTCGGCATACTGCAGCGGCCCGATCAGCGCTTCGAGCCCGCGCGCAAACGCGGTCGGCTCCTCGGTCGGGAAGATCGCCTCGAAGCCCGGCGACGACACCGACGAGGTGGCGAACTCCACCCCCACCGCCGCACCCTGCAGATCGGCCAGGTTGTTGGCCCACGCGTTGTGCGTGTCACCGGAGAGCACCACGAGGTTCTTGTTCAGCTGCCGCGCGGTGGCGAGCACGGTCTCGCGTTGCACCGCGTAGCCATCCCAAGCGTCGAGGTTGTACGGCACCGACGGCGCCTGCAGGATCGCCAGTTCGGTCGCGGTGAGCGTCGCCGGCGCGGTCTGTGCCTGCTGCACCAGCGCGGCGTAACCACTCACGCCGATCTGCTGGAACAGGATCGGCGCGGGGACGTTCATTCGACCCATCAGCACCTGCTGGCCGAGCACCTGCCAGGTGGCACTGGAGCGCGCCATCTGGTTCTGCAGCCAGGCGGTCTGCTCGCCACCGAGCAGTTGCCGGCTCGGGTTGGCCAGGGCCGACGCGAAGGCGGCGCCGTCGAAGCCCGCGGCCCCGGTGAACGACTCGAACGACATCTGCTGATCGCGGCCGATCAGGCGCGTGTCGAGCATGTGCAGCGACAGCAGCGTGCCGAAGTCAAAGCTGCGAAAGATGCGCTCGGGCCGGCCCGGCTGCACCTCGCGGATCGGCATCCACTCGTAGTACGCGCGGATCGCCGCAGCACGGCGCGCCTGCCACACGCCTTCCGTGGCAGGCTGATGGTTCTCGGCTCCGTCGCGCCAGGCGTCGTTGGCGCTCTCGTGGTCGTCCCACACGGCGATCAGCGGCACCTTGGCGCACAGCGCCTGCAGGTCGGCGTCCGAGCGGTACTGCGCATGCCGACGGCGATACTGATCGAGCGTGACGATCTCCGTCTCTGGCTCCGACAGTCTGCCCAGCTCTGCGGCCCGCTCGGAGGCGTAGCCGGTGCGGCTGTACTCGTAGATGAAGTCGCCGAGGTGAACGGCAGCATCGAGATCGTCGATCTTCGCGGCTTCGCCATAGACGTTGAAGTAGCCGGCGGGGTAGTTCGAGCAGGAGAACACCGCCAGCTTGACGGCAGGCGCCGCACCGGCCAGCAGCGGTGCGAGCGTGCGCGTGCGACCGGTAGGCGACACCATGTCGCGACCGAGGAAGCGGTAGTAGTAGGTAGTGCCGGGCCGCAGGCCGTCGACATCGACTTTCACCGTGTAGTCGCGCTCAGGCGAGGCGGTGGTCACACCCATGCGCACCTTGCGCCGGAAATGCTCGTCAAGTGCGACCTCCCAACGCAACACGACGTTCTTGAGCGCCTGCACGTGCGCGGCCAGCGCGGGGTTGCGGCTCACCTGTGCATCGGCAGCCGCCAGGTTGGCGAACGCTTCGGGCGAGAGCGTCACGCGCGTCCACAGGATGACGCGGTCCGCGAGCGGGTCGCCGCTGGCGACACCATGCTGGAACTCGGACTCGCCGAAGAAACACCCGCCGAGCGCGAAACTGCCCAGCGTGGCCGCGCCACCGGTGGCGACGAGGCGGATGAAGTTGCGCCGTGAATCGTTGCTGCTGGTTGATTCCTGCGGTGTGCTCATGGTCGCTCCTCGGCGTCTGACTCAGGGAGCGCGCAGCGTGCGGGTGTCATGCGTCGCGGCGATGACAAGCTAGTGGCGGGCGGATCAGTCTGCCGCGCGCGGGCGGCGCGCGCGCTCAGGCCGCGCTCGGCGCTGCCTCGCAGGTCGCCGCGCTTGTGATCGAAATCGGCAACGCGTCTGCCGCCACGGGAGCTTTGGCACGGCCGTAAATGGCAGCGAGGATCTCCGGGACCTCGAACACGGCCCGGTTGTCGACGCGCATGACGTTGGCCTTGAACGCCGGCAGCTCATCGAGCAGCGCCAGCACCGTGGGGCGAATTCGGCGCAGCGAAGGCACCACCATGCCGAGCCGCTGCTCCTTCACCCAGTCCGTGTTGTATCGCTCCTGCGGCATGGTCCAGGCATTGCGCACCGTGATCACCGGCAGGCCGAGGTGCACCGCCTCGCTGAGGCTGCCCGGTCCTGGCTTGCCGATGAAGAAGTCGCCCAGCTGCATGTACCGGCGCACCTGCGGCGTGAACTCCACCACCGCGTGCGCCGCGGCAGGAACGAGTGCGCGCAGTTTCTGCGCCAGCACGGCGTTGTGGCCGCACAGCAGGATCAGCTGCACGTCGCGCAGCTGCTGCGCGATGTCGAGCATCGCCATCGAGCCATGACCACCAAACAGCACGATGCCGGTCGCGCGCGCCGGATCCAGACCAAGCCGCGCACGTTCTTCATTGCGGTCGAGATCGACCGCCTCATAGAAGTCGGGCCGCAGGATCATGCCGCTGGTGCGATGGATCTGCCGCGCGTCGATACCGGCGGCGCGTGCCTGCGCCACGGCGCGGTCGCATCCGCAGACGACATGCTGCGCGGTGCCCGGCTCCATCCAGAAGTTGGGCGGATGGTCCGCCAGATCGGTCAGCACCGTCACGAAGGCCACGCCGGGAAGCGAGATGGCGAGGCTGTCATGCAAGGCGCGGTTGAAGTTGGGGATCAGCGACACCACGAGGTCGGGCTCGGTCGCCAGCCAATGAGCAGACAACCGCTGTACCAGCGTCGTGTGGCCGAAACGGATCATGGCCTGCAAGAGCTTCAGTTCCTGCGCCAGCCCGGCGGTCCAGCCCTTGGCGAGCCGCGTGTTGTAGATCGCCTCCGGTGCCATCCCGGTCACGCGCTGGAACTGCCCGCGCGGATCGAGGATGTCGAACAGGTTGATGCAGCGAACCTTCCAGCGCGGGTGGCGCTGCCCGATGCTGGCCTCGAGCGCCGCACTCGCGGCCCGATGGCCACCACCCGCGTTGAAGTAGATCAGGTCGACCGTGGTCATGCGTCGCGCGACGGAAGAAGACGAAGCATCGTCCCTGCGTCAGGTGACTGAGGCGTGACCGGATAGGCGGTGTCGTTTGTTCCTCTCGCTCAGTCGCTGCACTTTTGCCACCTGCAGCGGGTTCGCCTAAGGCGAGTCTTGCAGGGGTCGGAGAAAACTCATGCTCGCTTCGCCCCGCACCTGCCCTTGCCCCACGCTGGCGCGCCATCCATGAGCAGCTCTGCGGCTCCCGAGATCGCCACCAATCAATCGACTCGCGGACGGGACGGCGATCTTGCCTCATGCCGCAGAAGCAGCAGGGCCAGCACAGCGAGCAGCGTGGTGATGGTCAGGCCGACGACCCAGAGCAACGAGTGTCCCAGTAGCAGGCCACTGATCACCGGCCCGAGGAAGACGCCCGTGTCGACGGCGACTCGGTAGAGTGCGGTGCGCCACGCAATGCTTGCCTGAGCACCCTCCTGGTTCAACACGTTGATCGGGAGCATCCATGCCGCCAGACCCACACCGAACATGACACAACCCACGAGCACGACTGACAAGGGGCCGAATGAGACGGCCGCAACAGCTACCGCAAACACCAGCAGGATCAAGCCGAGCATCCTCACGCGGGACGTGCGGTCGGCGTACGCACCGACAGGCAAGAGCAGCGCGACATCGACGAACTGCGGCAGGGCGACGAGCAGGGCAACGCCCGTGCGGTCGAGCTCGAACTCGCGGCTGGCGCGCAACGGCAGGACAAACTGGCCGACGGCCGACCATGCAAGAGCGATCGCGCTGCCGCAAAGAAACGCGAGCACAGTGAGATGCGTGAAGCGCGGCATCACGTTCCCGGACGCCGTATCGCCATGAACGCGCGCGAACCACGGTCGATCCCGGCTGCCTGGCTCCGCTGGAATGGAGCGCAGCAGCGACGGCAGCAGGACCATACCAACCAGCAGCGGCGACGAGGCGACGGCAAGCGAGACGTTCCACGGCCAGGATGACGGCAGCAGACCGGTGCCGACCATGCCGAGCAGCACGCCCAGCATGGCGCTCATCTCGAACGCATTGAGCGCCGTGCCGAGCGACCGGGCGGGCGCATATCGCACAATCGCGGTGATGCCGCTCAACATGACCAGGGCGTGCCCGGCACCCCACAGCCCCCGTCCGAGCACCATCATGCCCAGCGACGCGCCAATGCTCAGGCAGACCACGCCCGAGACCAAGCAAACTGCGGCCAGCACGAGGGCGCGACGCAGATGATGGGTGATGAACAGCCCGGCCGGTATGTCGGCGATGACCCGCGCCAGTCCGAATGCGCCGGCGATGGCACCCAGAGCCACGTCGCTGATGGCGCCGTCTCGCGCGATCTCTGGCAGCAACACCGGAAAGGCGCCGATGGAAAATGTGCTGCCGAAGATGAAGAGGCAGAGCAGGACGACCGTTCGGTTCACGGCGTCCCCGGTGTGGTCTAAGCCGACACCGAGGCTGCCTGCGCCACCGCGATCAACTCTGCGACCTGCGCTTCCGTGGTCGCCCATGAGCAGACGAAGCGATGGTGACGCGGCTCCGGCCGCCAGTCGCGCTGGAACTTGCAGTCACGTTGCACGAGCCGTTCGACCATGGCGTCTGGCATCTGGACGAAGACTTCGTTGCCTTCCACCGGATGAACCAGCGTGACACCCGCAAGCGCCGTCAGGCCCCGCGAGAGCCGAAGCGCCATCGCGTTGGCGTGACGGGCGTTCTTGAGCCACCGGTCGTCATCCATGTAGGCCTGCAGCTGCGCGCCGAGAAAGCGCGTCTTCGGCGAAAAATGCCCCGAGCGCTTGCGAAGATAGGCCAGCCCGACGTTGTAGCGGTCGTTGAACGACACGATCGTCTCGACGCCGAACGAGCCGCTCTTCGTCGTTCCCAGCGTGAGCACATCCACCCCGGCCTTCCACGACAGCTCCGCCGGCGTTGCAGCAACCGACGCCGCTGCGTTGGCAAAGCGCGCACCATCAAGATGAACGCCGAGCGCGTAGCGCCGCGCAATCGCGGTCAATGCTGCGATCTGGTCCGGCGTGTAGGCCGTGCCTGCCTCGGTGAGGTTGGTCAGGCTCAGGGCCGCCGGCTGAAGGGAGTGAACAACACCGATGCGTGCGTGCGACAGGTGCTTGGCGAGGGCGTCGGGCGAAAGACGGCCGTGCTCCCCGGCGAGAGGAACCTGCCGCGCGCCAAAGCTGAACATCTCGGGCGCGCCGCACTCGTCGGTCTCGATATGGGCGTCCCAGTGGCACAGGATGGTCCCGTAGGGAGGGACCATCGCGCCCAGGGCGATCGCGTTGGCGGCCGTGCCGGTGGTGACCGTGAACGC
>LNFM01010734.1_pt1 | contig 12746 bp, 13 predicted proteins | sample 596031 | NCBI WGS metagenome assembly LNFM01 (sample SAMN04254537, study PRJNA301005) | activated carbon metagenome | isolation source: dual media filters at the Ann Arbor, Michigan drinking water treatment plant | place: USA: Ann Arbor
TACGCCAGCCATCCGGACCCTGCGAGCGTGCTGGTGCCGGTGATCCGTCAGGCGATGGCCGCGCGGCCCCAGCTCGCCGTGGTCGGGTACGTGCTCGGCACCGAGGCCGACCCCCAGGTGCTCAGCCGCCAGTCCACCGCCCTCGCCGACGCGGGCGTGCGCCTGGCGCCCACGAACGCCGCCGCCGCGAGGCTCGCCGCCGCCCTCTGCGGGTGAGGATCCGCCTGGTCACCTACTCCACCAAGCCGCGGGGCGGGGTGGTCCACGCCCTCTGCCTCGCCGAGGCGCTCACCGACCGGGGGCACGACGTCGAGCTGTGGGCGCTGTCGGCCGACGGCGCGGCCTTCTTCCGCGAGCCGCGCGCGCAGGTGCGCCTGGTGCCGGTCGACAAGCGCCCCGGTGAGGACGTGGAGCCGCGCATCCTCCGCTACGCGGCGACCCTCGCCGAGGGCATGCGCGCCGCGGGCCCGGCCGACGTGCACCACTCGGAGGACTGCCTGTCGGCGCGCTCCCTGCTGGCGCTGCGCGCGGAGGGCCTGGTGCCGTCGATCGTCCGCACCATCCACCACGTCGACGACTTCGCCAGCCCCGTGCTGGCCGAGTGCCAGCGGGCGTCGATCGAGGACGTGGACCACCGCATCTGCGTCAGCCGCCACTGGGCCGACGTGCTCGCCGACGAGCACGGCGTGGACGCGGAGGTGATCCCGAACGGCGTGGACGGCGCCCGCTTCGCCGGCTGCCCGCTCGACCGCGCCCCCGCCGGGGCCGCGATGGGCTGGGGCGGGCGCCCGGTGGTGCTGGCCGTCGGGGGGATCGAGCCGCGCAAGGGCAGCCGCACGTTGCTCGCCGCCTTCGCCGGGGCGCGCGCGCGCATCGGCCCCGGGGCGCTGCTGGCGATCGCCGGCGGTGAGACGCTGTTCGACTACGCCGACTACCGCTCGGCCTGGGAGGAGGACGCGGCCGCGCTCGGCCTGCGGGTGCACCGGGGGCCCGGCCCGCCCACGGGATGCGACGTGGCAGTGCTGGGTCCGATCCCCGACGACGACATGCCGGCCCTCTTCCGCGGCGCCGACCTGCTCGCCTTCCCCTCCGAGCGCGAGGGCTTCGGGCTGGTGGTGCTGGAGGCCCACGCCGCCGGCCTGCCCGCGGTGGTGAGCGACCTGCCGGTGCTGCGCGAGTTCCTGGCCGACGGCCGCGACTGCCGCATGACCCCCGTGGGGGACGCCGCCGCACTCGGCGACGCGCTCGTCGAGGTCATGCGCGACGACGCCCTGCGCGCGCGCCTCGTCCACGGCGGCCGCGCCACCGCGGCCCGGTTCACCTGGGGGGCGGCCGCGGCCGCCCACGAGGCCGTCTACGAGAGGATCATGGTGCACCAGTGAGCGAGCGCGACGCCCACGAGTACGCCGTCTGGAGCGCCGAGTGGACCGGGGGCCTCTCCAGCGCGATCACCGGACGCGGGCACTCCCTGCGCGCGGACGAGCCGCCGCAGTACGGCGGCGGCGACACCGGTCCGATGCCGACGGAGCTGCTGGTGGCGGCGCTCGCCTCCTGCTTCTGTCTGGCCGTCGTGTGGGCGGCGGGCAAGAAGCGCATCGCCATCGCCGACCTGCGTGTCGACGTGCGGCCCGAGCGGGCCGGAGACGAGCCGCGCCACGGCGCGTACGACGTCTGGATCCATTCGTCGACCCCGGACGCCGAGCTCGCCCCGGCGGTGGAGCTGGCCAAGCGCTACTGCTGGGTCACCAACACCATCTCGAACCCCCCCGACGTGCGTTACCACCTCGGCGAGGGCCTGTAATAGCCTCTTCAGCCTCGCCGGACCGACACCCCGAACCAAGGACAGCAATGGCACAGCGCATCTGCGTCATCGGCGGCGGAGCCGCGGGCATCAGCGCCGCCTCCATGGCCAAGCGCACGAACCCCGAGGCGACCGTCGTCGTCTGCACCGAGTTCGAGGACGTCGCCTACTCGCCCTGCGGCATCCCCTACGTGCTCGGTCGTGAGATCCCCGACTTCGAGCGCCTCTTCCTCGCCGGTCCCGAGAACTACGAGCAGGCCGGCATCGACTTGCGCCGGGAGACCGTCGTCACCGAGATCGACGCGGCCAACCAGACGATGACCGCCAACGGGCAGGTCGTCCCCTGGGACACGCTGATCGTCTGCTCGGGGTGGAACTACCTCCTGCCCGACGTGCCCGGCAACGACCTCGAGGGCCTGACCTTCGTCAAGAACATCCGCCGCGGGATCGAGCTGAACGAGACGCTCAACGACGTGAAGAAGGCCGTCGTGCTGGAGGCCGGCCCCCTCGGCGTGGAGATGCTGACCGCGCTCGCGCACCGCGGCATCGAGACCCACCTCGTCGACGAGAACGCCTGGCTGCTCGCGCAGGTCGCCGACCCGGAGATCGCCGAGCCGGTCCAGGAGAGCCTGAAGGAGCTCGGTTGCCACCTGCACTTCGGCACGGCGTTGAAGAGCTTCGTCGGCAGCAACGGGAAGCTCACGGGCGTCGAGACCAGCGAGGGGATCATCGACGCCGACATCTGCGTCATCGCCACCCACAAGGAGCCCGAGACCACCCTCGGCCGCTCGATCGGCCTGAAGCTCGGCTCCACCGGCGCCTTCGCCGTGGACGAGCGGATGCAGACCTCGATGGCCAACGTCTTCGCCGCGGGCGACTGCGTCGAGGTGCCGCAGAACCTGACCGGCGTCGCCGTGCAGGGCCTCACCGGCTCGCACGCGATGCAGCAGGGCCGTGTCGCCGGCGCCAACGCGGGAGGCGGCCGGCGCGTCTACGACCCGGTCAACATCCCCTGGGGCATGGTCGGCGGACAGGTGCAGATCGGCGGCGCCAGCTTCGGCGAGAGCCTGGCCACCTCGCTCGGCATCCCCTACGTCGTCGGCGTCGCCAACGGCATCAGCCGCGCGCGGTACTTCCCGGGCGTCCAGCAGGTGCGGGTGAAGCTGCTCGCCGAGCCCGGCACCGGCAAGCTCATCGGCGGCCAGTTCGTCGGCGGCGAGGGCATCAAGGAGCGGGCCGACTTCCTCGCGTTCGCCCTCAAGCGCGGAGCGACGCTCGAGGACCTGGCGTGGATGGAGAACGTCTACTCCCCGCCGATCGGCGCGCTCTACGAGCCGCTCTCGGTCGCCGCCCAGAACGGCATGGCGAACCTCTGATCATGGGACACGGACCCGAGATCCCCGAGCACCTGGCCGAGTACTTCGGCCACGACAAGGTGGCCCACCGCGGCCGCGGTGGCCTGCCCGCGGCGCCGCCGGCACCCCCGGGATCCACCGCCCGCAAGGCGGGGGAGAACGCGGTGGCCGACGGGCTCGCCAGGGCCGGGACGCCCGGACGGCGCCCCGGCGACCACCCGGCGGCCCTGGCGCCGAAGCCGGCGCTCTCGCGCGTCATGCGCTCGGGCGGCGAGACGGCGCTGATGCAGGCCTCGCAGCGCCGCTTCGGCACGGTCACCGGCGCACCGGCCCCCCACGGCTCGGCCGGCTGGTTCTGGAGGAGCGTATTCGCGCCGGTCTACTCGGCCATCCCCTGGAGCATCAAGAAGCGGATGGTCACCATGACCTCCGGGGTGAAGGGCTGGAGGAAGGGCTAGTCGATCCCGGGCTCCGGGCGGTCGCCCGGAGCCCGGGATCAGTCCTGCGGATCCGGCGGATGGACGATGAAGGCGCTCGGGGGCAGACCCGGCCCCGCGAGGCCCGTGTCGACGACGTATTCCCTGCCGTCGCTCTCATCGCGAAGATGCACGACATGGCACGGAAGACCGATCTCCGAGCGCTCGGAGTAGCCGAGCAGCGTGAACTCGGTCTCGACCGCGCCGCGGTGACGGGTGAGGCGGCAGGCGCCGAGCCCCAGATCGTGGCGGTGCTGCACGACGAAGGGCCCGTGCGGAACGGTCTGGCGGATCCGCGCCCCGGGCTCGGGCCGCAGCCAGTCGTGGTCGATGCCCTGGTGGTCTCGGCGGCCGTCGCCCTGCTGCTCGGGGACCGCGCCCCCCGGCTCCTGCGGGTGCTCGGCTCCGGCCGCGGCGCCGTTCACCTCGACCTCGACGGGTTCGTGCTCACGCTCACCGGGCCGGGCGTGCCGTGGATGCCCAACGGCATCGCCCTGCCCGCCCTGCCGGCGCTGCCCGCCGTGCGCTGGGACCCCGCCTCGCCGCCGCTGTGGGATCCGGTGGTGGCGCCGCGGGAGGGCGGGAGGGAGGCCGTCACCGACCTGGCGCGCTGGCTCTCGGCGCGGGTCGCCGGGCCCGGCGTCGCGCTGGAGGGCGCGGCCGACCGGCTCGTGGGTCGCGGCCCGGGCCTCACGCCCGAGGGCGACGACATCCTCGGCGGAGCGGCGATCGGCCTGCGTGCGCTCGGCCCTGCGGCCGGGCTCGCCCCGGGCCGCACCGCCGCGCTGATCGCGGCGCTCTGCCCGCCCGACGTACGGCGGCGCACCGGCGCCCTGTCGGCGACCCTCCTGGAGCTCGCGGTCCGCGGAGCGGCGCCCGAGCCCGTCCACCGGCTGCTCGCGGCGGGCGATCGCGAGGCGGCGCTCGCCGACCTGAGGCGACTGGGGGCATCCACCGGTGGCGCGATCGCGGCAGGGATCGCGCTGGCGGCCGAGTACGTGGTGAGCGCCACCACCGAAGGGTAACGCGGGAACCATCCTCCGACCCGGGGGCATCGTCTCGTCGCCCTGGTGCCGATAACGTGCCGGGGCGCCGCCGCCCCCTTCCAATGACCCGACTCCGCCGCCCATCCGCCCTCCTCGCCGCCGCCCTCGGCGCGCTCGCCCTCGGGGGCGCCGCCGCGACGACCGCGGGCGGCCAGACGACGACCCCGGCGGCCGACACCTTCACCTTCACCGGCAGCGGCTGGGGCCACGGCGTCGGGATGTCGCAGTACGGGGCGCGCGGGCGGGCGCTGGCCGGCTGGGATGCGGCGCGCATCCTGCGGCACTACTACACCGGCACGAAGCTCTCGGTGGTCAAGAAGCGCACCGTGCGCGTGCTGCTGTCGGACGGACGCGCGTCGGTCGCCGTCTCCAGCCCGACGCCCTGGCGCGCCGTCGGCCTGCGCCCCAACGGCCGCCGCACGACCCCTCTCAGGGCCGGCCAGACGTACATCCTGAAGATGCTGCCCGACGGCCGTCTCGCGCTGCACCAGGGAACCCGCCGGACGGCGGTCTTCTCCGGCCCGGTGCGCCTCCTGGCCCGCGCGAAGGAGGGCTGGGTGGCCTGGGGGAGGTCGCAGCCCGAGTCGACGAACCGCTACCGCGGATCGTTGCGCGCCGTGCCGTCGGGCGGCTCGTTCGACCTGGTGAACGTCGTCGACCTCGAGGACTACCTGCGCGGCGTCGTGCCGCGCGAGATGCCGGCGAGCTGGGGCGACGACGCGCTCCCCGCCCTGGTCGCCCAGTCGGTGGCGGCGCGCACCTACGCGATCGCGACGCTCAAGCCGACGGCCGACTACGACCTCTTCAACGACGACCGCAGCCAGGTCTACGGCGGCGTGTCGGCCGAGGACCCCCGCGCGTCGCGGGCGGTGCTCTCCACCCGTGGAACGGTGCTGACGTACGATGGCGAGATCATCACCGCCTTCTACTTCTCCACCTCCGGCGGCCGCACCGAGGACGTGCAGAACGTCTTCCGCACCACCGCCCGGCCCTACCTGAAGAGCGTGCCGGATCCCTACGACCGCATCTCGCCGTACCACGTCTGGCCCGACCCGCCCACCTTCACGGCGGCGAGGCTCGGCAGCCTGCTGGGGCTCGACGGCCCGGTGACCGACGTGACCGTCGTCCGGCGGGGCGTCTCCCCGCGCGTCCTGGAGGCACGTGTGACCACGAGATCCGGCAGCAGGACGACCCTCACGGGCACGTCGATGCGCTCCTCCCTGGGGCTGCGCGACACCTGGTTCACGGTCGCCAAGAACGCGCGCGCCGCGACGGGTCGTCGATGAGCCGCCCGCGCGCCCTCGCCGTGTGCGCGGCGACGGCGGGCCTCGTGATCGGCACGGCCGCGACGGCGGCCGCCGCCGAGCCCATCCTGCCGCTCTCCGACGTGACCGCCGGGATGGTCGGCGAGGCCCGCACCGTTGTGCGCGGGACCGACATCGTGACCTTCCCCGTCACGGTGATCGACGTCCAGCGCTCGGCCGAGGGCCCGGGCGGGTCGTTGATCCTGGTTCGCGCCTCCGGCCCCCTCATCGATGAGACGGGCGGCGTCGCCGAGGGCATGAGCGGCAGCCCCGTCTACGTGACCGGCGACGACGGCGTGCCCCGCGTGATGGGCGCCGTCGCCTACGGCAGCGGCGACCAGGCCAACGTGATCGTGGGCGTCACCCCCATCGAGCAGATGCTCGACTCGGGCTCGGGGCTCCGCGCCAACGCCGTCGCCCCTGCCGCCGCACCCGTCCGCCGCGCCGTCGTGGTCCGCAGCCGGGCCGCCGCGCGCGCCCTCGAGGCCCGGCGGCCCGACCGCATCGGGCTGTACCCGCTCGCACGCTGGACCGCAGCCGGCGTGTCGCGTCCCCTGGTCGGCCCGCTGACGGCCTCGCTGGCGCGCTCGGGCATCCGGCTCACCTCCCTCGGCCCGCGCACGCCCCGGCCCGCCGTGACGCTCGTCCCCGGCGCGTCGATGACGGTGCTGCTGTCGGGCGGCGACCTGGTGATCGGCGCCGTCGGCACGGTCACCTACGTCGACGGCGCCACCGTCCTCGGGTTCGGCCACCCGTTCCTCAACGCCGGGCGCGCCCGCTTCCTGCTCGGCGACGGCTACGTCTACCAGACGATCGCGGCGCCGATCACCGGCTCGAGCTACAAGCTCGCCGAGCCGGGCACGATCCAGGGCATGATCACGGCCGACCGCGCCGACGGCATCACCGCGCGCCGCGGCGCGGCGGACGGCATCACCGCGGTCGCCACGGCCACGGACGCCGCGCGCGGCACCGAGAGCACGGTGCGCACCACGATCGCCCCTGACGAGCGGACGGTGCCGCTCGTGGCCGGGCTGCTGCAGGACGAGCCGGCCATCCGCGTGCGCGACGGCGTCGCGGGCGGGACCCTGACGCTCCGCATCGCGATCACGAGCCCCGACCTGCGGACGCCGATCGTCTACCGCAACGTCTACGCCTCAGCGGGTGACGTGGTGTCCATGGCGAGCGGCCAGCTGCCGCGGATGCTCAGCGTGCTCATGCAGAACGGCGTCCGCCCGGTGCCGGTCTCCTCCATCTCGGTCACCCAGCGCCTCGAGACGCGGGTTCGCGCGGCCCGCATCCTCGGCGCCTCGGTCCGGCGCCAGGGCGCCTCGGGACGGCCGACCCTCGTGCTGCGCCTGCAGCCCTGGCGCTCCTCGCCCCGGATCGTGACGGTGCCCGTGCGCCTGCCGGCGGGGGTGAGCGCGTCGTCTCCCACCATCCGCGTGATCCCCGAATCGCAGGGCGGCTTCGATCCGTTCCCCGCCGACCTGAGCCAGAGCCTCGGCGGATCGGCCGCGCTGGGCGCCCGCCCCGCCGTGGTGCAGCGGGCCGAGCGTCTCGCGGCCCGCGCCACGGGCACGCGCCTCACGCGCGTCGTGTCCAGCCTCGCCCGCATCACCGACGACCGCAACGACGCGGTGCGCCTGCTGGCGCCCGGCGAGGACGCCGACGACCCGGACGCCGGCGTCAGCGTGCCGGTGCCCTACGTCGTCTACGGCGGCCGCGCCACCGCGCGGGTGCCCTTCCGCTAGCCGGAGCCGCCCGCCGGGTCGGTCATCTCGAGGATCTCCACGAGGTTGCCGACCGGGTCGCGGGTGAAGACGCGCTCGCGCCCGACGAGGCGCGCGCCGGCCTCGCTCACCGGCGCGCCGATCTCCTCCAGCCGCCGCCGGGTCGCCGTCAGGTCGTCCACCTGCAGGCAGAAGTGGTGCGCGCGGGTGGGATCGGGCGGCAGCGACGACGAGATGAAGTGCAGCTCCACCCCGTCGTGGTCGGTGGCGAACCAGACCCACTCCAGGTGGGCGACCTCCGGGGGCAGGGGCATCTCGGTCATGCCGAGGCCCTCCCCGTAGAAGGCGCGGATCGCGTCCGCCTCCCCGGGCGGGAAGGTGATCCCGACGTGCTGCAGCACGAACATCAGTCCTGCTCCTGTCCGGCGATGGTCTCGGCGCGCAGCAGGGCGCGCCGCGCGGCCTCGACGGCGCTCTCCCCGAACTCCATCACCCACGTGTCGCCGGGGAGGCCGCCGATGAACATGTACCACCCGCCCGAGGAGTGGGCGCGCGGGCCGTCGGAGTAGAGCGAGGGCACGCGCGCGGCGAGCGCGCGCAGGCGGTCGTCGTCGTCGGGGGGCAGCGGTGCCCCCGGATCGGCGCCGAGGCCGGTCGCGAACTCCTCGAGCACCGAGATCCAGCTCTCCCCGTCCCGCGTGCGCCCGGTCAGCGCCCGCACGGCGTCGGCGACGGTCGGCCAGAGGGTGCCGCCCTCCTCGGCGCCCGCCCCCTCCGACCAGCCGCAGAGGTGCTCGGCGATCCTCACGCTCTGCCCGTCGGGCAGCTCCAGCTCCAGCAACCGGGCGCCAGGCCGGCTGAGATCCCGCACGACCACCCGGCCGTCGGGAGCCTCCAGCGCGATCCGCCGGTCGCTACGCGGAGTCGTGGTCGACCATCTCCTCGGCCGGCACGTCGCGCCACACCTGGGCGGGCAGCCCGGCGACGAGCTTGCCCGCCGGCACGTCGCGGGTGACCAGCGCGCCGGCCGCGACGAAGGCCTCGGCCCCGATCTCGATGCCCGGCAGGATCACCACGCCGCCCCCGACGCGCGCGCCGCGGCGGATGATCGCGCCCTTGATCTGGCTGTGCCGCGCCTCGGTGCGCCCCATGTAGTTGTCGTTCGTGGTCGTGACGCAGGGCGCGATGAAGACGTGGTCCTCGAGCTCGGAGTAGGCGGTGATGTACGAGTTGGACTGGATCTTGGTGAAGGCGCCGATCGGCACGTCGTTCTCGACGCAGACCCCGCGGCCCACCACGACGCCCTCGCCGAGCGTGCAGCGCTCGCGCACCGAGGCCTGGTCGCCGATGATCACGTCCGGGCCGAGCACGGTGCCGGCGTAGACCACGGCGCCGCTGCACACGGCCGCGCCCGCGCCGATCTCGAGCGGCGCGAGGGGCTCCTTCTTCTTGCTGGTGGAGCGCTTGGAGAGCTTCGGCTGCTTGCCGAGCACGACGTTGTCCTGGATCACGACCCCGTCGCCGATGCGGGTCCCGTCGTGGATGACGACGTTGGCGCCGATCTCGACGTCCGCGCCGATGACGACGTCGGCGCCGAGGACCAGGTTCTCGCGGCTCATGCGCCCGCTCCCGTGCCGAGCGCCACCGGTCGACCCGAGGACGCGAGCGACTCGCTCATCGCCTCGAGCACCTCCACCACGACCGCTCCCGCGCGTCCGTCGCTGGGGGTCGGAGCGCGATCGGCCACCGCGGCGACGAAGCGCTCGCACACGATTCGCAGGGGCTCCGTCGCGGGGATCTTGGGGATGTGGATGTCACCCGAGCGCACCTGGATGTACTCGCCGTAGGTCTCGGTGCGGGGGATGGGGCCCTTGTCGTAGATCGTCACCTTGCGCTCGGTCTCCATGTCGTCGAACACGACCATCCGCTCCGACCCGATCACGGTCATCTTGCGCATCTTGTGCGGATCGAGCCAGCTGAGGTGGAGATGCCCGATCACGCCGGACGGGAACTTGATGCGGCCGAAGACCACGTCCTCGACCCCCGGCTGCAGGTAGCTCTCGCCGCTGGCCGAGACCTCGGAGGGCCGCTCGCCCACGAGCCACAGCATCACCGAGATGTCGTGGGGCCCGAGGCTCCAGAGGGCGTTCTCGTCGGGGCGCACGATGCCCAGGTTCTGCCGGTTGCCGTAGAGGTAGAACACCCGCCCGAGCTCGCCGGCGTCCACCAGGTCCTTCAGCTTCTGCACGGCGGGGTGGTAGACGAGCAGGTGGTCGACCATCAGCACCCGCCCACGGGCGTCGGCGAGCTCGGCCAGCTGGTGCGCGTCGGCGCCGGTGAGGGCGAGGGGCTTCTCGACGAACGCGTCCTTGCCGGCGTCGAGGGCCATCCGGGTCAGCGCGGCGTGGGTGGGGACGGGCGTCGCGATCACCACGGCGTCGAGGGTCTCGTCCTCGAGCAGGTCCTCGTACCGGGGCGTGAACGTGCTGTTGGGGTACGAGGAGCGGTGCCGGTCGAGCACGGCCTCGTCGCGGTCGCAGACCCACGCGAGGCGGCAGCCCTGCATGCGGTCGAAGTTGCGCGCCAGGTTCGGCCCCCAGTAGTTCATGCCGACCACGCCGATGGAGATGGGCACTAGAGCCTCCAGACCTTGCCGTCGGCCTCGGGCACGACGTTGCGGAGATCGACGACCAGCTGCGACTCGCGGGCGACCATCGCCCAGTCCATGCCCGAGTGGGCGGTGACCACCACGACGACGTCGTAGGCGGCAAGGCCGGAGGCGTCGAGCGCGACCGAGGACATCCCGAGCTTCGGCAGCTCCGGCACGTGCGGGTCGTGGTAGTCCACCACCGCGCCGTCGGCCTGCAGCAGCTGGATGATGCGCAGCGAGGGGCTCTCGCGGGTGTCGTTGACGTCGGCCTTGTAGGAGACCCCCATCACCAGCACCCGGCTGCCGTTCATCGCCTTGCGGCGGCTGTTGAGCGCCCGCCCGACCTTCGTGACGCAGAAGATCGGCATCTGCGAGTTGACCTTGCCGGCGAGCTCGATGAACTCGGTGTGGAGGTCGAACTCCCGCGCCTTCCACGTGAGGTAGAAGGGGTCGATCGGGATGCAGTGCCCGCCGAGGCCCGGGCCCGGGCGGAACGGCATGTACCCGAACGGCTTGGTGGCCGCCGCGTCGATCACGTCCCAGACGTCGATGTCCATGCGGTCGCAGAGCATCGCCAGCTCGTTGACCAGGGCGATGTTGACGCTGCGGAAGACGTTCTCGAGCAGCTTGGTCAGCTCGGCCACCTCGGGGCTGCCGACCGGCACCAGGGTCTCGCACGCGCGCCCGTAGAGCTCCATGGCCCGCCGCGTGCACTCGGGCGTGAGGCCGCCCACGACCTTGGGCGTGGTGGCCGTGGTCCAGTCGGTGCGGCCGGGGTCGACCCGCTCGGGCGAGAAGGCGAGGTGGAAGTCCCTGCCGGCCTTCAGACCGGAGCGCTCGAGCACCGGCGCGAGCTCCTCGCGGGTCGTGCCCGGGTAGGTCGTGCTCTCGAGCACCACCAGGTGGCCGGGGCGCAGGCGCTGGGCGAGGCTCTCAGCCGCTCCGAGGACCGCAGACAGGTCGGGCTCGCGGTGCTCGGTCAGGGGCGTCGGGAGGCAGATCAGGATCGCGTCGACCCCGCGGAGCTCGTCCCACGAGGTGGTGGCGCGCACGAGGCCGGCGTCCACCAGCGCCGCGAGGCGGTCGGAGGCGATGTCCTCGATGTAGGACTCGCCGCCGTTGATCTGATCGACCTTCGACTGGATGGCGTCGAGGCCGAGTACCGGCACGCCGCCCTCGGCGAAGGTCACCGCAAGGGGGAGTCCGACGTAGCCGAGACCGACCACGCCGACCATGGGGGCGCTCGGGCTCAGCGGCGGGTGGAGGTCGGCGCGGGCGCCGGCGGGAGAGGGGACGTGCTCGTCACGACGCACTACTGTAGGGATGGGCGACCCCGACCGAAAGGAGCGACGCCTGAGGCCCGAGACGCTTCTCGCCGGATTGCCCCGCCTGGTCCGCGTGGCCGACGAGACGCGCTGGCGCGGTCAGGCCTCTGTGGCGACCGCCGCCGTCGTGACGACCTTCTGGGTGGCCACCTGGCTCCTCGGCGAGCCGGTGCGCCCACAGGAGACGGCTCTGGCGGCCGCGGTGGTCGCCCTCCCGACGCTGCTGATGGGCACGGTGGGGGTCTCGCGCCGGGTGCGCGACGCGCTGGTGCGGGCGGTTCCCCCGCCGCGCGCGAGCCTCCACGAGACGGTCGCGGCGTCCCGGGAGCGCCGGATGCGGCTGAGCGGGGTTGTGCTCACGGGCATCGTCGCCCTGCTGCTGTTCGACCGGTTCGCCGGCACCGGAGGCGTCATGGCGGGCCTCGTGGCGGGACTGCTCGGCCCGCTCGGCGCGATCGACTGGTTCACGTCCGGGCGCTGGCAGGCCGCCGAGCGCGAGCGAGAGACGCGCATCTTCGTGCTCGTGCGCCCCGACGCGCTCACCCCGCGGCTCGGGGCCACGGAGGTCTACGAGACCCCGCGGCCCGGCCGCGAGCACGACCACCGGCTCGAGCCCAGCCCCTTCGACCTCGGGATCTGAACCGGCGATCAGCGCCGCGCGCGGGCGATGGCGGCGCGTCGCTGCGCCGCCTTCTTGCGCGCGGCGGCCGCGAGCGCCTTCTTGCGCAGCACCGTCTTGCTGGCGACGCAGAAGTTGCTGACCCCCACGGGGCGGGTGGTGAAGGCGGTGCCGGTGTAGGGCCAGACGCGCCAGACGTAGCAGGTGCCCGGCTTCAGGCCCTTGGTCGGCGGCCGGAACTGCCGTGCGCGCGGGAAGCGCGAGAGCACCTTGGTCACCTTCGGCTTGGCGCTGTTCTTGCGCTTGGTCACCTGGAAGATCTGCAGGTTGTAGAGCTTGGTGCCGCGCGGACCCTTCTTCCACCGCAGCACCGGCCGCAGCGTCGGCAGCGTGGTGCCGGCCTTCGGCGTCAGGCGCAGGGCGTTCTGCTTGGGCAGGCT
>LNFM01014867.1_pt1 | contig 12745 bp, 11 predicted proteins | sample 596031 | NCBI WGS metagenome assembly LNFM01 (sample SAMN04254537, study PRJNA301005) | activated carbon metagenome | isolation source: dual media filters at the Ann Arbor, Michigan drinking water treatment plant | place: USA: Ann Arbor
TCAGATACACCGGCTTCGCCGCCGTCAGGAAGAGATCGCCGCGAATTTTATCGAATTACCGTCACCCTGCCCATCCGCATTCAGCCCGAAACCGATACGACGGAGGGTGCGCTCATCGAGCAATCCGTCAACATCAGCGGCGGCGGCTTCGGCATCACGGTCGCCACGGTCTATCAACCCAACGACATCCTCGCGGTCACGCTTCGCCTACCCGATCATGGCCTCTTCACATCCTTCGCCGAAGTATTGCGGCTCGATCCCATCCCCTTTCCGGGAGGGACGTATCGCCTCCACGCTCGCTTCGTCAGGATGCCCTCACAGGACCGGGAAGTATTGATCAGACATATCCTGCGGTTTCAGCGGGACCACCTACAAGAACACTATTCCGCATAACCTAGGGCGCCTCTGCCCGGCACTCAGGCCAAACACCACATCCCTTTCCACATGCTGATCCCACTGCATCCCAGCGCAGGCAGATCATCCTTCGAGAGTCCGCCATCAATAAATGACAAACTCCTTGGCGATCATGCGACCTTCTCATAAACTGGTTGCGACCCGTAGGAGGAATTCCGATCACAATGACCGATACACAGTTCGAGCAATTGGTGCGTCGTCTCGAGACGTACGCCCAGACACATCCGACATCGTACAAACTGAAGGTCGCCCTGGTCGCCGCGCTCGGCTATGCCTATGTGCTGGCCGTCCTGGGCCTGGCATTGGCCGTCGGCGCCTGGCTGATTCTCTCACTGAAAGACGGAGGATCGAGCCATCTCAGCTCCATCAAGCTGCTGTTCGGTCTTGGAGTGCTGGCGGCGATCATCCTGCGCGCCTTCTGGGTGCGCCTTGCCCCGCCGGCGGGCTATGAGGTGTATCGGGAAGACGCGCCGCGCCTCTTTCTCCTTATCGACAAACTGACGACGGCCTTGGGCACGCCGCCGTTTCACCATGTGCTCATCGTGAACGACCTGAACGCCGCCGTCGCACAGCGACCGCGCCTCGGCATTTTCGGCTGGTACCGGAACTATCTCCTGCTCGGCCTCCCCCTCATGTTGGCCATGACACCGGCCCAGTTCCGCGCCGTGCTCGCGCATGAGTTCGGCCACCTCGGCCACTCTCATGGGCGCTTCTCCGGGTGGATCTATCGCACTCGCATAATCTGGTCGCGCCTGCTGGAAGAGCTGCGCGCCCGCGATCATTGGGGTTCGGTATTCTTTACCAAGTTCCTGGACTGGTATGCCCCCTTCTTCAACGCCTACTCGTTCGTCCTGGCCCGCGCGCAGGAGTACGAAGCCGATCGTCAGGCGGCCCGGCTGGTCGGCCCGCACGCGATGAAAGACGCTCTGGGGTCACTCCAGGTGATCGCGCGCCTGATGGACGAACTCTATTGGCCCATGTTGAATCGCCGGACCATCACCAATCCCGCACCGCCCGCTTCCCATCTCGATGAACTCATCACGGTGTTACAGCGCGTCACGCCTCACGACAGCATTCAGCAGTGGATGCACGAGGCGATGCAGCAGACGACCGGCTATGCCGATACGCATCCGGCCTTGGTCGATCGACTGGCCGCGCTGGACCACCTTCCCGAGAAACCCAATGCGCCGGAACCGTCGGCCGACTTTCCCCATCTGCGCGACCCTCACGAGGCCACGGCCGCAAACTATTATCTGGACGCGCATGCCACCGCGACACGCGAAGCCCTCGACCGCAGCTGGGCGGAGTCTGTGGCGGACGAATGGCAACAGAAGCACGAAGAAATGGCGGCAGCACGGGCACGTTGCCAGGCCCTAAGCGACAAATCCGCGACCGTCGGGCTCTCGATCGACGAGTTGTGGGAATATGCGTGTCAAATGGAAGCGCTCGAAAGCGACCGGGCAGCACTGCCGTTGCTGCAGCAATTGCTCATGAAGGCACCGAATCACGCGGCTGCGAACTTAGCGGTAGGCCGCCTTCTATTAGCGCAGGACGATCAAGCCGGATTGCAGTATCTGGAGAAAGCTCTGGCAGCGGACCGCGACGCAGTGATTCCCGCCTGCCAACTGGCCTCCACTTTCCTGGAACGCCGGGGCAACCATAAAGAGTCCATGCGCTACCGCGTCAAAGCGCAGAGGCAACGGCAGCAGCTCCTTGAGGCCGAAGCCGAACGTAGCACGATCAAACCCGGGGACTCGTTCGAGCCGCACGGGCTGCCAGATGAAGTGATTGAGGGGATCGAGCGGCAACTGGCATCGAGACCTGATATCCAGGCGGCCTATCTGGTCCGCAAGAAGGTGCAGATCCTGACCCGCGTCCCCTGCTATGCGTTGATCATCATTCCGCAGCGCGCCTGGTACGAGTTGCACGCAGACAGCAGCAATCAGGCTCTCCTGGAGACGCTCCGCACGACACTGACGCTACCGGAAGACACCTACATCCTCATCGCCGACCAGCTGATGAAGCACCGATGGATTAGCACTCTCAGATCCATCCCGCAATCCACCATCCTGAGCACCCACACCACCGCTTCCTAGTTCCATCAACACTTCTCACAGGCTCCACCGACGGCCACCCTGAGAATACGGATGAGAAGGGATCGACGATTCCTATTTCTGGCACCAAGTTACTAACCACAGCTTTTCGATAGCACGGTCAAGGGCGGCTTTCGGCAGGACGCCGGCGAGGACTCAAAGGCATGTGCAGCAGATTGTGACCGACGGCAATCTCCTCGGCACTGAATTCGCCAATCACCCAATAAAAGAAGACCAACAGCAGACTGCCGATTGCCAGCTTCACCAACACCCATAGCCCCACCGCGGGCCAGAAGATCGCATAGCCAAATGCGAGTCCTGCCCCCAACAGGGCTCGCCAGAAACTGGCCCACGGGAAAGCCAACCCACATACTCGTACGGACAAGACAGCAGCAGCCACCGCCGCCATGACGCTCAGACAACCCGTCACGGCAGCTGCGCCAGCAGCTCCCCATCTTGGCACCGCCAGAATATGCCCCACGAGCGCAAGCGGAACCAATGGCCCTGTGACGAGGACGAGCAATCGGGGATAGCCAAAGGCAATCATCAGCGTGAGACAGACGGTCATCAAGAGCATCACGAATCCCCCTATGACCAGACATGCCAAAATTAGAGCAATCGCCGCAAAGGGCTCTCCGAATATCAAGACGGCCAAGGGGCCCGCTGTCCCGGCAATCAACGCGCCTAGCGGAAGCAGCAGTAGAGAACCTCTCATCGCATTGCGTGCGAGTTCGCCTGCGTGAGGCGCATCGATTCCGGATAACACGCGGCTCACTGTTGCTAAGAGAATGGGAGCAACTACAGCACCGAGAAGGCTTGGAAGCAACGAAAGATTTTGGGCCGCTCCATACAAACCAGCCTGAACCCCAGACCCACCCAGAGCCTTTAAAGACAACAAATCCAAGCGGATGAAGAGGGTCCCGCAGGCCGATGAGATGAAGAGGGGCATGGCATAGTCCCACAGAGGCCACTCATTCCAAGCAACGCGCCGGAACAACGCCGGGCGGATTGCGCGGCGAGCCAACAGCAATTCTGCGAGGGACGCCCCGATCATCCCCAGGATGGCCCCGGTGATCGACCAGCCTAAGAGCACAAACACGACAATCAACACCATCCTGACCATCCATCGCCCCGCGCTCAACATCCCGCAGCGCCCGAACCGTCCTACTCCGTTCAGAATATGCCGATGGGCTTGCACGACACAGGACAAGGGGATATCGATCGCAAGGAGGCTAAGATACCAGGCAAGATTCGGCTCACCGAACAACCAGCCCAAAGGAATTGCGAACACCCAGAGGAGCAGCATTGCACCGCTGCCGGCAAACAGTTGGAGATTGACGGCCGCAGTCCCTACCGGCCGCCAATCAGCGGCCTCGCTGACATACTTGATCGTGGCTCGCGAAAACACGGCATTCAAACTCCATTGAATCCATGAGACCAGCGTCACGGCCAACACCAGCACTCCATACCCCTCGACTCCCAACTGCCTAGTCAAAAATCCCGCCGTTACGAGGGCCGTCAGGGGAAAGAGAGCCTCCGCCAACAGATTGCGGAAGCTGCCTTCCAACATCTGGCGCCCAGGCTGAGAAGACCACTGGTTCACTGCGCACCTCGAGTCATATCGGGCCCGGATCGGACCGTATCAGGCTCGCAAGCGGGCACTCCTTTTGCCCGTTGCCAGAAGAAACCCGCCGCATTGGCGGCTTGCGCTGCGACCAAAAGCGGGACGACACACAACGCTTGTCCCCAGGATAATTTTCTGAAAGGATAGGCAAACAGCCGGAAATAAAACGCCGGTGGTTCAATCCTCAATGACTGGCCCCTGTGGCGAGCCCGATGCTGATGGTAGTGAAACGCTCCACAGCCATACTGAAAATGCTGGCGAAGAAAAGTTCCTGCGCCCAGCCGGTGCGAGTGATAGACCACTGCCTCAGGCGCATACACTATTCGATTCCCCTCATGCTGCCATCGATCGCATAATTCGCGGTCCTCGCCTGCGGCTCGCGGATAGGCTGAGCTGAATCCTCCGATTGAGCGAAAGCGCCCGGCCGGAAACGCCACATTGCTGGAGGGGAAGAAGCGGATCCGCCGAGGGGCTCCGCTGTAATAGTCCACCAGATACGACACGAGCACTTGGCTTGCGACGGAGTACAGGTTTCCGGTCAAGGCGTTTCTGGTCTCTCCCCCGACGGCGATCTCTCCGGATTGCAGAAAACGCTCCGACAGGCACGTAAGCCAATCCGGCGCGGGAGCGCAATCATCGTCTGTAAAAGCAAGGAGCTGTCCCGCCGCCACCTTCGCGCCGTGATTACGCGCCGCCGCCGGGCCCCGGTTCGCCTGGTGCACCACCCGGCACGTCAAGGTGTTCCGGTAGAAATGTACAACCTGGTCAGGCGACTCGGTTCCCCCATCGTTCACGACAATGACTTCAAAACGATCGCGGGGATACTCCTGGACAGCCAGGGCACACAGGCAGCCCGCGAGCGCCGTCGGACGATTGTATGTCGGAATAATGACTGAGATGTATGGATAGACTGTGCTTGGCATGCGTTGTCAGGAGTCTCTCTCGGTCAGACTGATTCCGCCCATCTCCGCATAGCTTCCGGCGCCAGCATAGTTCCGTACATGCCGACCATTTCCGTCGCACGCGCCACACAGGACATGCTTATGACCAAGGGCAGCAGCCCCACCCGCCGCACAGGGTGCACGTCCAGCAACCGGCTGACTCTGAACCACCGCGGAACATCCAACAGGATATGCCACAGCATCGTCATGACAGGTTCGAGGATCGCCATACGCGCAATCCACTGATTCGGATAGTGCTTGTTCAAACGCCGCAACATGAACACCTCATATCCATACCGAAAATGCAGGCACTTCAACCAATAGAACCACGAAAAGTAGTGCGTGACCCGTTGATGCGGCTGGAGCACGAGTCGCTCCCCACCATCCAGAAACGACTGCGTAAGCAAGGGTGCACCGCACAGCCGGCCAAATTTCGTATTGTACTGGTGCCGGCGGAAGGTCTCGACGCGAAGGCCGAAGTTGTGGTCCATAAAGCCGACAGGCATCGGCAGATTACGTTGGGGGTCGACGACTTTGCCGACTACCCAACCCCAGGTGATCGACGCGGCCGCCAACCTGGTCGCCCGATTCCATTCCCAATCGGTGGCACTCTTGAACAGACTGAGTCCGATCGATACATCGCCGCCCCCACGGATGCCCGCCACTAGCGACGACAACCAGGTGCGATGCGGGTACACGTCGGAGTCGGTAAAGGCGAGAATCTCGGCGGACGCAAACTGCGCCCCGCGGTTCTTGAGTTGCAAATACGAAAGCCCCTCGGCTTCGACAGCGTGAATTCTCCAAAACGGCGTGTTCTGCGCATAGAGGGCATTCCAGGCTTTCACCTGGACGGCGCTTCCCATCATAATGATCTCGACCTGTTCGAGAGGAAAATCTTGCTGTCGTAACGCCTCAATCGTGTTGACCGCTTCCCCAAGCTCTCGGGATTCGTTATACCCCTCTACGATCACGGAGACGACCGGCTTCTCTAACCGCGATTCGCTCATATCCGCTTATCTCCTTGCGGGCTGCATAGGCGTTCCCGCCTTCATAGAAACGACGACCGCCTTGTCAGACACTATCTGCTGATACAGGGACACGAACTGCTCGCATTGACGAGTCAAACTAAACCGTGCCACGGCAAGATCCCGTCCCGCCTTTCCCATCGCTTCTGCCTTTGCTCGATCACTCAGTATTTCTTTCAGTTTCTCAGCCAACGCGTGCGGATCGTTCGGCGGAACCAAAAACCCCGTGGCGCCGTCTTGCACAATCTCGCCTAAGCCGCCCGTCGAACTGGCGACGACCGCGGTTCCCCGCATCATGGCTTCAACGGCCACCAACCCAAACGGTTCTGCCCATCGAGACGGCACCGCCTGCACCCATGCCTGGGCAAATTTCGTCTCCAGCGATTCCTTAGGGAGATGCCCAAGAAACGTGACGGATGCGGCCACGCCCGCCTGCTCCGCCAACTCGATGAGGTTGTTCCGCTCAGGCCCGTCACCCGCGATGAGAAGGCGTGCGTCAGGCACGCTGCGGACGGTCAGGGCAAAAGCTTGCACCAGCACGTCAACCCCCTTCTCGTGAACCAGCCGACCGGCGAACACCGCCAAAGGAGTCGAAGACCGTACGCGCGTCAGAAGTTCGATCTCTACGCCATTGTGGATCACTTCGACTGCGTCAACCCCGTTAGCCAAAAGGGTGCCTTGCACCGCATGGCTATTCGCCACAACCCGCGAAAAGACATCACGCCATTTCCCCCACAGCCACATCTGCAGCTGCAATGGAAACCAGTCGCGTAAGGGGACACAGCCGCTCCGGTAACAAGTCACGCCGGCAGGCTCCTGGCAAGTTGATCCCCCGGGCAGCAGTTTGGTTCCCGTCTGGCACACTGGCCGATACCACACCACGTGATACAACGCCGGAACCCGCCGAAGCAGCGGCAAGATCAAAGGAGACAGCTGCGTCAGAAACATACGTACATGCACAATATCCGGCCGAAACTCCCGCAATACCCGGCGCAATCGGACATAGGCCCATGGATTGAAAGCCTGCAATATTGTTCGCCACCGCGACACAGTTCCGAAGCACACGTAGTCCGCAGCCTGCGAATCCGGAGAAGATCCGGCAGAGCTCGCAAACAACCGGACGTCATGCCCCTGCCGTCGCAACGCGTCCCGCAACGCGAGCGTCAGCACCTCGGCTCCGCCGATCGGCGTCCCATAATCATTTACCAGGAGAATCTTCATGAGGGGTGAACGCTCGTCTCCCAAGACCCGATCGTCGTACTCACAACTCACCCCGCTCGCGATGCCATGAGATCGCATCACGGAGCCCTTCTCTCAGCGAGACCTTCGGGTTGAAGCCTAAGTCCTGCCGAGCTCGCTCAATAGACATAACCTTGTCCGACAAGAAGAGCTCATATTTGCTTGCCCTGGGCAATTCTCTCCCGCACACGCGATACAACAGACAGTTCGCCGCGTGAAACATCTGATAGGGGAACCGGGGTATTCGCACGGACGAAAGCGTGACGCCCAACTCCTGGGCAATGCCTGTCACAAGTTCGTTCACGGTGACAGGGTGTTCGCTCGCAAGATTGTAGATTCGGCCGTTGATCCCAGCTGTCTCACCACAAAGCCGCAACCCTTGCACGACGTCTTTCACATGGCTAATGTGCGTATGGTTGTTCCCCGGTCCGATCACACGAAATCCACCCGCCCCGATCGCAAGAAAGAGCCCGATAAAGCTCGGGGACCCATAACCGAGCACTCCGGGAAACCGCGCGATGACAACCGGAAGCCCTTGAGCGCGATAGGCAGACAACAGCCGCTGCTCCGCCATCAGTTTGGTCTCCGCATAGGGACTATCCTGCTTCGTCCGGCTCTGTTCGTCCACCGGCGGATCATCGATCACGCCATAGACGGCGGCAGTACTGCAGAACACCATGCGTGTGATTCCGAGATCGAGGACACTTTGAGCAATTAGGTCGGTCGCAACCACGTTGGCTTGATAACAGTCTTCCTTCGAAGGTGCAGTTCGACTGGTCAACGCTGCAAGGTGGTACACCACATCAACGCCTCGAATAGCCCGTTCGAGCGCGCCCCTGTCCGCAAAACTGCCGCGGATAACATCGACACCATCCCGTTCAAGCTTGGCCGTGTCCGACATCGGCCGCACGAGGGCACGGACACTGGCCCCACGGGCGATCAGATCGCTCACGAGGTAGCCGCCGAGAAATCCTGTGGCCCCTGTCACACACACTTTCATATTCCGCTCCTTTACCCAAGGCACTGCTCCCGTCAGCGCAGAGAGGCGACAGTCCCAGACTTCCCCAATGCCAGAATCCTACGGCAGTCGACGCGTCGCCACAACCCACGTTATGAGGGGATGACTACGCTCCCCCCTCAAAAGGTGGAGGAAATTCTTGCTGCGCGGCACCGTTTTGCCGCTCTTTTCCTGCTGTCTTCCGCCCGACGTCGCAGAGAAATCCCCCGGCACTCGGCACGATCCCTCAAAACACCCGCAAACTGACCTTCCCGGCCGGTCACACTTCGAAATTGCTCGCTGGTCTCCGCCTTGCACTGAAACCGGTATCGGCTTTCCACTGAAAGGAGTCCGACGATGACGTTCCTCATGGTTCTCATGCTGACCACATTGCTCCCCTTTCCGATTGTGGTCGGTGCGCTGGCGGTGGAAGAACGCCGGGATGATCGCCGACGCTTCTCTCATCTCCGCCGATCAACGCGGAGTCAGCCGGCATCGGATTATTGATCGATCAAGAAGAGAGGCCGCCCATGTCCGATCCACGCCAACACTTTCGCATTCCCGTCAACCGGCGGGGTTTCATGCACCGCAACGGAGCCACTAGTCTCTGCACCCTCGTGGATCTCACCGCAGAGGGGCTCCAGATTTCCGCCGATCTCCCCCTTCTGGTTGGAGACCAAGTCGAGATCGACTGCGAGCTTGAAGCTGCAAGCCGAATTCACTGCGCACTCAAGCTGACCCATGCCGCAGGGAGACAAGGCGGCGGTCGCCTCGTCGATATCACACCCCAGCATCACCCCCGCTTGATGGATTTTCTGGATCAGCAGAGCCCGGTTATCCACAGCAGTCCCTAACCACTCAGAATTCCGCCCGCCGGAAATCGCAGCCCCTCCTAGGAGGGATACTTTTGCCGTCTCTCTTCACGCTACACTGCCACCTGCCATGGAACAGACCAAACCCTATCAGCGCGCGCATTATCGCTTGCCCCTGCCTACGGCTTATCCTGTGATGTTTGCCGGCACCACCGCGATCGGCGAGGGCACGCTTACGAATCTATCAGTGCTCGGCTGCACGATCGAATGTACGACGATTCTGCCCCAGACAACGAACCTGTTACTCCGGCTGATTCTGCCGGATCAGAAGGACTCGCTCCGTGGATCGATGAGCGGCGGATTGGAGTGCAGTTCAACAAGGTAGAGCGTGCAGCCAATCTGCGGCTCCATGGATTTGTGTGGGACCGGATGCTCGAACGAATGCAGGCCATCAAGCAGCAGCGCTAAATGCTATCGGGTTTCGTCGTCCTCCTGTTTGCAATGGGCCGGCAGATCGTACGTTCACAACCCTTGCATAGATCTTCGCTGCACCGGCAGCCCATCAAAACCGCGTGGCAACCTTCTGCCACGCCTGCTCCAGAAGTTGTGTGCCGAACAGGGCCGGAGGACTTTCCCGCCAGTACCACACCCGTTCGGGATACGTATCGAAGTCGAGCAGGATTGACCCCCAATCGCCGGAATAGACAAACCCAATGGCGTGCATCCCGATTGAAACGCCCGTCAACCCTACCACCATATATTTCAACCAGCGTCTCTGATGCATGTGCTCCAGGACGGGCACCATCAAGAAACAGAGAAACGGGGCGCTGTCCGCCAAAAGCCTCGGACCATACCCATGTCCTCCCCACCAGCTCCCAAGCGTCGCGACCGGAACAATCAATAACAGCGGTGCCACGCTGAGATATCTTAAAAATACCTGTCCCGGCTTTCTCCACGCCACCGCCATCCCGGCCAGCGAACAGAGAAAGATCGGGGAGTAGATGAACAACCCGCGCGCCGGGGAAAACAGCACGCCCGCAAGCCCTTCGTGGAAGGGTGTGTTGAACCAGGAAAGATGCCGCCCCACGAGAGAAGCCGGAGTGACAATGGTCGCGCCAAATCCGGTCCGGACAGGCGACCCAAAATACGCGTCGTTGTACCAGAGAAACAACAGCAGCGGAGGCACACCCGCAAGCAAGAACCCAGCGCATTGCTCCCGATGCTTATGGAGCACATAGAGTGCAATCGGAAGCGCCATGACGAGATTCAACGGGCGACAGATCACCGCCCAGCCAAGCGCCAGCCGGCGTCTCCCTGCCCCTTATCAGACAGTACAGAGTCAGCGAGAAAAACAGCTGACTCGGGCCGTGTTGCCACGAAGCTTGACTGATAAGGCTCAAGCTGCTTGTGCCAAACGCATAGACGAAGGCAATGAACCACGCCACGCGCGGCGTCGCGACGCGCCGTAACCCGACCAATAACGTAAGCACCGAGAGCGCGACCATGAGCATGCCTGTCCGCTTTTCCAAATCGAACAGCATCTCAGCGGCGAGCCTCGTCCCCACTTTGAGAACGGGAACAACATATACCGGCACGGACAGGACGGCTCCCCATGGAGGATAAGTCGATATCAGATGTCCGTTGATGACCCGCACAAAGTATTGTTCGTCGTACTGCTCGATGGTAGAAGCATACTCATCGAGATAAAAATCATGGTCCGTGAGGATGCTGACCGGAAGAAAACGCGCCGGCAAGGTATCGGCCATTTCGAAGGTATGCCCATTAGCGTAATAGACGGTCAATGCCCCGATGAACAACAGGAGCGCAGACTGCAACCCTTCCATCACCGAGCTGGCGCCGCGCCTCTCTTCCATCCATGCCTTGCCTAAGGAGAGCGCCAGGCAGAGGCCCAACCAGTTTCTCAGGGAAGAGGCGTGCAGATGAACAGGACCGACTTCGATATCATACCCCCCCTGAACGAAAAACAAGACGAGGACGTTGGCGCACACTAAAATCCAAAGTCCTGTGATCAAGGCCTCGAAACGAGAGCGTGCGCTGGGGTCAGCAGGAGCAACCAACTGCAGAAGTTGACGAAACGTCACTGTTCCCCCTCTTTCAGATTCATGTGGCCTTCGACCTTTAAGCAGATGCAGCGTTAATTCAGCTCCGCGTAGCAGTCACACAGCAGGCGGCCCACCGTCGCCACGCGTGAGGGATCAGCCAGATGCCGGCGAACACAATTCCATCGAGAAGGCTGGGTGTCCCAGCTCGACAGGCCTCTTTTAGGAGCCGTCCAATAAGTCCGTCGAGGCCTTCTCACATCCACGAACAACGGAAATGAGTCTCGACAAGGCCTCGCGATAGGACGGCTCGTGCCAGGGAGATCGCAACTTCTTAAGCAGATATGGCGCATTCATGAATGGCCTCAGCTTCTGCGTCATGCGACGGAGACATGACATGCTCCTCCTGCATCAACGATCTCCACATCCAATGAACGATACCGATCCACCGTGAGCTTCCCTGATTGTCCATAGATCTCGAACCGATCCTCATCCACCGCACAGAGCGAGAAATACGACTGAACCGAGAACCCGCCGGCAAGCCGGAGGTGAGCATCGCGTTGTCGCACTCCGTGCGGCATGACTCGATACCGACGGAGACCGTTCGAACCTCCTGTTGAAAGAGGAACCGGACCAGGTCGATATGACGAGAGGCGCGATCAAGCAAGACGCCGCCGCCAGTCGAACGAGCTTGCTTCCACGCTGGCATTGAACGCATCGGAGTGCAAAACACTGACCGCATACTGACCAGCGATCCAAGCATCCTTGCCTGCAGCTGCATCTGCGCCGCTTGAAAAAGGGCATTGAAACGACAATTGAAGCCGACCATCCCAACTACGCCCGATCGCTTCCATACGCTCACGACCTTATCGGCTTCTTCCAAACTCGTCGCGATTGGTTTTTCGAGATAGACGTGTCTCCCCTGTTGCATGGCTGCGATCGCTACCTCAGCATGGGATGCGGTCGGCACACTCACGACAACCGCGTCGAGATCTCGCACGTTCAGCAAATCGCGATAGTCCGCATGGGGTTGAGCCGTCGGTACACATCGACCGGCTTCTTGCCGACGGGCGGAATCAGGGTCCGCGAACGCGACGAGCTCCACTCCCGATAAGCGCCGCAGGATCGGCAAATGCACCGCCTGCGCAAACCAGCCGCAGCCGATGACGCCGACTCGAAGGGGATTTCGCATATACGGCTCGACTCCTCTACGCAAGCTGCTGCGGGCTGTTGCCTGGTCCAAAAATATAACCGACGAATTCGCCTACAGCGTGGCAGGTCACAACCAGAGCTGTAAGCGGCAAACTCGTTAAGGCCGGTCGCAGCAATCGCCGCTTACGAATCACCGGGCCAATGGTGGTCCATAATAGATACACCGGCAAAATGGCGCAGCCTCCGATTCGCATGAGCCGCTCCATCCCTGACATCCGTAGGAGGCGAAACCCCGCAATCGACCGGCCATTGTGGAAATGGGCCGAGAACGTTCCCCAGAATCCCCATGTCTGGTTATGCGATACGATCAGCCGATCGTCCGCAATCA
>LNFM01010735.1_pt1 | contig 12744 bp, 11 predicted proteins | sample 596031 | NCBI WGS metagenome assembly LNFM01 (sample SAMN04254537, study PRJNA301005) | activated carbon metagenome | isolation source: dual media filters at the Ann Arbor, Michigan drinking water treatment plant | place: USA: Ann Arbor
TGATGTTGCGGATGAACGCTGGATCCCAATGCCAGTAAAAGCGGCCATCATCCTTTTGCCGGAGATAATGGCGCAGGCCTGCGCCAGCGCCGCGTTTACCGCGATGTGGCATGTAGCGCGCGATAACGTCCGCCGCTTCATCAGGTGACGCAAAGCCGGTTTCGACATGCTGCTCCATGAAGCCCACAACCCGCATCACGCCGTCAGGCTCCATGCGCGGTGCGATATCCACCAATGTCAGCGATGCAAAGCTGCCTTGGGCAAGCTCTCCTTCAGCAAGCAGCCCTGCCAGCCCACCAAGCGATGCACCGACCAGCGCGGGCTTGCGATCCATTTGGGATGCGAGTGCGACAAGATCAGCGGCGAAGTCGCGAATATCATAGGCTCCAGCATCTGACCACGCGCTGTCGCCATGGCCGCGCATGTCAAAAGCAATTGCGCAGAACCCGGCATCGGCAAGATCGCTCGTGACGCGCTTCCACGCTCTCCGGGTCTGCCCGCCTCCATGAGCGAGCAAAACCGGCATCGCGTGAGGCGCGCCGGTGATCTCGGCGGCGAGGTTGATGCCTCCGGCTCCCTTGATGCTGGTTGTTATGGTGCCCATAGCGATTTGCTATACTGTAAGGTGCCTTACAGTAAATATCTTTATTCTCGTCTCGGGGAAGCTATGACCGGATCATGGTAACGCGCTTGGATCAGGCTGCTGAAAAGACCGCAGCGAATTTTCTGACCGACACGGATCGGCTCGTCTTCCTTATGGAAGAGGTGACGCGCCGGCTGCGGCGCACATTCGATACCTCTTTTGAGCAATTTGGGCTCACCCGCACCCAGTGGCGCGCATTGGCATATCTTTATCGAACGCCGGGCATGACGCAAACCGAACTTGCCCGGGAGCTTGAGCTGGAGCGAGCAAGCGTTGGTCAGGCCATTGACAGGCTTGAAGAACTGTCGCTCGTTGAGCGACGTAGCGCGGTTAACGACCGACGCGTATGGCACATCCACCTTATGCCTGCTGCTGTTGAGCTATTACCGCAACTTAGAGCCGAGGCCGACGCGGTCTACGGACGCCTGCTTGCCGGAACGGACATTGATGAGCTGGAACGGTTAAGCGAGATGTTGGCCGCGATGCAGGACAATTTGGATCGCAATTAGACGCGCTGGAATTTCAATGGCTCTAATGATGCCTCCGATGCCGAACGTTCAGCATTCCACCCAGCTGCAGTCATCAGCGGGGTCGGGGCTCGATCCCGAAAGCCTCATGGCGGCTTTTGTCGCGGGAGCCGACCCCGTCCAACTCGGGCCGCGAATGGCGGCATAGCGTCGCTTATGGAAAATTCCTGTTATTCAGGATGCGACGCATGAGCGGTCGATGGCACGATCAACTTTTTCGGCTGATCTGGGGCGAGCTTCCGATCAGGCCGCAATCACTTTCAGGCACGCCTCGAACACCTGCCGCTGTTTTGCGACGGGAAATGCTGCCAACGCCTCCTCTTCGCTGAACCAGCGCGCTTCGGCTATTTCTTCAGCCTGGAGCGCGAGCGGAGCGTTGCGCCTCAGGCGGACAACGAACATAGCGGCTTCCTGACCATCATGGTCGAGCGCCTTTTTGGCCTTGTGTTCGGCGCTGTAGATGAAGCGGTTGCCAACCGGCAGCCGTTCCAGGCCCTCTTCCAGCTCCACGCCGAGTTCTTCGGCGATCTCCCTGCGCATCCCCTGATGCACAGTCTCACCGTCCTCGACGCCGCCGCCAGCAAGGGTCCATTCCCCCTCACGGTATCCGTGCGGACGAACCAGCAGAAACTCGCCATGATCGTTGACGACAACGGCGCGGACTTTCTGGCGGAGCTTGAGCCCGCCCTCGTGAAGAAATGCAGCCATGGGACGAGGCTAGACGGCACGGGTTAAGTCTCCGTAACCCGCGCGCCCTTTCCCCTGTTGTCACCCGCACGTCTGACTTAAAGCCCGACAATGCTTCCGTTTGTGCGCCACAATGCCCGCTGGCTGGCGGCAGGGTTCCTGCTGTCGATGTTCTCATCCTTCGGGCAGACATTTTTCATCGGCTTGTCTGGGGCGGAGTTTCAGGCGCGTTTCGATTTGTCCGGCGGCGAGTTCGGGCTGATCTATATGGGGGCAACGCTGGCGAGCGCGGCGACACTGCCTTGGATCGGCAAGGTGATGGACGTGATGCGCGGCCGAACCGTCGCAGCGTTAGTGATGCCGGGTTTGGCCGCCGCCTGCCTGCTTGCCGCTTGGTCGCCGCACTTCATTGGCTTTGTCGTCGCGCTCTACCTGCTGCGCCTGCTGGGGCAGGGCATGATGACGCATATCGCTCAGACGGAAACAGCACGCGCATTTGTCGCCAATCGCGGGCGGGCGATGTCTCTGGTGGTGCCGGGGCATCAGGCGGGCGAGGCAATCTTGCCGGCTCTGTTCGTGCTGGTTGCCGCTGCTTTTGGTTGGCAGGGGGCGTGGACGGCGGCGGCAACGCTAATCCTCGTGATCGGGATGCCGGTGATCATCGGTCTGCTGGCAAAGCCCCGCGTTCCGCAGCAGGCTGAGATCAATCTGGCCAACGCGCAAGCGGGCCGCAACTGGACCCGCGCCGAGGTGATCCGCGATCCAGTGTTCTACCTTCTTTTGCTGGGTCTGCTCGCGCCGCCGTTCATCGGCACCACGATCTTCTTCCATCAGGGTCACCTGATCGACGTGCGCGGTTATGATCAGCTGGCATTTGCCGGCGCATTCCCTGTGATGGCCATGACGACGGTCGGGTTCGGGCTTATCTGCGGGTATCTGGTGGATCGGTTCGGATCGGTGCGCCTGTTGCCGTTTTTCCTCGTGCCGATCTGCATTGCCAGCCTCGCCGCAGCAGCGATCACTGCGCTCTGGGGGATCTACCTGTTCATGTTCCTGTTTGGGGTCAGCTACGGCCTCACGTCAAACATGTTCGGCGTGATCTGGCCGGAAGTTTACGGCACTGCGCATCTCGGCTCGATCCGCGCGTTGGTGGTATCGGGCATGGTTCTGGCCACGGCTGTCGGACCTGGTTTGACGGGTGCACTGATCGATCAGGGCATCACCTTGCCCCAGCAATTGTGGTGGATGGCGCTGTGGTGCGTATTTGCCACCGGCGCACTGGTGCTCGCCGCCCGAATGATCAGGTCGCGAATGGGGCAATCAGGCTAGCGGCAAGCGCGAGAATATCCTGCACCAGGCAATCCCGTATCAGGCACCCGACAGTTCGGAGAAGGTGCGTGAACTGAGAACCGCATGATGTCCGGCGCCGTCTGGTCGCAGCGCCTTGATCTGAGCGGCAAACTGATCTGCCTCACGCTCAGCATGGACTCGCTTCTCTGGCACTTTGTTTTTGCCGAGGGCAATCAGCGCAAGCTGATGGCGGCGGTAGAGTTCATTCAGATCCATAGGTCTCTCCTTATCGAGTTGCATGTCATTCATTGATTACCGTCCGTGCGCTCCCTGCGGCGCTGCGCCTTGGCGATACGTGCCGCCAGATCGGCGTCGGGCAGGTGAGCCAGCAGCGGAGCGAGCTTTCGCACATCATCGGGCGTGGCATCGGGGCGGGCCACGAGAATGCGGTCGAGCAGATTTTCGGTGTTCACCTTCATTGGCGTGCCTCCGCCTGCCAGTTGCGCTCACGCACCGCAGAAAAGCTGACCTCGGGCCATTCCTTCTGAACCCGTTCAAGCTCCCAGCTGTTGCGTCCAAGGAAGACCAGCGCATCGTCGCCATCTTCAGCGAGATTGGCACGATGGGATGCTGTGAAGCGCTTGCGCATTGGTTCATCAGCAATGTCGATCCAGCGCGCGGTTTCGTAGGGTGTCGGATCGAACCCGATGGGGAGGCCATACTCCGCCTCCGAGCGGGTGGAGATCACTTCAAGCTGAAGCGCGCCGACCACGCCAACAACCCAGTTCGAGCCTTCCAGCGGGCGAAAGACGCGGGCGATCCCCTCTTCGGCAAGATCAAGCAAGGCCTTGCGCATCTGCTTGATCTTCATCGGATTGTCGAGCCGGACGCGGCGCAGGATTTCCGGCGCAAAGTCGGGAAGGCCGGTAAAGGCCAGGTCGCTGCGCTCGCTCAGCGTATCGCCCACCCGCAGTGTGCCGTGGTTGGGAATGCCAACGATATCGCCGGGGCGGGCTTCCTCGGTCAGCTCGCGATCTCGCGCGAGAAAGAAGATCGGATTGTGTAGGCCGATAGTTTTGCCGGTCCGGCTGTTGCTCAGCTTCATGCCGCGTCTAAGCGTTCCCGAACAAACGCGCATAAAGGCCACCCTGTCGCGGTGATTGGGATCCATATTGGCCTGCATCTTGAACACGAAGCCGGCAACATCGCTGGCATCCGGTTCAACCGGCTCAGGCAGGGCTGGCTGCGGTTGCGGCGGCGGGGCATGCCGTGCCAGCGCGGACAGCAGCGACGCGATCCCGTATTTGCGCAGGGCGCTGCCAAAATAGACCGGCGTCATGTCGCCCGACAGGAAGGCAGTCCGATCGAACGCCGGGCACGCTTCGGCAGCGAGCGCGGCATCTTCGAGCAAGCCATTATGGGTCTGCGATGAAAAAGACGCGAGCAGGCGATCGTCGTCAAGACCTGCCCCATCAATGACCGTGGGGCAAAGCGCGCCGCCAACTTTATCCACCAGCCAGGCACGCCGCTCTTCAAACGAGTAAAGTCCGCGGAACGTGCCGCCCATTCCGATCGGCCAGGACATGGGCACGGTATCGAGGGCAAGCTTGTCGGCAATCTCGTCGAGCAATTCAAACGGCGATCGGCCCTCCCGGTCAATCTTGTTGATGAAGGTGATGATCGGGATACTGCGCAGGCGGCACACCTCGAACAGTTTGAGTGTCTGCGCTTCGATGCCCTTGGCGGCATCGATCACCATCACCGCACAATCCACGGCGGTCAGCGTGCGGTAGGTGTCCTCCGAGAAATCCTCGTGACCCGGGGTGTCGAGCAGGTTGAACCGGATGCCCTGATGCTCGAAGGTCATGACCGAACTGGTCACCGAAATGCCGCGCTGCTGTTCGATCGCCAGCCAGTCCGACCGTGCCCGGCGCCGGTTGCCTTTCGAGAAGACCTCGCCAGCCTCCCTGATCGCGCCGCCTTCGTGCAGCAGCTTTTCGGTTAACGTGGTCTTGCCTGCATCAGGGTGCGAGATGATCGCGAAGGTGCGCCGGGGAAGAGCATCAGCCGCTACGGTCCGGTCTTCGGCATCAATGGTGACTGCGCTTGCTTGCTGATCGATGAGCATCTGCGTCTCCTGCAAGGCCTGAAACAGACACGCAGAAGAGCGACCGGCCTAGCGGCCGAGTGATGCAGGTATCTCGCGATTGGGCCTCAGCCCGGAGATATCCTGCGTCGCCGGCTGCACACCGTCGAGGCCAGAACCTCCAATATCGCGAGTATCCGTATAGTCTGTCGGAGACTCGAACCTGCGGTTTGAAACCAGCAGATCCGATTGATGCATTAGCCCAATATCTCGCCAGTGTCACCCCACTCCGAGAATGGGTCGGCTAAACCGGCTTTCGCCCAAGGTAAATCAGATTGAACGCGGGCTGCTCGCGGTAGGGCGTTGCGAATTCGACTCGTTCGACGCGGATGTCGGTTAGGCTCTGTTGAAGCGCGGCGACGAAAGCAGCATCTTCGGCATCGGTTGACCAGAGTGCGAAGACGCCGCCCGGTTTGAGTTTCGCCGTGATCGCAGAAATCGCGACCTCACTATAGAACTCCGCGCTGGCTTCATCGATGAAATGTGTGGTCGAATGGTCAATGTCGATCAGGATCGCATCGTGGAGTTGGTCTGGCACTGCGGGATCGAAGCCGTCCGATTCAGCGGCGAGCGCAAAGAAATCACCCTGACGCAGAATACAGCGCGGATCATCGGCCACGATTGTGCCGAGCGGGAGCAGGTGGTCGCGGTGCCACTGAATGACTTGCGGGATCAGCTCGACCACTGTCAGCTTCCCGACGCGCGGATCACGCAGCACAGCTTCGGCGGTGTAGCCGAGGCCCAATCCGCCGACGGCGACATCCAATGCCTCGCCGCCAGTCATTGCCAATGCGAGGTCGGCCAGCGCGATCTCGCCATCCACAAACTGGCTCGACATCAGGTAGCCGTCGTTGAGCTTGATCTCCCAGATATCCTCGCCGTCCGGGGTAAGCCGTCGGCGGCGCAGGACAAGTTCTCCGATCGGGGTCTGTTCCCAGGCGAGCTCTTCAAACATCGGGGTCATGAACTGTTGGTAGCTTGCCCTGTCCGGGTCGGCATCTTCTTTATGTATCTTCGCACTTGCAGCAATGAGCAACTTAGCCTAAGGCGCTGCCATCTTCGCCGGACCCCGCACATGCAGGGTGGCTCGGCCCGGCGCCTATCCCCGGGATAACCTTCTTCCTTTCCTCCGATGCACTGTCTCCAACGTGGCTCTCAAAAGCCTGCGTGATGGAACGTGCGGTGCGTTGGACCAGAACCAAGGTCACACATGACATATATCGAAACCATCAAGCGCGAGTGGTTGTCCAACCCGCGCGGCGACATCCTGGCCGGGATCGTCGTGGCGCTCGCGCTCATCCCAGAGGCCATCGGCTTCTCCATCATTGCAGGCGTCGATCCGCGCGTCGGGCTGTATGCTTCCTTCTCGATCGCGGTGATCATTTCGCTGGTCGGCGGCAGGCAGGGGATGATCTCCGCCGCGACGGCTGCAATCGCGGTCCTGATCCTGCCACTGGTCCGCGATCACGGTGTCGATTACCTGTTCGCCGCCACGATCCTGATGGGCGTGATCCAGCTGATTGCGGGCTTCCTGCGGCTAAACGTGCTGATGCAATATGTGTCGCGCTCGGTCATCACCGGCTTCGTCAACGCACTCGCCATCCTGATCTTCATGGCGCAGCTGCCCGAGCTGACCGGCGTGCCGGTGCTGACCTATGCGCTGGTCGCGGGCGGCCTCGCGATCATCTATCTGTTCCCCTACCTCACCAAAGCCGTGCCATCGCCGCTGGTGGCCATCGCGATCCTGACTGCTTTGGTCTATTATGCTGGTTTTGATGTGCGCACCGTAGGCGATATGGGCGAGCTGCCGTCGTCGCTGCCGATGTGGCTGATCCCCGATGTGCCGTTCACGCTCGAAACCTTGCAGATCATCCTGCCCTATTCGGTGACGATGGCCGCAGTCGGTCTGCTGGAGTCGATGATGACCGCGCAGATCGTGGACGATCTGACCGATACCCCTTCCGACAAGCAGCGCGAGATGAAGGGGCAAGGCATCGCCAACTTCTTCACCGGCTTCCTTGGCGGCATGGGCGGCTGCGCGATGATCGGGCAATCGGTGATCAACGTGAAGTCGGGCGGCGAGACGCGGCTTTCGACCTTCGTGTCGGGCGCGTTCCTGCTGTTCCTGATCCTAGTGCTCGGCGGGCTGGTGGCCATCATTCCCATGGCCGCGCTGGTCGCGGTGATGATCATGGTGTCGATCGGCACGTTCTCTTGGCGCTCGATCAAGGACGTTCGCTTCAATCCGTGGCAATCGTCGGTGGTGATGCTCGCCACCGTCATCATCACTGTCTGGACCCACGACCTTGCGCAAGGCGTAGGCGCCGGGGTGATCCTGTCGGGACTGTTCTTCGCCAGCAAGGTCAAGCGGCTGTTCACCGTCGAGACCGAACTTTCTGCCGATAACACCACGCGCACCTATCGTATCGGTGGTCAGGTGTTCTTCGCTTCTTCGGACAGCTTCGTTGAAGCCTTCGACTTCAAGGAAGTGCTCGACCGCGTGGTGATCGATGTCTCGAACGCGCAGTTCTGGGACATCTCGGCCGTCGGAACGCTCGACAAGGCGATCCTCAAGTTCCGGCGCGAGGGCACAGCGGTCGAGATCGTCGGCCTCAACGAAACCAGCGCCGCACTGATTGAGCGCTACGCCACGCATGACAAGCCCGGCGCCGAAGCGCAGCTGGGAGCGCACTGATGGGAGAGACAAACATGGAATTCATCCTCGCTGCAATCGACGCTTCGGCCCATGCGCCCGGCGTATGCCAATATGCTGCCTGGGCGGCCAAGCGTTTGGAGATGCCGGTCGAGCTACTCCACGTCGTTCAGCGTCAGGATGCTGTCGCCGCGCGGCGCGATCTGTCGGGCGCGATCGGCCTCGGGGTCAAAAGCGACCTGATGGAAGAGCTCGTGCGGCTCTCGGAGCAGAGCAGCCGCGCCGAGATCGAGAAGGGCCGCGTCGTTCTGGCTGCGGGCGAACAGATCGTGCGCGAGGCCGGTGTGACTGATGTCACCACCTTGCACCGCCACGGCGGCGTCATCGAAACCATCCTCGAACGCGAGGAGAATGCGCGCCTCGTGGTGATCGGCCGGCGCGGGACCGACCACGAATATGCCACCGACCACATCGGCTCAATGATCGAGCGCGTTGTCCGCGCCAGCATCAAGCCGGTGATGATTGTCTCGCGCACCTTTGCCGAGCCCGATCATGTCGTCTTCGCCTATGATGCCAGCCCAGCGGCCAAGCGTGCGCTGGAACGGCTCGCTAATTCGCCAGTGTTTGCGGGCCTGCCCGTGACCATCGTCATGGCGGAAGCATCGGGCGAGGCCAAGGTGGCTGCGTTGAAGGATGCCGAAGCAGTGTTTGCCCCGGATCATCCGGTCACCACCGTGTTCGATCCGGGCAAGGCTGAGACGGTCATTCCCCGTGTCGTCGCATCGGCAGACAATCCGCTGCTGTTGATGGGGGCTTATGGCCATTCGCCGATCCGCAACCTGATCGTCGGCAGCACCACCACCGAAATGATCCGCACCGTCCACGCGCCGGTGCTGCTGGTGCGGTAGTATGGCGCTCGATCTTGAGGCTATGCGCGCAAAGCTTCTCGCCCGGCGCGAGGAGCTGCTGGCGGAAGATCGCATATCGTCCGAGGGCCGCGCGCCGGTGACGCTGGATCAGGACAGCGTCGGCAGGCTATCGCGGATCGACGCCATGCAACTTCAGGAAATGGCTTTGGCGCAGGCGCGGCGCCGCAAATCTGAACGCGGCGCGATCGATTCCGCCCTCCAGCGTATTGAGGATGGTGAATACGGCTACTGCCTCAAATGCGGCGAAGACATTGCTCCGGCCCGCCTTGAGAACAGCCCATCGGTCACAACTTGCATCACCTGCGCAAATGACGGCTGATCACGCAATGACCACAGGCACCGTAAAGTATGTTGGCCCGGACGGCGGGTGGGGGTTCATCTCACGCGACGACAAGCAGCCCAAGGTCTTCGTGCACATCTCCGAGGTGCAAGCTGCGGGGTTCGATGAGATCGTGAAGGGCCAACGCTGGGCGTTCACGCTGAAAGAGGGCCAAGACGGCCGCACGTCGGCGACTGATCTGGAACCGATCGCGTAGGCTCTAACGGAAATTCGGCACACCTGCTGGCATGCTGATAGCTTGTGACTTGCTGATGCGCGCTCTCCAAATTGGCACGTGGAAATCAGAGTAGGGCGCTTTCAGTGTAACCTAGGCGCCCCATTCCACGAACTCAAAACAATCATGAGAACAAATTCACCCTTGAGGTATTTCAAGGCGCCTTGCTGCGCATGTCAGCGTGCCTCCCGCCCAACCTCATAGAATCCCAGGCGGCTTGGATCTCCCGAGCCAAGAACCGATATGAACGCTGAAAATTTTTGGGATCGCGCCACCCCTGTCATCATGCGGCAAATTAGCCACTGCGCCATCGACAGTTTTCGGCGATCGAACTGATACAGACGGCCCTAGGAAGGACTAATTGCTTGATTCTTAATCGTGCGGCCTTTGCTGGCCATCTTTTGGTTGCAGCCACATTTACTTGCGCAGCGCCAGCACTGGCCCAGCAGGCAGGGATCGAGATCACGGTGGTCGACAGCAGCGGCGCACCGGTTGGCGATGCCGAGGTGGTGATCGAAAACGCCGCAATCGGCCTCGTCCGCCGTTTGCGCACCGATGCGCGCGGGCGGGTGCAGGTCGACGGGCTGACCACCGCGGGCGAATATCTGGTGTCGGTGCCCGGATCTAACCAATATGCCGCGCTGGAGGCACGGCCGGTCGAACTGCGCGCCAACTTTGCGCGCAGCATCATCCTGCAACTGGCCGCCGCCGAAAGCCCCGGCATCACCGTCACCGCCGCCCGCGCGATCACGGGGCTGAACACCGCCAATGCCGAGATTTCAGCCTCGCTCGGACGTGAGCAACTGGTTGCCCTGCCGATCGAGGGGCGTGACGTGATCGGCGCGCTGGTGCGGCTGCCTAATGTGGTGCCATCGACCGGTTTCTTTCCCGAAGCGCCCTCGATTTCGATCAACGGATCGAACGGCCTCGACACCAATTACCTGATCGACGGGATGGACAATAACGAGAACTTTCTGGGCGGGATCAAGTTTCCGGTGCCGCTGGGCTTCACCCGCGAAGTGACGGTGCTGGCAAACTCCTATTCCGCAGCCTACGGGCGCACCGCCAATGGCATCGTCAATTACACCACGCCCTCGGGCAGCAATGATCTGACCGGTGAGGCCTATGCGCTGGTGCGCCCGGGCCGTCCGCTCGATGCGCGCTCGCCCTTCCCGCGCCGCGATCTCACCGGCAACCCGGTGGGCGAGAGCTTCGAGCGCTATCAGGCAGGATTTGCCGTGGGCGGGCCGATCACGCGCGACCGCACGTTCTTTTACGCCAACTACGAATACACCCGGGATCGCAACACGCAGGTGGTCGATGCTCCGGCGCTGGGGATTGTCGATACGGTTACCGGCAACAATGAATTCCACCTCGCCTCGCTGCGGCTCGATCATCGGCTGACCGAGGAATGGACGCTTGGCCTGCGTGCCAATATCGGGCGGGTGACGGTGGATCGCCCCGGCGGCGCGCTCGGCGGCGGCAATGCCAATTTTCCCTCGGCAGGGTCGCAACAGGACCGCAATTCGACACTGGTCGCGGCCACCGCCAGCTATGCGGGTAACGAATGGAGCTATGACGGAGCGGTGCAGTTCAGCCGCTTCCGTTGGGACTATGGCGAGGCGATTGGCGCTCCGGGACCGCAGGTAACACTGCGCGATCCGTCTGGCCTGGTCGCTGCGGTGGTCGGCAATCCCGGCTTCGTGTTCGATAGCCTTGAGGAGAGCTGGCAGACCACCCACCGCGTCAGCCGCGATCTGGGCGCGCATAGTCTGCGCTTCGGGGCCGATGTCATCCGTTCTGATTTCGCACTGCTGGGCGGCGGTAATCCCGATGGCAATTTCACCGTCGATCTGACCGCCGGACAACTTGCCAGCCTGTCAGGCCGCGGCCTGGCCCTGTCGGCACAGGACGTGCTGGCCCTGAACCCGGTGGTCGCCAATTACGCGGTCGAGCTGCGCCCGCAAAGCTTCGGCACCAGCCAGACCCTGATCGCCTTCTATCTTGAAGACCAGTGGCAGCTTTCGCCCAACCTCACCGCCACGCTCGGTCTGCGATGGGATTACGACACCCTGACCGAACGCGGCGGCGGTGATGGCGATACCGACAACATCGCGCCGCGACTCGCCGTGAACTGGCAGCCCGATGCGCGTTCCTCAGTGCGGTTCGGAGCGGGGATCTTCACTGGAAAGCTTTCCTACGCGGTGATCTCAGACGCACTTCAGCGCAACACCACTTCGGCGGGGTTCGTGGACCAGCTGGGGCAATTGCAGGCGGCGGGGCTGATCCCGGCGGGAGCGGATCTGGAGGCGATCACCTTTGACGGGAACCTTACCGTCGCACCGCCATGCACCACGGTCGCCGCCTGTCCTTCGCCCGAGGCCGTGCAGGCCCTGCGCGACACCGCGACACTGAACGAGGCGCGGATTCTCAGCCCCACCGGCTATGACAATCCGTGGAGCTTGCAGCTAAGCGGCGGGTATCAGTATCAGGCGACCGATACGCTGACCCTGTCGGTCGATGCGCTCTACAGCCGGTCGCACAATCTGGTGCGGCTGCGTGATCTGAATGCGCCTGCAACCTTCACGTCGAACCTTGCCAACCTGACCGGAGCCAACGTCGCGCTATTGCGCGCACAGACCGACAATGCCGCTCGGTTTGCCCTTGCGCAGAGCCTCGGCCTGGTGCGCTCGCAAGCCGCCGCCGATGCCTCTCGCCCCGTCGCGCTGGTTCCCGGTGGAGCGCGGCAGATCACCGTATCCGAGACCGCGGGCGAGGCCGAATATCTCGCGCTGATCCTGCAAGCGATCAAGACGCGGGGCGAGGACGATTACGCCTTCCGCGTCAGCTACACGCTGTCACGCCTCACCAACGATACTGACGATATCAACTTCCGTGCCGCGAACAACGACTTCAGCACCGAATGGGGACCATCGGCCAATGACCGGCGGCATGTAATCTCGGCCGTCGGATACCTTTACCCGGCAGACGGGTTGACGGTGACGCTCGCAGGACTTTTCCAATCTGGCCAGCCCGTCAATCTGGTGCCCGATGCGCGAATTTTCGGCACGCAGGACCTGAACGGCGACGGCGCGAGCTTCGGCGAGAATTTCGTCGGCAACTCCGATCGCTTCTCAGGCGAGGATCGCAACAGCGCGCGCCTGCCTTGGTCGGCCACCATTGATGCGGGGGTCCGATATGCCCTGCCGATCGTAGGCGGGCGGATCGAGGCGAGCGCTGACGTTTTCAACCTGCTCAACACCAACAACGAAAGCGGCTTTGCCAATGCCGCGACAACCTCCAATCAGGTGCAAT
>LNFM01010736.1_pt1 | contig 12740 bp, 10 predicted proteins | sample 596031 | NCBI WGS metagenome assembly LNFM01 (sample SAMN04254537, study PRJNA301005) | activated carbon metagenome | isolation source: dual media filters at the Ann Arbor, Michigan drinking water treatment plant | place: USA: Ann Arbor
TCTCTCGCCTTTCCCTTGTGCCGTGCCCAAGGCGCGGATTACACTACATCTACAGCCATTGAGAACGATTCTCAAAACGCTGAGAACGCTCCGCAAGCACCCCTGGATGACCGCTCCCAACTCTCGCGAACTCCCCGTCTGCACCTGCCCCCTCGTCGATTCCGAGATGGGTGCGCAGGCGACGGTCGTCGCGATCGAGTGCGGCGAGCGTGATGCCTGCCGCCTCCGCGCGCTCGGCGTCTACGAAGGCGCGCAGGTCTCGGTCGTGGGGAAGCGTCACTGCCTGCTCGTGGATGTGAGCGGCACGCGCCTCGCGCTCGGCGCCGACCTCGCCGGCGGCATCACCGTCCGTCCGCAGGGACGAGCCGCGAGCTGACGTGACCGCCACTGCCGGGCCGGAGCGGCTCTCAGCCACCGAGCCGCTTCGCGTTGCCATCATCGGCAACCCCAACACAGGCAAGACCACGCTCTTCAACGCGCTCACGGGACTCCGTCAGCGCGTCGGCAACTTCGCGGGTGTCACCGTCGAGCGAGTCGAGGGCGGCTACAAGATGCCCGACGGCCGCCGCATCGCGGTGCTCGACCTCCCGGGCTCGTACTCGCTCTCGGCTGGCTCGCCCGACGAGCAGATCGCCCTCGAGGTGCTGCTCGGGCGCGACCAGGCGCATTGGCGTCCGCAGGTCGTGCTCGTCGTCGTGGACGCGTCGCATCTCGAGCGGAACCTCTTCCTCGCGAGCCAGGTCTGCGAGCTGGGGCTCCCCGTCGTCATCGCGCTCAACCAGGTGGATGCCGCCGCCGACAAGGGCATCGTGGTGGACGTGCCGGCGCTCATCCACGAGACCGGTGTCCCGATCGTGCCGACCATCGCGTCGCGCGGCGAGGGGATCGAACCGCTCAAGAAGGCGATCCTCACGGCGGCCACGCTGCCGGCGCCGGAGCGGCGCTTCGCGCTCGCCCCCGAGGTGAGTGCGGCCCTCGCGCCGTTGCAGGCGCAGCTCGAGCGCGACGGGCTCCCGGCCTCGGCCGCCGGCATGGAGGCGCTGCGGCTCCTCGGCGTGACGACGGGCGAGGCGCACCTCTCGCACGTCTCCGACCTGCCGCGGCATCTCGACGCCACGCGAGCGGCGCTGCGCGCGCAGGGGCTCATCCCGGAGCGCGTGGAGTCGGAAGCGCGATACGGCTGGATCGGCGGCGTGGTCGCGCGCTCGGTGACGCGCCGGGCGCGCTCGGTGGACACCATGAGCGACCGGCTCGACGCCGTCGCACTGCATCGCCTCGGCGGCCCGATCCTCTTCCTCGTGGTGATGGCGCTCGTCTTCCAGGCCGTCTTCAGCTGGGCGACGCCACTGCAGGATGGCATCGAGTCGGGGATCCTCGCGCTCGGCAACGCCGTGGGCGCGCTCCTCCCCGCGGGCGACCTGCGGTCACTCGTCGTGGACGGCGTCTTCGCCGGCGTGGGTTCGGTGCTCGTCTTCCTGCCGCAGATCGCCTTCCTCTTCGCCTTCATCGGCGTGCTGGAGCAGAGCGGCTACATGGCGCGCGCCGCCTTCCTCATGGACCGCGTGATGCGGCGTGTGGGACTGCACGGGAAGAGCTTCATCCCCATGCTCTCCGGCTACGCCTGCGCCGTGCCGGGCATCATGGCGACGCGCACCATCGAGGACCCCAAGGACCGGCTCGCGACGATCATGGTGGTGCCGTTGATGAGCTGCTCGGCGCGCCTGCCGGTGTACACGCTGCTCATCGCGACCTTCGTTCCGGCGCTGCCGCTCATGCCGGGCCTCGACCTCCAGGGCGCGACGATGCTCGCGATGTACCTGCTCGGCACCGTGACCGCGCTCGCCGTGGCGGCGCTCTTCCGGGCGACCTTCCTGCGCGGCCCCGTGCGCCCGATGATCCTCGAGCTGCCGCCGTACCGCATGCCGGCGCTGAAGTCGCTCGGCGTCTCGGTCTGGCAGCGTTGCGAACTGTTCCTGCGCCGCGCCGGCACGGTGATCCTCTCGCTGAGCATCATCCTCTGGGCGCTCGCGACCTATCCGCGCAGCACGCCCGACGCCGCGCTCCCCGAGGCGCAGCAGCAGGAGCAGCAGCTGGCCAACTCCACCCTCGGCCGCTTCGGCCATGCGATCGAGCCGGTGGTGCGCCCGCTCGGCTACGACTGGAAGATCGGCGTGAGCATCGTGGCGAGCTTCGCCGCGCGCGAGGTGTTCGTCTCGACCATGGGCACCATCTACGGGGTGGGCGCCGAGGACGAGTCAGCGCTGCAGGACCGGCTGCGCAGCGAGACGAAGGCGGACGGGACGCCGGCGTACACGCCGCTCATCGCCGTGGGGCTGATGGTCTTCTACGTCTACGCGCTCATGTGCATGAGCACCATCGCGGTGACGGTGCGTGAGGCAGGCGGTGGCCGCATCGGGTGGAACTGGGCCGCGGTGCAGTTCGGCTACATGCTGCTGCTGGCGTACGGGGCGGCCTGGCTCGTGGTGGTCATCGGCCGCGCGATGGGGTACGCCGGGTGATGCCCATGGACACGCTCATCGCCCTCGCGATCGTCGCGGCCGCCGTGGGGTTCCTCGTGCGGCGCGCGCTGCGTGCTTCGCGCGCGAAGAAGGCGGGCGGGCCCAGCTGCGACAACTGCCCGCACTGATCTCCCGCTAGTGCTGCGCGATCTCCCCGATCGCGATGTCGCGCCCGCCCTTCCGCACGAACACCCAGCGCCCGCGCACCGTCTCGGAGACGGGGTACTTCTGCGCGTCGCCCGCGAGCTTGCCGCCGTTGACCGAGACGGCACCCTGCTGGATGAGCTTGCGCGCCGCCGTCTTCGAGAGGGAGAAGGCGTGCTCGAGCACCCCGACGATGTCGACCTGCCCATCTTCGGCGTGCACGCTCACCGACGGCATCTCGGCGGCGAGCGTGGCGAAGACGGCATCATCGAGCGCGTGCGGATCCGCCTTCTTGTCGAACACCGTGTCGGAGACGCGGCGTGCGATCGTCGCCGCCTCCTCGCCGTGGATCATCGTGGTGACCTCCCACGCCAGCCGCTTCTGCCCCTCGCGCAGGTGCGGCGCGGCCGCATGCGCCGCCTCGATCCCCTCGATCGTCGCACGGTCGAGCAGCGTGAAGGTCCGCAGCAGCCGCCCGAGGTCGCCGTCCTCGGCGTTGATCCAGAACTGGTAGAACCGGTACGGGCTCGTGCGCGTGGCATCGAGCCACACCGCGCCCGATTCGGTCTTGCCGAACTTCTTCCCGTTGGCGTCGGTGAGCAGCGGGAAGGTGAGTCCGTGCGCCTCGCCACGCGCCGCGCGACGGACGAGCTCGGTCCCCGCGGTGATGTTCCCGAACTGGTCGCTCCCGCCGATCTGCAGCGTGACCGTGTCGTCCTGGTACAGCCGCAGGAAGTCGTACGCCTGCAGCAGCATGTAGCTGAACTCGGTGAACGAGATCCCGCCCTCGAGGCGGGACTTCACCGAGTCCTTCTGCATCATCCAGTTCACGGTGAAGTGCTTCCCCGTGTCGCGCAGGAACTCGATGAGCGGCAGCGGCCCGAGCCAGGCGTCGTTATTGCGGAAGATCACGCGCCCGCCGGCCTCGGAGTCGCCGAGGGCGTTGGACATCACGCGCCGGATCTGCGCCTCGATGAGGGCGGCGTTGGCGCGGATCTCCTCCGGCGCGCGGATGGGCCGCTCCTCGCTCTTGCCGCTCGGGTCGCCGATCATCGCGGTGCCGCCGCCCACGAGTGCGACGGCGGTGTGCCCGGCGCGCGCGAGGCGCACGAGCCCCATGATCGACACGAGGTTCCCCACGTGCAGCGACTCGGCCGTGGGGTCGAAGCCGCAGTAGCCTTTCACCGGCCCCTTGGCAAGCGCGGCCGCGCACCCCTCGGTCTGCTGGAAGAGGAGGCCGCGCCACTCGAGTTCGTCGAGGAGCGGCAGTGATCCGGGAGAGGGAACCATCGTCATGCAACAAAGGTAGGGGTCTTGAACGCGTTGCCCCACCCCCCGCACCGGCCTAGCTTCCGCCCATCGCGATGAAGCGCAAACTCCTCATCCTCGCCCTCGGTCTCGCAGGCCTCGGCCTCCTCGGCCTCGTGGTCTCCGCGGTCTATTGGAGCTGGTTCCTCTGCGCCGGCGATGCCTGCCCGTCCATCGCGCAGTTCGACGAGTACCGTCCCGCCCAGCCGGCGCGCCTCTACGCCGCCGACGGCCGCTTCATCGCCGAAGTGGGGCTCGAGCGGCGCTCCGTCGTGCGCCTCGAGCAGGTGCCCCAGCATGTCGTCGACGCCTTCGTCATCACCGAGGACAAGCGGTACTACCGACATGCGGGCGTGGACTACATCCGCGTCCTCGGCTCGATCTGGGCGAACATCAAGGCGGGCGGGCTCTCCGAGGGATTCTCGACCATCACCATGCAACTCGCGCGCAACGTCTTCCCGGAGCAGCTGCCGTCGCGCAGCGCCGCGAAGAACGCGGTGCAGAACGTCCTCCGGAAGTTCCGCGAGGCGAAGGTCGCGCGCGAGCTCGAGAAGAAGTTCGACAAGCAACGGATCCTCGAGCTCTACCTGAACCAGATCCCCTTCGGCTCGGGGGCGTATGGCGTGGAGTCGGCGGCGCAGCGCTACTTCGGCCGTCCGATCAATGAGCTCACGGTCGCCGAGGGCGCGATGCTGGCGGCGCTGCCCAAGGCGCCGTCGCGCTACAACCCGCGCCGCTTCCCGGACCGTGCCGTCCAGCGTCGCAACACGGTGCTGGAGCTCATGCGCCGTGAGGGCGCGCTCAGCGACGCCGACGCGTCGATCGCGAAGGCCTACCCGCTTCGCCTCTACCGTCCGGCGCGCGGCGCCGGCGAGATCGCGCCGTACTTCGTGGAGTGGGTGCGCGCCGAGCTCGTGAAGCGCTTCGGGCGCCAGGCGTACGAGCAGGGGCTGCGCGTGATGACCTCGCTCGACCTCGACATGCAGGGGGCCGCCGAACGAGCGATGGAGCGCCAGCTGCGCGCCGTCGAGGGCGGCGCCTTCGGGCCGTTCCCGCATGCGAGCTACGAGTCCTACATGGCGCGCGCCGCCTCGGGCACGAGCAACGCGAACACGGCCAACTCGCCCTACCTGCAGGGGGCCTTCGTCGCCCTGGACCCGCGCACCGGCGCCGTGCGCGCGCTCGTCGGCGGGCGCGACTTCGACGACAGCCAGTTCGACCGCGTCACCGCCGCGCTCCGCCAGCCGGGCTCGACCTTCAAGCCGATCGTCTACGCGACGGCCGTCCAGACCGGCCGCCCGCCGAGCTACTTCCTCGACGACGAGCCGATCGAGGTGCCGCAGCTCGACGGCACCCTCTGGGCGCCGCAGAACTACGACCTCAAGTTCGAGGGGCGCGTGACCATGCGCCGCGCGCTCTACCAGTCGCGCAACCTCCCGGCCATCCGCCTCACCATGGAGCTCGGCGAGGCCGGTGTGGTGCAGATGGCGAAGAACTTCGGGCTCACCACGCGCATCCCGCCCTTCCCGTCGATCGCACTCGGCTCGGCGGACGTCTATCCGCTGGAGATGGTCGCGAGCTACGCGACCTTCGCCAACCTCGGCTGGCGCGTGCCGGCGCAGCCGATCCTCCGCGTGGAGACGCTCGACGGTCGCCGTCTCTTCGAGGCCGAGCCCGAGCGGATCCAGGTGCTCGGGCGCGAGGAGGCGTGGATCATGGTGGACATGATGAAGGACGTGCTCACGCGCGGTTCGGGCACGCGCGTGCGCAGCGGGGGCTTCACGCTCCCGGCGGCCGGCAAGACGGGCACGACCAACGAGTACACCGACGTCTGGTTCATCGGCTACACCACCGATCTCGTCGCCGGCGTCTGGATGGGCTTCGACCAGCCCAAGCGCATCAAGGACAACGCGCAGGGTGGGCAGCTCGCCGCGCCCGCCTGGACCGCCTTCATGCGCGAGGTCTACGACCGCAAGCCGTCGCCGCCCGACTGGCCGCGTCCCTACGGCATCATCTCGGTGATGATCGATCCGGCGACGGGGCTGCGTGCCGGTCCGGCCTGCATGTCCGACTCCGTGCGCGTGGAGTATTTCCTCCCCGGGACCGAGCCGCAGAGCGAGTGCACCCGCATCCCGTGACCGCGCCGGTCCGCTGGCACGCGCGCTGGGTGATCCCGGTCGCGACGCCGCCGATCGCGGACGGTACGGTGGTCACGGAAGGCGATCGCATCACCTGGGTGGGGCCCCGGTCCCTCGCGAACGCGCAGGCGCCCGCTGGCCGCGACGAGGAGCTCGGCGACAGCATCCTCACGCCGGGCCTCGTGAACGCGCACACGCATCTCGACCTCACGATGATGCGCGGCGCGCTCGAGGATCTCTCCTTCTTCGACTGGGTGCGCACGCTCACCGCCGCCAAGCGCGAGGTGCTCACGGAGGACGACTTCCGCGATGCGGCCCTGCTCGGCGTGGCCGAGGGCCTCTCGCGCGGCATCACCACCTTCGGCGACACGGCGGACAACGCCGCGCCGTTCGACGCCATGCGCCGGCTCGGGGCGCGCGGCATCGCGTTCCGCGAGGTGTTCGGGCCCGATCCGCTGCAGTGCGACGCGTCGATGGACGGACTCCGTGCGGCCGTCGCGGCGATGCGCGCGCACGAGACGGCGCGCGTGCGTGTCGGCGTCTCGCCGCATGCGCCGTACTCGGTGTCCGACGCGCTCTTCCGCGCGGTCGCCGAGTACGCGGCGCGCGAGCGGCTGCCGGTGGCGGTGCACGCGGCCGAGAGCGCGGAGGAGGACGACCTCGTCATCCGCGCGGCAGGGCCGTTCGCGAAGTTCCTTGCCGATCGGCGGATCGCCGTCACGTCCCGCGCGACCGGCGTCGTCGAGCTCCTCGATGCGGCCGGGCTCCTGCGCGCCGACACGCTGCTCATCCACTGCGTCCGGGTCTCGGAGCAGGCCGTCCGTCGCATCGCCGACACGGGCTGCGGCGTCGCGCACTGCCCCGCGTCGAACGCCAAGCTCGGTCACGGCATCGCGCCGCTGCACGAATTGCTCGCGGCGGGCACGCGCGTGGGCCTCGGTTCGGACTCGATGGCGTCGAACGACGCGATGGACCTTCTCGCCGAGGCGCGGCTCGCGGCGCTCCAGCAGCGGGCGAAGCTCAAGAAGGCGGACCTCCTGCCCGCGCGTGCCGCATTCCGGCTCGCGACGATGGGAGGCGCCGAGGCGCTGCGCCTCGACGCGGAGATCGGCTCGCTGGTGCCGGGGAAGCAGGCCGACCTCGCGGCCTTCCGCGTGGAGCCGCTCGGCGCGCCCGCGGAGGATCCGTTCGCCGCACTCGTCTTCGCGTCGGTGGGCGCGCGCGCGCATCGGGTGGTGGTCGCGGGCGAGGAGCGTGTGCGCGACGGTGTGGTGCTCGGCTTCGACGCCGCCGTGGTCGGCCGGGTGTGCGAGGCGGCGGCCCGGATCGCTCAGTGGCGCCGCTCCCGCACTGCCGGTTAGACTACGAGGTCCACTCTCCCGGATCCTGAGGAGGAACACGTGACGGTCGGTTGTCTCGCCCTGAACTCGTCGTTCGAACCCCTCACGATGGTCCCGCTCAAGCGGGCCCTTCGCCTGGTCATCGACGGCAAGGCCGAGATCGTCGAAGCGGACCGCGATCGCACGGTCCGCTCCGAGCATATCGCGCTGCCGCGCCCGGCGGTCATCCGCTTGCGCAAGTTCGTGCACGTCCCGCGCCGATTCCGCCGTCAGGTGACCAACACCTTCCTCTTCGCGCGCGACGCCTACCGGTGCCAGTACTGCACGCGCTGGAGCTGGGAGCTGCGTCCGCGCGAGTCGCTCACGCGCGACCATGTCGTCCCCATCTCGCGCGGCGGGCTCAACGTCTGGACGAACGTCGTGACCGCCTGCTCCAGCTGCAACACGCGCAAGGCGGACCACCTCGTGCACGAGATCGGGATGCACCTGCTCCACCAGCCGGTGGAGCCGCACTTCGTGCATCTCTCGTGGGCGGTGCGCCGGCTCACGCCCACGCAGTCGCACTACATCAAGCTGTTCTACGGCTCCGAGGTCGTGCACAAGCTCGAGGCGATGGAGCGGCGCAACGGCGGCGTGCTGCCGCCGGAAGCGCGCGCGATCTGATCGCTCAGCTCGTCGGGCGGAAGCTCGGGCTCTGCTGGGAGTAGGATCGCCGCTGGCCGCCCAGCAGCCGCGTGGCCAGTGCGCGGAGTCCGCGACCGATCGCGGTGCCGGGATTGCGGTTGCCACGCCCGTCGCCGCGCAGCCAGAGGTTCACCTCATCGAGGTCGCCGACGCTGAGCGCCTCCACCTCGAGTGTCGCGCGGTAGTAGAAGCGACGGTCCTGCCCCGGCGCACTGATCGGCACGCGCACGGGGCGGGACGCCGCCGCGTCCGCGTCCTCGAGCCTCGCGAACGTGCCGAGCGACAGTGGGCGCTGGGCCACGATCTGGAGCACCTCGTAGGTCTGCTCCACTCCCCGGAACCGCACGACCACATCCCACTCCGCCGAGCGCTGCAACTCGTCGAAGATCCGGCCGACCGCCCAGAGCTCCACGCGATAATGGAGTCGCGCCGGGAAGCCGTTCTGCAGCAGCTCGGCGAGGTACGGATCCATCAGGATCGCGCGCGACCGCACCAGCGGCCCCTCGGCGGTGAGCCGGGTGGCCGTCGGCAGTTGCACCTCGATGCCCGCACGCTCCTGCGCCCCGAGCGGCGCCAGCGGTATCGCTGGCGCGCTCGCGGCGAGCGCGAGGGAAAGGAGGAGGCCGCGTGCGTTCAGAAGCGTCGTCCGAGGCGGACGGTGAAGTTGAGGGTCTCGTCCGGCGTGGTGACCGACTTCGCGAGGTAGAATCCGATCTCCCCCAGGTCGATTCCCGCGCCGATGCTGGTGCGGAAGGTCGAGAGTGGCGGGAGGCCCTTGCCATGGCTCACCGCGCCGGGCGTGTCGGGAGTGGTCCAGCCGCGTCCCGCATCGGCGAAGAGCACCCAGGCGGGCGTGACGTCGCGGAAGCGCCACCAGCGGTCGCCGCGATACCAGTCGAAGTCGAGCGCCTGGCGGAGCTCGATCTGCGTGAGCGCGATGCGGTCGCAGAGCGTCGGGCGGCCATCCCACGACGCGATGCCGCCGCAGGTGAAGACGTCGTCGGCGTCATGCCAGTTGCGGCGGAAATCGTAGCCTTCGATGGAACCCGGGCCGCCGACCGAGAGCCGGCGCTGCAGCGGCAGGCGGTCACCGCCCATCCATCCGCCCGCGACGACGCGCAGGTTGAGCTCGGTCCCCGGCGAGAGGCGGTTGTAGCGGCGCGCGTCGATGAAGCCGCGCGTGTAGGTGACCTCCTCGGGCACGATCGGTCCCACCGGTCCCGGCCCGAACTCGCGCGTGATGGTGCCACTGCCGCGCTCGACGTTGGCGTTGACGAACCACCCGCCCCAGAGCAGCGCGCGCAGCCGCTCGCGCGTGTCCACGCGCAGCCGCACCGAGGCGAGGTCCACCTTCCCTTCGTCCATGCGGGAGTTGATGCGCCACCGCTCCTGGTCGCGCGTGACCGTGAACGGTCGGCGCTCCTCCACCGAGCGCCAGCGTTCGCTGCCGGCGACGAAGCTCAGCGAGGCCTCCTCGCCCAGTCGGCCGCCGAGGCTGGCTTCCCATCCGTGACTCCCGAAGTGGTCGCGCATGTCGCGATGCAGCACGAAGGTGGCGAGCCCCGCCTCGGGGTCGGTGAGCTGCCACGACTCCACCGGCTCCACCACGTCGAAGGCCCGCGCGCCGAGCACGAGGCCGTTCTTGACGCCGAGCCGCAGGTCGAATCGCGCATCGTGCCCGAGCGTGCCGCGGTCCCAGCGGACCGGGCCTGCGGTGCGCACCACGCCGAGCGCCTCGACCTGCACGCGGCCCCAGCTCGTCGGGCGGCGGAAGCGCGGACCGACGAGGATCGGCAGGCCCTCCACGCGATTGTACGTGCGCGCCGCGACGAAGAAGAGATCGGTGTACGACTCGCCGCGGTCCTCGCCATGCCGGTCGAAGCGTGGCCGCCACTCGGCGCCCCGGTCCTCCTCGGGCACGAGCCGGTCGCCGTCGAAGGTGTAGCGGAGCAGCTCGGCCTGTGTCCGCACCTCGCCCACCACGGTCACGCCGTCCTCGCGCGTCAGCACACCGCCGACGATGATCAGGTCGTTGCCGATCCGCGCGCCGGCCATCAGGCGCACGTCGGCGTTGATCGCCACGAGCGATCCGGTGATCCGGCCCGCCACGACCACGGGGCCGTTGAGCACCGCGACGTCGCCGGTGATCTCGCGTTCGACCGGGACGTCGAGCGGCCCCGACACACGCGTGGTGCCGGGGTCATTGTACACGACCACCGCCCCCCACATGGTGCTCGCGTTGCGCGTGCGCGGTTGCGCCGCGGCGTCGGGGGAGAGGCCAAGGAGAAGGACGAACAGGAGGAACACGTTCCGCATCTGGGACTCCATGTGGGTCAGGACGCCTCGTACAAGGGCAGGAGGCGTGCCGCGCGGTCCATCAACGCAGGTCGCGCGGCAACTCGTTGTCAACGCACCACCTCGGTACACCGTCCCCACGCCACGCGCACGTCGCGCGAGCGCCGGCGTGTCGAGTCCAGCGTGTCAGAAGCGGACGCTTGCCCCGTCGTGCACGAGGCCGTGCCGGTGTCCGGGGCACGGTCGCGCGATCACTCGCCCGCTCCCGCGAGCCCGAGCCGCTTCATCCGGCGATAGAGATTCGGTCGATCGGTCTGCAGCCGCCGCGCCGCCTCGGCCACCACGCCGTTCGCCGCGGAAAGCGCACGCGCGATGAGCAGTCGCTCGTACTCGTCGAGCGCCTCGCTGAGCGCGACATCGAGGCGTTCACCGTCGGGCAGCGCCGAGGGCTTGCTCGACGTGTGCTCGCCGGCCGGCAGCACGCTCGCGACCTCCGCCGCGCCGATCGACTGTCCGGCGAAGAGGATGCTCAGGCGCTCCACGATGTTGGCGAGTTCGCGCACGTTCCCGGGCCAGCGGTAGCGGGCGAACGCGTCCACGCCGGCCTGCGTCCACGTCGGCGCGGCCTGGCCCGAGCGCCGGCGATGCAGCGCCGCGAAGTGCGCGACGAGCGAGGCGATGTCGCCCGGCCGCTCGCGCAGCGGGGGGATCTCCATCGGGATCACGTTGAGCCGGAAGAAGAGGTCCTCGCGGAACCGCCCCTCGCGCACCTCGCGCGCCAGGTCGCGGTTGGTCGCGGCGAGGATCCGCACGTCCACCTTGATGGGCTTGGCCGCGCCCACGCGCTCGATCTCGCGCGCCTCGATCGCGCGCAGCAGCTTCGCCTGCGCCTCGGGAGAGAGTTCGCCCACCTCGTCGAGCAGCAGCGTGCCGGTGTGCGCCAGCTCGAAGCGCCCGATGCGCCGTTCGGTCGCGCCGGTGAACGAACCGCGCTCATGGCCGAACATCTCGCTCTCGACCAGGTCGCGAGGGATCGCCGCGCAGTTCACGCGCACGAACGGCTTGTCCTTGCGCGGGCTCTGCGCATGGATCGCCGAGGCGACGAGCTCCTTGCCGGTCCCCGACTCGCCGCCGATGAGCACGCGTGCATCGCTCGGCGCCACGCGCGCGATCATCTCGCGCACGCTGCGCATCGCCGGACTGTCGCCGACGAGCTCGCCCGCGAGCCCGAGGTCGGCCCGCAGCGCCGAGCGCTCGCGGCGCGCCTGGCGCAGCTCGAGCGCGCTCGCGATCGCGAGCAGCACCCCCTCCGGCGTGAGCGGCTTCTCGAGGAAGTTCACCGCCCCCAGCCGCGTCGCCTTCACCGCGTCGGCGAGGCCCGCACGGCCCGACATCATCACCACCGGCAGGTCGGGGAAGCGGCCGCGCAGCTGCTCGAGGAGCTCGAGGCCGTCGGTCGGGTTGGGCATCATGAGGTCGAGCAGCACGAGGTCGGGCTCGTACTCCACCGCGCGCGCGAGTCCGGCCGTCGCGTCGCTCGCGTCGCGCACCTCGTAGCCCTCGGCACCGAGCAGGGCACCCACCATCCGGCGGATGTTGGGTTCGTCGTCGACGATCAGGATCGAGGGCATGGGAGGGCGAGGGGGTTCAGTCGCGGTTCGGAGGCAGTACACCGGCCGTGCGCTCGCGTTCGGCGAGGAGCTTGGTCACGAACCGCTGGCCCTCGGCGAGCTTCTCGATCTCGACCGCGATCACGTCGATGTTGCGCTCCATGTTCGCCATCCGCTCGGCCGTCTCGGCGTCCATCTTCGCGGCGCCGGCCTCGATCCGCCTCGCGATCGCCTTGGCGAGCGGCGCGACCACGAACGGGATGCCGAACGAGACGGCGAAGATGGGGATGAGGATCTCGGGGCCGTTCATCGGCGACTCGCCTGTCTCATGCGTCTGCCTCGTTCGCGTTGCGTCCGTTCGCGAGCGGGAAGCGGAGCCGGATCTCGGTCCCCTCGCCCGGCGCGCTCACCGCCTCCACCCGGCCCCCGTGCGCCACGACCGTCTGCTTGACGATCGCGAGCCCGAGCCCCGTCCCGCCCGTCTTCTGCGTGACGTACGGGTCCCAGATGCGCGGCAGCTGCTCCGCCGGGATCCCCACGCCGTCGTCCTTCACCGCGAGCACCGCCTCGTGCCCCTCCACCAGCGCCCGCACCAGCACCGTCCCGCGCCCCGCGGTCGCATCGGCCGCGTTCAGCAGCACGTTCGAGAGCGCGCGCTGCAGGGCATCGTGCTGGCCCAGCACGAGCACGCCGTGGCCTCCC
>LNFM01010737.1_pt1 | contig 12739 bp, 13 predicted proteins | sample 596031 | NCBI WGS metagenome assembly LNFM01 (sample SAMN04254537, study PRJNA301005) | activated carbon metagenome | isolation source: dual media filters at the Ann Arbor, Michigan drinking water treatment plant | place: USA: Ann Arbor
GCTTGGCGAAGAAAATGATGTTAGCGCAATCACAGGCCTATCGTGCTCAGTACGGATTTAACTCGATCGTCCTCTTCCCAGTCAATCTATACGGCCCGCGAGACAACTTTGATTTACAGACGTCGCATGTGATCCCGGCGTTGATACGAAAATGCGTTTCGGCGAAGGAGGAGGGGCGCACGGCGATTACCTTGTGGGGAGACGGATCACCGACACGGGAGTTCTTGTACGTCGAGGATGCCGCGGAGGGTATTCTGCTTGCCGCCGAACAATACGATGGAAATCTACCGGTCAACTTAGGAACCGGCGAAGAAATTTCGATTCGAGACCTAGCCGGATTGATTGCAATCGAAGTGGGATTCACCGGACAAATTCAGTGGGATACCACGAAACCGAACGGCCAACCTCGCCGTTGTCTTGATGTGAGCCGCGCCAAGCAGCTCTTCGGCTTTCAGGCACGTCATGACTTGCGCAGCGGGCTGAAGAAAACCGTCCAGTGGTTTCAAGCTAATCGTCAGGCGATACGGGAAGTGCATTTCTAGAGATCTCGCCAGGTCTGCTCATTCCAGCGGAAACTCGTGTGGATGGGTTGATGTTCGCCTTACTGCCCATCGGACTTGTCAGAAGCTTAAATCATTGAACGAGACTCCAAGTAAGCTACAATGAGCAGGCTGCGTAGTTGTATTGGCCTGCAACGTGAGGTGCTGAGTGAAACGTATCGATATCATCGCGGGAGCCCGGCCGAATTTCATGAAAATTGCGCCGATCATTGAAGCGCTCAAAGCAGCTGAGCGCCGTGGCGGGCAGCTCCGATATCGATTGATTCATACCGGCCAGCATTACGACCGTGCGATGTCGGGCAGTTTCTTCGAGGAATTAGGGATTCCCGATCCGGACATCAACTTAGAAGTGGGGTCGGGTACTCAGGCTGAGCAAACTGCCGGGATCATGGTCGGGTACGAGAAGGTCCTCTTGAATGAGAGGAGTGACCTCTGTCTGGTCGTCGGTGATGTGACATCCACGATGGCCTGTTCCATCGCGGCGCGAAAACTGGGTGTGCCGGTGGCTCATGTTGAAGGCGGGATTCGATCCGGTGATTGGACTATGCCGGAGGAAATCAACCGGGTGGTAACCGACTCCATTACCAATTGGTTTTTTACAACGAGCGAAACAGCCAACGACCATTTGCGCCGTAGCGGTGTCACCGACGATCGAATCTTTTTTGTGGGCAACACCATGATCGACACGTTGCTCAAACAGTTGCCTCGGTTGCGTCAGCCGGCCTGCTGGGAATCACTCGCATTACAACCCCATCACTATATGGTCATCACGCTCCATCGTCCAGCCAATGTGGATGGAGAACAACAATTGCTCCGACTGCTGCGCGCCATTGCCGATGGAACCAGAGGCCTGCCCGTTATCTTTCCGGTCCATCCCAGGACGGCTAAGAATCTGAGAGACACGGGGAACACGCTTCCGTCAATGCACTACGTTGACCCGATGGGCTACCTCGAGTTCAATTACCTCGTGAAGCATGCCAAAGGAGTCATTACTGATTCTGGAGGTATTACTGAGGAGACGACTGTTCTCGGAGTGCCGTGTCTGACTCTTCGTGACAACACTGAACGCCCGGAGACCATCACCATCGGCACTAACGAATTAATTGGTACCGACCCGAGCAAGCTTCCACCAGCACTCGGGCGATTGATGGCAGGACAATGGAAGAAAGGGGCGATCCCACCGCTGTGGGACGGCAAAGCGGCGGAGCGGATTGTGGGACAGTTGGAGAGACTGCTGCTCGCATCGTGAGTTCGTTTTGATACTGCAGGCCGAGGGAGGTCTTGCAGTACTCGAGGGATTGCAGCGAAAATGAATATGTAACGTTCGTCCACGTGAGGTACACATTAACGCTGATACGTACGACATAAACCATCATGCCCAAAGACATCCAGAAGCGAATCAACTTCCAACCAGGAGATCGTCCCGATCCTCTCATCCATGAGAGTGGTCGATTCCTTGTACCACCGGCGATTGTCGATGTATCGGAACTTGCCGGGATGCTCAAACGGCTTGCAAAGGCTGTCACGGTTCCAGAGATGAATCAAGTCATTCGCAAGCGAGGGGGCTACTTGTGATGGGGATCAGCATGAATGTGCTTGGGGTATCCACGGAAGACCGATGCCCACGGTAAAGAATATAGACGGCCCCTACCGTGTATTTTTCTATAGTTTTGACTGTCATGAACCGAAGCATGTCCATGTTCAAAGAGAAAAGGCGACGTGCAAGTTTTGGCTGGAACCAATTGCCTTAAGTATGAACAGAGGGTTTTCACCAAAAGAACTGAATACCATTCGACGACTTGTTGAAACGAATATGTTACGAATCATGGAGGCATGGCATGAACACTGCGGCGAAGATCGTTGACCCTCGCGTCATGACCGTTGAAGTCACCGACGATGAGATCATTGCGCATTTGGTGGATGGACGGACAATCAGCGTACCGTTGGTCTGGTCATGGCGCTTATCGGAAGCAACCCAGGAGCAGCGACAACATTGGGAAATCCTTGGCGATGGTCAGGGGGTTCATTGGCCTGATATCGACGAGGATATCAGCGTTGAGGGCATGCTGCACGGAGCTCCGGCTCATCGTCCCAGAACATCCACAGGACACGCAGCCTAACTTGTATGAGTTCCTCACGCACAAACGCCGAGAAGGTTATCTGTAAGGAGGCAGCAGAGAAACAATACTTCTGAGGAAGAAACGGCGATACTTGGAATGTCGGGATCCTTCGCCACAACACTGAACGCCCTGAGACCATCACCATCGGCACCAACGAACTGATCGGGACCGATCCGAGCAAGCTTCCTCCAGCACTCATACGATTGATGGCAGGACAATGGAAGAAAGGGGCGATCCCACCGAAATGGAATGGCAAGGCGGCGGAGCGGATTGTGGAGTATTTGGGACGAGTAATCAGTCTTCTGTAGAAAACGGATGGGTTTCTAAAACCGCAATCTGTCAAGTCGCACTTGAGTTAACAATCCATCATTAAGTCCGTGCAGTTCAGCGCTCATTGGTCTCAGAGTCTCGTGTCCTCCTCATTGGTCCCCACCGGTACAGCGCTCATCAGTCGATTTCATAATTCATGAATTTATAGCACTGCTCAAATCCCTTGCTCTGGAGCAAATCTTATCGTCCTAAAAGTAAATTTAGGTTGCCACATACGGACTCGACCACTACCATGACGATAGTCTTCCTAAGTGGTGAAAATAAGGCACATCTGTAGTGGCATGTATGACTGCTGGTCAGCATATAGCTGTCTGAGATGCGGAGACTCAGAGTCGAGTCTAATTGGATCATGGAAATGAGGAAGCATAGAGGAAAGGGTAAAGTTCAAGTCTTGGCAATGCTGACAGCTGGACTCTGCACTGTATTGTTCTTCTATGCGTGTCTGCAGGGATACGCAGAAGTTAAGAACTCTGAGCCATTCTTGATCTATGTAGTGAATCCTACAAGTGGAGAGAAAATCCTTCCAACGGCATCTGCTCTTTCCGGTGCTCAATCCACAAAAGTCAAAATACTTGCCTGTCGAGGGGAATATGAGCCGGCTAGTTTTGTGATACGTGGGATGAAGGGGACCACACATTCAATTCTCGTTTCGGCAAGTGACTTGATAGGAGAAAGCGGCACAATCTCTAAGGAACACGTTGACATAAGAATTGTGAAGAGCTGGTATCAAGCAGCCGGTGCATGGAGCTCTCATAGTGTTGACAAGACTAATAGACATACCCGAGTGCTAGTCCCAGAGCTTCTCTTGAAAGATGAAGCACTCATTCAAGTCGATACGGTAAACAAGCATAACTATATAAGACTTCCCGATGGATCTGGCTACAGATACGAATCAATTAGTGACAACACTATTAGGTCTCAGCCAGATCTGCCGGGAATAACTGAATTCCCAGTGCGTGACGCAGAACAGCTTCAGCCTTCGGCCATTGCTGAAAATACCAATAAGCAATATTGGATTACTGCCCACGTCCCTGATGACATACAGCCTGGAAGGTATTTGGGAAAGATTTCTATCTCGAGTTCCCAGAGCCAGGAGCTCATGGCTCTTGATTTCGAAGTTAATGTCTTACCATTCGAGTTGAGCAATCCATCCATGGAGTATTCTCTCTACTATCGAGGGAAACTCGCTCCCCGTGCGCCTACCGTATCTTCAGAGTTCAAGAGCGAAGAGCAATTGAAGGCTGAGTTGCGAAACATGCGTGAGCATGGTGTCATTAATCCTACGGTGTATCAGAGGTATCGACCTAAGGGAGAACCAGTTTTTACATCTATCCAGGAAGCCCAAGAATTGCTCCGGCGGTACCTTGCCATTAGGAACGAACTCAAGATGACGAATTCTTCACTGTACTATCTTGGTCGACAAATTGATTTAGATTCTCCAGGCAACTTAAGGCAATTGGATGCCGACATACCGGCCCTTCAAGCTATGAGAAGCGATTATGCGTTTACTGATCTCTTCTTGTATGGAAAAGACGAAGCCAGAGGCCGAGAACTTCTTGAAGGGAAGAAGGCAAGAGAAAAAGTGTATGCCCTGGGAGCAAAGGTATTTTCCGCAGGTTATGAAGGGCATTTTGAAGTTATGGGTCAACTCACTGACATTCTTGTCTTTCACGGGCGGCCAATTGCAGAAGAAGCCAATAAGTTCCATCGAATAGGGCACAAAATATACAGTTACCATAACCCACAAGCGGGGCCTGAAAATCCCGCATTATTCAGAACGCAATATGGAATACGGCTCTGGCAGGCTAATTTCGATGGTGCCATGATCTATGCCTATCAGCATTCCATGGGGTCGATATGGAATGATTTTGATCATGTCAAATATCGAGATCATGTACTAGCCTATCCCACGATAAATGGAGTGATTGACACCATTGCCTGGGAAGGACTTCGAGAGGGTATAGATGACGTGCGCTACATTTCAACATTGGAAAGGATGGTTAAGGAACAGGAGAATAATCCAGCCATAGCTCAAGAACTCCAGCAAGCAGGGAGCTATCTTGCAGATTTGAGGGTAACGAAAGTTGTTGAGCCGAGCCAAGTAAGAGTTGAGCTAATACAGGTCATGTTGAAGCTAAACAATGCGATATTGCGAGTCCGCCCACATTCTTAGACAGCTCCTTCAGCGCTTTCCGTCAAGTGAGCACAGGACATCTTGTTCGGCAAGAGGTTGCTTGTGAGAGAAAGTTTTCTATTGACGAGGACTGGGATTATTCAGGAGTTCTGAAACCTGATGAACGACGGCACTATTGAGATGGTTAGAAAAAGAACAAATAGCTATCTCTGTTTTTTGAAACTACATGCCTGTGAAACGGTAACTCCAAAGCTCAGTGCCCTATGAATATAACGAGATTAATTATCGGATCTTTCTAAAGGTCATATGGCATTCATCGGCTCAGGATGATCTTCACAACATCGCATGAAATTAGGTTATTGCTCAGACAGAGCACTCACAATGTTCCAATCAGATCAGACACGTGATGATCTGCCATTGTTATGGCTGGCTGGGTTTGGCATTTCAGTAGCGCTCTTTACAGTGCAGCCATGGTCATTGATCGTTTACCAGGTTCCCGTACAGGTTTTCCTAGTCTGGCTATTGTTGGGTTGGCTCGGATTATTCAGGCTTTCAAACATCTCGAGGCTTTGGAATCCGTATTCTATGATTCAGTGGTTTGCAATTGGACTATTCCTAATCGTGCTTATCTGGCAAAGCCTAATAGAAGAGAGATCTTGGTTGCGATTCCAGCAACTCAGCACTGGCATCGCTTTATCCTTGATTACTGCGCAGGCTGTCATTTCAATGCGTGGACGACGCGTACTTTTTGTCTCCCTAGCTACAGCGGGTACAGCAAGCAGTATTGTCGCAATCTGCCAGTCAGTCGATATGGCGGATTGGTCTTGGCAAGGCACACTGTATGACGGCCAATTGGTACGAAGGCCTAGCGGTCTGGAGGCGTTTCCTGTTGCGTTCTCGTACAGCGTAGTGGGAATTGGGATAGTGCTTCTTGGTGCCGCATTTCATGATTTAAAGAATTCCGAACGGCTTGCACTATTTTCCCCACGGATGGCCATGATTTGTGGAGGAATTATCCTTGTGGGAAATATTGTGGCTCTAAGTCGATCCGGGGTGCTGGCAATAATATTTAGCCTAATACTCCTTGCGATAGGCATGAGGTATATGAAGCGGAGATTTATCCCATTCTCTTACGTGGCCGTTCCTCTGGTCGTGTTAGGAGGCCTAGTGATATTTGATAAAGCGACGTTTCTCGATAAGATTCAGGAAAAGTCTGAGCGAACTGAGCAAGATGTGCGCATGGGAACCACATTCTCCGTATTCGTTCCCGTGATACTTCAATATCCATATGGAATACCGGCAGCGGTGCTTGAGCTGGACCGGCATAAGCGCATTCCATCTAATGCAGCAATGAGAAATACCACTACGGAACTCAAACAAGCATTTGTGATGTCTGCAGGGTACGAACCGCACAATCTCTTTCTCACGGTAGGATTGCACTATGGCGCATTGGGGGTTGTGGCACTTGGAGTGTTCTATTGGGTGATGATTAGCCGAGCTGTTGGCGTATTAGGTCGAACGCGGTCAAGAGACCAGCAGTGCTTATCCGTGCTGGCAACAGTGCTTCTTGTTGCAAATGCGGGATTGCTTGTCCATGCAACTTTTCACAATGCAAGTATATTTGCTGGGGAAATGAGGGGTTGGATTTGGGTAGGTGCGTTGGGGATTTGCGTAAATCATTTAAAAGAGCAAAATGAGATAGAGCGGCTTGCAAATGCGTGTATAAGTGTAAATGCTGGAGGTGCGGAAACCTTTCGAGGATGTCTCCCTGGGGGAAGAGGAGTCGAGCAGTAGCCTGTGGCCAAACGGAGGAGGCCTGGTTCTTGCACCTAATACTTGTCTGGGCGAGCAGGGTGCGTTGCCTTCTTGGCTTATTCTCAAGTTTATTTTAAGTGATGTTATCATTTAAGTATAATTGTTTGTATTCATTCATCGGCAATGCGCTATTCTCATTTGGTTTGTGGTTAAACGTCAGTGTGATTGCAAAGATGGCTAGTGTGGAGGCAGTGGGGGATTATGCCTTAGCAAATGCAATAATAAGTCCGTTGTTTGGACTGTTCAGCTTGAACATTCGTGCGGCTGTTGCGACAGATGTCAGAGGGCAATTCGAGTACAGAGAATATTTTGCCACTCGCATCGTAACATCATTCCTCTGCGCCGTGGTCATAGGTGTCATAGCTGTTGTTCTGGAGAGAAGTTACGAGATTTTGGCTACGATGATATTCCTGACAATGGCGAAATGTGCAGAGTCATTCTGTGATATTCGAAGCGCGCTCTCGCTCAAGCTTAACAATATGAAGCCAGTTGCCATCTCCCTGGGGCTGCGGGGAATAGTAGGAGTTGTAAGCCTGGCGCTTGGTTTGCTGGTCTCAGGAAGTTTGCCCATTGGGATTGCCTGTCTCGCAACCTCTTGGATAGCAGTCTACTACTTTTACGACCGTCAAATAGCTAAGGGTCAACTCGACCAAGAGGAGATGGTGCCAGAGTATTCGTCGGTAAGAAAGATCATCTGGCTTTGTATCCCGTTGGGAGTTCTGCTGCTGATTAATTTGTCGATTAATAACATTCCTCGATACTTTGTCTCCAGCTGGTTAGATCAAAAGGCGCTTGGATACTTTGCTGCCACAACATACTTTATCTTCCTAGGAAGTATGTTTATGAATGCCGTTGCCTTACCGCTTCATCAAAGCTTCTCAAAATGTTTCGAAAGCGACCTTCAAAGATTTAAGCTTATGCTGGTACAGGGTGTAGGAGTCGCGCTGCTTCTGGGTGTATGCGGGGTGTTAATGTCAGTCTATTTTGGTGAGCTCATACTCACTCTTGCCTACACAAAAGAGTACGCTGAATATTCATACTTGCTAACTTGGACGATGGTTGCTTCTGTCGCATTATACTGTTCGGTTATGCTCGGTACAGCTATTACTTCGACACGGAAATTCAAGTCTCAAATGCTTGCGAATTTACCGGTTCCGGTTGTTACGGTGCTGTTTTTGTTCGCCATGCAAGGAACATTCACTTTAGTAACCGCTGCCCAGGCTATCCTGGTGGCGTATTGCACCAAGTTAGTTGTGCAGTCTGGGCTACTTGCGTATCTATTATCTCAAAAAGAAAAGTCTTCAGTGCGAAACTCACTCCCGTAAGTTCAGAAAGCATCTCTAACCGGTCTCTTTTTCATTAGGGGTTTGCGGCAAGTTGAAGCAAGGCGTTAGCTTATAAAGCACAATTGTGTGGGATTATTAGATGGCAATGCATCTCTCATCTTCAGCCCAATGTGACATGAGTAAGGAAAGTTCATATTGCTTTGGACAAAACAAATCGATCGTGGAAAAAAGAAAAGTGCGACCGATTAGGATTCTGCATTGCGTTCACTCTCTAACGGCAGGAGGTGCGGAACGCCAATTAAGAATGCTTGCGGATATTTCATGCAGATATGAAATGGATGCTGCCATTTTGTGTATCAACGATCGAGGCAGCGATAGCGTCGACGCCTCCGTCAAACTGTTTAAGAGCTCGCAGACCACTAAATATAGTACTAGCATTTTCTTGTCTCTTCGGAAGGCTATTAAAGAGTTCCAGCCAGATATTCTCCATGCGTGGCTACCCGCGCCCGTGACTATCCCGACAATGCTTATTGCCACTCTCTATCGTATTCCCTGTGTATGGTCCTATCGAAATGCCATGTTCTTCAGTCGTCCGTTGACCGTGCTTGAGTTCATGCTCGCATGGCCTTGCTCCTCATGCATCATAAGCAATAATCCTATTCATCGATCAAGCATGCCATACCGCATCATCTATAAAACTAAGCAGGGCATTGAGATAAGAAATGCGGTTAGTGTGGAGCTTAGATATCGTAAGGTGCTTGCAGGAGAAACAGGAGTGTCGGAACACAGTGTTCTCTTTGCCGGCCGCATTACGTACCAAAAGAATTGGCAGTGCCTTCTTAGAGCGCTGCCGATCGTACTTCGTACATACAAGCTCAAAGTGGTCATCTGTGGAGTCGGGGAGGACGAACCTCAGTTGAAGGCTATGGCTGATCAGCTTGGGCTTACACCCTTTGTTTCGTATGCTGGGTATCGGCCCAATATTCATGAGGTCATGCTGCAGTCAGATGTGCTGGTGCTTCCTTCCTGGTACGAGGGGATGTCAAATGTTTTCCTTGAGGCTTTGGCCATAGGCTTACCTTGTGTGGTCTCTGATATTCCAGCGAATCTTGACATTATTGATGGCACTGGTTGCGCTCTTACCTTTCCCCCCTCTTCTGCCGACGCATTAGCAGCATGCCTGCTAGAACTATTTCGTTCCCCTAGCCTCAGGTTTTCTCTTGCCCAAAAGGGTCGGGAAGTAGCTGCTCAGTACTCGCTGGAACGATTAGCGGAAGGGCACTTAGCTGCATATCGTTCTATCCTGGCTCGATATTCGTCAAAAACAGGAACCCTAGCCAACCTTGTGGAGAATCTGGGAGGTAATGTGAAAACATGAATGTGTTGTTTGATTTTGGTGCAATTAAAACGGGTGGCGGTGTTCAACTAGCAGTCAACTTTCTTTCTCTTCTGGATCGCCAGAAGGCAACCGATATCAAGATCTTCCTAGTCATTCCAGAAGTTGGTGAACTTTCAAAGTTGGGCTTACAAGGGAAATATTCCGGGGTGTTCGTTTCACCAAACTCATTCATTCAGAGATTTGTCTTCGAGTATGGATGCCTTCAACAGCTGATTCGCCTCCACGAGATTCAGCATATATTCACATTTTTTGGCTCTGGGCTCCCTCATCCCCAAAATGTTCGCAGCGTCGTAACCGTGGCCTATCCAGTCATTTGTTACCCGGAAAGCGATTATTGGAATTACGCAAGCATGGGAGACCGGATCTACATTAAATTGTTAAATATATTAAGGCGAAACCGTCTTAAAAAAGCGTCCTTGATCATTACCGAGACTACAGTCATGCAGGCAAGATTGGCGCAATCCATACGATGGCCAATGGAAAAGATTTTAGTTATTCCACCCACACCATCACTGTATGTGGAACCGCTACGCTTACAGCGTAGGTTGCCAAGTCGCCGATTTCTCTTTATCAGTGGCACCAACTCCCACAAGAATCTCTGGCGTCTGCCTGCAATAGCCGAGTGCATGCTGGCACGAGGAATTGAAGAATTCATGTTTGTCTTGACCTGTAGGCGTGACTCCTACATCAAGTCACTTAAAACCCCCCTCATCTCTGAAGGACTCATTGTCAGACATTTCACGTTTTTAGGTTCAGTGCCCCCGCAGCGGATTATGGAGGCTTACAGCCAAGCCGATATTGTTGTTTCCCTTAGCGATCTAGAGAGTTTTAGTAATAACTACATGGAGGCTTGGGTGGTGAAGCTTCCACTCGTAGTCAGTAATCGAGATTTTGCTCGAAATATCTGCGCAGACAGTGCTCTCTACGTTGATCCTCATAGACCGGATGATGTGGCTGAGCACCTTATCCGCATATCAGAAGACCTCTGTCTGCAGGACAGGCTTGTAAAAGCAGGAGGAGAACGGCTTTCGCTCCTTCCTTCACCACAGAATCGTTTCTCGAGGATTATGACAGTGCTTTTGGGAAATGAAGAAGAACTAGACAATGATATCCATCTGGCCAGGCACGAGACTCTAACAATTACCAAGTCGCATGCGAACGCTCGATGAGCAAAGCGATATGGGTCAACTAGCGTCGGGTAGGGTGAAAAGCTTCCTCGTTATCTCCTATGAAACGGTCATGACTTTATTGTTTTCTCTGCCACGCTACCGGACCCTCAACGCATTGAAAGGACGGTTTCTGGAACTGAGTGGGGCAAGAATTGGGAAACGGGTAGTCTTTTACCCCGGCGTCTGGATAGCACCTGGACGGAACTTAGATATTGGAGACGATGTCACATTGGCTGGCGGGGTAATTATTGGTACAGCTGGCGTCGTAAAGATTGGCGATCGCTCACTCATTGGCTTTAGGACGACCATAATCTCAGGCAATCATACAGTACCCCCAAATCGAGGAAGGATTTTCGAATCAGGTTTCGCTCGGCAACCGGTGGTAATTGGGAACGACGTTTGGGTAGGGGCTAATGTGATCATTCTCCCTGGACGCACAATCGGCGACGGTGCGGTGGTTGCCGCAGGAAGTGTAGTCACTAAAAATGTAGATCCCTTCACTATCGTGGGTGGCAATCCCGCTAAACTTATAAGACAACGGACCTAGCCTATTTGTATAGGCGACGACACCATAACTACTTAAATCATTCCTGCTTAGAAGCTCTCAGGGAGATCAAGATGGTGCAACCTCGCAAAGGTTATGACGACCGGGTCGGTGCTGGGCGAGCAATGCCAGCAAAGCCAACTCATGACTTAGACGACGACCCCGCAATGATGGTTCAAGAGCAGATATCGCGGATTAGCTTCTTCGCAGAACGAAGCCCGGTGGCTGGAAAGTCCATATTGGATCTCGGCTGCGGGACAGGGTTCAATTATGCGTATGCCACTGGCAAACTCGCGGCAGGTGAGATCCTCGGAGTCGACATATCATCGAGTGCGGTCGCATACGCCAAACAAGCATATCCAGCAGGATCTTTCCTTCAGGGCGATATTTGCAGTACCAGTTTCGATTGCGGAACGAACCGCTGGGATACTGTTGTATGCTGTGAAGTCATCGAACATGTCGACAAGCCAGAAGCCTTACTCGAAACGATACATAGACACCTTCAACCCTTCGGAGTTGGGCTCATCTCTACCCCCAACCGGCCTGTGTTCTCGCTCGACTATGAGCCATCGCCCGTGAATCATACCCATGTGAAGGAATATACGCTTGAAGAATTCCGCTTGATGCTTGAGCGAAAGTTTTCGAAGGTTGAAATCTGGGGGCAGCGCTTTTCAAACGAACGCTTATTCAAGATGCAACAAAGCATTGTGGCTCGGAATATTAAAGACTATCGACTATTGGGAGAGTGGTATTGGCATAACTCTGTTCGCCGCCTCTGGAAAACGCTACGACTAGAACCACTCCATCGATGGTTAGGTGGTGGCCTGAAGTACAACCACAAGGACTTTTCCTTTGTGAATCCTGTTACCGATGACAGTATCTGGCTGTGCGCCATCGTCACGAAATAGAATTTACTATGAACCACGAAGAAACTTACCAGCGCCTTCCGGTTGCTCTGCAGAACTTGGCATGTTCGGTTGAGGGGTGGCGCCTGAGAAGGCGTCGATACAATGACGAGTACAAGGCAATTTCCCGAATCTTACGAGAACACCCGTGCTCATCGGATTCGATCATGCAAGCCTTGCAGAGAGCGCGTCTTCAGGCACACCTGAATGAAGCCCTTCATTCCCCTTACTGGAAGGCACAATTTGAGCGCGATAAGGTCAACGTTCTCGCTGACAGCCCCTTGGAGGAACTGCAAAAGCTCCCCATCCTGACAAAAGCAGAAGTTCAGGCTGACTCAGAAAGAATTCGGAACCAGTCCATAGATTCCAAGGATCTTGTTTCATGTCACACAAGCGGAACGACCGGAGCCGGATTGGTCTTCTGGGAAACATCAGCCGCAGAGAAAGAGCGATGGGCTGTCTGGTGGCGTTATCGGC
>LNFM01010738.1_pt1 | contig 12739 bp, 9 predicted proteins | sample 596031 | NCBI WGS metagenome assembly LNFM01 (sample SAMN04254537, study PRJNA301005) | activated carbon metagenome | isolation source: dual media filters at the Ann Arbor, Michigan drinking water treatment plant | place: USA: Ann Arbor
CCTTCTCGCCCTCTGCAATGAAGCGGCGGACCAGGTGCTCCGGCAGAACCTTGACATAGCTCTTCACCGTTTCGATACGCGTATCGCCAGCGTCAGCAAGCCAGCGGCGCAGACTATCCAGCGACCAGACGTTGCCGAGGCCTGCCGTCTTCTCGAGCACGACGTGGGCCGCAGCGATCACGTCGAGCGTAGACTTATCATAAAGATCGGCAGGGCCATTCCATCGGATCATGATGTGCACCGGGTTGGCACCCGTCAGTTTCTGGTCGAGCCGGCCCGTCGCAGCCAGGGCCTGCTCCTTGTCGGGAACCTGATCGGCGAGCCGGTATTGCGGCACGAGTTGCGTATAGGCGTGCCCCGTAATTACGACGGCCGCGACCGAAAGCACTGACCAGATCATGGGCGCGCGCAGCACGGTGAGCACGATCGCTTCGGTCATCCGCCCGAGAATGCCGATGCCCCCGTCCGTGTTCGGTTCGGCGTCGACGACAGGCACCGTCTCGCGCCGGATCAGCAAGGCAGCCAGCGTCGGCACGACGACGGCGACCGCCACGTACGAGATCGCGACGGCCAGCAGCGCCGCCGTCCCGAAGGTGCGGATGAGCGCGCTATCGGCGAATGAGAACGATAGGAGGGCCAACCCGGCGTTCATCGCAGTCAGCAGGCACGCCGGCGCCACGTCGAGGATTGCGTTGCGCGCTGCCGTCAAACGGTCGACACCGGCCATGATGTCGCGGCGGATCGCGAACACAAGGTGCATCGAGTCCGAGAACCCCGAGACCAGGATCAGCGGCGTGATGACGTTGATGAAGAGATTCAATCGGTAGTCGAGACCACCGACAACGCCGAGCGTCCATAGAATGGCGATCGACGGCCCTGCCACCGCGATCAGCGTGAGCGAGATGCGGCGAAAGAACAGATAAGCGATACCGGCACCGAGCAGGAAGCCGAGACCATTGTAGATGAGGCGGTCGCGCTCGACCGCGTTGCGGATCTCGAGTTGCATGACCGGTGCGCCCGTCAGCTGCACCTTGAGGCCCGACCCCGCGAGCGCCTTCTCTGCCGCCTCGCGAATGCCACCGATCACGGCTGCGGCACCAACCGCATCGACATGCGCACGGTCGAGCGAGATCACCGCCAATGCCAGGGTGCCGTCATTCGAAAGGAATTTGCCGGAAACGATCTCGTTCGTGCGCAGCTTCTCGATCATCACATCATAGGCCGGCCCGACTGGCAGATCGTCGGGCACCACCGGTGGCGCATAGCCCGTCGCATCGGGTTTGCCACGCGCCGAGAGCATCGAGACGAGCCCGTTGACGCCGTCGGCAAGTTGCAGGTCGACCATGGCGGCGCTGACGGCGGAGAGCTTATCGCGCTGGAGAAGCTCGGGGCCCTCGATCACCACCAGGACGTCGTACTCGCTCGATGGAAAGCGCCGATCGATCTCCTCGTACTGGCGAAACTCCGGAGTATTGGTACGGAACAGCTCCGACAAGCTGTCGTCGACCTTGAGGCGCATCACCCCAGCCAGCGCCAGCAATGAGAGCGCGAGGATGATCAATGCCGAGACACGAGGCGCCTTGAGCGCCACGAGCCCTAGCCTCTCAAGTCCGAACGTGAAGGCGAATGCGCGCCTCGGCTCGCCAGCCTCCGCCATGGATCCCCCGACCGCCGCTCCACGGCCTAAGGCCGGTGGGCGTGACATGCTGCCTCGCCGTCTCGGACCCCCGAGACTCGACTCGCCCCGGCGGACACTGCAACGGAGGACGCATGATCGCAAGAGGCGTGGACGCGCACCCGAATGCTCAGAACCCTGCGCTTTTCAACGGGCTCGACGGCTCGCCGCCCGGCATGCAGCCGGCTCCGCGCGGCATCTTGCTCTCGACGGCCCCTGTCCCGTGCCCTATCTCGACCCGAACTCGAGCTCCGATGGAGATGCCCTTTGGCCGACAAGTCGCTCGACGCGCGCCATCTCAACTGTCCTCTGCCGATCCTGAAGGCGACCAAAGCACTGAAAGAGGTCGCCGTCGGCGGCACCCTCGAGGTGCTCGCCACCGACCCCGGCTCGGCGGGTGACTTCGAAGCCTTCTGCCGCGTCGGCCGGCACGAGATGCTCGAGGAGAGCCAAACCGACGGCGTCTTCCGGTTTCTCATTCGGCGGGGGCGGTGAGGTCTTGCTTTACCCGTTGAATTTCGGCTTCCGCTTCGCCAGGAACGCCGAGACGCCCTCGGCGAACTCAGCCGAGCCGAAGGCGACACCCTGCGCGATCGCCTCACGCTCGAAGAAATCCTCGACGCTGGCTTCATAGGCCCGCTTCATCATCACCTTCGACATGGTCAGCATCGCCGCCGGCCCCGAAGCCAGTTCCTCTGCGGCAGCCATCACCTCGTCCATGAGCTTCTCAGGCGCCACACAGCGGTTGGCAAGGCCGATCTGCACCGCTTCCGCCGCCGTGTAGCGCCGGTTTAGCAGGATCATCTCCTTGGCCCTGAGGCTGCCGATCGCCCACGGCAGCGTCTGCAGAACGCCAAGGTCGGGAAGCGCACCGAGCTTCGAATAGCCGCTCATGAAATAGGCGTTCTCCGAGGCGATCACGATGTCGGCGAGCAGCGCCAGCGCGAGCCCGCCGCCCACGGCCGCACCGTTGACCGCCGCGATCACCGGCTTGTCCGCATCCAGCAGCGCCTGAGACCACGAATGCACTGACTGCATCCGCCGCCTGACGGCCGGCGCCTTACGCCCCTCCATATCCTGCATCGCACGAATGTCGCCGCCCGCACAGAATGCCTTGCCGGTTCCCGTTATGACGATCGCCCGGACGCCCTGATCTGCCAGGACCTTGGGGACGTTTTCCTGCATGCCCGCCTTGATGGCCGGCGACAGCGCGTTCATGCATGACGGATCGTCCAACCTCAGCACAGCTACTGCCCCGTGACGCTCGACCTTGACCGCTGCCATCTGGCGTTCCTCCTGTTGCCGCATCATTCGGAAAGACCGCCATACTGTGCGGCCGGGACGCACCCTGTCGAGGCTGTAGCGCGGGGCATGGCATCCGGCGCCCGGGCGGCGTATATATCCGCCGAAGCAACAGAAGCCGTGATCATGACCGACACCCCCGACATCCTGGCCCACATCACGCGCTACAAGCTCGAGGAGATCGCGCGTGCGAAATCCGAGCGCCCGCCCGCCGCCATCGAGGAGGCCGCACGCCGCGCCCCGCCGGTGCGCCCGTTCGCCGGCGCCCTCGAGGCGCACATGCGCGCCGGCTTTGCCCTGATCGCCGAGATCAAGAAGGCAAGTCCGTCGAAAGGCCTGATCCGTGCCGATTTCGATCCGCCCCGCCTCGCCGAGGCTTACGAGAAGGGCGGTGCCGCGTGCCTTTCCGTCCTGACCGACTCGCCATCGTTCCAGGGGGCCCCGGCCTTTCTCGAGGCGGCCAGGCGTGCCACGCGTCTCCCGGCGCTGCGCAAGGACTTCATGCTCGACACGTACCAGGTCGCCGAGGCGCGCGCCTGGGGCGCCGACTGCATCCTGATCATCCTAGCGCAGGTTAACGACGAACTGGCCTTGAGCCTGGCAGGCGCAGCGCGCTCCTATGGCATGGACGCCATCGCCGAAGTTCATGACGAGGCCGAACTCGAACGCGCCCTGCGCCTGCCGTGCCGGCTCATCGGCATTAACAATCGCAACCTGCGCACATTCGAGACGACCCTCGCCACCACCGAGCGCCTAGCCCCTCTGGTCCCGAAAGACCGGATCGTCGTCGGCGAAAGCGGTATTGCCAGCCACGCCGATCTCGAGCGTCTCGCCAAGGTCGGCGTTCGCTCCTTCCTGGTCGGCGAAAGCCTGATGCGTCAGGACGACGTCGCGGCCGCCACGCGGAACCTGCTGACGGGCCAGTGACGGTCTGGCGGGTGGGCGCCTGCGGCAAGGATGACGCAATCTCTCGCTTTGCAGCAATAGGTCGCGGGTGCAAGGATCGCCGCCGGGGCGCAAGGTGCAGGGCAAGCGATTTCGCGGGTGGACGAGCAGCAGGATGAGGCGCAAGACGCGACAATGACCGAGCTGAGCCACCTTAACGAGAAGGGCGAGGCGCGCATGGTCGACGTCTCGGAAAAGAGCGTTACCCAACGCACCGCCCGTGCCGAAGGCTTTGTCGCCATGGCGCCCGCCACCCTGGCGCTCGTCGAGAAGGGCGAGGCGAAGAAGGGCGATGTTCTCGCAACGGCGCGCATCGCCGGAATTATGGCCGCCAAGCGCACGCACGAACTGATCCCGCTCTGCCATCCCCTCCTGTTGACCAAGGTCACCCTCGATCTCGCACCGAGCGCGGCCCCCTGCGGCATAGCCGTTGCGGCCGAGGTTCGCGTCACCGGCCAGACCGGTGTCGAGATGGAGGCCCTGACGGCCGTCTCCGTAGCCTGCCTGACCATCTACGACATGCTCAAGGCCGCTGACAAAGGCATGACGATCGGTCCCATCCGGCTTCTCGAGAAAACCGGCGGGCGCTCCGGCATCTGGCGCGCAGCCGATGCCACCGCCAACGCGCCCACGGAGTGAGCAACATGTCGTCGCGCGCTCTCACCGTCGAGGAGGCACTCGCGCGGATCCTCGCCGGTGCCACCCCCATCGCCGACGTCCAGCGTCGCGATCTCCTAGCGGCCCACGGCCAGGTTCTGGTCGAGCCGCTTGCCGCCCTGTTGACCCAGCCGCCCTTCGATGCGTCCGCGATGGATGGCTATGCCGTCCGTGCCGTCGACGTCGCGAGCTTGCCGGTCACGCTCGCCGTGGTTGGCGAGGCCGCAGCCGGACGTGCCTACGAGGGTGCGGTCGGGAAAGGGCAGGCAGCTCGCATTTTTACCGGCGCCCCGGTTCCCGCCGGAGCCGATGCCATCGTCATCCAGGAAAACGCTATCCGCGACGGCAACCGCGTGACTGTTCGCGAAGGCACTACCGATCTCGAGCACATCCGCCCGCGCGGCGGCGACTTCAAGGCCGGCGACAACTTGCTCCCGGCCGGCCGCAGACTTTCCTCCCGTGACATCGTACTGGCCGCAGCCATGGGTCACGCCGCTCTGCCCGTGCGTCGCCCGCCTGTGGTTGCGATCCTGGCCACGGGTGACGAGCTCGTGCTTCCTGGTGTCAACCCAGGCCCCTCCCAGATCGTTTGCTCCAACACCTTCGGCATCGCCGGCATGGTCCGCGCAGCGGGCGCCACACCCCGCCTCCTCGGCATCGCCCGCGACACGTCCGAGAGCCTCGCCGACCACCTCGACCGGGCAGCTGGCGCCGATGTTGTCGTCACCGTCGGCGGCGCCAGCGTCGGCGACCACGATCTCGTCGGTCCCGTTCTCACCTCCCGCGGCATGGCGCTCGATTTCTGGAAGATCGCCATGCGACCCGGCAAGCCGCTGATGTATGGCCGCGTCGGGCACCAGCATGTCCTGGGCCTCCCCGGCAATCCGGTGTCGTCACTCGTCTGCGCCCGCCTTTTCGTGATGCCGCTGGTCCGTGCCCTCCTCGGGCTCGAGCCGGAGCCGTCACGCGCAATCGAGGCACGTACCGCGGCTTCACTCGCCGCCAACGGCCCACGCGCCCACTATATGCGCGCGACAACGCGGCGGTCGGCCGACGGCGTGCTCGAGGTGACGCCCATTGCGAACCAGGACTCGTCACTGATGCGTCCCCTCGCGGACGCCGACTGCCTGATCGTCCGCCCCATCGGCGCGCCAGCCGTTCCTGCCGGCGGCGGCGTGCCCGTGCTCACCCTCGACTTCTAAGCCGCCGCGCCCGGTGTCGGCTCCGCTTCGTGACAACTTTACGCTTGCGGAACAGTCCGCGAACGATTAGCGTGTTCCCTGTTTGTACAGGAAGCGCTCGCGTGTGCACGGCGCTCGGTGCCAAGCCAGACCGCGGGAGAGGCCATGCTGACGTCGAAACAGAAAGACCTGCTGCTCTACATTCACAAGTGCGTGCAGGAGTCTGGCGTCCCGCCCTCGTTCGACGAGATGAAGGCAGCGCTCGATCTGCGCTCCAAGTCGGGCATCCATAGGTTGATCACGGCGCTGGAGGAGCGGGGCTTCGTGCGCCGCCTTCCCCATCGCGCCCGCGCGCTCGAAATCATCAAACTGCCGGACGCCCTGCTCGATGGCGGCGCCAAGCGAACAGGTTTTACGCCAAGCGTGATCGAAGGCGGCGGGGCTCGCGCCGAGGTGCCTCGTCCAACCCATACCGGTACCCCGGTTGAGGCGAGTGGCATATCGGTGCCCCTGATGGGCCGCATCGCCGCAGGCGTCCCGATCAGCGCCATTCAGACGCACAGCAACGATGTGTTCTGCCCGCCCGACATGCTCGGCAGCGGCGAGCATTTCGCCCTCGAGGTCCGCGGCGACTCGATGATCGAGGCCGGCATCCACGACGGCGATATCGTCATCATCAAGCGGACCCACAACGCCGAGAGCGGCGACATCGTCGTAGCTTTGGTCGAGGAGGAGGAGGCGACCTTGAAGCGCCTGCGCAAACGCGGCACCGCGATTGCCCTCGAGGCCGCCAATCCCGCTTACGAGACGCGGATCTTCGGGCCCGATCAGGTCAGCATTCAAGGCAGGTTGGTCGGTCTGATGCGGCGCTACTAAGGTGCACGAGAGGGACGGTGCGCTGCATCGCGCCGCCGGCACTGCGGCACCAGCATCGCAAGCCATCGGACAATGAAGGTTGCAGGCGCTCTCAGTCGCGGCTCTCGCCTCGTTCGATCGTCTGGCGCGGAGCAGTCCACGGCCTCCGACCACGCCATTGGCCGACGGTCGCTATCCGAGCCACGACATCACTCCTCGGCTTCCCGGCCGTGTCGCCCCGCGGAATGCTACTGCCCGGACCTGACTGCCCAACAGAAGGCACGGTAACGGCCCCCTGACCGCTGGCTGGGTGCAGGAACACCACATGCGCACCGTCTCGAACGATGCCGTCTCGCGTGATCACCGGCGTCCGCCCCCCGTCGGTGCAACCCGCAGCACCACGCCCGAGCCACACCACAAGATGCGCCCGTGTGCAATCATCGCCGAGCGCTCCAGCATGCCGTGGAATTGCGATCTCGATCCCCCGTACGACCGCGCGGCAGCCGACAGCATCACAGGAGATGGCCCGACCAGGTCCGACCTCGCGTGCCGGGCGTCGATCTCCGTCGTGCTCGAGCCACCTTCCAAGCTCGAACGACGAGCGCCCCGAGTCGATCACGGCCAGCCGGCCGTCGGCGTCCCTCACCGCGACGAGCGCGCCGCCGGCTCCGACCATGACGTCCGGCGCCTCGCGCCATGGCGCGACGACCAGCCCAAGCGCTATCGGCATTAGCCCCGCCAATCGCCACCGGCCGCCCCAGAGGCAGAGCCAGAGGCCGCCCGATACCATGAGCGCGAAACCTTCTGGTCGAATGGCAGGAACCAGCGTGACCGCCCCCGGCATCACGGCGACGCGCCCCGCAACCCACGACATCCACTCGATCCCCACGCCCATCGCCGTCAGGGGCCAATGCTCGAGGCCGAAGGGCATGGCGATCAGCGCGCCGAGCGCTGCGGGCATCACCAGCAGATTGCAGATTGGCACCGCGACGAGGTTCGCCAGCACAGCGAGCTGCGTGCTCTTGTGGAAGTGGTAGACGGCGAATGGTGCCACCGCGACCGTCGCGATCAGGGTCGTAAGCACGATCGTGCCCAGGAACGCCGTCGAGGTCGCCATGAGGCCAGGCGCCCTCCGTTCCGTCGTTGCCCGCGACCGCCGCCACGCCTGCCATGCCTCGACGCCCGAGATCAGCGCCACCACCGCTGCAAACGACATTTGGAAACCGACATCGATCACGCTTTCCGGCGCCGACACCAGGATAACGAGCGCCGCCAGAGCGACATTGCGGAGCGCCAGCGCGGGCCGATCCAACAGGATCGCCGCAAACATTATCGACACCATGATTGCGGAACGCACTGCCGGCGGCGAGCCGCCCGAGATCAACAGATAGCCACCGGTACCGAGAATGCCTGCCACCGCCGCCCATTTCTTGATCTCGAATTTCAACGCCAGGAGCGGTACGAGCGAGAGCAGAAAGCGACACGAGAAATAGACGGCCCCGGCGAAGATCGACATGTGCAGGCCCGAGATCGACAGAATGTGGAAGATGCCGCTATCCCGATAGGCTTGGTTGGTCGTCTCAGAGATTCCGCCCCTCTCGCCCGTTATCAGCGCTGCGGCGATCGCACCGGTCTCTCCGGGAAGCGCAGCCGTGACGCGGCGGCTGATCCGCTGCCGCAGTTGCTCCACCGGCCCCCAGAGCCGAAGCTTGAGTGGCATCGGCTCAGCGATGCTGATGGGCTTGGGCCGCATCCGCGACGACCCGACCGCGCCGAGCCCCAGGAACCACGCTGAGCGTGCGAAGTCGAAGCTACCCGGAAGCGCGGGACCGGCAGGCGGCAGCAGGCTCGCCCGCACCGAGATCCCGTCGCCGGGGGTGAACGCCGGCTCGCCGGCGGGCACGCGGATTCTCATGCGCCGCGGCGTCGCCTCCGGCGCCAAACCTTCGATCGCGACGGTGCGCACCATGATCCGCTCGCCGCCCGCTGCACGCGGCTCGACCAGCTCGACCCATCCCGTGATGACGGCAGATCTCAGCTCCCGCTCGAGCACGGGTGCCGCGGCGCGGTCGCTCGCCACCTTCGCCATGGCCAAGCCCAGTGCGAGGCTCGCGAGCCCTCCACCGACGACGAGGCTGGCCAGCCCGCGCCGCCAGAGGCCGGCGATACCGATGCAGACACCGGCCGCCAGCAGGCATGCCACGAGCGTCGGTTCCTCGGGCAAGGCGAAATAGATGACGACACCGGCGCCGAACAGCACTGGCACCCAATAGAAGAAGCGATCCTGCTCCGCCGCCACCACAGTGTCGAGCCAGCGTGCCAGCCTGCCCACGTGCCATCCCCCGCCGCCAGCGCTTCGCGCGCATCGACGGGAGACTACAACCGAACACGCAGCGCCCGCCATAAGCGGCCGTCGGATCTTCGGACCAGGGAGATCACACGTTCAGCGCTTGGTGCCGCCTGCAGGTGTTTTCGTCCCCGAAACCTTGGCCCAAGTGTCCCTGAGGCCCACCGTTCGGTTGAGCACAGGCTTGCCGGGTTTCGAATCCTGGTCGAGATGGAAATAGCCGAGCCTCTCGAACTGCACGGGCGAGTTCCCATTGTCGGCCGCGATCGCCGGCTCGAGCTTGGCGTTTGCAACCACCTCGAGCGAGTTCGGATTGATCTCGTCGGCAAAGTTGGTGGCGTCCGGGTCGGGCCGCGTGAACAGATGCTCATACAGGCGGACCTCGCCTTCGACGGCTTGCGCAGCCGAGACCCAGTGCAGCGTTGCCTGAACCTTGCGCCCGTCGGGCGGCGTGTTCCCGCCGCGCGTTTCCGGATCGTATGTGCAGCGCAGTTCGACGATCTCGCCTCTTGCGTCCTTCACGACTTCCTTGCAGGTGACGAAGTAGGCGTAGCGCAGCCGCACCTCCTTGCCAGGTGACAGCCGAAAGAATTTCTTCGGCGGATGCTCCATGAAGTCGTCCCGCTCGATGTAGATCTCGCGACTGAACGGGACCATGCGCGACCCAGCGGCCGGATCTTCGGGGTGGTTTGCCGCCACCATCTCCTCGACCTTCCCCTCGGGATAGTTCTCGATGACCAGCTTCAGAGGCTTCAGCACCGCCATGCGACGCTGCGCGGACTTGTTCAGGATTTCGCGCACCGAGAACTCGAACATGCCGTAGTCGACTATGCTGTTGGCCTTGGCGACACCGACCCGCTTGACGAAATCGCGGATCGCCTCCGGCGGAACACCACGGCGCCGCATGCCCGCCAATGTCGGCATGCGCGGATCGTCCCAGCCCACCACGTGCCCGCCTCGCACCAGCTCCGTCAGAACTCGCTTCGAGAGCACGGTGTGCGTCACGTTGAGGCGCGCGAACTCGTACTGGCGCGGCCGTGACGGCACTGGCAGGTTCTCGAGAAACCAGTCGTAGAGCGGCCGGTGGTCCTCGAACTCGAGCGTGCACAGCGAATGCGTGACGCCTTCGATCGCATCCGACTGGCCATGCGCATAGTCGTAGCTGGGATAGATGCACCACGCGGTGCCCGTGCGCGGGTGCTCTGCATGCAGAATTCGGTAGAGGACGGGATCGCGCAGGTTGATGTTGCCTGAGGCCATGTCGATCTTGGCACGCAGCACGCGAGTGCCGTTCGGGAACTCACGTGCCCGCATCCGCTGGAAGAGGTCGAGACTCTCCGCGATGGGCCGCTCGCGGAACGGGCTGTTCGTGCCGGGCTCCGTCAGCGTGCCGCGCGAATGCCGCATCTCGGCTTGGCTCTGATCGTCGACATAGGCCTTGCCGGCCTTGATCAGATGAACCGCCCAGTCGTAAAGCTGCTCGAAATAATCCGACGCGTGATAATAGTGCGCGCCCCAGGTGAAGCCCAGCCATTCGACATCCCGTTTGATGGCGTCGATGTAGGCCTGCTCCTCCTTGGTCGGGTTCGTGTCGTCCATCCGCAGATGGCAGCGCCCACCGAACTCCTCGGCGACGCCAAAGTTCAAGCAGATAGACTTCGCATGGCCCATGTGGAGGAAGCCGTTCGGCTCCGGCGGAAATCGCGTCACGATCGCGCTCTGCCGGCCGGCATCGAGATCGGCCTGGACGATGTCGCGGATGAAATCCCGTCCCGCCGCCCGGTCTGCCGTCTCGTCTGCCATGGTATCCTCGCTGGTCTGCCCGCACTTATGTCAGGCCGTCGACGGGCCGTAGCAAATTCCCCGTCCCGCGCCAAGCCGACCCGCCCAGCGAAGCGCAGGCAGCCGGTCGCGGTCGACCTGTGCTATACGCGCCCCGACATCGACCTGACCAGCACCGAGCCCTTCGCCCATGACCAAGCCTGTCGTCACACGTTTCGCGCCCTCGCCCACGGGTTTCCTGCATATTGGCGGGGCGCGAACGGCGCTGTTCAACTGGCTCTTTGCCAAGCACACGGGCGGCACGTTCCTGCTCCGGATCGAGGACACCGACCGCGAGCGGTCGACCGAGGCTGCGACCCAGGCGATCGTCGACGGCCTGGGCTGGCTCGGCCTCCAGTGGGACGGCGAGATCGTCCATCAGGCCGCGCGCGCCGGACGCCACGCCGAGGTGGCCCGGGAGATGCTCGCCCGAGGGCAGGCCTACAACTGCTACCTCAGCGCGGCCGAGTTGAAGGCCATGCAGGACGCAATCACAGCCGAGCGGGACCTCGCCCGCCAGGAGAAGCGGCCACCGCAGGGTCCCCAGAAGGTCATGAGCCCGTGGCGAGACCGCGGTCCTGCCGAGGCACCCGCCGGCGTGACGCCCACGATCCGCCTTAAGGCACCGCGCGATGGCGAGACCGTCATCGACGACCAGGTGCAGGGCCGTGTCGTCATCCAGAACGACCAGCTCGACGACATGATCATCCTGCGCAGCGACGGGACACCGGTCTACAACCTCGCTGTCGTCGTCGACGACCACGACATGGGCGTCACCCACGTCATTCGCGGCAACGACCATTTGAACAATGCCGCCCGCCAGACGCTGATCTACAAGGCCATGAGCTGGGACGTCCCCGTATTTGCCCACGTGCCCCTCATCCATGGGCCTGATGGCGCCAAGCTCTCGAAGCGCCACGGCGCGCAGGGCGTCGAGGAGTACCGCGCCATGGGCTACCTCCCGGCGGCGCTACGCAACTATCTGGTGCGCCTCGGCTGGAGCCACGGCGACGACGAACTCTTCTCGACCGAGCAGGCGATCCAGTGGTTCGACATCGCCGACGTCAACAGGAGCGCGGCCAGGTTCGATTTCGCCAAGCTCGCCGATCTCAACGGGCACTATATCCGCCAGACGGCACCGGATGAACTCGCGGCTACGATACGATCGCTGCTGCCCCACCTACCCGACGGCGCCGCGAAGGCCGCCCGGTTCGAGGCTGTCGGCTGGGATCGTCTCGAGGCGGCGCTGCCAAGCCTCCGGGAGCGCGCCAAGACGCTGCTCGATCTGCTCGACGGCACAGCCTACCTGACCGCCGAGCGGCCCCTCGCTCTCGAGCCGAAGGCCGCCGCCCTGCTGGACGACGGAGCGCGCACCATCCTCAAAGCGGTTGCAGACGCACTCGCGGACGTGACGGATTGGTCCGTCACCGCCCTCGAGGCCGCGATCCGAACCCTCGCGGTTGCGAAAAACCTGAAGCTTGGTCAGGTCGCACAACCGCTGCGGGCAGCCCTGACGGGACGCTCGGTGTCACCGCCCGTCTTCGACGTCATGGCCGTACTCGGGCGCGACGAGACGCTGGCCCGCATCCGCGACAAGTCAAGCCGTTAACCGGTTTCGGAGCGAACCGGGCGCCGGCTTGCCCATGGGTACATTCTGACCAAACCGGAAAGCATGAGCACATTTTCCAGGCAAGCGCTGCACGGCCCCTTTCCCGTTCGCTGCTGTGCGGGATAGAGTGTGGTACTGTTGATATGTCCGGACGACCGACCGACGAGCTTTCGCCGGGGTGGGGACTGGTGGCGGGGCGCGCCGCGCGCGCAGCGATCGAAGGAACGACGCGATGAATACAAAGGACGGCACGGTGAAGTCGGACGCCAGCCGGGCGGCGACGATGATCATCAACAACAAGCAAATCCAAATGCCGGTACGATCCGGCGTCATCGGCCCTGACGTGA
>LNFM01010739.1_pt1 | contig 12738 bp, 12 predicted proteins | sample 596031 | NCBI WGS metagenome assembly LNFM01 (sample SAMN04254537, study PRJNA301005) | activated carbon metagenome | isolation source: dual media filters at the Ann Arbor, Michigan drinking water treatment plant | place: USA: Ann Arbor
GAAAGCACCGAAGTGCTATCCTTGACGTCGAACCTTCGCACATCTGTCACAAAAACCCGAAGGTTCCCGTGATCAGTCTCTGTCATGTACAAAGCCGTTCTCGCGAACAACCCTGCCAAGACAGTGAAGCTGACACCTAGATCATCGGATGATCGCTCACCCTACTAGGCCGATATGCTAGACGTTAGACGCCGATGCGCCCAAACCGCCCGCATATCCCTTCATGAACCAGTCAGACTCAAAGAGCACGGACACAAAACACGCAGCGCGCCAGAACTTCTGGCGTACCTGCCGTCTTGCCTCCAGATTGTCTTGCGGTGGTCTTCGCCGCCGCTTTCCGTCGCTTCCGTTCCGCGTTTCCGCATCCCTTCGTCTTCGGTGAGCGGGTATTTACGGCTGCACCCCCGGCTCCGCAAGAGGAAAATGACAGCCGCATGACAAAATTTTCGGAACCCTGCCAAACGCTCAGGAAAACGCCGCTTTTTCGCGCGCGTCAGGCGCTGAATTCCGGCTTCGCATATGTCGCGCGGCCGGCACAGACTGTCAGGGCGATTCCGGTTGCGCCGATTCTGCCGGCAGGGACCGACTCGAGGTCGGCATCGATCAGCACCAGATCGGCCGCCATCCCCTCGCGCAGGGTTCCGGTCAGGCCCTCGCAATGCGCGGCCCAGGCGCCACCCGCCGTATAAGCGCGCAAGACATCCTCAAGGCCCACCCGTTCGTCCCCCGCCCCATCGAAGGGAACGCGGGTCAGCGCAGCCTGGATACCGCGCATCACGCTTACATCCGTCACCGGCCAGTCGCTGGCAAAGGCGAGGGGCGCGCCGTGGTCGCCAAGGGTCTTCCACAGATAGGCGTCCGGCCAGCGCTCCGGCGCAATCACCGCAGCCATCGCATCCAAGGGGAAATCCATCGCCCCCGGTGCGTGCGGCGGCTGCACGCTCGCCGTGATGCCCAGCGCACCAAGCCGCGGAACATCGGCCCGGTCGATCAACTCGATGTGCTCGATCCGGTGGCGCATGTCATGTGCGCCGTTGGCCTTCAATGCCGCCTCATAGCCGTCGATCGTCTGCCGCACCGCCCCGTCGCCAATCGCATGCACCGCAATTTGCAAGCCGCGCCGGTCGATCTCGATGCAGATCTCATTGAACCGCTCCGGCGTGAACAGGGGCTCTGCCTTGTGGCCGGGCACCCCGGGATAGTCGTTCAGCATATAGGCGGTGCGGCTGTCCACGACCCCGTCCATGAACATCTTGACGAAGCCGCTCGTCACCCATTCCCCGGTGAACTCCGCCGTCATCGACGAGGCGCGGTCCAGCTCTGCAAGTTCCATATGCGGCTTGAAGTGGAACGGCACCTTGACCCGCGCGGTAAGCCGCCCTTCCGCCGCCATCTCCTGCAAAAGCACGCAAGTATAGCGGTTGCCGTCCATGTTCACCATCGAGGTGATGCCATGCGCCGCGCAATGCGCCAGCCCCGCCGCGACCTTGTCCTTGTCCCGCGCCCGCTGGGCGGCATCTGGCCACGGCTCCGGCTCGCCCCCGGTTGCGATCCCCAGTTGCAGATGCGCCTCGCCGCCCAGCGCCAGCACCGGGCCAAAAGCCTCGAACTCGCGCAACTCGCCCGTGGCGGTGCCATCCGACCCCATCACGACCTCATGCCCGTGCGGCATCGCGGCCCCGTGCAGCAATCCCGCCGCCTGCAAGGCCGCCGTGTTCGCCCAGACCGTGTGATGATCCGGCGCCATCATCGCGATGGGGCGGTCCGCGATCACCCGGTCGAGATCATTCCGCGTCACCGGCGCGCCAAGAATTCCGTAAGACGCCCCCTGCGCCATCAAGAGGGCCGCGCCGGGATGCTTCGCCGCATAGGCCTCGAACGCCGCCTTCAGCCCGTCAAACCCGTAAAGCCCGCCAATCTGCAATTGCGAAAGTTCAGCCCCACCCAAGACCAGATGCAGGTGGCTCTCCACGAACCCCGGCAGCAGCGTCCGGCCCCCGCAGCGTACCACCCGCGTCTCGGGCCCCGCCATCGCGGCCACCTCTGTCCCGCCTACCGCCACGATCCGGTCCCCGGCCACCGCCACCGCTTCGGCCCGTGGGCGCGCCTTGTCCATCGTCAGCACCTTCGCATCGACAAACAGCAGATCCACCTTCATCGCTTTCCCTTTTCCAAATATCCCGGGGGTGAGCCGCCTTCAGGCGGCGAGGGGGCTGGCCCCCTACCCCTTCACCCGTTCTGCCATCACGCAGAGCATCTCGAACATCAAGCTGATGCCCAGCCAGGCGGTTCCGCCCGACGCATCGAAGGGCGGCGACACCTCCACCAGATCGGCGCCGACGATGTTCACCCCGGCAAGGCCCCGCGCCACCTGCAAAGCCTGCCAGCTAGTCGGCCCGCCCACCTCGGGCGTGCCCGTCCCCGGCGCGAAGGTCGGGTCGACGAAATCGATGTCATAGGTGACGTACGTATCTCCCTGCCCCACGATCTCGCGCGCCTCGGCCATCACGTCTTCCGGTCCGCGCGCATGGAACTCGGCAATCGGGATGATCCTGATCCCGACGCTTGCGGCGAAATCCCAATCCTCGCGCCCATAAGCGGTGCCTCGAATACCGATGATCACATAACGCTTGGGGTCCAGAAGCCCCTCCTCCACCGCGCGGCGGAACGGCGTGCCGTGGTTGTACCGGCTGGTGCCGAAATAGACGTCGTTGAGGTCGGTGTGGCTGTCGAACTGGATCATCCCCACCGGCCCCGGATTTGGGCGCCGCTTACCCACCGCCCGCAGGATCGGCAGCGTGCAAAGATGGTCGCCGCCGCCGGTCAGCGGCCGGATACCCGCCGCCACCACACGATCATAGAACGCCTCCATCCGCGCGAGGCTGTCCATCAGGTCGCCGGGGTTCGGCGCCACGTCGCCCAGATCGGCGCAGCGGGCAAGTTCGAACGGTGCCACCCAGGTCGCACCGTTCTGCGCCCTGATCATCGTCGACAGGTCGCGCAACTGGCGCGGGCCGTGGCGCGGGCCGGGTCGGTTGGTGGTGCCGCCATCCCATGGCGCACCGATCAGCCCGATCTGAACCTCGGCAAAGCGCGGATGATCGAACGGCACATGCGGCAGCCGCATGAAGGTCGGCACCCCGGCGAATCGCGGCAGATCAAAGCCCGACACCGGCCTGAAGAACTCTGCGTCCGCTACTTTCCCCGCCATTTCGTCAACCTTCCTGCTGCGCTTCGGCCACATCTGACCATCCCGGCGCAGCAGTGTCACGTCCTGTTGCGACATTTGCGCGACGCAGCCGTCCGCCCTGTCGGTGGGTTTTCCGCTTGGCCTCGCGTCCAGCCGCAAGCCGGGGCTTGACCGCCCGGTCCTGATTGGCCCTTATCAAACGATACCCAGCCACTCACCGGCTCGCTCGCCCTGCGCGGGCGCCCTGCAAGGACGGATGCAATGTTTTCCAAGACCGCCGACCCGACTTCCGCTCCCCCCGCCCCGCCGCGCCCGTCCACCGGCGGCAACAATGCCGCGCGCTCGGTGCTCGGTGCAGATCTGCGCATCACCGGCGAGATCACCTCGGCCGGCCTCGTTGAGGTCTTGGGCGAGATTGACGGCAACATCACCGCGCAAGGCCTGATAATCGGACAGGAAGGCCGCGTCACCGGCTCGGTCCGCGCCGAGACGGTCGAAGTGAAGGGCCGTTTCGATGGCAAGGTTTCGTGTCAGACGATCACCCTGCGCTCCACCGCCACGGTGACCGCCGATGTGACGACGGCAACCGTGGTGATCGAAAGCGGCGCCACGATCGAAGGCCGGTTCCTCAAGACAAAGGGCTGATGCCTGCACCTGACGCCAAGTAGCAGCGCCGGGACGACCCCGGCGCCGCGCATCTCGGCTCAGTTCGCCCCGATCAGTTCGCCTTGAAGAAGGTGATGGTGGCCGCGACCATCTCGTCCAGCGTGTCGGGCGAGGTGAAGACGTTGAAGACGTGATCCATCTCGCGGGTAAAGGCTTCTTCCACACCGTCATGCGCGGCCAGCAGCATCTCCTGCGCAACCGGCAGCACCGTGGTGTCCAGCGTGCCATGCGCCACGAACAACGGCCCGGCATAAGACGCGATCTCTTCGGTCGGCTTGAAGCTGGTCAGCCCGTCGAAGTAGCCCTGCTTCAGCCCGATTTCGGCCCCCCAAGGCAGGGTGATCATATGCGGCTGATCGCCGGTCGTCTGGCCCGCAGCCACAGCTTCGGCGCCGAGGATGCCCTGAAACGTCGCCAGCGGGTCTGCGACTGCCGCCCACAGCGCCACCGCCTCAGGCACGTCGCTGCGCCCGGCAACCGCCGTCGCCACCAGCCCGCCCTGGCTCCAGCCGATCACGCGCAGCTCGTCGCCCTTCACCCGCGCGTCGCCTTGCGCAAAGGCCAGTGCTGCCAGCCCGTCGGCCACCTGCCCCTCATAGGTGGTGTCCGCGAAATCGCCGTCGCTTTCACCCGACCCGATGAAATCCACCCGCAGGCTGGAATACCCGGCCTCGGCCAGCAGCCGCGCGGTGCGGGAAAAGACGCCCTCCTCGGTGCCGGGGATCGGCAGTTCGTCCCGCGTGCCAGTAAAGCCGTGGAAGAGCAGCACCACCGGCGCCGGTTCGCCCTCGGGCAAGGTCAGCGTGCCGACCATCGTCTTGCCCTGCGACGGGATCGTGACCCGCTCCTCGGTCACCTCGGCCGCCGCCGTTCCCGCCAGCATCATCATCCCCAGAACCATCCACCGCATCGTTCGATCCCCCGCTTGCTTGCTGGCGCGATCCTGCGCCCGCGCGCTCCTCCACGTCAACGGTCCGGTGGGATCGAATAGGTCAGCCCCGCCCGCGCCACCGGCTCCGTAACCCCGTCGCTGAACACCATCACATCCCCCACCACCAGCACCCGCCCCAGCTTCAAAACGCGCGCCTCGGCCCGCAGATCGCGACCAGCCGCCGGCTTGCGCATGAAATCGATCGAACAGTTCGTCGTCACCGTCAGCGCCTTCGGCCCGATCCGCGCCAGGATCGCCAGATACATCGCCACATCGACCAGTCCAAAGATCGCCGGCCCCGACACCGTGCCGCCCGGCCGCAAATGACGCTCGGCCACCGCCAGCCGCAGCGTCACACCATCCACCCCTGCCCGCTCCACCACATAATCCGCCGCCACCTGCCCGAAATCGCTGGCCAGAAAGCCCTGCAACTCCGCTGCCGTCATTACCGCCGTCATCTTGGCTGTCATCTTCCCTCCACCCGCTTTGCGCCTTACGCTGGCGCAAAACCGAAAGGACCGCCATGGCCGACGCACATCTTCTTCGCCAGGACGAGGACGGCATCGCCCGCCTCACCCTGAACGCCCCAAGCAGCCTCAACGCGCTGTCGGATGCGATGCTCGCCGCCCTTCATGCCGAGTTCACCCGCCTCGCCACCGACACCACGATCCGCGTGGTGATCCTTTCCGGCGCGGGCCGGGTGTTTTCGGCCGGCCACGACCTGAAGGAAATGCAGGCCGCCCGCGCCGCCCCCGACCACGGCGCCGCCGCGTTTGCCGATCTTTTCGCCCGCTGCGCCGCAGTGATGCAGATGATCCCTGCCCTGCCGCAACCCGTCATCGCGCAGGTCCACGGCCTAGCCACCGCCGCCGGTTGCCAGCTTGCCGCCTCCTGCGACCTCGTCACCGCCGCCGACACCGCCCGCTTCGGCGTCAACGGTGTCAACATCGGCCTCTTCTGTTCCACCCCGATGGTCGCGCTGACCCGCAAGGTTCCCCCCGCCGTCGCGTTCGAGATGCTGACCACCGGCGAGTTCATCTCTGCCACCCGCGCCCGCGAGGTCGGCCTCGTCAACCGCGTCTCCCCGGCCGAAACGCTTGCCGACGACACCCTCGCCCTTGCCCGCATCCTTGCTGCCAAGCTGACCGCCGCCGTCCGCATCGGCAAACGCGCCTTCTACGATCAGGCCAACCTGCCCTTGGCCGAGGCCTATGCCCTGACCGGATCGGTGATGCAGGAAAACATGCTCTGGCGCGACACCGACGAAGGCATCGCCGCCTTTCTGGCAAAACGCGCGCCCGATTGGTCGCGCTGAAACCAAGGGAGTGACAGAGTCACCGCTTTTTCGTATGCTGCCCGCAAAACAACAAACGATCGAGGCACATGATGAGCAGACTTCCAATCGCCGCTTTGGCGCTCTTTCCATCCATTGCAAGCGCACAAGCCTATGAGGGCGCAGTCGTCGACCTGCGCTACCAGCATTATGAAGACAATTCCGGCTATGATGTCAGCAGTGTCGGCGGCACGCTCGACGCAAGCTGGATGTTCGGTCGTATCGGCCTGCAGGCAGGCCTGTTCTTGGGCAAGGAGATCGACAGCACTGACGACCTCGACCTTGAACAAACCAATTCCCTTGCCCTGCACCTCTTGACCGATGTCTCCGACAGCCTGCGCCTTGGCGCGATGGTCTCGACGGATGATGTCGCTGACGGGGCAGAGTTCTATGCGGCCGAAGCCCTCTATTTCAGTGGGCCGCTCCGCGTCGAAGGCCGGCTTGGCGACACCTTCGACAATTCCACTCCCTACACCCTTTTGGAAGTAAAGGGCTCCTACGCCATCGGCAGCGCTCTGACCGCCCGCGCCGGGATGCACTATGCCGATTTCGACGACGCAGGCCATTACAGCACCCTGTCGATCGGTGCGGGCTACAAGGTATCGCAGCAGACCGAAGTCTATGCCGACATCAAGCACCATAATAATGACTTCGGTTCCTCGGGCGACGATTACCATGGCAGCGTCGTCAATCTCGGCGTTCGCTTCGATCTCGGCGGATCTACCTCCGGCAAAGCCTTCTCCTACATGCCGATGTTCTGATCCGACGGCCGCGCCAGCAGCCACAGGATCAATAACAGTCCGGCAATCGCCAGCATCAGGCAGGCCGCATAGACAAAGACTGGCCCGCCCAGCGCCAACAGCCCCGCGCCCACCAGTGGCGCGGCGGCTGATGCAAGGATTGGCGCCACCGCCGCCGCACCCGAAATCACGCCAAAGCCGGATCGCCCCAGAACCTCGGCAATCAAAACCGGGCGCAGGATCGACATCAGCCCCGCCCCCGCGCCCTGAACGAGGGCAAAGACGAAAACCAGAAACGGCGCGAATCCCGCCAGCCAGAGAATGACGCCAGCCACCACCACCGCCGCCATCGCGCCGCGCGTGGCCTGACCGGTGGAAAGGCGCGCCCCCGCCCCAAGCAGCATCAACCGCCCCACCACTTGCGCCGGGCCGATCGAGGCCGCAGCCAGCGCCGCCATCCCTTCCGAAGCACCCCGGTCGGCAAACAGCACCAGCACAAAGGTGATCAGCACGCCGTGGTTCAGATAAACGGCGGTAAAGGCTGCCGCAATGATCCAGAACGCGGGCTTGCGCAGCGCCACCTGCAACACACCGGGCGGCGTCGGCGGCACCGCGAACTCGACCCGCTCCCTCCGGCGCAAGCGCACCACTGCAACTGCGTTCAGCGGAATGACCAGCGTCATGATCGCGGCAAAGACCACCAGCGCGCCCTGCCCACCGTAAACCTCGCCCAACCAATGCCCAAGCGGAAATGCCAGCGTCCCGGCAAAGCCCGCCACCAGCGTGACCTTGGTGATTGCACCTCTGGCGGCCGCGCCCAACCGTCGGGTCAAAAAGGCAAAGCAGGTTTCATAAAGACAGCAGGCCTGCGCCACCCCGATCACGGCCCAGCCGATCAGCCACCCGGCCTGCGTTTCCACCAGCGCAAGCGCCAGCACGCCCAGCGCGGCGACGCCGGGCATCCATGACAGCATCTCGCCGCCAAGACCCCGGTCCACCAGACGCCCGGTAAACGGGGTCAGCACCGCCATGATCAGAAAGGCCAGCGTCGGCCCCATCGCAAGCTCGCCCTTGGTCCAGCCGGTGGCCGCCTCAAGGTCGGGCAAGAGGGCGGGAAAGGCGTAGTACGACCCGGCATAGATCAGCGTCTGGCCAACTGCCAGCAGCCAGACTGCCGGGTTGTCGGACCCGTTCACAACCCGTAGATGCCGCCGAACTTGGCTTCGAGGTAATCCAGCAGCGGCCCTTCGCTCGGCTCAAAGCCGCAGGCTTTAGCCACCGTTTCGCGCGGCGCCATCAAAGATCCGTGGCATTGCAGGTTGGCGCGCATCCAGCCGGTTGCCGAGCTTACGTCGCCGCGCGCGAGTTCCTCGTCAACGCCCGGCAGCGCCGCCCGCATCGCCTTGGTCAGGCAGCCCGCGTAGACATTGCCCAGCGTATAGGTCGGGAAATAGCCGAACAGCCCGCAGGACCAATGCACATCCTGCAGCAGCCCGTTCGAAGGCCGGTCGACCGCTACGCCGAAATCGGCATGGAACCGGTCGTTCCAGGCCGCTTCCAGATCGCCAACCGCCAGATCGCCCCGGATCAGCGCGCGTTCCAGATCGAAGCGCATCATCACATGCAGGTTGTAATGCACCTCGTCCGCCTCGGTGCGGATGTAGCCGGGATGCACCCGGTTGACCGCGCGGTAGAACCCTTCCGCATCCGCGATGCCGAACTCGCCAAACACCTCACGCATCCGCCCGAACAGCCACCCGGTAAAGGCGCGGCCCCGCCCGATCTGGTTCTCATAGCTCCGGCTCTGGCTTTCATGCACCCCCATCGACGCCCCCTGCCCGATCGGCGTCAGCGCATAGGCCGGGTTGATGCCCTGCTCATAGGCGGCGTGCCCGACCTCATGGATCGTCGAGTAGAAACAGTTGAACGGGTCCGTCTCGCTGACCCGCGTGGTGATCCGCACATCATGCCCCGACCCCGACGAAAACGGATGCACCGCCTTGTCCAGCCGACCCCGGTTCCAGTCATAGCCAAAGACCGTCGCCAACTCCCGCGTCAGCGCCATCTGCGCCTCGCCGTCGAACCGCCCGACAATACCCTTCGGCGCCTCCGCCGCCAAGACCGCAGCCCTGAGCGACACCAGCCGTGGCCGCATCCTGTCGAACATCGCGCCAATCTCGGCCCCGGTCATCGCCGGCTCGTAATCATCGACCAGCGCGTCATAGGGATCACCGCCCTGCGCCAGCGCCGCCCCCTCCTCGCGCTTCAGCGCAACCACCCGCTCCAGCGTCGGCAGAAAGGCCGCCACATCATTTTTCGCCCGCGCCTCGGCCCAGATCCCCTGCGCCAGCGACGTCAGATGCGCCAACTCCTCCGCCAGCCGCGCCGGCACCTTCAGCGTGCGCCGGTAGACCCGCCCGATCTGGCGCAACTGCGCCGCCCCCACCGCATCCGGGGCCTCTGCCGCCGCCAGCCACTCGCCGATCCGCGGATCGGTCCGCCGCGCATGCAGCACCCCCTCAAGCGCCGCTATCTCCTCGGCCCGCTGCCCGGCCGAGCCATCCGGCATCACCGTTTCCTGATCCCAGCCCAGCCGTCCGGCCACCTGCGCCAAAGCCTCGGTCTGGCGCTGATACGCCATCAGATCGTCATAAACAGTCATGTCGTCCCCTCCCGGATCGAACCCGCCACCGGGTATTGCGCCAGATACCGCGCGCGGATGATCAGCACCCACAGGATCACGGCCCCCACCTGATGGGTGATCGCCACATGCACATGCGCCGAGGTCAGCACCGCCGCGATGCCCAACACCACCTGCGCCAGCAGCATCGCCATCACCGCGTTGAACGCCCCCCGCGTCGCCCGGTACGAAGATTTCCGCCCCCGCAACCACACCACCACGCCGAAGGCAAACAGCAGATACCCCGCCATCCGGTGCATGAACTGCACGAGGCCAGCGTTCTCGAAGAACGCATGCCATACCGGCAGACTGCCGCCCGCCCCATCCGGCACGTAGAACGCATCCGCCGGGAAGAACTGCCCGTTCATGCTGGGCCAGGTCGGAAACGCCCGCCCCGCATCAATCCCCGCCACCAGCCCGCCAAGAAGTATCTGCAGGAACGCGAAATGCATCAGCCCCGTCGACAGCCCGTAAAGCTTGCGCTCCCCCCCGCGCCGCGCGGTCATCAATTCCGCCTCCGACCTACCAAGCAGGAACACATACCACGCGATCATCCCGAGGATCACGAAGGCCAGCCCCAGATGCACCGCCAGCCGGTAGCTCGCCACATCGACCCGCGCGCCCGACAGCCCCGACGATACCATCCACCAGCCGATCGCCCCCTGTGCGCCCCCAAGCGCGCCCAGAAGCAGCAGCCGCCCGGTCCAGCCCGGTGGCACCTTCCGCGCCACAGCAAAGCCCGCAAAACCCAGCGCCCAGACCAGTCCGATCACCCGACCAAGCTGGCGATGCCCCCATTCCCACCAGTAGATGACTTTGAAGTCCGCAAGGCTCATCCCCTTGTTCAGCAATTGATATTCCGGGATTGCGCGGTATTTCTCGAATTCCTCCGTCCACTCCGCCTCGCTCATCGGCGGCAGCGCGCCGGTCACTGGGCGCCATTCGGTGATCGAAAGCCCTGAATCCGTCAGCCGGGTCAGCCCGCCCACCGCGATCATCGTGGCCACCAAAAGGAACAACGCCACCAGCCACAGCCGGATGCCGGACCGCGCGCCCTTCGGCCGCGCGTCAATGCCGCCCCCGACCGGAGCCACCGGCGCCGTCTGCCCCTCACCGACCTCTTCGAAAATGCTGCGCTTGCCGGCCATCATCCGCCCCTTGCCTGATGCGCCGGACACTAGGCCCGCCCCCCAGCGCCTTCAAGACCCCGCAATACCCCTGCCCTTCGGTCAAATCGCCACAACCGCGATTTCATCTGTCCGCAAATATCCCCGCCGGAGGCTCCGCCGCTCGGCGCCCTCGCCGAAATCAGCCAGCCTCGCGCAAGATCTTCTCCAGTGCCCGGCCCTTGGCCAACTCGTCCACCAGCTTGTCCAGAATCCGGATCTCGCGCATCAGGGGATCGTCGATCTCTTCCACCCGCACGCCACAGATCACGCCCTTCACCGCATGGCGTGCCGGGTTCATCGCCGGGGCAGCGGCAAAGAACCCGGCAAAATCCACGCCGCTTGCCACCACCTCGGCCAGCGCCTCGGGCGCATAACCGGTCAGCCAACCGATGACCTGATCGACCTCGGCCCTGCTGCGGCCCTTCCGCTCGGCCTTGACCACATAAAGCGGGTAGACCTTGGCGACCGGCATGCTGAAAACCTTGTGGGGCGCCACCTCCGTCACCGCAAACGTCGTAGCAATTCCAGCGACGGCTCGCCCGTCACCGGCAGTCCCTGGCTCGCCTGATAGGCGCTGATCGCCGCTTTGGTACGGTTGCCGATCACCCCGTCCGCCCCTTCGGTGTCGAAGCCCGCCTCGGTCAGCCGGCGCTGCAATTCCTGCCGGTCGGCAATCGTCATGCCCGTCGCATCCGGCCCGAACGAGGCGCGGATACCACCCCGCCCCAGCAGCCGGTCCGACAGATGCCCGACCCCCATCGCGTAATTCTCGGCGTTGTTGTAGCGCAGGATCACGTTGAAGTTCTGCGTCAGAAGGAACGCAGGCCCGCCGCCCGAGATGATCGACCCGCCCGCCGGCACCGGCCCGCCACTGGCCGCCCTTACGCCCAAGGCCGACCATTCGCCCGCCGACTTGCCCTTGCCGCGCCCCAGAAGCCCGGTGTTGAAACCCGGCGGCAGGCTGACCTCCGCACCCCACGGCAGCCCTCGCGTCCAGCCCGACCGGCTGAGGTATGCAGCGGTCGAGGCCAGCGCATCGGTCGGGTCCTCCGACCAGATGTCGCGCCGCCCGTCGCCGGTGAAATCCACTGCAAACTCCAGATACGAGGTCGGGATGAACTGGGTATGCCCCATCGCCCCGGCCCAGCTTCCGGTCATGTTGCCGGGCGTGGTGTCACCGTTCTGCAAGATGCGCAGCGCGGCCAGAAGCTGGCTTTCAAAGAAAGCTCCGCGCCGCCCGTCATAGGCCAGCGTCGACAGCGCCGAGATCACCGGCACATTGCCGCGCCGCGTGCCGAAAAAGCTTTCCAGCCCCCAGACTGCGGCCACGACATGCGCCTCCACGCCGTAGCGCCCCTCGATGGCTGCCAGCGTGCTGCCATACTGGCCCAGTTTCTGACGGCCGAGCGAGACCCGCTCTTCCGAGGCGGCGATGGCAAGGTAATCCTCCAGACTGCGCTTGAACTCGGTCTGGTTGCGGTCGCGTTCGATCACATCGGGCAGAAAGCCCGCGCCGCGAAATGCGGTGTCCAGTGTGGCGGGCGATACGCCGCGCCCCGCAACGCGCGCCTTGAAGCCTTCGACCCAGGCATCCCAGCCCGCGTTCGCCACTGGCCTCGGTGCGGGGTCCGCCGCACGGAACCCCGCCTGCGACGGCGCGCCCCGCCCGCCCGGCATGCAGGCCGCCGTCAGCGCCCCCGCGCCTGCCAGCAGCGCCCAGCGCCGGGTTATACCTTGCCTGCCGTTCATGCTGCGATCCTGCCCGTCTTTGTTGTTGATTGACAGAAAGACTAACCCACAGCCGAAGGAATGGCCAAGCCCTCCGCGCGCAGGCGCGCGAAGGCCCGCCCAGATGCTAACGAAAAGTTAATTCGGAATATGTCCACAAGCAATTTCAATGGCTTGCAAAACTGCCCACGGTGGGCAGCCTACTCCCCGCCGTTCTTCAGCTTCCACGCGATCTGCCGCAGCATGCCGTGAAAGGTCTGCACCTCGGCCCGCGTCAGCCCCAGCCGCGACCACATGTTCC
>LNFM01010741.1_pt1 | contig 12736 bp, 11 predicted proteins | sample 596031 | NCBI WGS metagenome assembly LNFM01 (sample SAMN04254537, study PRJNA301005) | activated carbon metagenome | isolation source: dual media filters at the Ann Arbor, Michigan drinking water treatment plant | place: USA: Ann Arbor
AATTGTCGGTGGTCTGCGGCTTCAGCAGCGCCTTGATGCCGATCTTCTTCCACTGGTCGACGACCAGGGTCATGGTGTCGACCTCGTCGGCCTTTTCGCTCGAATGCTCGATCACGAACATCGCCGGCTGGCCGCTGGGCAGCAGGCGGATTCCGTCACTGCCCTTCTTGGTGAGCCCGATCTCGTCCAGCAGCTTGTTGGCGGCCTTCACGTCCTGGGTCGCCCACTTGGTGGCGTATTCCGGCTTGAACAGGGGCGAGCGCGGCATGATCGTGTTGGCGGACGGCTTGGCCAGCCCGTTGTAGACGACGTCGCTCAGCTCCTCCCGATTGATGGCCAGCGACAGCGCGCGGCGGAAGCGGACGTCGCGGTTGAGCTTGCGCCAGGTCTCGTCGTTGGCGTTCATGTTGGGATAGAAGGCGACCTCCGAGCCCGAGCCCTTCTCCCACAGGAGCGCCTTGATGCCGGACGTCTTGGCGGCGTCGCGCAGGAAGGTGTAGTCGCGCAGGCCGAGATAGCGCGGCTGCAGGTCCGATTCGCCCAGCCCCGCCTTGGCCGGGATCAGGTTGGCCGCGACCACGGTCATGATCACGTCGTTGATGTAGGGGAGCTGCTGGCCCTTGCTGTCGATGCGGTGGAAGTAGGGGTTGCGCACGAAGACGAAGCGCTGGGCCGGCGGCACCGTGGTCAGGACCCACGGGTTGAGCGTCGGCAGGTCGACGTTGCTGTTGCCGTACATCGCGTCCTGGCGCTTGTAGACGTTGGCCCAGCGACTGCCCTTGTAGCGCTTGAGGATTTCCTCCTCGTCCGTGTACTTGCCGTGCAACGTCTTCAGGTAATGGGCCGGGCGGAACAGGAACAGCGGGGCGGCGCGCGCCTGGCTCTCGATGAAGTCCGGGTTGGGCTTGTCCCAGCTGTAGCGGATCGTCACCTCGTCGAGGATCTCGACCCTCGGCGGCTTGCCGTCGACCAGCAGTTCGACGGAGGGACCGTTCGGTGACAGGTCCTTGTTGTTGGCGATGTCCTCCCAGAAGAAGCGGAAGTCCTCGGTCGTGAACGGGTGGCCGTCCGACCATTTGTGGCCGGCGCGCAGCTTGAACGTGAACTCGCGGCCCTCCTTGACCTCGTAGCTCTCGAGGATGTCGGGGTGCAGCTTGAACTTGTCGTCATAGACGATCAGTCGGGTGTAGCTGTAGACGGTCATCAGCCGGGTATCGCGCGTGGCCGCGATCAGCATGTTGAGCTGGCCGCCATGCCGGCCGATGCCGTCGGCGCCCGAGAAGCTCTCGATGACGCGCGGCTGCTTCGGCAGGCGCGCGGTCACCGGCGGCAGGGCGCCCGACTTCACCTTGTCCAGCAGACCCGGCGTCTCCTGCAGGGCCGGCAGCGGATTTGCGGCAAAGGCGGGGACTCCCCGCGCCACCAGCCCCACCAACAGCGCCTGCGTCAGAACACGTCTCTTCATTGCCAGCCTCCCTGATTGCCCGCCGCCCGGCTCCCGGCGGCCCCAAACGCCCCAAGGGGAGTATGATCCTCAACTAAGGCAGAAATCGCTGATATTTTGAAGAATCTCGCAGGAAAAAAAGCCGCGCACGGTCTTCCCGGTACAGCGGCGGTCGAGGCGGTGCCGAACGAGGACGGCAACGGGGCGATGGTGGGGACCCTTGAGTCACATGTGATAGCCCCGCGGGCCTGTTCGGTGGGACACTGCGGGCCGGGCGGATCGTGGCCGCACCGCGATGCAAACGAGAGACTTGGGAACCCCCGATGAAGAGCAGCAAGAAAGGCCCCTGGACCATCCTCTCCCAGAAGGAGGTGTACGAGAACCCGTGGATCCGGCTCACCCATCACGAGGTGCTGACGCCGGCACGGACGCCGGGCCTCTACGGGCTGGTGCACTACAAGAACCTGGCCATCGGGGTCGTGCCGGTCGATGCCGAATTCCATACCTATCTGGTCGGTCAATACCGGTTCCCGCTCGACGCTTACAGTTGGGAAATTCCCGAGGGCGGCGGGGCGCACGGCGTCGACCCGCTCGACTCGGCCGCTCGCGAGCTGCGCGAGGAGACGGGGCTCGTGGCGCGGCGCTGGCGGAAGATCCTGGAGGCCGATCTCTCGAACTCCGTCTCGGACGAGCGCGCCGTCGCCTATCTCGCCTGGGGCCTGACGCCGGGCGAGTCCGAACCGGAAGCCACGGAGGAGCTCGTGGTGAAGCGCGTTCCGCTGGCGGAAGCCTTCCGGATGGTCGAGGCCGGCGAGATCCGCGACGCGCTGAGCATACTGTCGCTGCAGGCCGTCCGACTCCTGCAGCTGGAGGGAAAGCTCGACCTGCGGGACTGAAGCCGCTGGACGGGCTGGTCGGCACGCCGCAAATCGGAAAGACTGCGGTCCGACGGCATTCCGGAGGTTCGCGCGCCATGCCCCAGCTTCGTTACGAAGAACTCCATCCCGAATTCGGCGTCCGCATCCGCGGCGTCGATGTGAGCCAGCCGCTCGCACCCGACCTCGTGGCGGAGATCAACGCGGCGATCGACCGCTACTCCTTCGTCTGCTTCCCCGGCCAGTCGATGGACGACGACCGCCAGCTCGCGCTCACGCGCCAGCTCGGCAATCCGGAGCCGAGCCACACCAGCCTCGGCAAGGTCGAGTATTTCGGCACCATCGGCAACGTGCAGCCGGACGGCACGGCCCTGGGCAACGCGGACAAGAAGACGATCTTCCTCACCGGCAACAACATGTGGCACTCCGATGCCTCGTTCAAACCGGTGCCGGCCTTCCTCTCGATCATGTGCGCCTACGAGACGCCGTCCGAGGGCGGCATCACAATGTTCGTTTCCCTGCGCGCCGCCTACGAGCGCCTGCCGCCCGAGCGCAAGGCCGAGCTCGAGCCGCTGATCGCGATCCACGACTACGTCCATTCGCGCTCCAAGGTCGCGCCCGATGCCGTGTCGCCGGAGCTGGCGGCCTCGCTGCCGCCGGTGCGCCAGCGGCTGGTCCGCACCAATCCCGCGACCGGGGCGAAGAACCTGTTCCTCGGCAGCCATGTGCGCGAGATCGAGGGCATGAGCGTCGCCGCCGGCCGCGCCCTGATCGACTCGCTGACCGACGAGGCGATCCGGCCCGAGCACGTCTACCATCACGCCTGGCAGCCGGGTGACGTCGTCCTCTGGGACAATCGTTGCCTGCTGCACGCCGGCAGCGGCTACGACGCCGACCGCCACCGCCGCTACATGCGCCAGACCCGTGTCAGCGGCGCCTGCTCGTCGCTGGAGGAGGCGGCTTAGCCGCGCGCCTGCGACTGCGCGGCCTCGACGTCGAAGGCGCGATCTGGAAGGGCGCTGCGAAACTGCACCCATGACGGTGGCCCTGGGCCGGTGGATACTCCGCTTCCGCCGGATCAGCAGTGGAGGAAACACGCATGGCGCCGAAGCTTGTCGACTACTTGTCCTACGAACCCGAGGAGAACGGAATTCTCTGGATCAGGTTCAACCGCCCGGACCGGCTCAACGCGCTGGTCGGGACGGCGGAGGAAAACGGCACCGTCGCCAAGGTCGGTGAGTACATGCGCGCCGGCGACGACGATCCGAAGATTCGCGTGATCGTGCTCACCGGGGTCGGCCGCGTCTTCTGTGCCGGCGCCGACCTGCGCTCGAAGATGCCGGCCGAGGTGACGGGCGAGGACTTCCCCGGCGCCCGCGGCGCGCACGAGGGCCCCGATGCCGCGCGTCAGCATTTTTTCCACGGCTTCACCAAGCTTCACCGCGACATCTCGCTGATCCGCAAGCCGACCATCGCCATGATCAACGGTCCGGCGGTCGGATCGGGCATGGACATGGCGCTTCACTGCGACATCCGCATCGGCTGCGAGAAGACGCGCTTCATCGGCTACCAGAATGCCGGCCAGATCATCGAGAACGGCGGCTCCTACTATCTGCCGAAGATGGTTGGCCTCGGCCGCGCGCTTGAATTCGCCTACACCGGCGAGCTCGACGCCCAGCGCGCCTACGACTGGGGCATGCTCAATCACCTCGTGGCGTCGGACAAGCTCGAGGAGACCACGCGGGCCCTGTGCGACCGCATCATCAAGGTGCCGCCGCTGGTGCAATGGGTCGGCAAGCGCATCATGCGCGCGGCCCTCGACAGCACGATGGAGACCACCATGGTCCTCACCTCGAATGCCGGCGGCATCCTGAACGGCTCCGAAGACGCCAAGGAAGCGCGCCGCGCCTTCGCCGAGAAGCGTCCACCGGTTTTCAAGGGGCAGTGAACGAGGCCGCTTCTCAGGCAGCGCGCGGCAGCCCGGGCGCGCGCTGCTTCAGGGCCTGCCACGCAAGGAAGAGCAGGCCGACGACGAAGACCGGCATCAATGGAATCCCCATGCCGTTGAGCCGGATGCCGATGTTGGGAATGAGCCACAGCCCGACATAGAAGAGCAGTTCGCCCGGATAGAGATCGGCTTCCGCGCGACGCCGGAAGACCATCAGAGCCGCCGGCATCAGCAGGAGCAGGTCGTAGTTGATCAGATAGGGCGACACCAGGAGCGTACCGGCGGCGAGGACCGCCGTGGCTTCGTCGCTCAGCTCGTGGCGGCTGAACGCCCGCCAGACGACGATCACCGCGGCAAGCGCTCCGGCCAGATGCACCAGGTTGGCGAGAGAGGATGGAAGGCCGAGGAGGCGGCTCGCGACCAATATCGTGGTGATGAAGGTCGAGACATGCTGGAACATCAAGGCGGCGAATTCCGGTCCCGATCTTTCTCGCGCCATCTCGAAGAACTGGACCCAGAACTCCAGGCCAAACACGGCCAGGCTTGCCAATGCCATGAGGACCGTCGTGCCGATCATCCACGCCAGGGCCTGCCATCGGCGAGCCGCGAGCAGCGCGACGGGAACGAGGACGCAGAGCTGGGGCTTGTAGGAGAGCATGCCCAGCAGGATGCCTGCGGCCGCCGGCCGCCGGCGACCGGTCGACAAGGCTCATCCCGCCGTAAACAGCCCGATGTTCAGGAAGGCGTTCTGGCCGGCGATCATCGTCCAGAGAGCGGCCGGCGAGGTGAGCGTTGCCATCCAGATCCAGAAGTTGCTCCTGCCGGCGAGGAGCGTTGCGAGCGCTGCTGTCGCCGCCATGAAGCCGCTGTACGCCGCGAGAACGCTGAACCATGCGAGCGGTATGGTCAGGAGAAGCCAGGTCGGCGGGTACATGAAGGGGCGAAAATTGACGGGCTGCTTGAAGTATTCCGGTTAGTTCAGGTTCTCGAAATCCGAGAAGGCCGCCAGTTGATAGATCACCCCGAGCTTCCCCTCGAGGAACGCACGGCTGGCCGCGTGAAAGACAATGAAGTCGGGGAACAGTATCGATCGCTGTGGACCGATATACGGACCGCCGGAGAAGTAGAGGATGATCGTCAGGGCATCGTAGAGGCCGACGACGGCGCAGAACACGACCGCAAGCTGCAGGAGGAGCCTTGGCGAGCCCGGCTTCCGGCCGGTCAGGGCAGCAACCGCGATCTGCCGCAACGATTCCCACCAACGCGGCGCTGACACGCTCTTTGTCTCCCACACGGCCATCGCGGCGATGATTGCCGAGCTTTGCAGATTCACCCCTGAAGCGCCAGACCGGCATGTCCTCCGCCCTCGGAGGATGGCGGAGGCGTCGTGGCGGGCGCTACTGCGGCCAGCCCAGTTCGATCTCGATGACGACCGGTCTGGTCTGGCGCATGGCGCGGTCGGTCGACAGGAACTCGACATCGCCGTTCACCTTGTCGAGGGCATCGCCGGGTGCATCGCTTGCCGGGTCGAAGCGGACCGAGAGGTTGCAGCCGCCCACAGGCTTTTCGAGACGGCCGCCGTCCCAGCCGTTGGCATAGCCGCCGAGGTCCCAGCCAAAGCCCGTCAGGGTGAAGGGCTTGCCGTTCATGGCCTCGATTTCCGTCAGAGGGGTGCCGTTCACGACCGGCTTGTCGAGGCCGGTGACGGCAACCGGCCAGGTCGAGCCGTTGCGGATGATGATGACGTTGGGACGGGAATAGGCCTCGTGCCAGAGGATGTCGATGCGCTTGGCCGGATCCTTCGCGAAGATGACGGTTCCCGGCTCCGTGTTGCCCTCGCCCTCGCCCACGGGCACGTCGGCCCGTTCGACATTGGCGGCGCCGAAGACCTGCGCGAGCGTGCGCTCGTCGGCGGTGCGGGCGAAGGGGCCGGTGCAGTCGAGTACGGTCGGAGCCGGCCGCTGTGCGAGCGCTGACGTCGCAAGGGTGACGCAGAACAGGCACGCAAAGTGGCGCAGTGACGGTGACATCTCGCTCTCGAACCCACTCTGGCGGCAAAGACCGTCAGAGCGCCATATTGTGGCCGCTGCCAGGGAGCAGCAGCATGACCGAAGAGTTCTTTCTTTATCACAACCGGCACTGACGCGAGACCGATGACGTCTTCCCTCACCGCCCGCAGGCTGGCGACCATCCTGTTCGCCGACGTCTCCGGCTACAGCCGCATGATGCGCGCCGACGAGGAACGCACCCTCGTCGACCTGCGTCCTGTAAACGGTCGTTCAACCCGGATCAGGCTGCCGCCGTCGGGGTGTCGCCGCGTTCGCGCTCAAGCATGCGATGGGCGATTTCCGTCTCGCCCAGCACGACGAGGTTGGCGCCGAGCCTGCCGAGGTGCTCCACCGTCGCACTCGAATGGGCGCGGGCCAGGATGTCGAGCTTGGGATTGGCGGCGCGGGCCTGCTGGACGATCTGGCCGGCCTCGAAAGGCTCGGGGATCGTGACGTAGAGGCGCCGTGCGCCGGCCAGATTGATCGCGCCGATGATCGCGGGTTCTGCCGCGTTGCCGGAAAAGACTTCCGCTCCGTCGCGGCGGGCCTGCTCGATGCCCGCGTCGCTGGCTTCGACGACGATCATCTTGCCGCCGTCGCGCGCCAGGCCGGCGCCGACCAGCGAGCCGACGCGACCGTAGCCGATCACGATGTCATGGCCGCTGAGGGTCGTCGGCGTAAGATCGGTCTCGGGTTCGGCGGCGGGCTTGTCGCTCGGCGCGGCCTCCTTGTCGGTGCCCAGGCGCTCGAGCAGTGTGAAGACGAACGGGTTCACCATGATCGACACGATGGCCCCGGCCAGGACGAGGTCGCGCGACTCGTTCGGCACCATGTTCAGGCCGATGCCGATACCGATCAGGATAAAGGAGAATTCGCCGATCTGCGCGAGGCTTGCGGAGACGGTGAAGGCAGTCGACCGGTTGTGGCCGAAGGCGCGGACGATCAGATAGGCGGCGGCCGACTTGCCGACGACGATGATCGCGATGGTCGCGATCACGGCCAGCGGCGCATCCAGGAACACCATCGGGTTCAGCAGCATGCCGACCGAGACGAAGAACAGCACCGCGAAGGCGTCGCGCAGCGGGATGGCTTCTTCCGCCGCCCGCTGGCTGAGGTCGCTCTCGCCCAGCACCATGCCGGCAAAGAAGGCGCCGAGGGCGAAGGAGACGTCGAAGAAGTAGTGCGCGCCATAGGCGACCCCGAGCGCGACCGCATAGACGGCGAGCCGGAACAACTCGCGAGACCCGGTATGCGCAGTATAGTGCATCAGCCAGGGGATGATGCGCCGACCGATGATCAGCATGATCGCCACGAAGATCGAGACCTTGGCCAGGGTGGCGAGAAGGCTCAACAGGATGCGGGTGGGGGGCACGCCATTGCCCTCCGTCGCCAACGCGAGGGCTGGCAGCAGGACCAGCGCCAGCACCATCACGAGGTCCTCGACCACCAGCCAGCCGACGGCGATCCGGCCACGATGCGTCTCGAGGATGTGACGGTCCTGCAGGGCACGGATGAGCACGACGGTACTGGCCACCGAGAGGGCGAGGCCGAAGACGAAGCCGGCCAGCGGCGGCCAGCCGAGCGCCCAGGAGAGACCGGCGCCCATCAGTGTCGCGACGGCGATCTGCCCGATGGCGCCGGGGATGGCGATGCGTCCGACCGAAAGAAGATCCTTCAGGGAGAAATGCAGGCCCACGCCGAACATGAGCAGGATGACGCCGATCTCGGCGAGCTCCGTCGCGAGGGCGGGGTCGGCCGTGAAGCCCGGCGTATAGGGGCCGACCATCACGCCGGCCAGCAGATAGCCGACCAGGGGCTGCACCCGCAGCCGCTGGGCGATCAGGCCGAGCACGAAGGCGAGCATCAGTCCCGCAGCAATCGTCGCAATGAGCGGGGTTTGATGCTCCGGCATGCGGTTTCTCTCAGCGATTGAACGGGTGCTTCCGGTGTGGCGCGCATCCCTCGAAATTGCAATCAGTCTGACCGGAATTGGGGAGGTTCGAGATGACGATATCGCGACGCAAGCTGCTGGGCAGCGGCCTGGCACTATCGACTGTCGGTGCGGCAGCCGCTCCGGCCTGGGCGCAGGCCTATCCCACCAAGCCGATCCGCTGGATCGTGCCCTTCGCCGCCGGCGGCAATTACGACCTTACGTCGAGGCTGGTGGGTGAAGGCATGTCGCGTACCCTCGGCCAGACGGTGATCGTCGACAACCGGCCGGGTGCCGGCGGGCTTGTCGGTTCGGAAGCGGCGGCGAATGCGCCGGCCGACGGCTATACCGTCGTCATGGGCAGCTTCAGCGTGCTGTTCGTCTCGCCCTATCTCGCGGGAAAGCCGTCGCTGGTGCCGATGTTCGCGCCGATCAGCCTGCTGTCGACCGTGCCGATGATCCTCGTCGGCAAGGCGGACGGGCGCTTCGCCGACATCCGCGCGGCCCTCGCCGAAGCCAAGGCCAAGCCCGGCACCGTCACCATCGGCCATGCCGGCAACGGCACCACCAACCACATCGCCATCCTGCGCCTCGAGGTGAACGAAGGCGTGAAATTCAACATCATCCCGTACAAGGGGTCGGGCCCCGGCCTCACCGACCTGATGTCGGGCCAGATCGATCTCTACATGGACCAGCTCACGACCTCCCTGCCGCACATCAAGTCGGGCAAGCTCAAGGGCCTGCTGGCGATGAGTCCCGGCCGCGTCGGGCAGTTGCCGGACATGCCGTCGCTTACCGACATCGGCAGCAAGCCATTCGACGGCGGAACGACGGCCGGCCTGCTGGCGCGAGTCGAGACGCCCAAGCCGATCCTCGACACGCTGAACGGCGCCGTCGTGAAGGCGCTCAAGGATCCTGCCATTGCCGCGAAGCTCGTCGAGCTTGGTGCCGTGCCACGTCCCTCGACGATGGAGGAGTTCGCAGCTTACATGAAGGATCAGGAAGTGGGCGTTAGCGCACTTGTGAAGTCTGGTTTGTTGAAACCGTCGTGATCGGGTGTCATGTCGGCGGCATGACAGCTCTCATCAGGACGATCACGTTGGCCATGGCCCTTGCCATGGCCGGCGCTTTGGCAGGTTGCGCGAAGTCGGGCATCCCGCAGGACGACCGGTATCAACCGCACGGCAACGCCAGCTGGGAAAACTGGCGAGGCTGACGACAAAAAGGGGGGCTCATGAAAATCGACAGACGCGGCCTGCTGGGCGCCGGCGTCGCCGGCTTGGCTTTGGCCAGTATCGCACGACAGGTCGCAGCGCAGTCCTTTCCCAGCAAGCAGATCCGCTGGGTCATCCCCTTCGCCCCCGGCGGCAACTATGACCTCACGGCCCGGATCGTATCCGATCCGATGGGCCGCCACCTCGGTCAAAGCATCCTGATCGACAACAAGCCGGGCGCCGGCGGCGTCGTGGGCCTTGAGGCCGCGCTCAACACGCCGGCCGACGGCTACACCATTTCCATGGCGAGCTTCACGGTTGCCTACGTGGCGCCGCTGTTCGCGGGCAAGCAGCCGCTGCTGCCTAAGATGGCGCCGGTCAGCATCCTCACGACCGTGCCGACCGTGGTGGTGACACGAGCCGACAGCCGCTTCGCCGACATGAAGGGCGTGCTGGCCGAGGCGAGGGCCAGACCCGGCGCCGTTTCTGTCGGCCACGCCGGCAACGGCACGACCAACCATGTCGGAATCCTGCGGTTGCAGCTCAACGAAGACATCAGGTTCAACATCATTCCCTATCGCGGCGCCGGCCCGGGCATCGCCGATCTTCTGGCAGGCAATCTCGATCTGTTTGTCGACCAGCTCACCAGCTCGATGCCCCACATCCAGTCCGGCAAACTGCGCCCGCTGGCGACATTCAGCCTCCAGCGCGTGCCCGATCTGCCCAACGTGCCGACGATGAGCGACATCGGCAGCAAGCCGTTCGACGGCAACACGACGGCCGGCGTTTTCACCAATCCCGATACGCCCAAGGATGTCATAGCACGCCTGAACGAAGGCGTGGTGGCCGGCCTCAAGGACGAGGCCGCCAGCCGGAAACTGCGCGAACTGGGCGCCATTGTCCGGCCCTCGACGCCCGAGGAGTTCACCACTGCGCTAAAGGCCGACGAGGCCAACGTATCGGAGCTGCTGAAACTCGGCCTGCTGAAGCCTGAATAGGCTCCTACGCGATTTCCTTCATAACCGACCACAGGTCGGCCTTGCGTTCGAAGCCGATGCCGGGTGAGTCGGGGAGCGACACGCGGCCGTCGACCACGGCGCAGTCGTCGGCGAAGCCGCCGAATGGCGCGAAGACCTGCGGGTAGGATTCGTTGCCGCCGCATTGCAGGCCGATGGCGATGTTCAGCGCGAACTGGTGCCCGCCGTGCGGCACGCAGCGCCGCGGCGACCAGCCGTGCGCCTTCAGCATCTCGAGCGTGCGCAGATACTCGACCAGCCCGTAGGAGAGGGCAGGATCGTATTGCAGGATGTCGCGGTCGGGGCGCAGGCCGCCATGGCGGATCAGGTTCCGCGCATCCTGCATCGAGAACAGGTTCTCGCCGGTGGCGAGCGGCGGGGCATACTCGGTGGCCAGCGCGGCGTGCGCCAGGTAGTCGAGCGGGTCGAGTGGCTCCTCGTACCAGCGCAGGCCGAATCCCTCGATGGCGCGGCCGAACGCGATCGCGGTGGTGAGGTCGAACTTGCCGTTGACGTCCACGGCCAGCCGCTCGCCGGCACCGACGATCTCCAGCACCGCCTCGATACGCTTCAGATCCTCGGCCAGCGGCACGCCGCCCACCTTCATCTTCACGCAGGAATAGCCGAGGCCGAGATAGTGCTTCATCTCGTCCTGCAGCGCCTGCAGCCCCTTGCCGGGATAGTAATAGCCGCCGGCGGCATAGACCCAAGCCTTGTCGTCGGCCTGTCCGCCATTGTAGCGGTCGGCCAGCAGCTTCCACAGCGGCACCCTCTTGGCCTTGGCGACGGCGTCCCAGATCGCCATGTCGAGCACGCCGACGGCGACGGAGCGCTCGCCGTGGCCGCCGGGCTTTTCGTTGGCCATCATGACGGCCCAGCATTTCGCGGGATCGAGCAGTCCCTCGGCATCGAGCAGCGAATCGGGCGTGGCCTGGCTGAGCCGGGGGATGAAGCGTTCGCCCAGCAGCCCGTGCTGCGCGTAGCGGCCGTTCGAATTGAAGCCGAATCCCACCACCGGCTTGCCGTCGACCATCACGTCGGTGACCACGGCGACGACCGAGGCGGTCATCTGGCTGAAGTCGATGTAGGCGTTGGCGATCTTGGAGCGGATCGGCGAGACGATGTCGCGGATGGCGACGATGCGCATGGAGGCGTCCTTCAGGCGTATACGTTGCGGCGGTTCTGGCGGAACAGCAGCCACCAGGCCACCGCGCCGTTCAGCAGGTTCCAGGCGATGCCGTTGATGAAGGCGGCCCGGTAGGAGCCGGTCATGTCGAACAGCACGCCGCCCATCCACCCGCCCAGCGCCATGCCGATCAGGGTCGAGGAGATGGCGAGTCCGACCCGGAAGCCGGCTTCCTTGGGCGGAAAATACTCGCGCACGATGATGGCATAGGAAGGCACGATGCCGCCCTGGAAGAGGCCGAACATCGCCGAGGCGAGATACAGCGAGGTCACGGAGTCGTCGATGAGATAGAAGACCAGCGCCACGCATTGCAAGGTCGAGCCCAGCAGCAGCGTCTTCACGCCGCCCACCCGGTCGGCGATCCAGCCCGAGGCGATGCGGCTCACGATGCCGAAGCCCAACATCAGCGACAGCATCTCCGCGCCGCGCGCCACGCCATAGCCCAGGTCGGCGCAGTAGGCGACGATATGGACCTGCGGCATCGACATGGCGACACAGCAGCCGATGCCGGCCACGACAAGCACGGCCTGCAGCGCGTTGGGCGAGAGGCCGAGCGAGCGCGCCGAATGGGCGGCGGCGCCGGCCGTTCCCGCGGCGCCCGTCATCTGCTCCTGCGGCGGCTTGCGGCGCAAGGTCAGCGCCAGCGGGATCATCGCCACGAAACACAGCGCGCCGGCGGCCCAATAGGTGACCCGCCAGCCGTGATCGTGGATCAGCATCTGGATGATCGTCGGCCAGATCGCACCGGCGAGATAGTTGCCGGAGGCGGCGATGGCCACCGCGATGCCGCGCCGCCGGTCGAACCAGTGCGAGATGTCGGCGACCAGGGGGGCGAAGGTCGCGGCCGAGCTGAAGCCGATCAGCACCTGAACCGCGGCGAACAGGGGCAGCGCCGTCGCCAGCGGCGCCAGCGCGAAGCCCAGCGCCAGGCCGGTCGCGCTCAGCACCGCGGTGAGGACGATGCCGCGCTTGTCGACCAGTTTGCCCCAGGTGACGCCGCCGGCGAAGAAGCCCAGCGTGTTCATCGTGTAGGCGAAGGAGATGTCGGCGCGGGTGATGCCGAGATCCTGCTGGA
>LNFM01010742.1_pt1 | contig 12735 bp, 7 predicted proteins | sample 596031 | NCBI WGS metagenome assembly LNFM01 (sample SAMN04254537, study PRJNA301005) | activated carbon metagenome | isolation source: dual media filters at the Ann Arbor, Michigan drinking water treatment plant | place: USA: Ann Arbor
AGCGGCGCGAACTCACGCGCTACCTGATCGGACTGCTGATCTTCCTCGGCCTGCTCGGCACCTTCTGGGGCCTGCTGGAGACCATCGGCGCGGTTGCCGACGCCATCAACAGCCTGCAGGTCACGGGCGGCGATGCCGTGGAGATGTTCGCCAAGCTCAAGGCCAGCATCGACGGCCCGCTGAAGGGCATGGCGACGGCGTTCGGCGCCTCGTTGTTCGGCCTCTCCGGCTCGCTGGTCCTGGGTTTCCTCGAACTGCAAGCGAGCCAGGCGCAGGGCCGCTTCCATATCGAGCTCGAGGAGTGGCTGGCCGGCGCCACGCACCTCTCCAGCGGCAGCCTGCACGCCGAAGGCGAGCAGGGCGTTTCGGCCTATGTCGAGGCGCTGCTCGAACGCACCGCCGACGGGCTCGACGATCTCACGCGCACGCTCAGGCGCAGCGAGGAGAGCCGCGAGGCAACGGCCAGCGCCAGCGCCACCCTGGTGGAGCGTCTTGCCGCGCTGGCCGAGACCATGCGCGCCCAGCAAACCCTGCTTGCCCGCCTGGCCGAGCATTCGATCGAACTTCGCGGAACGGTCAATCGCCTGTCGGAGCGGTCGCCGGAAAGTGACCGCGAAGCGCTGCAGATCCATCAGCGCAACATCGAGGCGAACCTCGTCCGCCTCGTCGAGGAAAGCGTGCGCAGCCGCACCGCTCTGGCCGACGAACTGCGTGGCGAGTTCCGCCTGCTGGCCCGCACCATCGCCTCGACCCGCGGCCAAAGCCTGCCTCCTGGCGAAGGCTAGCCGGCTATGGCGGGTGCCTCGTCTCGCCGCCGTGCCGGAGCCGCCGACTATACGTGGCCCGGGTACGTCGACGCGCTCACGACGCTGTTGATGGTACTGATCTTCCTGCTGTCGCTGTTCAGCGTCGCGCAGTTCACCCTGTCCGACACCCTGAACACTCGCGACAGCGCGATCGCCTCCCTCAATAAGCAAATCGGCGACCTGGCCAGCCAGTTGTCGATCGAGAAGACGGCAAGCCAGGGGCTTCAGCAGGATATCGAGAAGCTTACCCTGCAACTTCGTCAGTCGACCAGCGAACGTGATCGCCTGGGCGCCGACCTCGCCGCCGAACGCCGTTCGACCGACGCGCTCAGGATCGAGCGCGACCAGCTCACCGAACGCCTGACCTCGATGCTGGCCGAACGTGACCGGCTTGCCGGGGTCCTCAAGCAGGCCACCACCGACGCCGAGAGCAAGAGCGCCGACCTGCAGAAGGAAATCGAACGCCAGAGGCTCGAGCTCACGCGCCTCGCGGCCTCGCTTGCCGCGGCCAACGACGAGAAGGGCAAGTTCTTTACCGACCTCACCGAGGAGCAGAAGCTCTCGGCCGAACAGAAGGCCGCCATCGTGCGGCTCACGGCTGAATTGTCCGGGCTCAAGGACGAACTCTCCCGCCTCAACTTCGCGCTCGATGCGGCGGACGCCAAGGCCAAGGACCAGCAGGTCCAGATCGTCGATCTCGGCCAGAAGCTCAACCGGGCGCTCGCCGCCCGAGTAGAGGAGCTGGCGCGCTATCGCTCCGAATTCTTCGGCAGGCTGCGCGAGGCGCTGGCCGGCCAGCGCGACGTGCAGATCGTGGGCGACCGCTTCGTCTTCCAGTCGGAAGTGCTGTTCCCCTCGGGATCGGCGGTCCTGCAGCCCGGCGGAGAGAAGCAGCTCGCCAACGTCGCCCAGCGGCTGATCGATATTTCCTCGCGCATCCCCAAGAACATCAACTGGGTACTCCAGGTCGACGGCCACACCGACAGCACGCCGATCAGCAACGCGATCTTTCCTTCCAACTGGGAGCTGTCCGCCGCCCGGGCCATCGCGGTGGTGAAGTTCCTGCACAAGGAAGGCATCCCGAACGATCGTCTGGTGGCCGCCGGCTACGGCCAGTACCAGCCGTTGTCGACCATCGACACCGCCCGCAACCGGCGCATCGAGCTGAAGCTCACCAATCGTTAAAGCAACCCAAGTCGTTTCAGTTCGGCTGCCATTTCCGGCGGCATGTCGGCGGTGTCACCGTGCGAGAGGTCGGGCGGCGCGCTGTCCGGGGTAAGGTAGCGCCAGCCCTGGAAGGCCTTGCAGGCCTGCGGCGCGGTCGGCACCAGGGTTCGCCGGACCTTGATACGGCAGTATTTCCGGGCTTCCTCCCGATCGAAGTCCTGCTCGAAGCCAACCAGTTCCTGGCGGCAGCGGATGACCCCGCGCACCACCCAATAAAGCGAGCCGCCCGCGAGCAACTCCTCGGAGCGCTTGGGTGTATTCCGTGTGTAGACCCAGTGGGGAGAGCGCGGACTCTGCCGGCGCTGCTTGCGGCGCGCCGACTGAACCACCTTCATATGGGCGAGATTGTCCACGCCGACCGCGAGCTTGATGAGATGCAACACCATCGCTTGCGCTTAGAACGCTATGCGGAGGCACTCAAGCGGGGCCTATCCACAGCGTGTCGGCAGCGCCACAGCCCGGGAACATTCACAAAGCCCCTGGCAGTCTCCACAGTGTCTTCACAATCGGCGGCATAGACTGCGTTCGCTCGCTGTGGGGGTTCTCATGAATAAGTCGACGCTGACTGCTCTGATCGTGGCTCTGATGCTGGGATCGGGCATCGCGGGCTACCTCATCGGAACCCCGGGCGAGCAGCTCGATCGCGTCGCGCCGCCGCCCCGCACCGCATCGACGGCCACGCCTGGCCCGGCCACTGCCACAGCTCCCGACGCTCCCGCAACGCCGACTTCGGGTGGCACGGCACCGACTCCGATCGCCCAGCAGGCTGCCGCCCCCAACGAGCCCTTCGCCTACCGCCGCCTCGGCATCGACAGTTCGCGTGCCGACGGCGAGGCCTGCCTCGCCTTCAACAAGCCTCTGGCCACCGGCGACGTGAAGTACGCCGACTATGTCCGCATCGAGCCCGAGGTGAAGTCGGCGTTGCGCGTGGTCGACGACCGCCTGTGCGTCGGCGGCCTCGCTTACGGCCAGGACTACAAAGTCAGGCTGCTCCAGGGCTTCCCGGGCCGCGACGGCGCCAAGCTCGAGGCCGAACGGACGGTGGATGTCGCGATGGGCGCGCGCCCGGCCGTCGTCACCCTGCCAGGCAAGGGCTTCATCCTGCCGCGCGGCTCCGCCGCCGGCCTTCCCGTTACCACCATCAACGTCTCGAAGGTCGGCTTCGCCGTCTATCGCGTCAACGAACGCGCCATCGAGCGCTTCGCCGGCGACCGCTACGACGCCACCTTCCCCGGCTCGGAGCCGATCACCGAACCGTGGTCGTTGCGCTCGTGGCTGAACGGCTCCAACGGCGTGCGGCTGTGGCGCGGCACCATGGAGGTGCGCAACGTCCCCAACCAGCCGGTGATCACTGCCTTCCCGATCCGCGAGACGATCAAGGACTGGAAGCCCGGCGCCTACTTCGTCGTGGCCTGGAATTCGGCGCGCCCGCCGTCACAGAACGACGACGATGACGAGGATCAATCCAGTTCCAGCGCTTCGGGCCTCTGGGTGATCGACACCGACATCGCGCTCACCACCTTCACTGGCGACGACGGCCTCAACGTCTTTGCCCGCTCGCTGCAAAGCGCCCAGCCGCTGGCCGGCCTGGAAGTCGTGCTGCTGTCGCGCGGCAACGAGCCCATAGCCAAGGCCGTCACGGCCTCCGACGGACGCGCGAGCTTTGCCGCCGGCCTGATGAAGGGCCGGGGTGCGGCGGAGCCCGCCGCCGTCATGGCCTCGGACACCGCCAAGCAGGAGTTCTCCCGGATCGAACTCAGCAAGGCCGCGTTCGATCTCTCGGACCGCGGCATCGACGGCCGCGCCCAGCCCGGGCCGGTCGACGCCTTTCTCTACACCGAGCGCGGCATCTATCGCCCCGGCGAGACCGTCCAGCTCATGGCGCTGCTGCGCGACCAGGGGGCCACGGCGCTTGCCGACATGCCCGTAACCCTGATCGTGAAGCGGCCCGACGGCACCGAGTTCACGCGCTTCACCCATGCGCTGCAGGCAGCCGGCGCCGTGCACCAGGCGATCGCGCTGCCGAAATCGTCGCGCCGCGGGCGCTGGTCGGTGGCTGCCCACATCGATCCTCGGGCCGCGCCGGTCGGCCGCGTCGATTTCTCGGTCGAGGATTTCGTGCCCGAGAAGCTCAAGGTCGAGCTCACCTCCGACCAGCCGATCCTCCGCCTCGGCCAGGCCAACGGCTTTGCCGTGTCGGCCGACTTCCTCTACGGCGCGCCGGCGTCGGGCCTGTCGGTCGAGGCCGACATGCGCGTCACCGTCGACGAGCAGCCCTTCCCCGCCTTCGCCAAGTACCGGTTCGGACCGGAAAGCGAGCGCGAGAAGTTCGAGCCGCCGTTCATCACGCTGACGGCACCGGAAACCGACGACGCCGGCAAGTCGCGTCTCGAATGGGGTGGCGACCAGGTGAAGGACACTGTCCTGCCGCTCCGGGCGCAGCTCACGGCACGGGTGTTCGAGCCCGGCGGCGGCCGGGCCACCAAGGCCGACAAGGTTGTGCCGATGCGCGGCCGCGACGCCTATCTCGGGATCAAGCCCGCGTTCGAGGGCCGCTACTCGCGCGAAGGCATCGACACCGAGTTCGATATCGTGGCCGTCGATGCCCTGGGCGCGCAGATCGCCCGGCCGAATGTCGAGTATCGCATCGACCGGATCGAATACGCCTATCAGTGGTACCAGGTCGACGGCCGCTGGCGCTGGCAGGCGATTCCCAACGAGCGCCTGCTGGTTGCCGACACGATCGCCCTCAAGGCCGACGCGCCGGTGCGCCTCGCGCGCCGCCTGACCTGGGGTGCTCATCGTCTCACGGTCGTCGACAAGGAAAAGGACACATCGAGCAGCACGACGTTCTACGTCGGCTGGTATGGCGGCGGAGCGGCTGAGGAGACGCCCGACACGCTCCGCGTGGCGAGCGACAAGCAGAACTACGCGCCGGGTGACATCGCACGCCTGCGCATCGAAGCGCCGTTTGCCGGCGAGGCGCTGATCGCCATCGCCACCGACCGCATCGTCACGACCTACACCGCCCAGGTCCCTGCCGGCGGCACCACGATCGACGTGCCGATGAAGGCCGAATGGGGCGCCGGCGCCTATGCGCTGGTAACGGCGTGGCGACCGCTGTCGGCGCCCGCCGACCGCACGCCGACGCGCGCCATCGGCGCCGTCTGGCTCGCCCTCGATCCGGTGCTGCGTACACTCGGAGTCCAGATTGGCGCGCCCGAGAAGGTGACGCCGCGCCAGCGCATCGAGGTGCCGGTGCGCGTCGCCAACCTCAGGGGCGAGGAAGCCTTCATCACCCTGGCGGCGGTCGACGAGGGCATCCTGCAACTCACGCGGTTCCGCACGCCCAATCCCGCCGATTTCTACTTCGGCAAGCGCCAGCTCGGCGTTGCCATGCGCGACGACTATGGCCGCCTGCTCGACGGCCGCGCCGACGATCTCGGCCGCATCCGGACCGGTGGCGATTCGGGCGACATCGGCGGCCTCGACATCGTGCCCACCCGCACCGTCGCCCTGTTCAGCGGGCCGGTGAAGCTCGACGACAAGGGCGAAGCCAAAATCGCGCTCGATATCCCCGACTTCATCGGCCAGCTCCGGCTGATGGCGGTCGCCTACGGCAGGAGCCGCGTCGGCTCGGCCGAGCATCGCCTGTTCGTGCGCGATGCCGTCACCGCCGACGTCGTGCTGCCGCGCTTCCTGGCGCCGGGAGACATTGGCCGCGTGGCACTGTCGCTGCACAATGTCGAAGGCCAGGCCGGCGACTACCGGGTAACGATGGAAGCCACCGGCGCCGTCGCACTCGAGCGGCCGGTGACCGAGACACGGCGGCTCGCCGCCAACCAACGCGACCTGCTGTCGTGGAGCCTCAAGGCCGGCGATCCCGGCTTCGGCAAGGTCACGGTTTCGGTGGCGGGACCGGGCAACTTCGCGGTCAAGCGCGACTGGGACATCCAGGTGCGGGCGGCGCAGACGCCGAGCGCCATCGACACCGTGGCCCAACTCGAGCCGGGCCGCGAACTCACGCTCGACCGCAACGTCACGGCGCCGTTCGCGCCGGGCACGGCAGTGGCGAGCGTGGCGCTGTCGCGGACGCCCGGCATCGACGTGCCGGCCTTGCTGCGCGCGCTCGACAAATATCCCTATGGCTGCATCGAGCAGACCACCAGCCGCGCCCTGCCGCTGCTCTACTACAACGACGTGGCCCTGCTGGGGTATGGGCCGGCCGATCCCCGGGTCGGCGATCGCGTCCAGGACGCGGTCTACCGCATCGTCGACATGCAGCTCTACGACGGCTCGTTCGGCATGTGGGGTCCGTTCGGCAATGCCGCCGCGGAATGGCTGCAGAGCTATGTCCTCGACTTCCTGCTGCGCGCCCGCGACCAGCAGATGGCGGTGCCGGCAGCGTCGCTGCAACGTGGCCTCACCTGGCTCAACCGCTCGGCCGACAAGCTCTCGCCCAACGCCCAGGCCTATGCCTGGTTCGTACTGGCCAAGGCCGGCCTCGCCGACCCCGGCCGGGTCCGCTACTTCCAGGACACGAAGGGAGCCGAGATCAGGGGCGGGCTCGCCTGGGCCCAGCTTGCCGCTGCGCTGAACCAGGTGGGCGAGCCCGGCCGCGCGCGCCTGGCCTTCGAGTTGGCCCGCCGGAACATCGACGAGCGCGATCCCAACGACTACTACGGCTCGCCGCTACGCAACCGTGCCGCGCTTCTCGCGCTCGCCTCGGAAGCCGGCGGCCGCGAGGGCGTGACCCAGGTCATGGCCTCGGTGCGCGAGCGCCTGACCGCCCGGATCGACAGCACGACCACTCAGGAACAGGCGTGGCTGGTGCTGGCCGCACGCGCGCTGGCCGGAGGCGGCGACTTCGCCTACTCGGTCGACGGCGTGAGCGCCAAGTCGACCACCGAACCGGTCGTGATCAATCCCGACCAGGCCAGGATCGACCGCGGTCTCCGCGTCAGGAACGATGGCGACAAGGCCGTCTGGATGCAGGTGACGGTGCGCGGCGTGCCGCGCGATCCTCAACCCGCCGCCGCCAACGGCCTCAGCGTCACGCGGCGTCACCTCACCTTCGCGGGCGAGCCGGCCGATCTTTCCAGGGTTCGCCAGAACGACCGCCTGATCGTGTCGGTGAGCGGCCGCAACCTCGAGGGCGGCTATCACGAGGTGGCGCTCCTCGACCTGCTGCCAGCCGGTTTCGAGATCGAATCGGTGTTGAACGAGGAGACGGCGAAGTCCTTCCCGTTCCTGTCCAAGCTCACCGTGCCCCGGATCGCCGAGGGCCGCGACGACCGCTTCTTCGCGTCCTTCGATCTGGGCGATCGGCCCTATCGGTCCTGGTGGGACAGCGAGAACCGCTTCGGCAACTCCTACCGCCTGGCCTACATCGTCCGCGCCGTCACCCCGGGCACCTTCGCGCTGCCGGCGGTGAACGTCTCCGACATGTACGCCCCGCGGATCTATGCCCGCAGCGCCATGGGCAGCGTCACGGTCGCGCCGCGCTGATCCCATGATCGGTCGGCGCCTCCTCATCGGAGTTGCCCTCGCCGCCGCGAGCCTGGCGGCGGGGCTGCTGGCGCTCGACCGGCTGTTCCCGCCCGATCTCGCGCGCTACCAGGAACGGTCGACCGAGATCGTCGACGCCAACGGCCGCCTGCTGCGCGCCTTCAACACGCCCGACGGAAAGTGGCGGCTGAAAACCACGGCAGATGACGTCGATCCGCTCTATCTGACACTGCTCAAGGCCTACGAGGACCGTCGCTTCGATGCGCACTGGGGCGTCGATCCGCTGGCCGCGGCGCGGGCGGCCGGCCAATGGATTGGCCGCGGACGCATAGTATCGGGCGCCTCGACGATTTCCATGCAAGCCGCCCGGCTCCTGGAACCGCGGCCGCGTGGCGTGCTCACCAAGACGATCCAGTCGGCACGCGCGCTGCAACTCGAGTGGCGCTACTCCAAGCGCGAGGTGCTGGCGATCTATCTCACGCTGGCGCCGATGGGCGGCAATCTCGAAGGCGTGCGCGCGGCCTCCTTCGCCTACTTCGGCAAGGAGCCGAAGCAACTCAGCGCGGCGGAAGCGGCGCTCCTGGTCGCCATTCCGCAATCGCCGGAGCGCCGCCGGCCCGATCGCGCCGCCGACAGGGCGCAGGCCGCACGGGATCGCGTGCTGGTGCGTGGCCTGGAGCACGGCGTCGTCGATCAGGCTGCCTATGACCGGGCAATCAGCCGTCCGGCGCCGGCCCGCCGGCTGGCGCTGCCGATGCAGGCGCCGCACCTGTCGGCGTGGCTTGCCGGACAGTCGCCGGGTACGGCGGTGCCGACGACGGTGCGCTTCGAACTCCAGACGGCGCTGGCCCAGTTCGCGGCCGAGGAGCGCGGCCAGTTCACGGACAAGGCCGAGATCGCCATGGTCGTGCTCGACAACCGCACCGGCGGGGTCGTGGCGTGGCTGAGCGGCTCCGATTTCTTCGGCCGCACCGGCCAGGTCGACCTGGTGCGCGCCCACCGATCGCCGGGTTCGGCGCTCAAACCGCTGATCTACGCCATGGCCTTCGACGATCGCACGCTGCATCCGGACTCGCTGGTCGAGGATGTGCCGGTGCGCTTCCGCGACTGGCTGCCGCGCAACTTCGACCGCGACCATCAGGGCGCCGTCACCGTACGTCGTGCGCTGCAGCAGTCCCTGAACGTGCCGGCCGTGCTGGCCTTGGAAAAAGTCGGCCCGCAGCGCTTCCTCTCTACCTTGCGCACGGCAGGCGTCGCGCCTGGCCTGCCACCGGGCGATGCCGGCAACTCGCTGGGCATCGCACTTGGCAGCGCCACCGTCTCGCCGCTGGAAATGGCCGGGCTCTACGCCGGCCTTGCCAATGGCGGCAGCTTCGCCCCGCCGATCGTGCGTCGTGACCGGCCGGCACCCGCGCCGGTGCGGCTGATCGGCCCGACCGCCGCCTGGTATGTCGCCGAGGTGCTGGCCGACGCGCCGCTGCCCGAAGGCTTCGCTTCGCTCCCCGTGGCGTTGCGCGACCGCCGCATTGCCTACAAGACCGGCACCTCGGCCGGCTTCCGCGATGCCTGGGCCGCGACCTACAGCGCCAACTGGACGGTCGTCGTCTGGGTCGGCCACGCCGACGGCACGCCGCGTCCCGGCCAGCTCGGCCGCCTCGCAGCGCTGCCGATCGCCTTGAAAGTTTTCAGCCGCCTGCCCGCCGAGGACAACCGCGCCACGCCGCCGCCCGACGTGCTGCGCGTCGCCTCCCATCGCGAGCTGCCGCCGCGCATGCGCACGCTCGCGCCCAGGGTCGAAGGCCCCAGCGGGAACAGCGGCGGGCCGCGCATTGCCTATCCGCCGACCGATGCCCGCATCGAACTCGGCGCCCGCGAGGCCGTGCCCCTCAGCGCCATGGGCGGCGAGGGCCGCCTGCGCTGGCTGGTCGATGGCCGCCCGCTCGACAGCGCTAAATGGGTGCCCGACGGCCCCGGCCAGGCGCGTGTCGCTGTCGTCGACGAGGCGGGCCGGTCGACCGCCGTGACGGTGCGCATCGTCGAGCGGCGTTGATCACGGGCCAGGGTACCGGCCCGGAGGCCCTTGTCAGGCGGGCCGAACTGCTGATCTATGGGCATGGCCGCCGACCGGCTGGGACAGGAGCCTTTTCAGGAATGGCGTCAAAGAGCTTCGTTCTTTTTTGTGCAGCGGCAATCACGTTCTGGCTGCCGACCATGGCGCAAGAGGTTGCGCCGAACGCCTGGCGGGTCGAATGCTCCGGCGACGGCAAGACACTCGACTGCCGGGCCGTGCAGCAGATGATCAACCGCGAGGACAAGCAACTCGTCGTGCAGCTCGCCGCCCGCCTCGCCCCCGACACCAAGGCGCCGGTGCTCGCCTTGCAGCTTCCACTCGGGATCAACCTCGCCGAGCCGATCCAGGTCAAAGTCGACGACGGAACAGTCGAGAAAGTTCCGGTGCAGACCTGCACCGCCGCCGGATGCTTCGTCACCCTTCCCCTGAAGGACCCGCTGCTGGCGACCATGCGCACCGGCAAGATGCTCAGGATAACCGTCTATGACGCGACCAAGCGCGCGATCGCGATCGATGTGCCGCTCTTGGGCTTCGGCCTCGCGTTCGACAAGGCCACGAAGTGAAGGGGGCCTAGGCGGCCTTTGCCTTGAGCGCCTGCGCCACTTTCGACGCCGGCTCGCGGCCCAGCGCCAGGCAGATCTCGCGTCCCGCCTTGGCGATGGCGTCGAGATCGACACCGTGGGCGATGCCGAGCCCGTTCATCAGGTAAAGCACGTCCTCGGTGCCAACATTGCCCGAGGCACCCTTGGCATAGGGGCAGCCGCCGAGGCCCGCGACGGCGGTATCGAATACGGTGATGCCGCGTTCCATCACCGCCATGATGTTGGCCAGCGACTGGCCATAGGTATCATGGAAATGCGCCGCGATTTTTTCACGTGGCAACTTTTCAGCGACCGCATCGATCATGGCGACGCAGTCGGCGGGCGTGCCGACACCGATCGTGTCGCCGAGCGAGACCTCGTAGCAGCCCATCTTGAACAGCCGCTCCGAAACCTCGGCCACTTTCGCGGGCGCCACCTTGCCGTCGTAGGGACAGGCGATCACCGTCGAGACGTAGCCGCGCACCTTCATGCCGTGCTTTTGCGCCGCCTCCATCACCGGGGCGAAGCGATCGAAGCTCTCGTCGATCGAGCAGTTGGTGTTCTTGCGGCAGAAGGCTTCCGAGGCGGCGGTGAAGATCGCGATTTCCCCGCATTTGGCCTCGACCGCGCCGTTCATGCCCTGCTTGTTGGGCACCAGCACCGGATAGCTGACGCCGGGCTTGCGCTTGATGCGGGCCATCACCTCGTCGGTGCTGGCCATCTGCGGCACCCACTTGGGAGACACGAAGCTGCCGGCCTCGACGGCGGAATGGCCGGCGGCCGACAAAGCGTCGATCAGCGCGACCTTGGCCTCGACCGGCACGGGCCTCGCCTCGTTCTGCAGACCGTCGCGCGGCCCCACTTCGACCAGCCGCACGCGCTTGGGGTAGTTCATCGTCGCCTCCGGGCTATGCTTCTTCGAGACGTTTCAACGCTACGTCAGCTTCGCCATCGCGCGATCGGCCGCCGCCAGGGTCTCGTCTATGACGTCGTCGTCGTGCGCCGTCGAGAGGAACCAAGTCGCGCGCTGGTTGATGCGAATTCCTTCTTCCTGAAGGACCGTGTGGAAAGCCATCGCCATGTCGCGATCGCAGGCCGCCGACTCGCGGTAGTTCCGAGGTGCCCGCTCGCGCGTGAAGAATGTCTGGAAGATCGCCGGCATGCCCTGCACCAGCACAGGCAATTTGTGCTTGGCACCCAGGCCCGCCAATCCGTCCATCAGACGCGTTCCCCGTGTTTCCATCAGCCGGTAGACGGCGCCATCATCGCGCTCCAGCACGTCGAGAGCCGCCAGGGACGCCGCCATGCTCTGGACATTGCCGTTATAGGTGCCGCCGTGCATCACGCCCTTGTCGAGCAGGATGTCCATGACATCGCGGCGCCCGGCGACCATCGCCAGCGGGAAGCCCGCGGCTACCGCCTTTGCATACACCGAAAGGTCGGCCGACACGCCCAGGCGCGCCTGTGCGCCACCGAGACCGACGCGGAATCCGGTGATGACTTCGTCGCAGATGAACAGCGCGCCTTGGGCGTGACAGAGCTCCCGCACGCCGGCGAGATAGCCGGGCTGCGGCAGGATCGCCCCGCCGTTCACCATGATCGGCTCCATGATCACACCGGCGATCTGGCCAGGATAGCGCTCGAACGCCTGCGCCAGGGCTTCGAGATCGTTCCAGCCGGCAACAGCCACGTCGTCCAGAACGCTGGGCGGCATGCCGGGCGACCCGGCCACCGGCACCGGCGCATCGGCTGGGCCGGCCTCGTTCAGGGGCGGACGGGTGCTGATGTAGGCCTGGTCGCTCCAGCCGTGATAGTGGCCTTCGAATTTGAGGATCTTGTTCCGCTCCGTGAAGGCACGGGCCAGCCGCATCGCCATCAACACCGCTTCGGTGCCCGACGTGGCAAAGCGAACGACCTCGGCCCCCGGCAACAGCCGGCACAGGCGCTCCGACAGCTCGGTCTCGCGCGGATGCTGGGCGGCGAAGACCTGGCCGTCGGCCAGCGAGTCGGCAACGGCATCGATCACGGCCTTGGGCGCGTGTCCCAGGATCGCCGGGCCGTTGCCCAGGACATAGTCGATATGGACGTTGCCATCGACGTCGTAGAGCCGGGCGCCCTCGCCCCGGGCGAAGAACAGCGGCACCGGCGTGCTCGCATAGCGGACATTGCTGCTGACCCCGCCGGCCAGATGCTTCCTGGTACGCTCGTAGAGCGCGATCGACTTCGCGTAGCTGCGCATGGTCTCACCAGCCAAGAACAATACTTCCTCTATGGGCTTCGCCCATATTGGTGCCCGCCCATCCTATGCTAGATTTCGGGAATATGGAGGATGGAATGGCCGCAGCGCTCAGCAATCAACGCATCGCCTGGTTCAACGGCAAGTTCGTGCCGGAGAACGAGGTGGTGATCCCGTTCCGCGATCGCAGCTGGAAGTACGGCGACGGCGCCTTCGACATGACGCGCACCTTCAACGGCCAGCCGTTCCGCCTGAAGGAGCATATCGACCGCTTCTACCGCTCGCTGCGCTACCTCGAGATCGATC
>LNFM01010743.1_pt1 | contig 12735 bp, 11 predicted proteins | sample 596031 | NCBI WGS metagenome assembly LNFM01 (sample SAMN04254537, study PRJNA301005) | activated carbon metagenome | isolation source: dual media filters at the Ann Arbor, Michigan drinking water treatment plant | place: USA: Ann Arbor
GTTCATCTGGACCAAGACTGCTCGCGACATCCTGCAGAAGGTCATTCGGGCCAACAACCGCTTAAGTTCCAAACAGAATGCAACACTACACTAGATAGCCGCCCCCACGTTTTCGCTCAGTTCGTGTAAGGCACGCCTTGCAGGCCGCCGCTCGCCGGAGGCTTCGCTTCTGAGGCCTGTACCCACCTGTTCAAGCAGGTTCGAAGCCGCAGGCACCAGCCACCAGGGGGCGCTGCGCCTGCGGGCCGGCCAGGCCGGTTCCGCGGCCCTGCTTGAATGGAGTGGCGTCCTGCTGCTGGAGCGCCGGGTGATGCGTTTCAGGGAACCTGAAGGCTCTTCAGGTAGTGGCGAAAGTGCTCGCCAACTTCGGGATGCTGCAAGGCGAGTTCGACCGTGGCTTCCAGGAAACCTTCCTTGCTGCCGCAGTCGTAACGTTTGCCTTCGTACTGGTAGGCATACACACCCTCTTCAGCCATCAGGCCGGCTATGCCGTCGGTCAGCTGGATCTCGCCGCCCACGCCGGTGGGCTGGTTGCGGATGTGCCTGAAAACCGCTGGTGTGAGGATGTAGCGCCCCGCGACCCCCATGCGTGAGGGCGCCACTTCAGGCGCCGGTTTTTCCACCATGGCCGCGACCTTGATCAGTTGCGGGCTGATAGTTTCACCTGCCACGATGCCGTAGCGCCTGGTTTGCTCCGCCGGCACTTCCTGGACCGCCAGCACCGATTGCTGCAGCTCGGCGAAGCGCGCGGCCATCTGGGCCAGCACCGGCGGTGAACCCACCATCAGGTCGTCGGCAAGCAGGACGGCGAAGGGCTCGTTGCCGACAAGGTGTTCGGCGCACAACACGGCATGGCCCAGGCCCAGCGAGCGTGGCTGGCGGACATAGGAAAAATCCATGTCGCCGGGATTCATGGAGCGCACCAGTTCCAGCAGTTTTTGCTTGCCAGCGGCTTCCAGTTCGGTTTCCAGCTCGTAAGCGGTGTCAAAGTGGTCTTCGATGGCCCGCTTATTGCGTCCCGTGACAAAAATCATGTGGCGTATGCCTGCTGCGTAGGCCTCTTCCACGGCGTACTGGATCAGCGGTTTGTCCACCACAGGCAACATTTCCTTGGGCTGGGCCTTGGTGGCCGGCAAAAACCGGGTTCCCAAACCCGCCACCGGGAATACGGCCTTTTTTAGTGTGACTTTTTGCATCGACTTTTAAAGGTTAAAGGGCTAAAGTGTTGCGTAGTTAACACAGCATGGGCTGTCGGACAGGAGCCCGAACTTGGGTGGGAAACCGCACAAGGGGTGAGTTGAAAAGAAAAAGGATAGCTGGGTGGACATCTTACTTCTTGATGCATTGGTGCCTGAAGCCATGACCTGGCTGGAGTCGCGCCACAGTGTGGAATACCGTCCCGAACTGGCGGACGACCTCGTGGTCTTGCGCAAGATGGCGTACAAGACCCGCGGCATTGTTTTCCCGCGCCAGACTGTGGTCACACGGGAATTCCTCGACTTCGTGCCCAAGCTCAAGGCCGTCGGACGGCTGCATGTGGGCACCGACAATACCGACCTCGAAGCCTGCAAGGAGCGCGGCATCAAGGTGATCCACGCGAGCAGCGCCAACGTGCGCTCCAACGCCGAATACCTGCTGAGCAGCCTGCTGTTGCTGTACCGCCGCGGCGTGGTGTCGGCCCTGATGGGCAGGCGCCACCCGACCACACAAATGGGCCGTGAATTGCATGGCAGCACCGTCGGTATCCTGGGGCTGGCGCCCACCGCGCACACGCTGGCGGGCATGTTGACCAGCCTGGGCGTGCGCCTGATCGGTTACGACCCGGCCGTCCACCACACCGCGCCGATCTGGGAGCGTTTGCGCATCCAGCCGGTCACCCTGACCGAACTGGTGAGCCAGTCCGATGCGGTGTCGGTGCAGATGCTGTACGCCACGCGCTTCCGCAGCTTTGTGAATGAAAAACTGCTGGCGGCCTGCAAACGCAACCAGTTGTGGGTGGGCATCAGCCGCAGCGCGCTGTTTGACGAGAACGCCCTGGCGGCGGCCTTGTGCGATGGCCGCATCGAGGCCTGCATCCTCGACGGAGCCGAGGACAATTTCACCGCCGAGAACTCCCCTGTCAACGGCCTGAAAAACCTGTTCATCACGCCGCGGCTGGGCTCGCACACACGCGAGGCCCGCCTGCGCTCGAGCTGGTATGTGGCGCACCGCATGCACGAGGCGATTGCGGCGGATCAGCGCGGCGCCGACTACATCCCGAGTGCACCCATGGACATGGAACTGCCCGGCGCTGTCTCGCCTTCGCAGTGGGGTGAGCAGGAATACTCGATCAGGTAAATAGCGCCCCCACGCTTGCCGCTGCGCGTACTGCGCTGCCTTGCAGGCCGGCGGAGCCGGACCCGCAAGCCCCTGCTTGATTGAAGATCTCGCGCCGCGCAGGGCAGATCAATTCAGCCGAGTAAGCTGGGCGCGGATCTTCTCCAGCGTCGCTGTGTAGTCAGTCAGCCGCTTGCGCTCCTGCTCCAGCACGGCCGGCGGCACCTTGGCCACAAAGGCCTCGTTGCCCAGCTTGGCCTGGACCTTGACAAGTTCACCCTCCAGCCGCGTGGCTTCCTTGCCCAGGCGGGCCTTTTCGGCGGCCACGTCAACTTCCATGTGCAGGCAGATCTTCGCGTCCCCGACGACTGCGACGGGCGCCGCCTCGGCCGCTTTGGCCCAGTCGGCCTCGCTGTCGAAGACCTTGACCTCGCTGAGCTTGGCCAGCGCCTTGATCACGGGCGCCGATTGGGTCATGAAGGCGGGGTCGCCGACCACAAACAGCGGCAGGCGTGTCGCTGGTGACACCTTCATCTCGCCGCGCAGGTTGCGGCAGGCGTCGACCAGGGTCTTGAGCTTGGCCACATGTGCTTCGGCCTGCGTATCGATCTTGCCGGGCTGGCTTTGCGGGTAAGCGGCCTGGCCGATGTACTCGGCTTTCTTGATGCCGGCCACGGGCGCCACGATCTGCCAGAGTTCCTCGGTGATGAAGGGCAGCACCGGGTGTGCCAGGCGCAGGATGGCTTCCAGCGTGCGGATCAGCGTGCGACGGGTGGCGCGCTGCTGGGCCGGTGTGCCGGTCTGGATCTGCACCTTGGCGATTTCCAGGTACCAGTCGCAGAACTCGTCCCAGACAAACTGGTAAATGCTGCCGGCGACGTTGTCCAGCCGGTAGTCGGCAAAACCCCTGGCGACGTCGGCCTCGACGCGCTGCAGGGTGGAGGCAATCCAGCGGTCGGCCTGAGAGAACGTGAGGTAGTTGTGGAACTCGGCGCCCGGGGCGCATTGCTCTTTCGTGTGTTCGGCGAGGCCGCAATCCTGGCCTTCGCAGTTCATCAAGGTGAACCGTGTCGCATTCCAGAGCTTGTTGCAGAAGTTGCGGTAACCCTCGCAGCGTTTGCTGTCGAAGTTGATGCTGCGGCCCAGGCTGGCCAGCGAGGCGAAGGTGAAACGCAGGGCATCGGCGCCGTAGGCCGGAATGCCGGCCGGGAATTCCTTTTCGGTGTTCTTGCGCACCTGCGGCGCGGTCTCGGGCTTGCGCAGGCCCTGCGAACGTTTGTCCAGCAGCGGCGCCAGTTCGATGCCATCGATCAAATCGACCGGGTCCAGCACATTGCCTTCGGACTTGCTCATCTTCTTGCCCTGGGCGTCTTTCACCAGGCCGTGGATGTAGACGTGGTGGAAAGGCACCTGGCCGGTGAAATGCGTGGTCATCATGATCATCCGGGCGACCCAGAAGAAGATGATGTCGTAACCCGTCACAAGCACGCTGGACGGCAAAAACAGGTCCAGCTCCTTGGTCTTTTCCGGCCAGCCCAGCGAGGAAAAAGGCACCAGCGCCGAGGAGTACCAGGTGTCCAGCACATCGGGGTCGCGTGTCAGCGTTTTGCCTGGTGCCTGCGCTTGCGCCGCAGCTTCGTTCTCGGCGACATAAACCTTGCCGTCCTCGTCGTACCAGGCCGGGATCTGGTGGCCCCACCAGAGCTGGCGCGAGATGCACCAGTCCTGGATGTTGCCCATCCACTGGTTGTAGGTGTTGACCCACTGCTCGGGCACAAACTTGACGGCGCCGCTGTCCACCGCGTCACGCGCCTTCTGGGCAATCGACTTGCCGGTCGGGTCCTGCTCGCTGACCTTGCTCATCGCGACAAACCACTGGTCGGTCAGCATGGGTTCGATCACGGCGCCGGTGCGGGCGCAGCGTGGCACCATGAGCTTGTGTTTCTTGACCTCCACCAGAAAGCCCTGAGTCTCGAGATCGGCGACCACCGCCTTGCGCGCCACGAAGCGGTCCATGCCGCGGTATTTTTCGGGCGCGTTGTCATTGATTGCTGCGTCCAGTGTGAGCACGCCAATCATGGGCAGCTGATGGCGCTGGCCGACCGCATAGTCGTTGTTGTCATGGGCCGGCGTGACCTTGACCACACCCGTGCCGAATTCCTTGTCGACGTAGTCGTCGGCAATCACCGGGATATCGCGCCCACACAGCGGCAGCTTGACCAGCTTGCCAATCAGGTGCTTGTAACGCTCATCCTCCGGATGCACCATCACCGCCACGTCGCCGAGCATGGTTTCGGGTCGCGTGGTGGCCACGGTCAGTGAGCCGCTGCCATCGGCCAGCGGGTAACGAATGTGCCAGAGGAAGCCGTCTTCCTCTTCGCTTTCGACTTCCAGGTCCGACACCGCCGACTTGAGAATCGGGTCCCAGTTGACCAGGCGCTTGCCGCGGTAGATCAGGCCCTGCTCGTAGAGCTGCACAAAGGTGGAGGTCACCACTTTGGACATCTTGGGGTCCATCGTGAAGTACTCGTGTTTCCACGCCACCGAGTCGCCCATGCGGCGCATCTGGCGCGTGATGGTGCTGCCGGATTCTTCTTTCCACTCCCAGACTTTTTCGGCGAATTTTTCGCGGCCCAGATCGTGCCGGCTCTGGCCTTCGGCCTGCAGCTTGCGTTCGACCACGATCTGTGTGGCGATGCCGGCATGGTCGGTGCCCGGCACCCAGAGTGTGTTGTGGCCGCGCATGCGGTGGTAACGCGTCAGCGAGTCCATGATGGTCTGGTTGAAGGCGTGGCCCATGTGCAGCGTGCCCGTGACATTGGGCGGCGGCAGCTGGATGGCGAAGGACGGCGCCCCGGCCTTGGCCTGGCCCGTGCCGCGGAAACCGGCCTTGCCGTAGCCGCGCTTTTCCCACTCGGGGCCCCAGTGCGCCTCGAGGGCGGCCGGTTCGAAAGACTTGGACAGGCTGTTGAGGCCCGGTTGCTGGACGGTGTCGGTCATGGTGTGGGTCTGAAACGCAAAAACGGCACCCGCGGGTGCCGTTGCAGGGGCAGGCTGGAAACTGGCCTGATTTTACCGGGCCAAGGGCCGAGCAACGGCCTCAGGCCGTCTCGGGCAGTTCGCGGGCCGCCTGGATGCATGCGGCCAGCACGTCCCGGCTACCGATCTGGTTGGCCAGCAGCAGGATGAGGCGGGCATTGAGCAACTCGGACTGCTCGCGGGACAGGCCGGTGTGCGCGTCCAGCAACTGCTCGTAGAAGCCGTCGGCATCCTGGAAGTTGGGGGTGGTTTTCATCTTCAGTTCCTCAGGGCTGGATGCCGATGGCCTTCTCGATGGCCTGGATCAGGGCCGCGTCCACGCTCTCGCCCGTGGCGGCGATGTAGGCATCGGGCCGCAGCAGAGCCCAGGCATGGCCGAAGACATGGCAGGCCCCCTGCAGATGGCCCACGGGGTCGATCACATGCTCCAGAGCCTGGGGCGGCGTCTGCGGTCCCAGCACCTGCACGCAGCGCACCGGCGCGGCGCTGCCCAGATGCCGCAGGCGCTGCGCCGCGGCCGGCGTGATGTCGCCGAAGACCAGCACCAGCAGGCGGCCATCGGCCCAGGCGATCAGGTCGTTGACATGGCCCAGGCTACCGTCGGCCCAGCGAAACGCCACGTTTTGCGCCGAGAGCCCGCCCGTGCGCTCGCAGATACTGGAGTGCGTGTAGCTGTTGGCCACGGCCATGCGGCCCGTGTTGATCAGCGCGCGCGCAAACGGGTACTGCCGCGCCAGGCTGATGGCCGCGCTGCGGAAGGTGCGCTCCATGCCCTCGGCGGGGCGCAGGAAACGCGTGGTGCGCGCCGTGACCTGCACGTTCTGCGCCGCGGCCTCGTGGCGCTCCTCGTGGTAGCTGTCGAGCAGACTCGCGGGCGCCAGGCCGCGCAGCACGGTGGCCAGCTTCCAGGCCAGGTTGTCGGCATCGGCCACGCCGGTGTTGCCGCCGCGCGCACCGAAAGGGCTGACGATCTTGGCCGCGTCGCCCATGAAGTAGACCCGCCCCACACGCAGCTGGTCCAGGCACTGGCTGCGGTAGGCATAGGGGCCGACCCAGACGATCTCGCAGTCCACATCGGGGCCGAACTGACGCTTGAGCCGTTCGCGCACCACCTGCTCGCGGCTCACGGCCTCGGGGTCGGCGTTGGGCTCCATCTGGTAGTCGATGCGCCAGACGCCGTCGGCCATCAGGTGCTGCCAGACCGCGCGGTTGTGGTTGAAGGGCGCCTCGATCCAGGTATGGCGCTCCTTGGGCGGCATGGTCTTGAAGCGCACGTCGGCAATGCACCAGCGGTCGTCACCGCGCCGCGACTGCATGCTCACGCCGGTCCAGGCATGGAAGGGGCTGTGCGAGCCGCTGGCGTCGATCACGTAGCGGGCCTGCAGCGTGTAGCGGCCGGCCGGCGTCTCGACATCGAGCTCGGCATGGTCCGCGTGCTGGCGCAGGCCGACCACGCGCGAACGCCAGCGCAGGTCCACATGACCGAGCTCGTGGATGCGCTCGACCAGATAGCCTTCGATGTAGAACTGCTGGATGTTGATGAAGGGCGGCTGGGCCGAGAGGCTGTAGCTGCTGTTCTGCCGCAGGTCGAAAGAGTAGACCTCGTCCTGACCCGCGAAGGTGCGCCCCACGCTCCACTGGATGCCCTTGGCCGCGATGCGCTCATAGACCCCCAGGCGCTCGAAGATCTCGAGCGACTTCTGCGTGTAGCAGATGCCGCGCGAAGCCGCGCCCTTGACGCCCACGGTGTTGTCCTCGTCCAGCAGCACGGCGGCAACCCCTAAGCGCGCGAGGCAGCAGGCCAGCGTCAGCCCCGTGATGCCGGCGCCGACGATGACGACGTCGTGGCGTTTCACCGCGCCGGTCTTGAGCTCCGATGGTTCGACAAAGGGATATTCAGGCAGGGTGTAGCCCGTACCCTCGCTGAACTCGTAGCCATTGGTGTAGGCGGTGTCCCGCCAGGCGGCCGCCATGATCAGACCTGGGCCGCAGGGCGGCCCCCCACTGCGGGCCGGTCGTTCTGCTGCGGCTTGAGCGGCGCAGCGGTCTTGCCGGCCGCGCGCTCGGCGCGCCAGACCTGCTTGCGCGCCGTCCATGCGTCGAGGCGGGCATGGGCCGTCTTGCTCTCCTGCAGCATCTGGAACTCGTCGGCCAGCTGGGCCGAGAGTTCGAGGCGGATGCCGTTGGGATCGAAGAAATAGATGCTCTTGAAGATGTGGTGGTCGGTCACGCCGATCACCTCCACACCATGCGCCTGCAGCCGTGCCTTCATGGCCTCGAGCTGGGCGATGCTGTCGACGCGGAAGGCGATGTGGTTGACCCAGCGCGGCGTGTTGGCGCTGGGCTCGGCGGCCAGGTCGTCACCGAGGTCGAAGAAGGCGATGAAGGAGCCGTCCTGCAGGCGGAAGAAGAAGTGCGTGTAGGGGCAGTACTCGCCCGTGCTGGGCACGTGGTCGCTCTGGATGATGTGGTACAGCGGCAGGCCCAGGATGTCTTCGTAGAAGTGGCGCGTCTCTTCGGCGTCGCGCGCGCGGTAGGCGTAGTGGTGCAGCTGCTGGATGGGCGGCGGTGGCGGCAGTTGTGCCGCCTGGGGCAGGGCATTCGACATACGGTCGTCTCCGGCGAGGAATTCACTGATGCGTAATGCGTTTACTTTAGCGTAAAAGACCGCCCGACCGAAACGTGCGGCTGCAGGGTCTACGGGGCTAAACTCGGCCCCCATGTCTTCTGCTTCCCGCCTGCGCGCCCTGCTGCCTTTCCTGAGCTGGCCGCGCCCCACGGCTCAACTCCTGCGCAGCGAAGCCCTGGCCGGCCTGGCCGTGGGACTGATGGTGATCCCGCAGGGCGTGGCCTATGCCGTGCTCGCCGGCATGCCGCCCGTGACCGGCATCTACGCCTCCATCCTGCCGGCCCTGGTGGCCGTGCTCTTCAGCGCCTCGACCCGGCTCTCGGTCGGCCCCACGGCCCTGACCTGCCTGCTGATCAGCGCCGGTCTCACAGGGCTGGCCCAGCCAGGCTCGGCCGAATGGGTGCAGCTGGCCGTCTGGCTGGCCCTGCTCTCGGGCCTGCTGCAACTGCTGCTGGGCTTCATGCGCTTCGGCTGGCTGCTCAACCTCGTCAACGCGCCCGTGCTCACGGCCTTCACCCAGGCTGCGGCCCTGCTCATCATCGGCTCGCAACTGCCCGACCTGCTGGGGCTGCCGGACGGGCGGCAACTCGCTTCGGCCGGTCTGCAGGCCTGGCACTGGCCTTCGCTGGCCTTCGGCCTGGGCACCCTGGCCCTGCTGATCGCGGCGCGGCGCTGGCGGCCGACCTTCCCCTCGGTGCTGCTCATCGTGCTGGCCGCGGCCGGGCTCTCGCACTTTCTGGGCTTCGAGGCCGCGGGTGGCGCCGTCGTCGGCGCCCTGCCCGCCGGCCTGCCCGCGCTCGCGCTGCCCGCCTTGCCCAGCCTGAACGTGCTGGGTCAGCTGCTGCTGCCCACCCTGGTCATCACCCTGGTGAGCTTTCTCGAGACCGCGTCGAGCGCCAAGGTGGACAACGAAGGCCGCGGCACGCGCTGGAACCAGGACCAGGACCTGATCGGCCAGGGCCTGGGCAAGATCGCCGCCGGCTTCAGCGGCGCCTTTCCCACCAGCTCCTCCTTCTCGCGCTCGGCGCTCAACCTCTACGCCGGGGCACAGACCGGCTGGGCCACGGTGTTCTCGGCCGTGGTGGTATTGCTCGCACTCTGGGTGCTGATCCCCGTGCTGCGGCATGTACCGCAAGCCGTGCTGGCCGCCATCGTGGTGGCCGCCGTGCTGGGCCTGATCAAGCCGCGCGAGTTCGCGCGCCTGTGGCGCATCGCGCGCGTGGAAGCCGTGATCGCCGCGCTGACCTTCGGCATCACCCTGGCGGTCTCGCCCCAGCTCTACTGGGGCGTGCTGGCCGGCGTGCTGATGTCGCTGAGCTACTTCCTCTACCAGCGCCTGCACCCGCGCATCATCGAAGTGGGCCTGCACCCCGACGGCAGCCTGCGCGACCGCCACCTCTGGAAGCTGCCGCCGCTGGCGCCTGACACCTATGCCCTGCGCATGGACGCGGCGCTGGACTTCGCGGCCGCGGCCGAGTTCGAGCGCCATGTGGTCGAGTACCTGGCCCTGCACCCGGACACCCGCCATGTCTGCCTCTTTGCCCAGCCCATCAACCACATCGACAGCACGGGCGTCGACGCCTTTCTCAAACTCTGCAAGCAGCTGCGCGAGCAGAGCGTGCTGCTGCACATCAGCGGCATGAAGCTGCCGGTGGAAAAGACCCTGCTGCAGGCCGGCTGGAAGCTGGCCGACCCGGGCCACCGGCTCTACCGCACCGAGACCGAAACCGTCACCGCGCTGCGCGCCTTGGACGATTCACCCCAGACTTCCCAGGCCTGATCGCAAGGCGCCTCGATGCACAGAGGCGCAGCGCTGACCGGGTGCGGCCACTCCAGCCGCAGCGCATGCAACCAGAGCCGTTGCACGCCCAGCAGCTCGGCCACCGCGCGGTTCAAGGGCCCCTTGCCATGCGTGGCGTCGCCGAGGATGGGATGCGCGATGTGCTTCATGTGGCGGCGCAGCTGGTGCCGTCGGCCCGTGAGTGGCTGCAGCTCGACGAGGGCACAGCGGGTCGCGGGAAAGCCGCCGTAGGGCAGCGGCAGCTCATAGCGTGCCAGCGTGCGGTAGCGCGTCTGCGCATCCTGCACCTCGTTGCGGCCGGCCCGGGCATCGTCTTCCAGGCGCCTGAGCGGATGGTCGATGAGCCCCGATTCCTCCGGCCAGCCACGCACCACGGCACGGTAGGTCTTGCGCACGCGGTCCGGCGCCTCGAAGGCCTGGCCGAGCACACGGGCCGTGTCCGCGTCGAGCGCGAACAGCAGCACGCCACTCGTGCCCTTGTCCAGGCGATGCGCGGGCCAGACCGGGCGGCCCAGCTGGTCGCGCAGCAGCTGCAGGGCGAACCGCGTCTCGCCAGCGTCCAGGCCCGTGCGGTGCACCAGCAGGCCTGGCGGCTTGTCCACGGCCACGATCTGCTCGTCCTGGTAGAGAATACGCAACATGCTTTTTCTGCTCTCGCCCGCCAAATCACTGGACTATGACACGCCGCTCGGTGACCTTCCCCACACCCAGCCGCTGTTCACGAAACAATCCGCCGAACTCATCGAACTCCTGCGCGGCTATACACCTGCGCAGATTGCCGAACTCATGGACCTGAGCGACCAACTCGCCGGCCTCAACGTCGCGCGCTACCAGGCCTGGAGCCCGAAGTTCACCGCGAAGAATTCCAGGCAGGCCGTGCTGGCCTTCAACGGCGATGTCTACGACGGCCTCGATGCCAAGAGCCTCCAAGCCGAAGACCTGGCCTGGGCCCAGGAGCATGTGTGCATCTTGAGCGGCCTCTACGGCGTGCTGCGCCCGCTGGACTGGATGCAGCCTTACCGCCTGGAGATGGGCACGGCGCTGAAGAACCCCCAGGGGCAGAACCTCTACAAGTTCTGGGGCAGCAGAATAGCCGCCTACCTCAACGAACGCCTGCAAGCCGACAAGACGCCCGTGGTCGTGAACCTGGCCTCGCAGGAATACTTCAAGGCCGTGGACACGAAAGTCCTGAAGGCGCGCGTGATCGAATGCGTGTTCGAGGACTGGAAGGGCGGGCAGTACAAGGTCATCAGCTTCTACGCCAAGCGCGCGCGCGGCCTGATGGCACGTTACGCCATCAGCCAACGCCTCACGACGCCGAAGCAGCTGGAAAAATTCAAGCTCGACGGCTACGCTTACGAAGCAAAGGCGTCCGAGCCCGACCGTCTGGTCTTCCGTCGCAAGGTGCATGCATGAGCCAACCCGAAGACTCCCTGCTGGGCAAGGCCACACCGTACAAGGACCAGTACGACGCGACGCTGCTCTACCCCATCCCGCGTCTGGCCAAGCGCGAAGAGATCGGCGTACCGCCCACCCTGCCTTTCCTGGGCGCGGACCTGTGGACCGCCTACGAGGTGAGCTGGCTCAACCCGCGCGGCAAGCCCCAGGTGGCCATCGCCCACATCACCGTGCCCTGCGAAACACCCAACATCATCGAGAGCAAGTCCTTCAAGCTCTACCTCAACAGCTACAACAACACCCAGTTCGCCGATGCTGCCGAGGTGCAGGCCCGCCTGCGCACCGACCTGGCCGAAGCCGTATGGCGCGGCTCGGGCAAGACGGGTTCGGTCGGCGTGCGCCTGCTCGCGCCCGAGCTCTTTGACCAGGAGCCTATCCACGAAATGGACGGCCTCAACATCGACCGGCTCGACGTGGAGTGCACGCAGTACACGCCCGCGCCCGAGCTGCTGACGGCCGCCTTCGACGAGAAGCCCGTGGACGAGGTGCTGACCAGCCAGCTGCTCAAGAGCAACTGCCTGGTCACCGGCCAGCCCGACTGGGGCAGCGTGCAGATCGCCTACAGCGGCCCGCAGATCGACCAGGCCGGCCTGCTGCAGTACCTCGTGAGCTTTCGCAAGCACAACGAGTTCCACGAGCAGTGCGTCGAGCGCATCTACATGGACCTCTGGCGCCGCTGCAAGCCCGCCAAGCTCACCGTCTACGCGCGCTACACGCGCCGCGGCGGGCTGGACATCAACCCCTGGCGCACCAGCCACCCGCAGGCCCTGCCGCCCAACATCCGCACGGCACGGCAGTAAACAGAGATCCGCTCACGGCTGGCCATTCGGCCACTGCAGCTCCAGCAGCTTCCAGCCCGTGCCCGACTGCTTCTGCACCGTGCAGCGGTAGTCCGAGCGGACCATGGGTGCACCGAAGCGTACCTGGGCCAGCAGGGCGCCGGAGGACTGCCAGACCTCGGGCTTGCCCGCCCAGCGCGGGTCCTTGGGATCGGCAGGCCGGGCCGGCTGCGAGCGGTCGACCTTGGGCTTGCCCAGGGTCTTGAGGGTGGCCATGGCGTATTGCTGGCAGGCATAGGCCGCATACCGCGCGTCGTCCTGGTCGGCGGCGTAGGCCGCGGTGCTGGCCAGCAGCAGGGGCAGGGTCAGGCAGGTCAGGAAGATCGAGCGCAAAACGGTCTGCTCCTTCAGCCCAGATCACGGAAGGAACGCAGCGCCGCCAGCGGCGGGAACTGGCCCGCGCGCTTCTCCTTCATGGCCGTGACGGATTCGAGCACGTGCTGGTTGCTCCAGATCGCCCCCTGCAGCCAGCCCATCTGCTTCAAGGCATCGTCCACGCCGTGGTCGCGTGCGTAATGCAGGGCCTGCTTGCTGCCCCAGATGGCCACGGGCGGTTTGGTGGCGATCTCCTGCGCCGTCTGCAGCGCGCCGGCCAACAGCGCTTCTGGACTGTCGAACACCTGGTTGACCAGGCCGTAGCCCAGGGCCTGCGC
>LNFM01010744.1_pt1 | contig 12734 bp, 13 predicted proteins | sample 596031 | NCBI WGS metagenome assembly LNFM01 (sample SAMN04254537, study PRJNA301005) | activated carbon metagenome | isolation source: dual media filters at the Ann Arbor, Michigan drinking water treatment plant | place: USA: Ann Arbor
TCGTCATGTGGGACAACCGCGCCACCATGCACCGTGCCCGGCCCTTCCCGGTCGACGAGCCACGGGACGTGCGCCGCACGACCCTGATGGGGGATGCCTCGACCATGGATCAGGCCGCCTGACCTTCCCGAACCTCCCACCGACACTTCAGGAGCCCATCATGCCCATGCAGATCCGCCAGCTCGGCCCCGGTTTCGTCGGCGAGGTCAGCGGTCTCGACCTGACAAAGCCTCTACCCAAGGAGGATATCGCCGCTATCCACGAGGGGATGGACAAGTACGCGGTCCTCATTTTCCATGATCAACCCCTCGACGACGCCCAGCAGCTCGCCTTCACCCAGTCTCTCGGTCCGATCGAGCTCGCCATCGGCGTCAGCCTGCGAAAGCCGGAAGAGCAGCGGCTTCCGAACACGTTCGCCGACGTCTCCAACCTCGACAAGAACGGCGAGCCGTTCGCGCGCGACGACCGCCGCCGCCTCTACGCGCTCGGCAACCAGCTCTGGCACTCCGACAGCTCGTTCAAGGTGGTGCCCGCCAAGTACTCGCTGCTTCACGCTCGCAAGGTGGTATCGAAGGGTGGCAACACCGAGTTCGCCGACATGCGCCAAGCCTACGATGCGCTCGATCAGGAGACCAAGGACCTTTGCGAGGCACTCATTTGCGAACACTCACAAATGTTCTCCCGTGCCAAGCATGGCTTCACCGAGTTCGCACCCGAGGAGCGCGAGCGGTTCAAACCGGTGCTGCAGCGTCTCGTTCGTGTGCATCCCTCGACGGGCCGCAAGTCACTCTATCTGTCGTCTCACGCAGGCCGGATCGTCGGTTGGCCCGAGCCCGAGGCCAAGGCCTTTCTGATGGACCTGACCGAGATGGCGACCCAGCGCGAATTCACCTACGCGCACAAATGGCGGGTCGGCGATCTCGTCATCTGGGACAACCGGTCGACGATGCACCGCGCCAGACCGTTCCCGCACGACCAGCCCCGCGACGTCCGCCGCACCACCCTCATGGGCGACGCCCCGACCGTCGAGCAGCAGGCGGCATGAAGCCAGCCCCGCAACCACTCTCAACCAACCAAGAGAAAGCAGAAACATCATGAATGTCGGCTACGTCGGGCTCGGAAGCATGGGCGGCGGCATCGTCAAGCGCATGCTCGTCAATAAGCAGCCTTTGCGGGTCTACGACCTCGACCCGAAGAAGGTCTCTGAGATTGCCGGCCTCGGCGGACAGCCCGCCCAGAGCGCAGCGGCGCTCGCCGAGCAGTCCGACATCGTTTGCCTGTGCCTCCCTACCTCCGACAATGTGCGCGCGGCAATCTTCGGGACCAACGGACTAGCCCAGGGCCTCAAGCCCGGCACCATCGTCGCCGACATGACGACAGGTGACCCGCTGCAGACCAAGGCTATGGCCGCCGAGCTCGCCAAGAAGGGCGTGATCATGATCGACGCGCCGGTCTCCGGCGGGCCCGCAGGAGCCGCCGCCGGCACATTGGCGATCATGGTCGGCGCACCGATCGAGGTCTTCGAGAAGATCAAGCCCATCTTCGAGAAAGTCGGCCCCAACGTTTTTCGCGTCGGTGACGTCGGCGCTGGCCAGACGATGAAGCTGGTCAACAACCTGATGTTGGCAACCGGCCGGGCCATTGCCTTCGAAGCAATGGCGCTCGCGGTGAAGAACGGACTTGATCCTAAGCTCGCGACCGAAGTTCTGAACAAGAGTTCCGGGCGCAACGGCACGACAGAGCGCTCGCTCGCCGATACCATCGACGGCAAGTTTCCGGCTTCCTTCGCCCTCGGTCTGATGACCAAGGATGTGCGGCTCGCCAATCAGCTCGGCCGTGACACAGGCGTCCCGATGATCCTCGGCCGCATCGTCGAGGAGCTGCACAACGTCGCCATGAACAATCACGGCGCCGAGGCCTGCTCGAACATCCTGATCAAGGACTTCGAGCAGCGCGCCAAGACCCGCGTCACCAAATGACGTAGCCGACGCCAGGCACGGTCGGATCGGCGCTTCGCAAGAGAGCCCGAGCCGACCTCTTGGCTACCGAAGCGCCGTCCACTCGGCCTCTCACCCAACACGCTGCGCCTGGAGATCACCATGTCCCCCACCTCGGCCAGAGAGCTGCCCGTCTGGCGCTCGATGCTGTTCGTCCCCGTCAACGTGCCGAAGTTCGTGGAGACGGCCCACTCACGGGGGTCCGATGCCGTCATCCTCGATCTCGAGGACAGCGTGCCGCCCGGCGAAAAGGCGACGGCGAGAACCCTGATCGAAGCAGCAGCGCCGAAGGTTGCGCAAAGCGGCGCCGACGTCGTCGTGCGCGTCAACCAACCGCTCGAGCTGTGCGTGCGCGACATGGAGGCCGCCATCTCGCCCGCGATCTCGGCGCTGATCCTGCCCAAGATCGATGGCGGGAGCCATATCCGGCTCCTTGCCGAGCTTGCTGATCGCATCGAGGCGGCCAAAGGCATGACCGTGGGGCACACCCGGTTCATGGCCCTCATCGAGACGCCCTCTGCCTTCGCGCGCGCCGAGGAGATCGCCGCTGCCCATCCGCGCCTCGTTTCCGTCGGCCTCGGGTCCGAGGACTTCGCCATGGAGATCGGCGGCGAGGCCGCGACCGATATCCTCCATTATCCGAAGCAGCGCGTCGCAATCGCCGCAGTCGCCAACGGGCTGATGGCTATGGGAATCATCGGGTCGGTCGCCGATTTTCGCGACCTCGAGGGCTATCGGGCATCGGCGCGTCTTGCCCGCCGGATGGGCTTTCGCGGCTCCTCGTGCATTCATCCGAACCACGTCGCGATCCTGAACGAGGAGTTCGGCGTCAAGCCCGCCGAGCTGACCTGGGCGCGGCGCGTCATCGACGTCTACGAGGAAGCGAAGAGCCAGGGCCGCGCTTCCATCCAACTCGACGGGAAGATGATCGACATCCCGATCGTCATCAAAGCCGAGCGCATTCTGGCTGCCGCAGAACGAATCGAGGCGAGAGCCCGCCGAGTGGCTGGACGTGCCTGATCCCAACGCACGGGGCTATTGCCGGGGGTTTTCCACCGGCAATATTCATCACGGCCGTCACAAGTAGAATGGCATACGGGACATGGGTTTGGATCCCCATGTATCTTTACGGGCATAGCCTTTGTGGAGATTTCCGTGTTGCGGGTCAAGTGCATGGCGGCGCCGACGACTGCCTAAAAAATGAAGCCAAAACAACAGAAAACAGAACCACAGTGCGGCTTCTGATACGGCTCTCCGAGTGAAGCCCTGTCCCGGGGCGAGACGCAAATTCCACTCGCGAGGCGCGACGCTGCCGGGCCGGCAAGTTGATCGTACTGTCGAGGCGAAGTATCGCTCGCCAGCCGGCCCTGAATACACGTTCATCACATTTTCGTACCTTGCCCGATGGGTCAGTGATAAGACCCGCGACGGCATCAACCATGGAGATGTTGCCGTGATCAAGACTGTCCGTTGGGGCGCCAGCGCATGCGTGGCCGCTCTTGCTTTCGCTCTCAGCTGCGGCGTAGCCAGCGCACAGCAGCAGAAGGCTCCTGAGGCACCGAAGACGGCACCGGCGAAGAAGGCTCCTGCGCCGGTGGCCAAGAAAGAAGCTGCGCCGGCCGTAAAGAAGGCCGTCGCTCCGGCCTGCAAGACTCTGAAGGAGGAAACGGCCTGCACCGGCGGCACGAATTGCCAGTGGGTCGCAGCGTCCAAGAGCAAGGCTGGCAAGGAGGTCAAGGCTTATTGCCGAACTGCGCTCAAGGCAAAAGCACCCGCAGCCAAGGCACCGGCCAAGGCTCCGGCTCCGGCTCCGGCTCCGAAGGCCGAGGCGCCCAAGGCACCGGCCAAGAAGAACTGAGATCAGGCTCGGTCGCACGACGAGAACACCCCGGTTGCCTGAGGCAGCCGGGGTGTTCTTTTTTGACCAAGGAGCGGGAACTCAGTGAGCGCGGCTCACGCAGAAGTCGACGACGTCGAGCAGCGCACGGCGCGGGACGCTGTCGGGGAATATCGCGAGCGCATCCTGTGCCATGGCGCCGTATGTGCGCGCACGCTCCAGTGTCGCCTCGATGGTTCGGTGGCGCTTGATGAGACCGATCGCTCGGTTGAGATTTTCGTCACCGCTGTCGCCTTCGACTAACGCCTTCTGCCAGAACTCGCGCTCGGCCTCGGTGCCACGGCGGAACGCCAGAATCACAGGCAGCGTGATCTTGCCCTCACGGAAATCATCGCCCACGGACTTTCCGAGCCGCTCGCTGTCGCCGCCATAGTCGAGCGCGTCGTCAACCAACTGGAAGGCGATGCCGAGGTTGCGCCCGTAGGATTTGAGAGCTGCCTGCTCCTCCACCGGGCGCCCGATCAAAGCCGGGCTGACCTCTGCTGCGGCGGAGAACAGCGCCGCCGTCTTGGCATTGATGATTGCGAGGTACTCATCCTCCGTCGTCGCCATGTTCTTGGCGGCGGCAAGTTGCATGACCTCGCCCTCTGCGATGACCGCAGCCGCATGCGACAGGATCTTCAGGCCCGGAAGCGAGCCCACGTCGACCATCATGCGGAACGCCTGCCCCAGCAGGAAGTCTCCGACCAGAACGCTCGCCTGATTGCCCCAGACGATACGTGCCGACTTCTTGCCACGGCGCACATCGCTCTCGTCGACGACGTCATCATGCAGCAGCGTCGCCGTGTGCATGAACTCGACAGCTGCCGCCATCCTGACAGGACCGTCGCCCTTGGCGCCGATCAGCTTGGCAGCGGCGATCGTCAACATCGGCCTCAACCGCTTGCCGCCGGAATCAATCAGGTGGTGCGCCAACGTCGGAATCAGATCGACATCCGAGATCGCCTTGTCGAGGATGATGCGATTGACCGCCCCCATGTCCTCGGCGACCAGATCGAGCATGCCCTTGAGGCCCGCGTTGGCGTCGCGTGCGTCGCCGATTTGCACAACCGCACCCAAATTCCTGTTCCTTTGTGGCCGTTTACCTACTTGTGTGCCTATAGTCCCGATCAACCGTGACCGGTCAAGCCACTTTGCCGTCGCGCCGCTGGATGGAAACGCCGTCAGGAGAGCCCATGCACGAGTTGCTGCGCACCAGCGACGCCGTCCTCGTCAGCTTCGTCGAAGCCCTTCTGCGCGATCAGCAGATCGATTACCACGTGGCCGATGTCAATACGAGCGCAGTCGAAGGCTCGATTGGCATCTTCCCTCGCCGAATTCTGATCGCCATGAGCGACGCCGAGGCCGCCCGCAGCCTGCTGCTCGATGCGGGGCTTGGCAGCGAGTTGCCGCACCTGACTGGCTCTCCAGCCCCCCAACGGCCCGCCGACCGCTCGGACAGTGGCACGGCGTAGGTTGCCATGCGTCCAACCGATTTGACAGACGATGCGTTCCTTGGCGGCCGGATATCGGTGCTGCAGCCTTCCCGCGGCTATCGCTCGGGACTGGACGCCGTTCTGCTTGCGGCCGCCTGCCCAATCAGCGCCAGCGAGACAGGGCGCGTCCTCGACGCGGGCGCGGGCGTCGGCGTGGTCGGTTTGGCAATAGCCGCTCGCGTGGCTGGTGCTGACATCATACTGGTCGAGCGCGATCCGGACATGGCAGACCTCGCGCGCCAGAACGTCGAGCGCAATGGCTTCGCCGACCGCGTCCGGATCGCGATCGCCGACATATCCGTGGGGGGACGCATCCTCCACGATCCAGCACGGCCAGCCGGCCTCGAGCCAGCTCGTTTCGATTACCTCGTCACCAACCCGCCCTTCTACGCGGCAGGATCGGGCACGCCGTCAGCGCAAGCCACCAAGGCTGGCGCACACCAGATGACGGGCGGTGATCTCGACCGTTGGCTCGCCTTCCTGGCGACCGCTGGCGCCGCCGATGCCACGCTCACGCTCATCCATCGTGCCGACGCGCTCGGAGTGATCCTGGCAGCGCTGGACGGCCGCTTCGGGCGGATACGCATTGTGCCTGTCCATCCGCGTTCCGATGCAACGGCCAATCGGGTGCTGGTGTCAGCGGTCAAGGGGAGCCGCGCTCCGCTCGAGCTGAAACCGGGGTTGGTTCTGCAGGATGCGCACGGTCGCTACCTTCCTGGCGTGGATGCGATCCTACGCCACGGCGCGACGCTGACCATCTGACCAAGACAACAGTGCCTACGAAAAAGGGCCCGCGCAGTGCGCGAGCCCTCGAGAACAGCCGCGGCGATTGCCTCAGAGCTGCGTGTACTTGCCGTCCTTCCACTCGTAGAAGACGTAAGGCGGAAGTGTCGGATCGCCTTTCTTGTCGAACTTGAACTTGCCAAGAACCGTATCGAACTCGAGAGCATTGAGCTGCTCGATGACCTTCTTCGCGTCGGTTGCGGCGGCCTTCTCGACGGCTTGCTTCCACGTCTGGATCGCGGCGTATGTGTAGAGGACGTAGCCCTCCGGCTCGATCTTCGCAGCGCGGAAACGCTCGACGAGCGCCTTGTTGGCGTCGTTCTTGCGCGGGTCGGGCGAGAACGTCATCAGCGTGCCTTCGCCGGCCTTGCCCGTGATCTGCCAGTACTCCTGCGTCACGAGCGCGTCGCCCGAGACGAGGATGGTGTTCATGCCCTGATCGCGCATCTGGCGAGCAATAAGACCAGCCTCGGTGTGGTAGCCACCGACATAGAGCACGTCGACGGCTGCCTGCTTCAGCTTGGTGACGAGAGCGGTGTAGTCCTTCTCGCCCTTGGTATAGCCTTCGTAAACCACTTCCTTCGCGCCGGCCGCATTGAGAGCCTTCCTGGTCTCGTCGGCGAGACCCTGCCCGTAGGCCGACTTGTCGTGGATGACGGCAATCTTCTTGCCGCTGAACTTCTCGGCGAGATACTTGCCGGCGACGCCGCCCTGCTGGTCGTCACGGCCGCACACCCGGAACACGTTGGGTCCCGCGCGCTCGTCGGTGAGCTTCGGGTTGGTCGAGGCCGGAGAGATCTGGACGATGCCCTCCTCGGCGTACACCTTCGAGGATGGGATCGAGGAGCCCGAGCAGAAATGCCCAGCGACGAACTTGACCTTCTCACCGGCAAGTTTGGTCGCCACCGCCACCGCCTGCTTCGGATCGCACGCGTCGTCGCCGACCGTGAGCTTGAGCTTCATCTTCGTTCCGCCAACGCTGATGCCGCCGGCCGCGTTGATGTCGGCGACCGCCATCTCGGCACCTGCCTTCATCTGGGCGCCGAAGCTCGCCTCGCCGCCCGTCATCGGGCCGACCACGGCGATCGGAATGTCCTGGGCCATGGCTGGCAGTGCCAGGCAGGCTGATAGCGTCGTAATTGCAAGAATACGCTTCATCGTGTCGAGCCTCCCACGAATGGACTGAGCAGCCACCGAATGCCGGGACTACTGAGGCTACTTGATTAGCACAGGAATCGCGGCGGCGGAGAGGCAGATCTTGCCCGACATTCGGGCGCGTCCTGGCGGCAATCGCCCGCAAAGGACAGGCGTTCGGCCTCGAGGGGGCGGGCGGACAGTCAGTGGCGCCCGCCCTCGAGATAGGCGGCTCGAATTTCCTCGCGCGCCAGAAGCTCGTGTCCCGTCCCCGACAGCGTGATCTTTCCGTTGACCATCACGTAGCCACGATGGGCGAGCCTGAGTGCATGATAGGCGTTCTGCTCGACGAGGAACACGGTCAGGCCCTCGCGCCGGTTGAGATCACGGATCACGTCGAAGATCTGCCGGACGATCAAGGGCGCGAGACCGAGCGATGGCTCGTCCAGCAAGAGCAGCTTCGGCCGCCCCATCAACGCTCGTGCGATCGAGAGCATCTGCTGCTCGCCGCCCGAAAGCGTCCCACCACGCTGGCTCTGCCGCCTCTCGAGGATCGGGAACAGGTCGAACGCACGTTTAAGATCCTCGCCGAACGTTCGCTCGGCGTCCGGATTGAGCAACGATCCCATCTGCAGGTTCTCGAGCACCGTCATACGCGGGAAGATCCGCCGCCCTTCCGGTGATTGTGCGATGCGCATGTGCATGATGCGATGTGTCGGCAGGTGCGTGATGTCGTGACCGTCGAACACGATCTGACCGGCCCGCGCGCGCGGCGTGCCGCAGACCGTCATCATGAGCGTGGTCTTGCCGGCTCCGTTGGCGCCAATCATGGTCACGATCTCGCCCTCGGCGACGTCGAGATCGACGCCCTTCAGGGCCTGGACCTTGCCGTAGAACGTCTCCACGCCGCGAATCTGCAGGATCGGTTCCTTCACCGGCGGATCTCCTGCTCGACCTGCTCGACCTCCTCGTCCTCGACACCGAGGTAGGCGGCGATGACGGCGGGATTTGTGCGAATCTCGCTCGGTGTCCCCTCGGCGATCTTCCGGCCGTAATCGAGCACCACGATGCGGTCGGAGATTTCCATAACAACGCCCATGTCGTGCTCGATGAGGACAATCGAGAGCCCGTTTTCGCCGCGCATCGAGACCAGCAGGCGATTGAGTTCACGGCTCTCACGCGGGTTCAGGCCCGCGGCAGGCTCGTCGAGGCAGAGCAGAACCGGCCCGGTGCACATGGCGCGCGCAATCTCGAGGCGCCGCTGATCACCGTAAGGGAGGTCGCCAGCCGCATCGTCCGCGCGGTGCAGCAAGCCGACGCGCTGGAGCCAGTGCTTGGCGAGATCCACCGCGACCCGCTCCGCGCGCGCATAGGACGGTAGGCCGAGCAGTCCGCCGATCGTGTAGCCGGAAGCACGCATCAGCTTGTTGTGCTGGGCAACGAGCAGATTCTCGAGAAGACTCATGCCGGCAAATAGGCGGATATTCTGGAACGTCCGCGCGACGTTTGCCTCCTCGCAAATGCGATGGCCCGGCATGGCGTGCAGCGGATACGTGGCCCCATCCGCATGCCGCGCCTGGATCTGGCCCGAAGTCGGTCGGTAAAATCCTGTGATGCAATTGAAAACGGTGGTCTTGCCGGCACCGTTCGGGCCGATCAAGGCTGTGATCTCGCCCCTTTGCGCGCTGAAGGTGAGATCGTCCACCGCGACGAGTCCGCCGAAGCGCATGCCCAGCGCCTCGACCTCCAGCACGGGGCCCGGGTCGGCCGTCGTCATCCGTGCCCCTCCTTCACCAGATCGCTGCCGATCCGCCGGGTGGCGCCGAGCGCGATCGTCGGGACGCGACCCGACACGACGCCTCGCGGCCGCCAGACCATGACCGCCACCATGGCAGCGCCAAAAACCAGCATCCGGTAGATCTCGAGATCTCGGAAAAGCTCCGTGCCACCGATCATGACCAGGGCGGCAACGGCGACACCGACCTGACTCCCCATGCCCCCGAGCACGACGATGGCGAGGATGATCGCCGACTCCCAGAATGTGAACGATTCAGGCGAGATGAAGCCTTGCTTCGTGGCGAAGAAGGCGCCCGCGAATCCGCCAAACATGGCGCCGATCGAGAACGCAGTGAGCTTGGTGTTGGTGATGTTGATGCCGAGCGAGCGGCACGCGATTTCGTCCTCCCGCAACGCCTCCCACGCACGTCCGACGGGCAGCCGGCGCAGGCGGATGGTGGCCCAGTTGGTGGCCAGCGCCATAGCCAGGATGATGTAGTAGAGGAAGATGATGCGATGGAGCGAGGTATGCTCCAGCCCGAAATAGTCGGCAAAGCCGCCCTCGGCTTTGAACTCGAGCCCGAAGAGCGTCGGGCGCGGAATGCCGGAGATGCCGTTGGGGCCTCCGGTGAGACTTTGCCAGTTGATCAGAACGATACGGATGATCTCGCCGAACGCGAGCGTCACGATGGCGAGATAATCGCCTCTCAGGCGAAGCACGGGAAAGCCGAGGATGACGCCCCAGAATGCGGCCAGAATACCGGCGAGCGGCAGACAGATCCAGAATGAGAGCCCGAAATGCTGGGCCAGCAGCGCATAGGCATAGGCCCCTACCGCGTAAAACGCGACGTAGCCGAGATCCAAGAGGCCCGCGAGTCCGACGACCACGTTGAGCCCCCAGCCGAGCATCACGTAAATCAGCACAAGGATGCCGAAGTTCTCGACGTAGTACCGCGTCGCGCCAGGCGCGAACGGAAAGAACAGAGCAAGCCCGAGAAAGAGCCAGGCCGGCGAGCGCCGCCACACGCCGATGACGAGCGGCACGATCAGCAAGAGATCGAGCCAGCGGCTTGTCGCGAGCCATCCCGCCGAACTTGCAGCGAGGGTGAGACCGAGAAGCGCGCCGATAGCCGTCCGCCAACCGCCAACCCGCTCGAACAGGCGCGCGAGCACTGTGCCGAGCCTGGCCAGCCCGTCGCTGGCGCCACCGAGGCGCGGCCAGATGAGATTGAGTGCGAGCCGCCCGATGAATACGGCGGCAACTCCGACGAGTACCCAGGGCCAGCGCGAGACCACCTCGAGCGAGGTCTGCTGCTCGACCGACTTGTAGGTGAGGATCGGCAGCGCGAGCAACATCGCGATAACGGCGGCGATCAGCGCATCGGCGACCGCGGCGGATATGCCGGACTTGACGGTAGCGGCTCGTCCGGACTGCGCAGTTGTCACGGCCATCGGCTCACACCTTCTCGATCTCGGGACGGCCCAGAAGTCCCTCCGGCCGGAAGATGAGCACGATGGCCAGCAGCGAGAACGCTGCGACGTCCTTGTACTCAGAGCCGACATAGCCGGCCCAGAAGACTTCGATCAGCCCTATGAGAAGCCCCCCGAGCATGGCTCCGGGAAGCGAGCCGATGCCCCCGAGAACGGCGGCGGTAAAGGCTTTTATGCCCGCGACGAAGCCGATGTAGAAGTCGATCGCGCCGTAGTAGACGAGGAACATGACCCCCGCGACGGCCGCTAGTGCTGCACCAATCACGAACGTCAGCGAGATCGTCCGGTCGACGTCGACACCGGTCAGCGCCGCCATCGTCCGGTCCTGCTCGCAGGCACGTTGCGCGCGGCCGAGCGGCGTTGAGGTGATGATCCACGTGAAGAGCGCCATGAGGGCGATCGTTACCCCCACGATGATCAACTGGCGGTACGAGACAACCGCTGCAAAGCCGTTCGATTCCATAACCTGAAATCCACCGGACAGACGGTCCTTGATGTCCGGCGGCAAATTTTTCACCCGTGCGCCTTGCGCGATCTGCACCATGTTCGAGAGCACGATCGACATGCCGATCGCCGTGATCAGCGGTGCCAGCCGGAACGAGCCGCGCAAGGGGCGGTAGGCCAGCCGTTCGATGGTCCAACCCCAGACCGCGGTCAGAGCCATGGCCACGATGAGAACGCCGACGATCGCCAACACAATGACGATCAGTGGCGACGCGGCCGTCAATCCGATCAACAGGAACAGGAGGAGCGCGGTGAACGAGCCCACCATGAACACGTCGCCATGGGCGAAGTTGATCATCCCGATGATGCCGTAGACCATCGTATAACCGATCGCGATCAAGCCGTAGATCGATCCGAGAGTGACGCCGTTGATGAGTTGCTGAACGAAGTATTCCATGAGCCGCCCGCGTCGAAGCCGCCGAAGTCAGACGGCTCGGGCTCGTCCTCTCGCCGGACGCGCCGCTGCCCTCCCGTGAATCACGCTAGCAAAGCCACACGCCTGCGTACACTTCGACTTGGCATCCTTTCCCAGTCTGTGATGTCTAAGCTGCACAACAATTGAGCGGTGGGGACGTGCCAAGGACGGTCGAACAGCAGAATGAGGACAGGGAAAGCGGTGCGCCGGCGGCCTCGCGACGTCGTGCCGCGAGCCCGGGCGTCGCCACAGCGCTTGGGTTCGGCGCGATCCTGCTCTGGAGCACTCTCGCGACGCTCACCACGCTCAAGGGCGCGTCCGTGCCGCCATTCCAGACCACGGCCATCACGTTCGCCATCGGCGGACTGGTGCTGCTGGCATTCGCAGTCCTGACTGGACGCTGGCGGTCACTTGCGCCCGATCCCAGGGGCTTTGCGCTGGCGCTTTACGGGCTGTTTGCCTATCACGCGCTCTACTTTGCCGCCTTGCGCCTCGCCCCTGCGGCGCAGGCGAACCTGATCGCCTCGCTGTGGGCGTTGCTCACCGTGTTGATGTCCGGCCTCCTTCCCGGCCACCGGCTGCGCCCTCGGCACGTCGCAGCAGCGCTGATTGGTCTCGCGGCGGCCGGCATGCTGGTACGAGACAGCGGCAGCATCGCGACCAGCGGCACGACACATCTCATTGGGCTCGCCCTGGCGCTCGCCTGCGCCTTCGTCTGGGCCAGCTACTCGGTACTCTCGCGGCTCGTGGCCGCCATCCCGAGTGAGAGCCTCGCCCTGCCGTGCCTGGCGACCGCTGGCCTCGCCCTCGTCTGCAACCTCGTCTTCGAAGGCTGGCAACAGCCGTCTGGGGAGCTGGTCTGGCTCGCCCTCGTCCTGCTTGGACTGGGTCCCGTGGGGGCTGCGTTTCTTCTGTGGGACATCGGCATGAAGCACGGCCACATCGCAACGCTCGGCGTGCTCGCCTACGCGTCGCCTGTCATCTCGACCCTGCTGCTGGTGCTTCTCGGCCTTGCCGAACCGAGCGTGGTACTCGCCGCCGCTTGCCTGATGATGGTGGTCGCTGCGGTCATCGCCGTCCGGGGCGAGTGAGGCGCGACGGGCCTCTAGCGGAAGTCGTCGATGATGTACTTCCAGTAGCTTTCGATCTTGATGCCCTTCTCGCTGCGGGCGAAATGGCGGATCGAGATGCCGGCGTCGTGGACGGTCTGGGGTGTCCCGGAGACGAGCGGATGCCACCAGAACAGATCACGGTCCTCGGCG
>LNFM01010745.1_pt1 | contig 12733 bp, 14 predicted proteins | sample 596031 | NCBI WGS metagenome assembly LNFM01 (sample SAMN04254537, study PRJNA301005) | activated carbon metagenome | isolation source: dual media filters at the Ann Arbor, Michigan drinking water treatment plant | place: USA: Ann Arbor
TTCAGGAACCAGAGGTTGACGACGCGCACCGGCCAGCCCAGCCCGTAGCGCACGGCCCCTGTCGTCATCCGGATCAGCCGCAGGGTGATGATGACGCCCAGCAGGAACGCCGCCGCCTTGAGAGCCGGATGCCAGTCGAACGGCATCATGGCCCAGAGCGAAACCGCCGCGCCCCAAATCTGACCGACCACCCACGCCACAAAACCGAAGGCCTCGACCAGAAATCGGTCGATCGCGCCGTGCCATTGTCGCTCGTTCACGCCCCAGCCTACCCGAATGCCCTGCCCCGATTCCGGCATAGCATGGGAACGGTGCGGGTGTCGGAGGGGCTGGCAAGAGAGACGTACGGGGAGCCTTGCGCCATACAGGTTAACGACATTTTAGGGGGAGCCGTGGCAGTCTTGTAGAGGGATAGCCAGATGTGTATTTATTGGCATAAATACTCTGGTTCAGGAGGGGACTGATCCCCCCTGAAAACCCCCGAAGCAAGAGACGGCCGCCGCGATGGGAGCCCCACGCAAATCGCCCGACGCAAAGCGTGACGTCCGCACCGCCGTCATGCTGACCGCGATGGAGCGCGCCCAGCTCGAAGAGCGGGCTCGGCTCTGCGGACTGACGCTTTCGGAGTTCCTGCGCCGGCAGGCCCTCGGGCGCGCCATGCCGGCGTCGGCGATCGACAACCGCGCCCGTTCGGTTCTCGCGACGGCGTTGCTGCGTCTTGGCGTGAACCTCAACCAGATCACGCGCCACATGAACGCCGGACGCGCCGACAGCTTCCAGCTCCCCGCGCTGATCGACGACATCCGCGCCCACATCGACAGGCTGACCCATGACGCCGGTCGAAATCGGGCAGGGTAAGTCGTTCAAGGGCCTCGCGGCCTATCTCCTTCACGACCCTCGCCTTGAGGGCGAGCAGGCCCGCACGACCACCGAGCGCGTCGGCTGGGTGCAGTCCTACAATCTGGACGGCGTCGGCGGTGACAGCGCGTGGCGCCTGATGGCCGCGACGGCCATGAGCGCGAACGAGCTGAAGGAAGCCGCAGGCCTCAAAAAGGGAAAACCGGCCGTCAACACGGTTTTCCATTTTTCGATCAACTTCAATCCGGCCGACCGGCCGTCAGAAGAGATCGAACGCCGCGCCGTCGAGGGTGCGCTGAAGGCGATCGGGCTCGATGAGTATCAGGCCCTCGCCGTCCGCCACACCGACCATGAGCGGAGCCATGTGCATGTGATGGTGAACCTGATCCATCCCGAAAACGGAATGTCCGCCGCCTCGAAGCAGCAGGGCGGCGCGCCCTCGCCCCTGTCGAATTCGCAACGCAAATTATCGTCATGGGCGGCGAAGTTCGAGCGGGAACACGCGCTCGAGATCACGGAAGGCCGGTTGGCGAATGCCAACAAGCGGGCGCAGGGCGAGCAGGTGGACGCGCGCCGGAAGCCCCGCCCCGTCTATGACCGCGACAAGAAGGAAGGTCAGGACGAGCGGCTTCAATGGCTGAAAGACCGGCAGGAAGCGAATGCCGCCGCGCTCACCGCCGAGGGCAGGCAGATGACCGACCGGCACAGGCTCGAATGGGAGAGCCTGAAAGCCGCCTATGACGCTGAAAAGCGTGCCATGCGGCAGGAGAAGGATCGCACCGTGCCGCGCGCGATCGAGCGCATCAAGGAAGACGCCAAGCCGATCTGGCAGGCCTTGTTCATGCGGCATCGTTCCGAGCTGGAAGATTTTCGGCGCGATGAAAAATCACCATTCGGCCGGCTCTGGCATGCGGCGGCCGTGGTGCGCGATCGCGCCGAGGCCGGCGACTTCATCGGCGGAATCGTCGCGGCGTTGTCGCCAGACGAGCGGCGCGCGGTGGTGCTGAAACAGCATGACCGCGAGCGCGCGAAAATCGGCCAGCAGATCCGCGAGGCGATTTCGGCCGAGGTCGATCAGATCCGCGATGATCACGCCGGCGCACTGGTGCAGGCCCGTCATCGCTTCATGCAGGAATGCGCCGACGTTCGCGCCCGTCAGGACGGGGCGCGGGCGGCATTGCGCGAACGGTGGAGCCAGCACAACGCCGAGCGGCGTGCGGCCTTCCAGAAAGCCCGTGGACAGGCGGCAGGGCTGCAACGCGATCGAGGCCAGTATCAGGTACGCGGGCGCGGCCTTGAGCCGTCCTAAGCCGTTCATGGCCTGTGGGTAATTTTTAAAGACATTTGTTCTCCTGTTGTTCCGCGGTAACGACTCTGCCAGGCTGGCAAAAATCGTCCCAGGAGCCAGCATGCTGTCCGAGTTCTCGACCCTACGCCAACAGGTTGGCCTTTCAGTTCCAGAAGCTGCAGAGCGTACCGGTTATTGCGAACGCACCGTTTACCGGTGGGAGACAGGCGAGACTGCCCCACGAAAGGCGGTCCTCGATCTCCTGAGAGCAATAAAGCCAGGAAACAGCGACAGCAGACAGCCGGCCTTTACATTTATCGACCTTTTTGCCGGCATTGGCGGTCTGCGCAGGGGCTTCGAGCCTATTGGCGGCAGGTGCGTTTTCACGTCCGAATGGGACCGCTATTCGCAGAAAACCTATCTGGCAAACTTCCCTAATGACGATCATGAAATTGCCGGCGATATCCGCGAGGTAAAATCGGCGGATATTCCGGCCCATGACCTTCTGCTTGCAGGCTTTCCCTGCCAGCCGTTCTCAATCGCCGGCGTCTCCAAGAAGAACGCCCTCAGCAGGCCGCACGGGTTTGCCTGCGAAGCTCAGGGAACACTGTTTTTCGATGTGGCCAGGATCATCCGTGACCATCAGCCAAAAGCGTTCGTTCTGGAGAACGTCAAGAACCTCGTGAACCACGACAGGGGGCATACCTTTCGTGTGATCTACGAAGTGCTGACCAAGGAGCTTGGCTATCACGTGGAAAAGCGCGTGATTGACGCCAAGTCCTGGGTTCCACAGCACCGAGAGCGCATTTTCATTGTCGGTTTCAAGAAAAAGAATGGCTTCACGTTCGATGATATGAATATCCCGAATTCCCTTTCGGGGCCGAAGCTTGGCACTATCCTCCACAAGAGGGGGGATGCGCCGGAAAAAGCATTCACGGAAAGCGATGGCCGGCCGGCCGGAAAATATACGCTTTCGCCGCACCTGTGGAATTATCTCCAGGGCTATGCAGAAAAGCACAGGCTGGCCGGAAACGGTTTCGGTTTCGGCCTTTTCGGCCCCGACAACATCGCGCGGACGCTTTCCGCCCGATATTACAAGGACGGTTCCGAAATCCTGATTTCCCAGAAAGGCCAGATACCGCGCCGGCTTACTCCCAGGGAGTGCGCCAGGCTCATGGGGTTTGATGCTCCTGGACGCCCGCCAATGGTCATTCCGGTTTCAGATACCCAGGCATATCGCCAGTTTGGCAATGCGGTCGTCGTGCCGGTCGTGGAGGCCGTCGCGAGGCATATGCAGCCGCATCTGGTTGAAGCCGTGAAAACCCCTATCAGGACGAGTGCCTGAATGGCCGACGTGGTTGATGCAGGCACACGTAGCCGCATGATGGCCGGCATCAAGGGCAAGCACACGAAGCCCGAGCTGGCTGTCAGAAAAGGGCTGCATGCCCTTGGCTTTCGCTACCGTATACACGCCAGGGAGCTTGCGGGCCGGCCGGACGTGGTGTTGCCCCGCTATCGCGTCGCGCTCTTCGTGCACGGATGTTTCTGGCACGGTCATGACTGTCCGCTCTTCCGCATGCCGGCATCGCGAACGGAATTCTGGGCTGCAAAGATCGGGCAGAACCGGCAGCGCGATGCTGCGGTGCAGGCGAAGCTGGGTTCAGCAGGCTGGCGACAGCTCACCATATGGGAATGCGCTTTTCGGGGAGCCGGAAAAGTTGGCTTGCCCCAGGTGCTGGAAGAAAGCGCAGTCTGGATAAAGGGCGGCGGACAGATGCATGAAATCAGGGGGACGGTCTGATGGCTCTCACTGACCTTGCCCAGTGGCTGGACGAGTTTGATCAGCCGGAGCGTTCGCTCTGGTATGTGAAACGCCTTTCAGCCAACGACACGCTGGCAAACAACACGCATCAGGCGGGGCCATATATCCCCAAGAGCTTCCTGTTCCGTGTTCTGCCCCAGCTCGATACGGCCGAAACACTGAACCCCGACACCCGTTTTGACCTCTACATCGATTCACATGCCGACCATCGCCAGGTGCGAGCGGTTTATTACAACGGCAAGCGCAGGGGCGAGGGTACGAGGGACGAGGCCAGGCTGACCAATTTTGGCGGGCGGGAATCTGCCCTGCTCGATCCTGACAGCACGGGTGCCCTGACCGTTTTCGCCTTCATCCTGGACGCGAACGGCCGGACAGCAGAATGCCATGTGTGGGTATCACAGCATGCGACCGAGGAAGACCTGATCGAGGAACGCCTTGGCCCTGTTGAGCCAGGCCAGTTTGTTGTCTGGATGGCCGGCCAGGGCAGGCAGACCCCTACCCTGTTCATGCCGGCATCGAGGACAAGCTGCCGGCTTACGGATGCCGAGATTCCACCGGCATGGCTTGCCAAATTTCCGAGCGGCGAGGAAATCATTCGCAAGGCCGTGGAGCTGAGAAGCGTTACAGGCCTCAATCCGGATGCGCGTCTTGTTCGCCGCAGGGACTGCGAATTCGAGGTGTTCCAGAGCGTCGAGGAGGCCTTTTTCCTGCCCAAGATCAAGCAGGGTTTCACTTCCATCGAAGGATTTATCAGTCAGGCGCATACGATCCTGCAGAGCCGGAAATCCCGATCGGGCAATTCCCTTGAGCTGCATGCCCGCGAAATCTTCATTGAGGAAGGACTTCGCAGCCAGCAGGATTTTCACCACAAACCGAAGATCGAAAACGGCAAGATTCCGGACTTTCTGTTCCCCTCGAAAGCAGCCTATGACGATCCGGACTTCCCCCCGTCACGGCTGCGGATGCTGGCCGCCAAGACGACCTGCAAGGACCGCTGGCGGCAGGTCATAAACGAGGCCAATCGAATCCCGACCAAACACCTGCTGACATTGCAGGAAGGTGTATCCGAGGGGCAGTTCCGTGAAATGCAGGAAGCCGGCGTTCAGCTTGTTGTGCCAGCCTCCCTGCATACGAGTTTTCCGGATTCGGTCCGGCCTCATCTCGTTACACTGGAGAGCTTCATTGGGGATGTGCGCCTGCTGACGTTGTAAGGCAGCCGAGGCGTGGGCCGACCACCACGAACCGCGACCGATAGGAGGTTACGATAAAGAAGATCACCGTGACCATCGAGCTGGAGGACGACGAGGCGGCATGGCTGGAACGGTGGAAGGTTTTCCATCCCGCCGCGCCGCACCGTGCCTTGACGCTTGAACAGAAAGTTGCGGCCTGCGTGTTCCGTGTGTGGAGCGTCGAGGAAGCGGGTGAAATGCGGGCCGAGCTGGAAACCGACGAACGACACAACACGTTCTGACGTGCAGTGGCGGCGGTCCAAGATCTGATAACCGCCATTATGGATCATTGAACATTAGGAGGATTACGTGGGGCTAGCGGCCGGAGCTTTTGGATGGGCGCTCATGATCTGGCTTGCCAGTCAGTTTTTCAGCTTTTCCCTCGGCATAGGGGTAGTGATTTGGGTGGTTCTCGTCGGCATCATGGTGGTGGCCGATGCCTCTAAAAACCAGCAAAAGGCAGAGGCGCAAGACTCGAAAAAATGTGTCGCCTGCGCCGAGCTCATTAAGCGGGACGCCCGTAAGTGCAAGCATTGCGGTGAACCACAGTCAGTCTGATAATGTGCATTATGGAACTAAAATCAAAGTCAATCTTAAATACTCGCAAAGACGAAACCGCCCTGCCCTCACCGGCGGGGCTGTTTTATTTGCGTGGCTTAATATTCGAGCCCGCGATTGGTGCGGTGCAGCACAGGTCGTTACTTGACCGGATGGGCGAATCGCAACAGCCTACATCCTTACAGACCTACACCAATCCGCGATTTTGTTAACCATATAGTCACACATTCCTACACTCATAAAGCTCATGAAGATTCTCGCGCTCATCTCTCAGAAAGGCGGGGTTGGCAAGACCACCCTCGCTACCGCTTTGGCCGTCGCGGCCGAGCAAGCCGGCCAGAACGTCGCCCTATTCGATCTGGACGATCAGGCGACAGCCGCTTTCTGGGGCGACATCCGCGTCGCGGAAACGCCGCCTGTCAGGGATGTGAAGCTCGCTTTGTTGGCGCGCGATCTTGAGAAAGCCCGCGTCGCCGGCGCAGATCTTGTCATTCTCGATTGTCCGCCCGTTCACGCGGCGGCGATCGGCGCGGCCGAGCCCGCCGACTTCGTGCTCATCCCTACAAAGCCTGCCCTCTTCGATATCCGCTCGATGCGCTCGACCTTGAAGCTCATGCAGAGCGTCGGGAAGCGGTGCGGCGTGGTGCTAACGTTCTGCCCTGTTTCTGGTTCGCAGGTGAGTGACGCGCGCCAGCTCGTGCAGGAGATCGGTGCCGATCTCGCTCCAGTCGAAATGCATCAGCGTGTTGCCTATCAACGAGCGCAAGAGGACGGCCGCACTCCGCAGGAATATGAGCCGGACGGCAAAGCCGCAGATGAGGTGAAACGCCTATATTCTTACATTGATAAAGCCTTACATGGAGACAAAGCACATGACCTCAAAGCAAAGCCGGTTCGCAAACGCGCTTAAAGACGACGATCACCTGCAACCCGTTTCCGCTCCCGTTCAGAAGGCCGGAAACGGGCGCAGGTTGATTACGGAGGGAACTTCTCTCGTCGCCGCCAACCTGCCCGTTCGCTACAACCGCGCCATCACGATGATGGCCGCAGAGGAAGGCGTGACGAAAAAAGACCTCATGCAAGAGGCTTTCGACCTCCTCCTGGCAGCGCGAGGCCGTGCAAAGTCAAAAGCGTAAGCGTGTAGGAATTTATGAATTTAGGAATTGCGCAAAAACCGCAGCATTTCCAATAACTTCTTGATGGGAAGCCGAGTGTTCGGCACCATTGAGTCCACCAAGTGCCGATTCTCTCGGCATGGCTATCGAAAGGGGCGACCGCCCAGAAACACAAAAACCCGCCGAGGGGGCGGGCTTCTGATATCCGCCGAGGCGGGGAATTCGGGACTTCAGCAATTCCGAGTTTCCCAAAATCGGCGGACGATTGCAAGAGCTATTTCTTGCCACGGGGACGCTTGGCCTTTTTCCGGCTCTGCGACCCCGTGAGCGGCCCTGTGCCTTCGGCTTCACAGCCGAAAGGACCACGCATGTTTACGCCGCTAGGGGACATATTGGACGGAAACCCCACCGCCCGCACCACCACGCCTGTGCGCAGGCAGTCCCGTGCCGCAGGGCGCGAGGGCATGTTCTGGAGCCGCACCGACCGGCAAGCCGTGCGCCGGATCGTTCTGGCAGCCCGCCGCTACGAGCTGGCGGGCCGTCAGACGGGCATGAAGAACGGTCCGCTTGGGTTTGTCGCCCTTGAGGTGCTGGAGCTGTTCGCCAATCTCGTCAGCTTCAAGACCGGCCGTCTCGATCCCTCGATCGAGACGATCATGCACAAGCTCAAACGATCGCGCGATGCGATCGTACGGGCGTTGCAGGCCCTGCGCGCCCATGGGTTTCTGGACTGGCTTCGCCGCTATGTGCCGACCGGCAACGAGGGCAGGGGGCCGCAGGTTCAGCAGACCAGCAACGCCTACCGGCTTTCGCTTCCAGAGCGCGCCAGACGGCTTCTCGGCTGGCTCGGCATATCACCCCCCGCACCGGACGACTTCGCGCATGCTCGCGCCGCACGGACGGCCGAGCTGGACGCCCACAGGGCGAGCCTGTCCCTGGCCGAGCTTCCCCTGTTCGAGATCGAGGATTCAGGCCTCGCGGGGGCCCTTTCCCGCCTTGGAAAGCTGGTGGAACAACGTGAGTCCGCCAGACGGTCTGAATCCCAATCTACGTCTATTATCTAAGGAGAAGAGATGCGGAATCGGCTTCGCCGATAAGTTTTTTGTTTCAATCCCATGCCACCAGCCTACCGCCATGCTCAGGCCGTCAACCTGTCGATTCCGACAGGTGCTCCGCTACGCTTCGCCCCCTGCGGGGTGACTGGCCTTGCGCGTGACGGTGTGGGGTATGCATCGGGACGGGAAACATCGTTCCGCGCTTCGCGCGGTTTCGATCACGCCTCCGGCGGATCGAACAGGAAACAGGGCTTTTCGAGGCAGAAAGTCAGATTTTGGGACAGCCGATCGGCCGGTAATTGTCTGCGGGGCAGTGGTTTTGGTGAGGGCGGTGCGAAAATCGGCCGCCGGAGCAAACGGGTAGATCAGGGCGCTAAAGGGCCTGAACCATGCCTGCGAAAGGGAAATGATCAGACGGAGGGCACCCGACGTCGAAGGCCGCCACCGGTACAAGGCCGCCCGTGTGACTGATCTGTTCCAGCCTCCTGAAATATTATTTTTGTAATTATGAAATAAATAGTATCATGATTTATGTAACATTTTTATCAGCAGGCTTCATCTGAGACCATTAAATAATAACAGTAGATATTCAAATTCGAAAGACGCCTGTCGGGGGTCAGTATTCTTCGCCTTGTTTGGCGCGGTTGCCATGGTCGGCATTCTGGGGGCCAGCATGAACATGATCATGCGCGGCCCTGTGACCACCATGGCGGAGGTCACGCGCCGTACTGTGGCCGAAAACAACATGATCGCCTCTTCCCGCCTTGCCATTGTCATGTCGCCCGTGGCCCAGGCCAATGGCGGGGATTGCGACAGTGACGGATATATCGAGCCCTTTCCGTACCGTGATGCGGGCGCATCGCCCAAACCGGCGGGCGGCGGTTATCTGCCCTCCACGATCGGGGCCTCCCTGACCGATCCATGGCAGGGCGAGTACGGATATTGCGTGTGGGACCACGGGCCGGAAACGGTGTCCGACAACATCGCGGGCTGCGGCGGGACGGCGGCGCGGCGTCTGAACGGCGCACCGGCGGACACGCAAATCGCCCTCGCGGTGATCAGCGCGGGAAAAGACAAAGTATTTCAGACAAGCTGTAACGCCTATGTCGATAGCAATTTCGACAATATTCCCGACAGCCCGCTCCTGAACAAGGTTTCGGGGGCTGACGATATTGTTCTGGGATACACCTACGCCGAGGCAAACAATCTGGGCAGCGATATCTGGTCGCTCAAAACCGGCGATCCAAACACGGCCACCATCGGCAAGGATATCGAGGTCACGGGCGATGCCAACGTATCCGGCACATTGATTCTCCAAGGCGGCCTCGTCCTGCCCGGCGATCCGGGGGATAATTCCCTGACCGGTGCCTGCAGCCTGGCCAATGACCAGGTCTTACGCCGCAATACATCGACCCAGCCCCCGACCATTGAAATCTGCGACCATGCGGGCGGGGCCACCGTGTGGGAACCCATCGCCGCTACCGGTGCGGGCGGTGGAAACATCCAGACCGAAGTCGGCGAGCAGGAAACCCTGAACGGGGCCTGCACCGAGATTGGCCGCCTCGCCCGCGCCGCGGACGGCACCATGCTGGTCTGCGAAGGGGCCAGTATTTCCAACGTCGCCTGCACCACCTTTGGCACGGGCGCCATTTCATTCAGCAGTAACGGAGTCATGCATGTTTGCAAAAAATAGATATCTTGTCATCGCCGCCATCCTCTGCGCCCTCGGCGCAGGAATAGCACAGGCACAGACCTGGAAACCGGTGCAGGGGAGCGGAAGCAGTGGTGGTGGGAAATACACTTTAGAGTGCGCTCAATACAACAGTACCGGAGTCTATTGTATCAGGACTGACACGGCTACCGGTGCCACCGAATGCACTTCTGCAAGTTCTTATGGAGCCAGCTGGGATAACTGTCCAGCAGGAGCGCCCTTTGCGGGTACGGGGGGGAGCGGTGACACGGACGGTGCAGGCATTTTGCAGGGCGGATATTTCGTCATGACCGGCGTAACCTACCAAGGGAATCTGGGCGGTCTGACAGGCGCGAACGCTACCTGTCTGTCCGAACTGCAATCCCATCCCTGGAAAGGAAAAGGCTCCGCCGGAACGCTGACCGCCGCGCGGGTGAAGGCTTTCTTGTGCAATGGTACAACCTGCCAGAATCTGTTGCCCTACACGAAATACTCTTTCGCTAAGACGCGGTTTATAAATAACGGTGGGGGCAGCTTTACAACGGAATTGAACGGGCGCGGGCCGGCTAATAGTACAAACTGGACAAATAATGATATCTTGGGATCAAACACTTATTGGTGGAGTGGAAGGCAACAAGGCGGCAATGAATTATGGCCAAACACGCAGGACTCGCCGCACTGCAACAACTGGACATCTCTTTCAGCAGCGCATTCCGGACAGTCGGGTTTCCTTGGCGCTAGTGATCGGCAACGATGGAGTGCTCAGCCTAGAGATTGCAGCAACACTTATCCGCTCATCTGCATGGTCAATCCGGAGTAATAATAAATACTGATCGAGGCGCGCCACTCATTCAGAATGTCGGATTTGTGCGTGTTATCTTTGTCCGCGCTCTTCCAGAGCAGTCTCGACAGCCGCGCGCATGGCCCGAAGCGGCCTCATCCAGCCCGTGACGGCCCAGCCCTTCGCGCCGGTGAGTTTCGAGTAGATCGTGAGCGTCCCGACGTTCCATGCCAGCCAGAGCGCGCCGCCGCCGACCGCCGCCATCACCGCAATCTCATAGGGCCGGAGCAGGTCGCCGAACGCCAGCCCGAGGCCGAGAAGCCCGCCGCCGAGGGCGAGAGCGAAGAAGAACAGCCGGCGCGTGATGGCGACGCTTTCAAGGGTGGAGAGCTGGATCGAGCGGTTGCGGGCTTTGACGAATTCGTTGGTGACGGACAGCTGTCCCTGCTGAAAATACACCTTGGCCATCAGATCACCGGCGGCGCGCCGCAGGCCTCCCCGATGATCTCGCCCCGTTCGAGCTGGGCAATGTTTTCGGGTTTGTAGAGCCGAAGCGAGGCGGTGAAGGCGGCGAGCTGGACGCGATCGGCATAGCCCTGATTGACGTTGCACCCGCAGAACGATTCTGATCCGCCGAATCTCACCTTCGCCTGCAGGGCCTCGATCATGGCGCGGCGTTGCACGGCATATTGCGCCTGCTGTTTTTGCACCTCCTGCTCGATCGCCATTTTCGCGGGGCCGGAGGTCATGCCGCCGAGCTGATTGCCGTAGGTGTTCAGGAAGGCCTGCCCTTCTTTGCCGTAGCCGCCGAAGAGCATGGCGAGGCCCTGCGCTGCCCCTTGCGACACGGCCGCCGCCGCGCGCTTGCGGTAGTCCTCCAGACCGGCCGCGAACGCGGCATCGGCGGCCACCAGTTTTTGCGCCGCGACGGTTTTACCCGAGGCGACGGCGGCGACGCATGCCGGCATGTAGTAGGTTTCGGCGAGGCGCGGGCCGAGCACGGTTGGCGCGATGACGAGATAATTCAGGCCGAACCAGATGAGTGCACCGCCCAGAAGCGGCATCAGCGCATCGAGGGGGAAGAGTTCTTTCCAGTCGATCATCAGGGCATCCGGTAGGGGTTTGGATCGACCAGAGCCGACCAACCCTTGCGTGTCCAGTAGGGCACGAGCCGCGCGCGGATCGGATTCATGCCGCCGGTGCGGATGATCAGTTGCCGGCCCTGCTTCATGCGGAGGATTTCTTCGGGGCGCATGAGCGGGACGCCGACGACGGAGACGTTGTCGTTGCCCGATCCGTCGCGGGTGGAGCGGTTCACTTCCGTCTTTTCGCCGAGCATGGCGGAAATCTCGTTTGCGAGGATGCTTTCGCCGACGTTGAAGAAGGAGCGCGTGTCGCACAGGCCCATGATGTCGGCAAAACCGTTTTCGCCATAGAGATCGTCATTGGCGAGGGCGGCACGGGTCTGGCTGAATATCCATGCCCGAAGACCCGCCTCCCTGCTTTCCCGAAGCCAGTTCCGCAGATCGGGCAGGAATCCGAGCGCGGGGGCCTCATCCATCAGCATGTAGACGGGACGCGCGCGTCCTGGCCGGCCGACCGCCACGCCGATCGCGCCCATGACCAGGTTGAGCCATGGCCCCGCGACCGCGATGCGCCCCGTCGGCACCATGAGATAGACGGTGACGTTCTCGCGCTTGAGGCGGGCCAGATCGAGGCTGTCGCGCGCCGTATGATCGCCGAGCGGGGTCTGGGGCGTGTAGCGATCGGTGGCGAGCTGGGCCTTTGAGATCACGCCCTGCCATTGCGCCGTGACCTTCAGCAGGCCGAGGAGCTTTTTCGCCTCGGTCTTCAGATACAGGCTCTCGTTCACGCCCATCATCCATGACAGGCGTTGTTCGAGTTCGGCAGCGTCCTCGCGCACCATGGCCCAGAGCACGGCGAGGGTTTGCCGCTCTTTCGGCTCGCGCAGGATTTGCCAGACCATGAAGACGGCGAGAAGGCCGGCAGCCTCGTCGTTCCAGTAGGAGCCGGAATCGCGGCGATCCGTGACCATGAGCAGGCGCGCAAGGCGTCGCGCATCGTCTGTCAGGTTATAGCCGTTCGTCAGGACGGAGAGCGGGTTAAAGCCGGAATCCGGCAGGGCCGCGCCTGTCTGTTCCGCCAGCTCGTCGGCGAAGGGGTTCAGGTAGATCACGGGCCCCTTGGTGGCCCTGTGGCGCGCCGTCATGGCGGCAAGTTGCGCTTTCGGGTCGATGACGACGAAAGAGCCTTCACCGGCTTCGAGCAGGGCAGGGATGACGAGCGCGGTGGTTTTTCCTGATCCTGGATTGGCGA
>LNFM01010746.1_pt1 | contig 12732 bp, 8 predicted proteins | sample 596031 | NCBI WGS metagenome assembly LNFM01 (sample SAMN04254537, study PRJNA301005) | activated carbon metagenome | isolation source: dual media filters at the Ann Arbor, Michigan drinking water treatment plant | place: USA: Ann Arbor
CGCCTATAAGGCCGGCATGAAACAGTGGAGCGTCCGGCATGTCCAAGCGATTCGACCTTAGCGGCAAAGTGGCCCTGGTGACCGGCGCCTCGTCGGGTCTCGGCGTGCATTTCGCCCGCACGCTGGCGGAGGCGGGGGCCTCGGTGGCGATCGCGGCGCGGCGTGCCGACCGGCTCGCCTCCCTACAGGGGGAACTGCAGCAGGGCGGTGCCAGGGCGTTGGCCGTCGATCTCGACGTGCAGTCGGCGGAATCGATCGCGGCGGCCTTCGACAGGGTCGAGGCGGCGTTGGGACCCGTCGACATCCTCGTGAACAATGCCGGCATCTCGATCGTGAAGCCCGCACTCGACATGCCCGAAGCGGATTGGGATTCGGTCGTCGACACCAACCTGCGCGGCGCCTGGCTGATGACGCAGACCGCGGGCAAGCGCTGGGTGACGGCCAAGCGGCCGGGCTCGATCGTCAACATCGCCTCGATCCTGGGCCTGCGCACGATCGGCCAGGTGGCGCCCTACAACGCCTCGAAGGCCGGGCTGATCCATCTCACGCGGGCGCTCGCCATGGAGTGGGCGCGCTACCAGATCCGCGTCAACGCGATCTGCCCCGGCTACATCGAGACCGAGATGAACGGCGATTTCTGGAAGACGCCGGGCGGCCAGCGCTTGATCGACCGCATCCCGCAGCGCCGCATCGGCCAGCCCGAACATCTCGACGGTGCGCTGCTCCTGCTCGCCTCGGAAGCGGGCGCGTTCATGACCGGCAGCATCATCACCGTTGATGGTGGCCACACGGTGAGCTCGCTTTAGCTTCCCTCACCACCCGTTGATGCGGTCGTAGACGTCGACCACCGACCTGCCGCCATCAAGGTCGCTGTCGACGACATAATAGCGATCGTAGGCCGCCGCGGTGATACAGGCGTGGTTGGGCAGGATGCGGACGCGCGCGCCGACCGGAAGGTTGCCGTAGGGTAGCGGATCCTCAGCGGCAACGAAGCCGTGTTCCTGAGAGCATTCGATCACCGCCATGCCGGCGGCCGGCGGATCGGCGATGGTGCCGTAGCCGACCTTGGGCTGGAACTCCTGCGCGCTGATGTCCTTGGACAGCGCCAGCGCGCCGGCATCGACCAGCAGCTGGTTGCGATGCGGATAGTGCCCGATCACCGAAGCCAGCACCGAGAGCGCGATGTCTCCTGCGCCGCACGAGCCGATATATTCCTGGTCGAGGTCGTTGAAGACATAGACGCCCGGCCGCATCTCGGTAATTCCGGTGAAGTCGCGTGAATGCATCGCGGTCGGCGTCGAGCCGCCCGAGACGATGGGGCAGGGAATACCGGCTTCGCGCAGTTTCTCCGCCGCGGTCACGATCGCCTGGCGCTCCTGCTCGGCCACGCCCGCGATGCCGTCTGGGGTGCTCTGGTGATAGGAGTGGCCGGCATGGGTCATGACGCCGGCGAGGTCAACGCCGGGCGCCTCGTGCAGGACGCGGGCGATGTCCAGAAGCCCGGGCAGGGCGGGGTAGGGCAGGCCCGCGCGGCCGCCGCCACTGTCGATCTCGACGAACACCGAAAAGGTGTCGCCGTTGCTGGCCGCGGCGGCGATGGCCTTTGCCACGGCGAGATTGTCGGTGACGACACGCAGATTCACGCCGCGGCGGCGCAGTTCGGTCACAGCCGGCAGCTTCGCGGGGATGATGCCGACGCCGTACAGAATGTCCTTGAAGCCGCCGTCGGCAAAGTAGCGCGCCTCGGCCAGGGTCGAGACGGTGATGCGGCCATCGTGGCCCTCGACGGCCATGCGGCCGATCTCGACGGATTTCGCGGTCTTGAGGTGCGGCCGCAGCATGACGCCGGCATTGCGCAGGCGCTCGCTCATGCGCTTGAGGTTGCGGCGCAGGATCGCCCGGTCGAGAATGAGGGCGGGAGTCGGCAGGTCGTCGATTGTCTGTGTGGCCATGGTGACGATTCTAGCATGCCGATCGAGAACGAACGCAAATTTGTCCTGAACGAGCAGGCCACGGGCCTGGAAGCAGAACTGGGCGCCCTGCCGGGCGTCTCACGCCACCTTCTGCGTCAGGCCTATCTCGATGCGCCGGGGCTGCGGATCCGAGCGCTCGAGGGCGATGGCAAGACCGACCACGTCTTCACCTACAAGCGCACGATCGACGGCCAGGTGGTCGAAATCGAGACCGGCCTCAGCGCGGTCGACTTCGCGCGCCTGTGGACCCAGCGGCTGGAGGCGCTGGTCAAGGTCCGTTACTCGTGGCCAGACGGCCGCTATCACTGGGACGTCGATTTCTTCAAGCGCGACGACGGCTCGACCTATTTCGCGATGGCCGAGGTCGAGATGCCGGAAGAGCAGATCGAACCGCCACCGCTGCCGGATTTCCTCGCCAGGCATCTCCTGATGGTCGCGCCCGCCCTCGACCCGCGCTTCACCTCGAAGCGCATCTCCGACCAGTCACACGCCACCAAGCTGCTCGCCGACATCAGGGCGAACGGCGGGCCCGATTAGGACTTCCGCGGCCGGTTCGGCGGCAGCGTCACCAGCGGCCACGGGTCGGGGAACTGGCCGACGGGGCAGTCGATCAGGAGCGGCGCGCCCTTGGCGAGGCCGCGCGCGATGGCGGTGCCCAGCTCGTCCGGCGAACCGACACGCACGGCATCGACGCCGAAGCTCTCGGCCAGCTTCACGAAGTCGGGGTTGCGCAGTTCGGTGGCGATGGTGCGGTTGTTGAAGGACTGCTGCTGGATGCGCCGCACGTTGCCGAAGGCGCCGTCGCTGAACACGACCGCCACGACGCCGATCCCGTGCTGGGCGGCCGTCGCCATCTCCATCGCGGTGAACATGAAGCCGCCGTCGCCGCTGATCGACACGACCGCCGTATCGGGCCTGGCGACCTTGGCCCCGAGCGACGTGGCATAGCCCCAGCCCAGCGTGCCCTGGTAGCCGGGCGACAGGAAGGTGCGCGGCCCGTAGCTCGGCCAGGCGAAGCGAGCGGCGTAGCCGATCTGCGTCAGCTCATCGACCAGGATGCCGTCGTCGGGCAGCGCCTTGCGGATCGCCTCGAGATAGGCGATCTGCGGTGCGAGCGTCTCGTGGATCTTCTTGGTGGCCGCCGCCTTGATTCCGTCGACATGCGCGGCCCGGCCGCCGTGCCTGCGTGCGTGCTTCTCGAGGCGATCGGCCAGCACCTTCAGGGTCGCGGTGGCATCGCCCACGATGCCGATCTCGGGCTTGCGCTGGCGGTCGAGTTCCTCGCTGTCGGCGTCGATGCGGATGATCTTCAACGTGTCGTCGAGGCCCCAGTTCTGCTGCTGCGGCTGCAGGCGGGTGCCGACCGCGAGCACGACGTCGGCCTCGCCCCAGAAGCGGTAGCCGGCCGGCGCGGTGATCGAAAGGCGATGGCGTCCGTCGATCACGCCCTGGCCCATGCGGCCGGTCATCACCGGCGCGTCGATCAGTTCGGCGATGCGCAGGACGTATTCGCCGGCGCCCTGGGCACCGCCACCCACGACGATCAAGGGGCACTCGGCGGTGCCCAGCAGCTTCGCCGCACGTTCGACGGCCTCCTCGTCGACCGGACAGGGATCGGCGGCGGCCGCCGTGCCGATCAGTTCGACCGGCGCGCGCCGGGCCCAGATGTCCATGGCGCATTCGAGTGCGACCGGGCGACGGCGACCCGAGAGCAGGCGGCGGAACGCCTCGTTCACCAGACCCGGCGCCGCGGCGGGAGCGGGGATGCGGTCGGCCCATTTGGTGAGACCGCGCATGATGGCGAGCTGGTCGGGCAGCTCGTGCAGCAGACCGACGTTGCGCCCGATCATCGCCTGCTGGATCTGGCCAGTCAGCGCCAGCACCGGCGCGTTGACGGCATAGGCGGTTGCCAGCGCCGCCGTCGTGTTGAGGAAGCCGGGGCCGGGGACAACGACATAGGCTGAGGGCCCGCCGGTTGCCATCGCATGGCCCAGGGCCATGTAGGCGCAGGCCTGCTCGTGGCGCGCGTGGATGGGCCGGATGGCGTTCGTGCGATCGTAGAGCGCGTCGAAGAACGGATCGTTCTGGACGCCGGGCAGGCAGTAGAGGGTGTCGATGCCGTTCACTTCCAGCATCGACAGGACGGTCTGGGCGGTATTGAGGGTCTGCATGCCCTTCAGTCTACACGCCTATGACGCGGCGCGCGCTATTCGACGCGGGCGCCCGAGGCCTTGATGATCGGTGCGAGACGGGCCTCCTCGGAATCACGGAAGGCCAAGGTGTCGGCCGGCGAGCGCCAGATGGCGACGGCAGCCTGCTCGAAGAACTTGGCCTTGAGGTCCTCGCTCTCCAGAGCCTTCTTCGACAGTTCCGAGAGTCGCGCGACGATGTCGGGTGGCAGCTTCGCCGGGCCCGTAAGGGTGGTCCACGAGCTGATGTCGAAGCCGGGCAGGGTCTCGGCGATGGCGGGTACATCGGGCACGACGGGGCTGCGCTTCTCGGAGGTGACGCCCAGCGCCCGCACCTTGCCGGGACGCGACTGGGCGAGCGCGCCAGGGATGTTGTCGAATATCATCTGGATTTGCCCGGCCAGCAGGTCCTGCATCGCCGGGGCCCCGCCGCGATAGGGTACGTGGAGCATGTCGACCTTGGCCATGATCTTGAACAACTCGCCGGAGAGGTGAAGCGTCGTACCCGATCCGGCGGAACCGTAGGAGTATTTGCCGGGATTCTTGCGCAGCAGGTCGATCAGTTCCGGCACCGTCTTCACCGGCAGGTCGAGATTGACCACCAGCATGTTGGGCAACTGCCAGATCGTCGAGATGAAGGTGAAGTCGGTCCTCGCGTTGAACGGCAGCTTGGCATAGAGGGTGGGCGAGATGGCATGGCTGGCGATACCGCCGAGGCCCAGCGTGTAGCCGTCGGGCGCCGACTGGGCGAGAGCATCCATGCCGACATTGCCGCCCGAACCGGCCCTGTTCTCGACGATCCACTGCTGGCCGCTGATCTCCGTCAGCTTGGCGCAGAACATGCGCGATAGCGTGTCGGTCGCACCACCGGCGGGGAACGGGTTGATGTAGCGGACCGTCCTGTTTGGATAGGTGCCCTGCGCGGCCACAATCGCCGGGGCGGCAAGGGTGGCGGCGGCGATTCCGCCCACGATCGTACGGCGCCCGATCGGACGCATCTTGCTCGTCATTTTATGTTTCCTCCCTTTACTGACGCAGGGAAGGTGCCAAAAAGGACGCTTGCCGTCGATGGAAAAGCCGAAATCCCTGTAATTGTGTCGGGATTTGGGCGTGGCTGGCCTTGCCTCTGCCTTCCAAATGGCTGAAAAGTCTCGGCACTGGGTACTTTCGCCTGTGGAGTGCAAATGGCTTTGGGGGCTGTCTGCGCTGGCAAGAGGATGGTCATGTGGGGTTTTGAGCGTTGGGCCGCGCTGCGTCTCGTCGCGCGTGGTACTTCCTTGGGCGTCGCCTTGGGTGCGCTCTGTTTCGTTGGCGCTACGAACGGGCTTGCCCAGCCGAAGGCGGCCACGCAGCCACCGGCCCAGCAGCAGCCCCCGCAGCAGTCCGCGAAGAAGCCAGGCCATCCGCCGGAGGCGGACGTCTGTTACGGCACCACCGGCGCCGATGCGCCGACGAAGGTCGCGGCCTGCACCGAGGTCATCGACAAGGGACTTCTCTCGGGAGGCGGCCTGGCGTTGGCCTACCTCCACCGAGGCCTGTCGGAAAGCGGCCCGGACAGCGACAAGCGCTCCAAGGCCGACTTCCGGACCGCGGTCCGGATGTACAACGACGCGATCATGGCACAGCCGCTCAACCCGCATCTCTACATCCAGCGCGGAGTCGTCCATCAGACGATCGGCGAGGCCGATCGCGCGATCATTGACTACAGCGATGCCATCCGGCTTGCGCCGCGCGACACGCTGCCGCTGATCAACCGCGGCGTCGTTCTCTACACGCGCAAGGACAACAACGAGGGGGCGATCGCCGACTTCAACGCGGCGCTCAAGATCAACTCGAAAGAGATCAGCGCCTGGACCAATCGGGGCATCGTCTATCGCAAGAAAGGCGACGTGAACCAGGCGATCGCCGACTTCACGACGGCGATCAAGATTCTCCCGGACAAGATCGAGCCGGTGTCGCTCACCAAGGTACCCGATTCGATCACCAGCCAGCTTGCGAAGACGCCCCAGCAGGAAGCCAACCGGATCGCGCTGCAGGCCGCCTTCGTGTACTTCCAGCGCGGCCTCGCCTGGTACGACAAGAACGACTACGACAAGGCGATCGCCGACTTCTCCGAGTCGATCCGCCTCAATCCGCGGGATGGGGCGCCCTGGGTCGGCCGCGCCGCCGCCTACATGTACAAGAACGACCTGAAGCAGGCGATCGCCGACTTCTCGGAGGGCATCAAGCTCAAGCCAGGTCAGGCCTTTGCCCACATGCAGCGTGGCATCGCCTATCACCGGATTGGCGACGCCGACAACGCGCTCACGGACTACACGATCGCGCATGAACTGACACCCAAGGATCCGAACCCGCTGGTCAACCGGGGGATCGTGCAATACACGAAGAAGGGCAAGTTCGAAGAGGCGGTCAACGACTTCAACCAGGCCCTCAAGCTCAATCCGAAAGAAGTCAACGCGCTGATCAACCGCGGCGTGACATGGCGGCAGAGGAACGATCCTGATCGTGCCATCGTCGACTTCACCGAGGCGGTGCGGCTTGGTCTGCAAACGTCGGACATCCTCAGGCTCACGCAGAAGGACAAGGACGGCAAGAAGGATCCCGCGGCGGCGCAGACCGCTGACCAGGTGGCCAATGCCTACTACCAGCGTGGCATGGCCCTGATCGACAAGCAGGAATACGAGGCCGCCGTGAAGGACTTCGAATCGGCGCTGGAGATCAACGAAAACGAGCCGCGCGCCTATCTTGGCCGAGGTGCCGCCTACCTCAAGATGGAAAAGGCCAAAGAGGCCATTGCCGACCTCGACCACGCCATCAAGCTCGCGCCGGGCATGGCCTTCGCCTATTTCGAGCGCGGCGCTGCCTACCACCGCGTCGACGACTACGACAACGCCATCGCGGACTATACAGCGTCGATCGAGATCGACCCCAAGGAGCCGCTGGCCTACATCAACCGCGGCATGTCGCTGATTTTCAAGGGCAGGATCGATGACGCGATCAACGATTTCGACGCGGCTCTGAAGATCAGTCCCGACGATATCAACGGGTTGATCCAGCGAGGCTTCGCCTACGGGATCAAGAAGGACTACCCGCGGGCGCTGGCCGACATCGGGGATGCGCTGCGCCTGTCGCCCGGCAATCCTACCGCGCTGTACTATCGCGCACAGGTCATGGGTTTCCGCGGGGATGCCGGCCGCGCGATCGAGGACTACAGCGAGGCTCTGCGGACCGACCTGAAGAATCCGCGCATCTACGCCAGCCGCGCCCATCTCTACAGCAGTCTCGGTGAGTACGACGATGCGATCGACGATCTGAACAATGCGATCCGGCTGCGGCCGCGCGATGCAAACCTGTACCTCAGCCGCGGCATCGCCTATTTCAACAAGGCCGACTACGGCAAGGCGGTCTCGGACTATGACGAGGCGCTGAAGCTCGACCCGAAGATGACGCCGGCGCTGAACAACAGGTGCCTGACGCGGGCCGTGCTGGGGGCGAACCTCGACGCCGCGCTCGCCGACTGCAACGAGGTCCTCAAGCTGGTGCCCGACGATCCCTATGCCCATGACAATATCGGGCTGATCTATCTGAAGCGGAAGCAGTGGGACAGGGCGATCGCCCAGTACAACGCCTCGCTCAAGGTGGATCCGGATCGCGCACGCGCCCTCTACGGACGCGGCCTCGCGCGCGCGCGCAACGGCCAGGGGCCGGCCGGCATCGCCGACATGTCGACCGCGAGCGGCATCCAGCCGAACATCTCGAATGAATTCACGAAGTACGGCGTGAACTGAGGGCGGGCCGGCTCTCCCCTCAGAACGTCAGTTTGACCTGAAGGCCCAGGACGAAGGCGTTGGGAATGGTCGTCACGCCGTTTGGCCGGATCACATACTGAACGTTCGGCATCAGCGAAAACCACGGAGTGAGCTGGGCACGATAGTTGAGCTCGATGGTTGTCTCGGCGGACTGTACGCCGACCGAGCCCGGCGCCACGGCGTTCGCAGCATTCTGCGCCGCGGCCAGTGTGCTGCTCACCTTGCTGTAGCTGACCGCCAGGCCGATCGTGTCGTCGTCCCGGTCGGCAAAAGTTCCTCTCTGGAGAAGCCCGAGCTGCCCGATATACTCGAGCATCGCCGTGCCGGGGGCGCCATAGGCGATGACGGCAAACGCCGTCAGTCCCCGGTCGCTCCCGGGCGCGGTGCGGTAGATCATCTGGTCGGCCTGGACATAGAAACCCCAGCGGCCACGGGCGAGGGCCTGCTTGCCGCCGGGAGGCGATCCCAGGTACGGCACGTCAGATGTATCGTAGTATCCGCCCAGTCTGTAGTGACCCTTCAGCCCGGCGGTCCCGAGGCGCGGCTGCCAGCCCAGCTGGGCCGGCATGATGACGCCGGTGGCGCCGGAAATCCCGAGCTTGAAGCCGTTGGCGGGTGCCGCCAGCGTCGGGTTCACCTCGTAGACGCCCGTCTGGACGTAGACCTCGTCGGAGAGATTGACCTTCGCCATGCCGCCCCAGCTGCCCGTGGGATAGATGGTGAAGCCGCTGTTCACGACGATGGCGATCTGTCCGCAGAAGCCGTTGTTCTGAAAGTAGCAGTAGATCGGTGAGGTTGCGAAGTCGTCGGAGGCGTGCAGCCAGCCGAGCTTGATCTGGAGGCGATCCTCCAGAAGCAGCTGCTCGTAGGACAGTTGGGCCAGCCGGACGTTCTGTCCCGCGCCGTATATCTCCTGCACGGAGATGTAGCTGCCGATCGTGTTGGCGGCCAGACTCTGGCCGGCGCGCTGGGTGAACGTCACGTGGAGCTTGGCCTTTGGCCAGCCGATCAGCTTTTCGAGATCGAAATCGGCACCCGCGTCGACCTGTTCGGTATAGGCCGCGCCTTGCTTCAGTCCACCGATGGGATTGGCTGCGGATTCCGCAATGTGATGGGCACGCAGCGTGACCCCTTTCGCCTCGAGATCGCTGCGCGTGCCATTCCAGTCGCCGGTCATGTACTGGCCTCGCAGCCACGACGACAGGCCCGGGTTCGTCGCTGCCGGCTCGCCGGCGTGCGCCGATCGGCCCTGCAGCGCGGTCGCGCCGAAGAACGCGCACCACACCGCGACAACACCAACGCGGACAAGCAGCTTACCGGACATTGCGCCGACCATTCCGTGGAAGGGGCCCGACGCAAATGCATTCGCGGAGGCTTGGGACTTTCACCACGATCTGTCTGCCACCAGGATCCAAGGATAGTCGTTCCATACCGGGAACATTGTGGGTGAAGATCCCGGCGGGAGCTGATTCCCGCGCAACCGGGGAATCTGGCAGTCCGAACTCCGCGCCGAGGAGAAAAGCAGTGATTAGCGTTACTTCCTGGTAAGCGATGGCGGATGGGGTGGGATTCGAACCCACGGTGGGCGTGAACCCACGCCGGTTTTCAAGACCGGTGCCTTAAACCGCTCGGCCACCCATCCAATTCAGTGAATTCAGATACTTAGGTGCCGCCATGATTGCAACAAATGGCGTTCTCCGTCTGCTGGTCTGCCGCTCATGGCAGACGATTTATGCCTGATGCACGACGAGCTGCTGGGCTACGCGCCGAAACCGCGCCTACGTGGAGCGGGGGCCAGCAGCTGGTCGATGACGATCGACGCCGACGGGTTCGGGCGCAGCGGGAGCGCCGCGAGACGGGGGGGGCCTGCTCGATCGAGTGAAAAGCCTGGGCTGGCGACCATCGGCAGGATCAGCCGCCCTGTTCCCGTCTCAAGGCCTCGCGCCGGAGCATGGCGCGCCATTCGGCAGGGGATACGCATTTGTGGGCGTGGACGCCGAGCTTGCGCTGCATGGCCTCGCGCTCATTGGGCACATAGCGGTCCTTGCTGTTGGCCGGCAGGGCCCAGGCCCAGCCGGCGGAGACCATCTTCTCCTGCAGGTCGTCCTCGCCCGCGAAGCACTGCGCCACCGGCGGATTGCTCTTGCGGTCGGTATCGACCAGACGGCAGTTCACCGGACGCCCGGCGATGAACTCCTCGAGCGCCTTGCGGGCAAGCGCGCCGGCACGCCACTGGCCGTCGTCGCAGGTCTGGCTTCGCTCCGGGGCATCGATGCCGAACAGGCGGACGGTCTGCGGCCCGAATCGCACCGTGTCCCCGTCGACCACCGTGAAGCGCGGCTTCGGGACCGGCGGCACCACCGTGTCGTCGTCCGAGGACTGGGCGGCGGCGCCTCCCGCGATCGCCAGGGCGGCGAGGGCAGCGATTGGCCAGAAGAGGGTTTTCAAAGCTTGGACCTTGCGGCGGCGTTACCGAACCACATTACGCTATTTGGTTCGGGCCCCAAAGCCGGCCCGCCGCAACGCGTCGGCCATCGCATTGCCCGGGGCGCTGGGCTTGGCGGCCTGCACGCGGACCTGGTCCCGCCGGGACGCGCCGCCGCCGCCGTCGCTGCGGCCGGACCGTGCGGGCTGGCTGCCCGCCTGGTCGTCCAATCGCAGGGTCAGGCCGATGCGCTTGCGCGGCTTGTCGACCTCCAGCACCTTCACGCGAACGATATCGCCCGGCTTCACGACGCTGCGCGGGTCCTTCACGAAGCTGTTCGACATCGCCGAGACGTGCACGAGGCCATCCTGATGGACGCCGACATCGACGAACGCGCCGAAGGCTGCGACGTTGGTGACGACGCCCTCCAGCACCATGCCCGGCTCCAGGTCGTTCAGCGTCTCGACGCCGGCCTTGAACTCCGCCGTCTTGAAGGCCGGACGCGGATCGCGCCCCGGCTTCTCCAGCTCGCGCAGGATGTCGGTCACGGTCGGCAGGCCGAACCTCTCGTCGACGAAGGAAGCCGGCGAGAGCGCGCGCAGGGCAGGGGCGTTGCCGAGCAGGGCGTCGATCCTGCTCTTGGTCGCGGCGATGATCCGGTGCACCACCGGATAGGATTCGGGATGGACGGCCGAGGCGTCGAGCGGATCGTCGCCGGCCTGGATGCGCAGGAAGCCCGCGCACTGCTCGAACGCCTTCGGTCCGAGCCGAGGCACGTCCTTCAGCGCCTTGCGTGAGCGGAAGGCGCCATTAGTGTCGCGATGGGAGACGATGCTCTGCGCCAGTCCGGGGCCGATGCCGGAGACGCGGGCCAGCAGCGGGGCCGAGGCCGTATTGAGATCCACACCGACGCCGTTCACGCAGTCCTCGACGACGGCATCGAGCGACTTCGACAGCTTGAACTCGCTGAGATCGTGCTGGTACTGGCCGACTCCGATCGACTTGGGATCGATCTTCACCAGTTCCGCCAGCGGATCCTGCAGCCGGCGGGCGATCGACACGGCGCCGCGCAAGGTCACGTCGAGGCCGGGCAGCTCCTCCGATGCATAGGCGGATGCCGAGTAGACCGACGCGCCGGCTTCCGACACCACGATCTTCTGAAGCTTGGTCTCCGACAGTCCCTTCAGCAGCTCGATCGCCAGCTTGTCGGTTTCGCGCGAGGCAGTGCCGTTGCCGATCGCGATCAGCTCGACCTTGTGCTCGCGCACCAGCCGCGCCAGGACGGCGAGCGCCTCGTCCCAGCGCCGCTGCGGCTCGTGGGGATAGATCGTGCTGGTCGCCACGACCTTGCCGGTGGCGTCGACCACCGCGACCTTCACGCCGGAGCGGAAGCCGGGATCGAGCCCGAGCGTCGGCCGTGCGCCGGCCGGCGCGGCCAGCAGCAGGTCGCGCAGGTTGGAGGCGAACACCCGCACCGCTTCTTCCTCGGCCGCCGTCCACAGGCGCAGCCTGAGGTCGAGCGACAGCATGATCGTGATCTTGGTGCGCCAGGCCCAGCGCACCGTGTCGGCCAGCCACTTGTCGCCCGGCCGTCCCTGGTCGGAGATCCCGAAGGCCCGCATGATGCGCAGCTCATAGGCGCTGACGACCGCTTGGGCGGCCGGGGGGCGTGTCGCGGGATCGTCGGGCTCCACGGTCAGGCCGAGGACTTCCTCGCGCTCGCCGCGGCACAGCGCCAGCACCCGGTGCGAGGGCATCTTGGCGAGAGCTTCCGAAAAGTCGAAATAGTCGCTGAACTTGGCGCCGGCTTCCTGCTTGCCTTCGCGCACCTTGGAAACGAGGCGACCGTTGGTCCAGAAGTCCTCGCGCAGCGCCCCGATCAGGTCGGCGTTCTCGGCGAAGCGCTCGACCAGGATGGCGCGCGCGCCTTCGAGCGCCGCCGTCACGTCGGCAACGTTCTTGTCGGCCGAAACGAAGGACTCGGCGCTGACGGCAGGCACGTTGCGCGGCTCGCTCAACAGGAGGTCCGCGAGCGGCTGCAGGCCGGCTTCCCGGGCGATTTCGGCCTTGGTGCGACGCTTGGGCTTGTAGGGAAGATAGATGTCCTCGAGGCGGCTCTTGCTGTCGGCGGCCAGGATGGCGGCTTCAAGCTTCGCGTCGAGCTTGCCCTGCTCGCGCACGGACTCGAGGATGACCTTGCGCCGGGCTTCCAGCTCGCGCAGGTATCCCAGCCGCTCTTCGAGGGTGCGCAGCTGGGCATCGTCCAGCGATCCGGTGACTTCCTTCCTGTAGCGCGCGACGAAGGGGACCGTCGCGCCGCCGTCGAGCAGTTCGAC
>LNFM01007921.1_pt1 | contig 12731 bp, 7 predicted proteins | sample 596031 | NCBI WGS metagenome assembly LNFM01 (sample SAMN04254537, study PRJNA301005) | activated carbon metagenome | isolation source: dual media filters at the Ann Arbor, Michigan drinking water treatment plant | place: USA: Ann Arbor
GCCATCTGGTAGATCATCTGCAACTGCTGCAGATCGGCCTTGGGACGATCGGCAAGCCTGTTGGCGAGCGGCCGACCGTCGAACGTGATGGTCCCCTGTTCGGGCGGCAGTAGCCCCGTTATGGCGCGTGCGAGCGTCGACTTGCCCGACCCCGACTCGCCCACCACGGCGAGCGTCTGTCCGGGATAGATGTCGACGGAGACGTTCTTCAGAACCTTCACCTTGCTGCCGCCATAGGCCGCTGTGACGTTCTTCACCGACAGGAACGGCGTCGTGCCCGGCTCCTGCTCTTCATGATGGATCTCGTGCACGGACACCAGAGCGTTGGTGTATTCCTGCCTCGGTTCCTTGATGATCTGCCGCGTGCCGCCCCATTCCACGAGGCGGCCATGCCGCAGCACCATGATCTCGTCGGAAACCTGCGCAACGACCGCGAGATCATGGGTGATGTAGAGTGCCGCGACGCCCGTGTCCCGGATGGCATCCTTGATCGCAGCCAGCACGTCGATCTGCGTCGTCACGTCGAGCGCGGTGGTTGGCTCGTCGAAGACGATCAGGTCGGGCTCCGAGCACAACGCCATGGCGGTCATGACGCGCTGGAGCTGGCCGCCGGAGACCTGGTGCGGAAAACGCCGGCCGATGTTTTCCGGGTCCGGCAGGCTGAGCTTCTTGAAAAGCGCCACGGCGCGCTTTTCGGCCTCAGCGCGGCTGGCCACCCCATGCAGCAGCGACGCCTCGACCACCTGGTCCATCAGGCGATGGGCGGGGTTGAAGGACGCGGCCGCCGACTGCGCGACATAGCAGACTTCGCGCCCGCGCAGCTTGCGCATGCCGGACTTGCCGCCCTTGAGGATGTCGCGCCCGTTGATGATCACCTCTCCTCCGGTGATCCGCACCCCGCCACGGCCATAGCCCATCGACGAGAGGCCGATGGTCGATTTGCCGGCCCCGGATTCGCCGATCAACCCCAGCACCTTGCCCCGGTTAAGTGTCAGCGAGACATCGTGCACCAGGGTGATGTTCCGCGGCGCCTCTCCCGGGGGATAGACCGTGGCCTCGATCCGGAGGTTGCGGATGTCGAGCAGAGGGTCGGACTTGTCCTTGACCGCTGGCTTGGCCATCAGCCGCGCCCTCCTTTAAGGCTTGACGTCCGGTTGAGCACCCAGTCGGCAACCAGATTGACCGAGATCGCCAGCGCCGCGATGGCGGCGGCGGGGATCAGGGCGGCGGGAATGCCGAAGACGATGCCATCCTTATTTTCCTTGACCATGCCGCCCCAGTCCGCCTCGGGCGGCTGAACCCCAAGACCAAGGAAGGAAAGAGCCGACAGGAACAGCACGGCATAGATGAAGCGCAGGCCGAGTTCCGATATCAGCGGCGACAACGCGTTGGGCAGGATTTCCCGAAAGACGATCCACATCGTGCCTTCGCCGCGCAGCTTGGCCGCTTCGACGAAGTCCATCACATTGATGTCGACGGCGACCGCCCGCGACAGGCGGTAGACGCGGGTGGCATCCAGAATGCCCATGACGAGGATCAGCGTGATCATCGTCGAGGGCAGGACGGACAACACGACAAGCCCGAAAATCAGCGTCGGTATCGCCATCAGGAGATCGACAAAACGCGACATCAGCGTGTCGAACCATCCGCCAAGCACGGCTGCCGAGAATCCGAGGATCGCCCCGAGCGAGAAGGACAGCGCGGTCGCCATGACTGCGATGAAGATGGTGGTTCGCGCGCCGTAGATCATGCGCGAGAGCAGGTCGCGGCCGAGATTGTCGGTACCGAGCAGGAAGCTCGACGAAGCGGGCTCCCAGACCTGGCCGACAATGTCGCCGAGGCCGTGGGGGGCAAGCCATGGCGCGAAGATCGCAGCGATCAGAAACAAGGCGGTGAGGACCAGGCCGATCAGCGCGCCGAGGGGGATGCGTTTGAGATTAGGCATCGTGATGCTCCCCCGTCACTTCGGATGCCTGAGACGTGGATTGGCGACGATGCCTGCGATGTCTGCGACGATGTTGAGGCCGATGTAGACGGCCGCAAATATCAGACCGACAGCCTGCACCACAGGTACGTCGCGCTTGGCCACATGGTCGACGAGATATTGGCCCATGCCCGGATAGACGAAGATCACCTCCACCACGACGACGCCGACGATCAGGAAGGCAAGGTTGAGCATCACCACGTTGATGATCGGGGCGATGGCATTGGGGAAGGCGTGCTTGCGGATGACGTCGAAGGCGGAGAGGCCCTTGAGCTCGGCCGTCTCGACATAGGCCGACTGCATCACGTTCAGGATGGCGGCCCGGGTCATGCGCATCATGTGAGCCAGGACCACGAGCGTGAGCGCAGTGGCCGGAAGCGCAATCGCCCGCATGCGCTCCAGGAAGGGCATGCCGTCATAGACGGTGGAGATTCCGGGGAAGATCTGGAACTTCACGGCAAAGAAATAGACCAGAAGATAGCCGATGAAGAATTCAGGCAACGACGTCGACGCGAGCGCGAGGCCCGAGATCAGCTTGTCGACGAAACCATTGCGGTAGCGCACGGCGAGCAGGCCGAGAATGATGGCGAGTGGCACGGATACGATGGCGGCCCAGAATGCGAGGAACAGCGTGTTCCAGAGACGTGGCGCGATCGAGGTCGCGATGTCCTGCCGGCTGGAAAGCGCAGTACCGAGATCACCGGTGACGATTCCACCGAGCCAGTGGAAATAGCGGATATAAGCCGGATCGTTCAGCCCAAGTTCCGCCCGCAGATTTGCTAGTGCTTCGGGTGTGGCGGATTGGCCGAGGATGGATTGCGCGACATCGCCGGGCAGGATCTGTGTGCCGGCGAAGATCAGGACCGAAACGGCCAGAAGGAGGAGAAGGCCCAGCGCAATGCGCTGAGCCACCAGTTTCACGATGGGTGAAGACATCTCCGCACGGCCGCGATCAGGCCACGAGCCAGCATTTGGACAGCGCGTAGCCGCCCATCATCTCCTGATTGCCGTCTTCCACCCAGCCCCCGACCTGCGCGTTGGTCGCATCGATGAAGTCGTTGAACATCGGAGTGATGACGCCGCCTTCGTCGCGGACGATCTGGCCCATGTCGGCGTAGAGCTTCTTGCGCTTCTCGGTGTCGAGCTCGGCGCGGGCCGCAAACAGCATCTTGTCGAAGTTCTCGTTGAAAAAGCGCGTGTCGTTCCAGTCGGCCTTGGAATAATAGGCCGTGGAGTACATCTGGTCCTGCGTTGGGCGCCCGCCCCAATAGGATGCCGAGAAGGGCTGCTTGTTCCACACCTCCGACCAGTAGCCGTCGCCCGGCTCGCGCTTCACCTCAAGGGTGATGCCGGCCTTGGCGGCACTCTGCTGATAGAGCTGAGCGGCATCGACCGCGCCTGGGAAGGCGACGTCCGAAGTGCGCACCAGCACGGAGCCCGAATGGCCCGACTTCTTGTAGTGGAAGGCGGCCTTTTCCGGATCGAAAGTGCGCTGCTCCATCTCGGTGAAGAGCGGGTAGGACTTGTTGATCGGCGTGTCGTTGCCGACCGAGCCGTAGCCCTGCAGGATCTTCTGCACCATCTCCTCGCGGTCGAGGGCGAACTTGAGCGCCAGCCTGAGGTCGACATTGTCGAACGGCGCCGTGTTGCAATGCGCGATGAACACGTAATGGCCTTTGCCCGCGACGTTGCGGATCGTCACGCCGGGCACGCGCTTGATCAGGTCGACGATTTTTGGCTCGACGCGGTTGATCATCTGCACCTGGCCGCCCTGCAGCGCGGAAGTGCGCGCGGTTGCGTCATTGATGACGATGATCTCGATCTGGTCGGCAAAGCCGCGATCGTCGCGCCAGTAGCCGGCGAACTTCTCGCCGCCAAGCCGCACGCCCGCCTCGTTGACGATCACCTTGTAGGGGCCAGTGCCAACGCCTTCGTCAGGCTTGTCTTTGCCTCCATTGGGCTGGATCATCAGGTGATAGTCATCGAGCAGGAAGGGAAGGTCGGCATTCGCGTCCCTAAGAGAAAACACGACCGTGTCGCCATCGACCTTGACGCTCTCGATGCCGCCCATGATGCCGAGCGCGCCCGACTTCGAGTTCTCGTCCGAATGGCGCTCCATGGTCGCGAGCACGTCGGCAGGCGTCAATTCCTTGCCGTTGTGAAACTGCACCCCCTTGCGGATCTTGAACGTCCAGACCTTGGCATCGTCGGACGCGCCCCACTCCTCGGCGAGAGCCGGGGCAACGGTACCCTCCGGCGTCATCTGCACGAGCTGCTCGCCCCACTGGCGGCCGAAGAAATACGGTACCTGGCTCGCCCATGTCGCAGGGTCGAGGCTGTCGGTGGCAGCGCCACCCTGCATGCCGGCCTTGAGTATGCCGCCCTTGACAGGTCCCTCGGCACGGGCTGCACTCGACAGGAGCGAATTGGCGAAAGTGGCGGTCACACCCAGAGCGGCAGCGCGCCCGAGAAAGTCGCGGCGGGTCAGTTTCCCGGCGGCGAAACGGCGGCTCAGGAAGTCGAGTTCATCGGACATACGTAGTTCCTCACTCTGTTGGCATGACCATTGTCATTTTATCGTTGGTCCAGATATTGACCGCATAGCCAAGAGGGGCGCAAGGCAGTTTGCGACATCGCTTGGCGTAAATCGCATGTCGGCAGTGGACCAAACACGACGCCGTCAGATGAACACCCTGGGAATGGTTTCGTGGAAGTCACGCTCGAAAACGAGCGTATCACCCTCGAAGGCCTCGATGCGGCCGGTCAGGTGGAAGTTGCTGGCGTCGGAATGCATCGCGGCAAAGGTCTCCGTACGCACCGACCATTCATCGCGCGACAGGGTCGACGTCCAGTGAGTGATGCCCCTGGCCGACAGCGGATTGGCCGGATGGATGGTCCAGCGCTCACGGGCAATTCCGCCATTGCGCAGCCCGTGGTCGGCGTCGCGAATTTCACCGAAATCATCCACGATGGCGAGCGTGACGAGACCGGTCTTGTCGTCGCGCTCGACGGTGCGGCTGTTGCTTGCAGGGCGTACGGTCTGCGTGTTCCATGGTCGCGCGGCCTCCGGTTCCGCAAACGACACCTCGTTCCCGCTGCCTGCGGCGCGCTCGGGGATGTCGATGCCGCCGGTGAGAAGTGTAAGCGTCACGGGTTCCGGCGACGGCCAGACCAGCGGCCAGTAGGTGGTGGATAGTGCGACACGCAGCGTGTGCCCTTCGGGAACAGAATAGGCGATGTCGTCGAGCTTGAAACTGATGTCCATCGTCTCGCCCGGCACGACCGGCTTCGGCGTCGCGTGCCCGGTGCGGTGGGCAAGGTTGTACACGCCGTAGGTGATGCGCGTGGAACTGCCGTCCGGATGAACGTCGCAGAGCCTTACCGCGACCATGGCCGATGGCCGGTCGGCAAAGAGCTGCAGCCTGATCACCGGTGCGCCGACGATGTCGAGCGGCGCCTTGAGCACGGTGTCGAAACAGGCTGACTTGGCGTCGTCGGCGCGCTGTTCCCCGGGCATTTCGGGGCCAAGCCAGATTGCGCAATACTCGCCGCCATCCATGCCGCAATCCTGGGGCGTGGCAATCTTGCGGTTGACCAGTTTTGGCGGTGCGGCAAAGAGCTTGCCGCCGGCAGCCAGGCTCCAGTTGCGCATGGCGATGGACGGCGACGGCCATTCCGACTCCGCGATCCAGCGGCCGGGCCTCTCCTCGTACCAATCCTTCGGCGGCACTGAATCCATCAGGTAGAGCCGCATCGCTGGATCGCCCTCGACCCCGGTCTCGACGCCCTTCAGCCATTTGTCCCACCAGCGCAGCGCTTCCTGCAGGAAGCCGATGGCGGGCTTGGGAACGGCAAAATGCGGATACTTGTGGATCCACGGTCCGACGATGCCCTTGACGGGTGCCTCGACGGTGCTGACGAGGCGAGAAACGGCGTTCTTGTACGCGTCGCCCCAGCCTCCGACGGCCAGCACCGCAGCACTGATCGACTCGATGTCCTCGCAGACCGAACCGCGTTGCCAGTAGGCGTCGCGCGTCTGGTGCTTCAGCCAGACGGCGGGCAAGAAGGGTTCGTGCTCCAGCCGGTCGAGCCACATGTCGCGCCAATTCTCGCCAACGATCTCCGGATCCGGCGCGCGCGAGGAGTAGGACAGCATGGTCGCGCCCCAGCCAAGATTCTCGTTGAGCAGGAGGCCGCCCTTGTAGTGGATGTCGTCGGCATAGCGGTCGTCGGTCGAGCACAGCGTGATGATGGCTTTCAGCGCCTCGGGCTGGCGCGCGGCGACCTGCAGCGCATTGAAACCACCCCATGAAATGCCCATCATGCCGACATTGCCGTTGCACCATGGCTGGCTCGCCGCCCAGGCGATCACGTCGACCGCGTCATCGAGTTCCTGCTCGGTGTATTCGTCCTCCATCAGTCCCTCGGAATCGCCGTTGCCGCGCATGTCGACGCGGATGCAGGCATAGCCATGCCCGGCGAAATAGGGATGGGTCAGCGCGTCGCGCGCCGTCGTGCCGTCGCGTTTGCGGTAGGGCAGATGCTCTACGATAGCCGGAACCTTGTTGGCGTCTGCATCGTCCGGCAGCCATATGCGCGCCGAGAGCGTGCAGCCGTCGCGCATCTCGATGCCGACATCAGGATTTTCGACGAGCTTGCGGGGAAATTCCGTGACGGTCTTCATCGGCCTCGCTCCGGGACGGGAACACCCCCGCCAGCGCGAATTTGTACGAGCGTTCCCGGACGCGCACAAGGCAAGTCTGTCCGCGCGGTCAGCCCACGGCGGCTTCACCGCAGCTTTCGTCGTCCCGATGGCCGGATGTGCCCGCGCCGCGCAGCAGGATCGCCGCGGCGAGCGCCGCGGCCACAGAGACCATGGCGCAGATGGTCGCGGCCATTTCGAAGGCGCCTGCATAGGCGTCCCGCGCCGCACTGGCGAGCGCGGCGCCGGAAGACCCGCCCAGCCGCGACGCCTCGGCGATGGCCGTCCCGACCGTATCGCGCGCAGCGGCCACCACGTCCGGCTCGAGGCCCACTGGCATCGCCTCGCCGAGCGACACACGGTAGAGGGCAACGACCAGACTGCCGAGAATGGCGATGCCGAGCGCGCCGCCAAACTCCGAACTCGTTTCGGCCAGTCCGGCCGCGCTTCCGGCCTTCTCGGCGGGTGCGCTGCCAATGATCAGGTCTGTCGCCAGCGTGAAGACCGGCGCCAGCCCGAGCGACAAAACGGTGAAGCCTGCAAGCAGCATGGGGATCGGATAGGCTGCGCCAATGCGCGCCAGCATGAGGAAACCGAGTGCCGCCACCGCATAGCCGGCCGCCATCACATAGGCCGGACGCATTGCTGTCACCATGCGCGGGGCAAGCATCGAACCGGCGATGAAGCCGATCGATGACGGCGCCATGACGAGCCCTGCCTGAAGGGGCGTGAGGCCGAGTACCAGCTGCAGATACTGTGCCACCAGGAGGAATGTGCCGAAGGCGGCGAAAAATCCGAGGACGTTCACGGCGAGCGATGCGCCGAAGGCCGGAATGCCGAACAGGGCAAGGTCGATCAGCGGATCGGAAAGCCGCGCCTGTCTGCGCAGGAACAAGGCTCCGATCACCAGCCCGACGAGCAGCGCTGCAATCGCCTCGGCGCCGACGCCATGTTCCGCGAAGCGCTTGATTGCCCAGATGATCGTCAGCACGGCGGCCAGCGACAGGATGGCGCTCCAAACGTCCATCCGCCCGGCCTGAGGATCGCGATATTCCGGCAGCAGCACCGGCGCAAGCACCAGAAGCAGCAGCATCACCGGCACCGCGATCAGGAACACCGATCCCCACCAGAACCAGGTGAGCAGTACGCCGCCGACCAGGGGCCCGATGGCTCCGCCGGCCGAAAAGCTGGATATCCAAACGCCGATGGCGAAGGTCCTCTCCTTCGGGTCGGGGAACATGTTGCGGATCAGCGACAGGGTGGAGGGCGCGAGCGTCGCGGCTGCGAGGCCAAGCAGCGCCCGGCTGACGATCAGCATCTCGGAGGTGGTCGAGAAGGCCGCCAGCACCGATGCCGCGCCGAAGGCCGCCGCGCCCCACATCAGCAGCCGGCGGCGGCCGATCCGATCGCCGAGCGTCCCCATCGTGACCAGCGCGCCGGCGATCATGAAGCCGTAGATGTCGACGATCCACAGGAGCTGCGATGCCGACGGCCGCAGTTCGGCGCTGATCTGGGGGACAGCCAGGTTGAGCACCGTCAGGTCCATGGAATAGAGCAGGCAGGGAAGCGCGATGACCGCAAGGCCGATCCACTCGCGCCGCCCGGCTTTGCGCGCAGCGCCTGCTGCCTCACCTGTCTGGGTCATTGCCTCGCTCCCGCTCGAACACATCCCGAAGAACGAACGGTCACGCTGGAGTCCGACATGCCAGGCTGGATTTCGGGCTGGACAGGTGTGGCGATCATCCTTGTGGCAAGCGTTCTAGGGGAGACGCCCTGACAGCGCTGTGTCAGGATCGTTGTCACGCGGGACATGTTGGCATCCCGCCGAGCGGGGCTTCACCAGATCCAGGCGCCCCGACCCAACGTCGAGACCGCCTCGACGATCCGCGCAAAACTGACGCGCGCGCGTGTCACGGAGTGGCGGGCGCGCAGATATCCGTGCACCAGACCCTCCTCCTCGCGCCAGAATGCCTTGCCGCCCGCGTCCCGGATCCGGTCGCGATAGGTCTCTCCGTCCGAAGACAGCGGGTCACACTGGGCGGTGACGATAACCGCTGGCGGCAGGCCGGAATAGTCAATATCCGCAAGCGGATAGAGCGTCGTCATGACGGCCGGCAGCACACAGCCAGTGCGGACATCCCGGTAGAATTCGAGGTCGCGCACCGTCAGCATCGGTGCCTCGGCATGGTCACGATAGGACGGGCCGGCGCGGTCGCCGCCTAGGCCCGGATAGATCAGAACCTGCCCGACAGGTCTGCGCGGGTGGCCGCGCGCCGCGTGGCACACGGCAGCGGCGAGATTGCCGCCGGCGGAGTCGCCTGCGATCACGATGCCTGCGGCATAGGTCTCCGCAGCCCAGGCGAATGCGGTCATCGCATCATCGAAGGCCGCCGGGTGACGATGCTCCGGCGCCAGGCGATAGTCGACGGAGACGACCTCGAAGCCGGTACGGCCGCAAAGTTCGGCGCAGACATCGTCATGGCTGTCGAGCCCGCCAAGAATGAAGCCGCCTCCGTGGAAGTAGAGCACCACGGCATCGGCCGATGCGCCGGAACGCCGGTAGATGCGGATCGGGATCGCTCGGTCCGGCACCGATATCACAGTCGTTTCCGCCGTGACGCCGTCGGGATAGCCGGCGAAGAACTCTCGGCACATCCGGTCGTAGATGCCGCGCTGCTGTTCGATCGTGTAGTCGATCGTATCAGGCGGATAGAAGCTGTTGGTCCGCTCTATGAAGACCCAGGTCTCGGCGTCGATAAGGGTAGCATAGTCGGTCATGTTTCTTTCCTTACCCTCCCCCCTGTGGGGAGGGTGGCCCGCAGGGCCGGGTGGGGGTGGTCGAGAGTTGATGGGCCGGACTAACAAACTCTTCACCCGGAAACGACGTGTCCGGTGGGACTACCCCCACCCGTCGGCTCCGCAGACACCCTCCCCGCAGGGGGGAGGGGAAGGCGCTCACCGCCCCTTCCACACCGGGTCGCGCTTTTCGGCAAACGCCTTGAATCCCTCCATGCCGTCCTCTGAAGCATAGAGTTCGTCGACGGTGCGGAATTTTCGCTTGGTGATGCGGTTCATGGCGTCCTGGAAGGTCATCGCCTCCGCCTCGCGGGCTACCTCCTTGATGGCCGCAAACACCAGCGGTGGGCCGGAGGCGAGAAGCCGGGCGATCTCCCAGACGCGGTCTTCCAGCTTCTCCTTGGGCAGGACCTCGTTGACCAGGCCCCAACGGTGGGCCTCCGCCACATCCATCCAGCGTCCTGTCAGCAGAAGGTCCATCGCCACGTGGTAGGGGATGCGCTTGGGCAGCTTGACGGTCGCGGCATCGGCCAGCGTTCCCGCCCTGATTTCCGGCAGCGCGAAGCTGGCATGGTCGGCGGCGTAGATGAGATCGCAGGACAGCGCCAGTTCGAAGCCACCGCCAACCGCCATGCCGTTGACGCAGGCGATCACCGGCTTGTTCATGTCGCGCAGTTCCTGCAGGCCGCCGAAGCCACCGACGCCGTAATCGCCGTCGACTGCGTCGCCGCCAGCCGCTGCCTTCAGGTCCCAGCCTGCGGAAAAGAACTTGTCTCCGGCGGTCTTGACGATGCCGACGCGCAACTCCGGATCGTCGCGCAGCATCTTGAAGGTCTCGCCCATCCGCCTGGAGGTGGCGAGGTCGATGGCGTTTGCCTTCGGCCGGTCGAGCGTGATTTCGAGGATCTTGCCCTCGCGCCGGGTGGTGACGACGTCAGTCATGCTTTTTCTCCCTTGTCACCAGCAATGCGTCCGCCACCCAGGCGCCCTCGCCCACAGCGCAGACGATCAGCGGATTGATGTCCAGTTCCCCGATCACGGCGGCATGCGCCTGCACGAAGTCGGCGACGCCCTCGATCGCGGCGATCGCCGCACCGAGATCGGCCTTTGGCCGGCCGCGAAAGCCGTCGAGCAGCGCAAACATCTTGAGCCCGCGCAGCGCCGCCTCGATCTCGTCGCGCGAGGCCGGCAGGAGCAGCGTTGCGCTGTCCTTCAACAGTTCGACCAGCACGCCGCCCGTGCCCAGGGTCATGACCGGGCCGAACAGCGGGTCTTGCGTGACTCCGACGATGAGTTCGGCAATGCCACCCTGCACCATGCGCTCGACGTAGAGACCGGTGCCGAGGCCGATTAGCCGGGACGCCGCCACCTCGACAGCGGCTGCGTCCAGCAGATTGAGCACCACTGCACCGGCTTCCGACTTGTGCGCAACGCCAAGCGCCTTCAACGCGACCGGGAAGCCAAGCGTTTTGGCGGCGGCGATCGCTTCCTCGACGGTTGCGGCACGGATGCCCGCTGGGACGGGCAGACCGGCTGCTGCAAGCATCGCCTTGGCATCGGCTTCGGAGAGGGTTGAGTAATCTGGTCCACCCCCCTCTGCCCTGCCGGGCATCTCCCCCTCAAGGGGGGAGATTGGCGGTGCCGCCGCCGCTGCCACACTTGCAACGCCGATGAGCTGCGCCGAAGCGGCACCGTGAATGATCTCCACCCTTGAGGGGGAGATGCCCGGCAGGGCAGAGGGGGGTGCGTCCGCATATGCTTCCGCGGTGCCGCGAATGCCCCCACCCGCGCCTTCGGCGTGACCTCCCCACAAGGGGGAGGTTATAGGCGTCCGCCACGCCACTCCGATCATCGCCGCCGCTTCTGCCGCATCCATCGCCTCCGCGATACCGTGGATTGGCACGATGCCGCGCCGCAAGATGTCGAGGGCGTGGTGTTCGGACAGGTTTTCCAGCATCGAGGTGACGATCGCGCCCTTCGCATTGTTCGCTTTCAGCGCCGCCTCGAAGGCGTTGACCGTCGCCCACCAGTCGGCGTCCGAGCACCGGTCGGTGCGCGGAAAATCAAGGACCAGCATGTTGAGCGCGAAATCGCCGGACGCCATCGCGCCGAAGGCCGCCGTCATCGCCGGTTCGTTGTTCCAGATATAGGTGTTGTAGTCGAGCGGATTGGCGACCGCGACCAGCGGGCCCAGTGCCGCTTGCACGCGAGCGCGATGTTCCGCGCCGAGCTTCGGGAAATGAACACCCCTGCCTTCCGCGCTGTCGGCCATCACCGAAGCTTCGCCGCCCGAACAGCTCATCGAAGACAGCGTGTTCCCCTCGAGCGGGCCGATGGCATGCAGGAGCTTCAGCGTCTCGAGGAAGGAGGGGATCGTGTCGACGCGCGGAATGCCGAGGCGTTTCAGGAACGCATCCGAGGCGGCATCGGAGCCAGCCAGCGACGCGGTATGCGAGACCGTGGCAGCACGCGCCTGCTCCGAGCGGCCCACCTTCATGGCGACGATCGGCTTGCGAAGGTCACGCGACCGTCCCGCGAGGCGCTCGAAGCCGGCGACGCTGTCGAAGCCTTCGATGTGGAGGCCAAGCGCCGAGACCCGATCGTCCTCCAGAAGACCGAGCGCCATCTCCGACAGCCCGGTCTGCGCCTGGTTGCCGGCCGTCATCAGGAACGCGACCGGCAGGCCGCGCTGCTGCATGGTGAGGTTGCAGGCGATGTTGGACGATTGCGTAATGATGCCGACACCGCGGGTACCGGGTTCGAGCCGGATGCCGCCATGCTGGTCCGGCCACAAAAGGGCGCCATCGGCATAGTTGATCAGGCCGTAGCAGTTCGGCCCGATGATCGGCATGTCGCCCGCCGCCTCGATCAGGTCGCGCTGGAGGCGTTCGCCATCGGGGTCGTAGCTGCCGGTCTCGAGGAACCCGGCCGCAAAGCAGGTGGCGCCGCCCGCCCCCTTCTCGCGAAGCTGGCGCACGATCTCGATCGTCAGCTTTCGGTTGACGGCGACGAAAGCCGCATCCGGCGCGCCGGGCAGATCGCCGACGGTCTTGTATGCCTTCAAGCCTTCGACCGTGTCCCTGGTCGGATGCACCGGCCATATGTCGCCGGCGTAGTTCATCTTCAGGCACTGCTTGACGACATTGTTGCCGAACGCTCCACCACCGATGATGGCGACGGATTGTGGGCGAAGCAGGCGTTCGAGGCGGTTCTTACCCTCCCCCTTGCGGGGAGGGTCGACGCGCAGCG
>LNFM01010748.1_pt1 | contig 12730 bp, 10 predicted proteins | sample 596031 | NCBI WGS metagenome assembly LNFM01 (sample SAMN04254537, study PRJNA301005) | activated carbon metagenome | isolation source: dual media filters at the Ann Arbor, Michigan drinking water treatment plant | place: USA: Ann Arbor
TCCGAACCCATCGCGACCCGCCCCGGCGACGGCCCGACGCGCCTGACACTGCGCGTGCCCCACCTGCATTCCCCCGCGGCGCGCGGGGCGGCGGACAAGCGCGTGCTCGGCGTCGCGTTCCAGCGCCTGCGCGTCGAACCGGCCTGAGGACGCCACCGCATGGCCGCGCCCGCCCGCCGCATCACCGCGGCCATCTGCACCTACGAACGCTACGACCTGCTGCCCGGCGCCATCGAATCGGCCCTCGCGCAGTCGCTGCCGGCCGCCGCCTTCCAGGTCGTGGTGGTCGACAATTCGCCCGACCCCGATCGCTCGGCGCGCGAAGCGGCTGCCTTCGCGGGCCATGACAATCTGCTCTGGCACCACGAACCGCGGCCCGGCCTGTCGAATGCCCGCAACGTCGCCGCGCGCCTGGCTGGCGCACCGCTGATCGCCTACCTCGACGATGATGCCCGCGCCGATGCCGTGTGGCTCGAGAACATCGCCGGCTGCTTCGACCAGTTCGGCGACAGCGTGCAGGTGGTCGGCGGGCGCATCCGGCCCTGGTGGGGCGCCCCGCGCCCCGCCTGGCTGGCCGACGAGATGCTGGGCGACATCACCGTGGTGGACCTCGGCCCCGAACGGCGGCTGGTGCGCGACGGCGAATGGGTGGCGGGGGCCAATATCGCGTTCCGCATCGCCGCGCTCCAGGCGGCCGGCTGGTTCGACACCTCGCTCGGGCGCACCGGCGGCGGCGCCAGCCTGCTCTCGGCCGAGGAAACGGCGCTGACCGACCGCATCCGCGCGCTGGGTGGCCTGGTCGCCTACGATCCGCTGGCGGCGGTGGACCATTGGGTCGATCCCGAGCGCCTGACGCAGCGCTGGTTCCGCCGCCGCGCCGCCTGGCAGGCGGTCTCCGACTATCTGCGCGACCCCAAGGCCAGGCTGGCGCAGCGCGAGGAATCCTGGGCCGCGGTGAAGGGATTCCTGCTGCAGCAGAACCCCGCCGACCGCACGCTGCGCGGCCTCGCGCTCGAACAGGACGGCGCGGCGGAATTCCGCTGGCAGGTCTCGGCCGTCTACAACGCCGTCACCGCGCTGCTCGCCGGCCTCGATGAACGCGATGATCTCTGATCCGCCGGGCGGGTCCTGGGACGGGTTGCGCGTCCTGGTGCTCTCGCCGGTGCCGACCTGGCCGGTCACGCTGGGCAACCGCAACCGCATCGTGCAGGTGAACCGCGCCCTGCAGCGCGAGGGCGCGCGGGTGTCGTTGCTGCACTACCCCTCGGACGACGAATGGCGCGCCCGCCTGCCGCGCGCCGCCCTCGCCGAAATGACCGCCCAGTGGGATGAGGTCTTCACCTGCCCGGTCACCCGCCCGCTGCACACCCGCCCGTCGGAGGGCGAGGACCACGCCGCGGACGACTGGTGGGACCCGGCGATCGGCCAGATGCTCGACTGGCTGTTCAAGGTCGGGCGCTACGATGCGCTGCTGGTGAACTACACGTGGCTGTCGAAGGCGCTGGAACACGCGCCCGCCGGCGTGCTGCGCATCCTGGACACGCATGACCGCTTCTCGGACCGCCGTGCGCTGCTGGCGCAGAACGGGCTGCCGCCGGAATACTTCCACACCACACAGGACCAGGAACGCCTGGCGCTCGACCGCGCCGACATCGTCTGGGCCATCAAGGACCAGGAAGCCGAGTTCTTTCGCAGCATCACCACGCGGCCGGTTCGCACGCTGCTGCATGCCGAACCGGTCCGCGCGCTACCCGCGCCTGCGGTGCGCGACGGCGTGCTGCGCCTGGGCATCGTGGGCGGGCGCAACAATATCAACGCCAGCAACATCCGCGACTTCCTGAAGGTGGCGGATGCCTACCTGCGGCGCACCCTGCTGCCGGTCGAGATCGTGGTGGGCGGATCGGTCTGCGACCTGCTCGAAGGCCTGCACCTGCCCTACCTGCGCCTGCTCGGCCGGGTCGAGGACATGGACGAGCTCTATGCCCAGGTCGATGCCGTGCTGGCGCCGCTGGCCTTCTCCACCGGGCTCAAGATCAAGGTCGGCGAGGCGCTGTCGCGCGGCAAGCCGCTGGTGAGCCACGCGCACGCCTTCGAAGGCTACGTGCCGACGCACCCCTTCCATGAATGCAGCGACTTCGACGCGATGATGCGCGCCATCCATCGCCTGGTGCGCGACCCCGCCGCGCTGGATGCGCTGGCCGACGCGTCGCGGCGCTCGGTCGCGCAGGCGCAGGCCGGCATCCAGGACACGCTGCAGGATGCCGGGCGACGGGCCGGGCAATTGCCGCCCTCGGTCATCGTCTCGTTGCGCTTCGACCAGGCGCGCCTCGGCGCGCTCGGCTTCGACCACCTGCTGGATGCGGCGCGCTACGCCGGCTTCCGCGCCCCGGTGGTGTTCCATTTCGCCGGGGATTCGGCGGCGGCCGACCCGGCAGCGCTGCGGCTGCTGTCGGCGCGCGGGCGCGCGGTGGTGGACCCGGGTGCCGCACCCCTGCCGGCTGCCGTGGCCGATATCCTGTTCGACGACGCCAAGCCGCGGCTGGCGTCGCTGGCCGCGCTGCTCGGTGAAACGCACCTGATGGCCTGGTTCGCGGCACTGCCGGCCGAGTTGCCCTCGGGGCCCGTGCGGACCCGCGTCGGTGCCTGCCACCTGGGCGCCTTGTCGCTCGATGGCGGGCTGCCCGACCCGATCGACCTGGCCGCGCTGGCCCGCCCGTTCCCGCGCTTCCTGGTGCTCGAGGAGACGCCCTCGCGGGAGTCGGCGGTGGTGATGCTGGGCGCGCGCGCCGACCGCGCCTCGGTGCCGCTGCTCTGGCGCGGCGAGGACAGCCGGCTGCTGGCGGCGTTGCGTGCCGGCGCGCCCGGCCCGGTCGCGCTGATCTGCGAGGATGCGACGGCGCATGCCATCGTGCCGGTCCTGGCCTGCCTGACCGGCATGCTGGGCCGCGCTGTGGCGCTGTTCTGTCCCGCGCCGGACACCCCGCCGGCCTGGCCGACAACCGGCCCGCTGGCGGTGCGCACCGAGGCGGTGACCTTGGCGCCGCTGGAGGCCTTCTTCGCGCCGGCCACCTGGGCCACCCGCCGCCCGGCCTTCATCCTGGAGCATGGCCGTCCGCGTGCCGCCCTGCCGGCGCGGGAGGTGGCGCTGCGCGCCGGCATCGCGCATCTGCGCTTCGGCGACGCCGGCGCACCGGCCGTGGTCTCGACCGCGCCGGCCATGTCGTACCGCACGCGCGGCTTCGTCTCGACGGCGCTGGTTCTGGCCCTGCTGCACCGGCGCGATGGCGCCGTGCCGCCGAACACCGGCGCGCCGGAGGAATACGGGCGCGATGCCGGCTGGGCGCGGCTGTGGGGGGAACTTGGGCGGCTCGTCGCGGCCTGACACTGACGGCACGGCGAATGACCCGTGCCGGGCGCCCGCATGGGCGCCGCCGGTCGTCCGGCCAAGCCAGGAAGCCTCACGCTCCGCCGGGCGTCCCGGCACATGAGGATTCCCGCGGTCGATGGAATTGGCCGTTGGAATGAGACCGGCGCGGCGCAGCAGGATGTTCCACGGGATCGCCCCGGCGGGGCATGAGCTTTCCGACCCGACGACGGGCCGGCTTTCCCCGCATTTCCCTTTCGCCATCCCCGATCCCGTGGCACTTGGTAAGCAGGAAAACGCCGCAAACGGAGGGTGCCCCCATGTCCGCCCCGCACTGGACCAACCCCGAGACCATCGCGCTGCATGCAGGCTGGCGGGCGGACCCCTCCACGGGCTCGGTCGCGGTGCCGATCCACCAGACCACGTCCTTCCAGTTCCAGGACACTGGCCACGCGGCGCGGCTGTTCGGGCTGGCCGAGTTCGGCAACATCTACTCCCGCATCATGAACCCGACCGTCGATGTGCTCGAGAAGCGCGTCACCGCGATGGAAGGCGGCGTGGCGGGCCTCGCACTCGGCTCGGGCCAGGCGGCGACCACCTTCGCGGTGCTGAACCTGTGCGAGGCCGGCGACAACATCGTCAGCTCGACCGACCTGTATGGCGGCACCTGGAACCTGTTCGCGAATACGCTGAAGACCTTCGGGATCGAGGTCCGATTCGTCGATCCCGCCGACCCCGAGGCCTTCGTCCGCGCCACCGATGCGCGCACGCGCTGCTGGTACGCCGAGACGCTGCCCAATCCGAAGCTGCACGTCTTCCCGATCGCGGAAGTGGCGGCGCTGGGCCGCAAGATCGGCGTGCCGCTGATCATGGACAACACGGCGGCGCCGGTGCTGTGCAAGCCGCTCGCACTCGGCGCGGCCATCGTCATGCATTCCACCACCAAGTGGATCGGCGGGCATGGCACCAGCATCGGCGGCGTGGTGGTCGATGGCGGCAATTTCGACTGGGAGGCGCATGCCGAACGCTTCCCGACGCTGAACAAGCCCGACAATTCCTACCACGGCGCGGTCTGGACTCAGGCGGTCAAGCCGCTCGGGCCGATCGCCTATATCATCCGCATGCGGGTGATCCTGCTGCGCGACCTCGGCGCGCCGATGGCGCCGATGAATGCCTTCCTGACGCTGCAGGGGCTCGAGACGCTGCCGCTGCGCATGGAACGCCATTGCGAGAACGCGCTGCGGGTCGCCGCGCACCTCGCGCAGCACCCGGCGGTGGCGAAGGCGATCCATCCCTCGCTGATGACTGGCGAGGTGAAACGCCGCGCCGACGCCACGCTGCGCGGCGGCTATGGCAGCCTGATGGGCATCGAGCTGAAGGGCGGCAAGGAAGCCGGGCAGAAATTCATCGAGGCGCTGCAGATGTTCTACCACGTCGCGAACATCGGCGACTCGCGCAGCCTCGCGATCCATCCGGCCACCACCACGCACAGCCAGCTGAACGAACAGGACCAGGCGGCGTCGGGCGTCTCGCCGGGGTATATCCGCCTGTCCATCGGCATCGAGCACATCGACGACATCCTGGCCGACCTCGACCAGGCGCTGGCCGCCGCGACGGGGCCGTCCATGAAGGCGGCCGCCGAATGAATGCAGACCGTCGCCAGGGCGCGCCTTTCAGCATCGACGCGCCCGACACGCCAGGCGCCTTCCCGACCGTGCGGATGCGCCGCAACCGGCGCGACGCCTGGACGCGCCGGCTGGTCGCCGAGAACACGCTGTCGGTCGACGACCTGATCTGGCCGATCTTCGTGATCGAGGGCAGCAACGAGGAACGCCCCGTCGCCTCCATGCCCGGCCAGGTGCGCGTGACGGTCGATCGCGTCGCGAAGCATGTGGAACAGGCGGCGCGCCTTGGTGTCCCGGCCATCGCCATCTTCCCCGCCACCCCGCCCGACGCCAAGGACGCCGAGGGTACCGAGGCGCTGAACCCCAACAACCTGATCTGCCGCGCCGCGCGCGAATTGAAGCGCGCCTTCCCCGAGGTCGGGCTGGTCGGCGATGTCGCACTCGACCCCTACACCGACCACGGCCATGACGGCGTGATCCGGGAGACGCGCACCGGCGACTACGTCCACAATGATGATTCCGTCGCCATCCTGGTGCGCCAGGCGGTCAACCAGGCGGAAGCGGGTATCGACGTGATCGCGCCATCGGACATGATGGATGGGCGCATCGGCGCGATCCGCAGGGCGCTCGACGCGCAGGGCTTCATCGACACGCGCATCATGTCCTACGCGGCGAAATACGCCTCCGCCTTCTATGGCCCGTTCCGCGACGCGCTGGGCTCCGGCAAGGCGCTGCGCGGCGACAAGAAGACCTACCAGATGGACCCGGCCAATTCGGACGAGGCGCTGCGCGAAGTGGCACTCGACCTCGCGGAGGGTGCCGACATGGTCATGGTCAAGCCGGGCATGCCGTATCTGGATATCGTGCGCCGCGTGAAGGACCGCTTCGGCGTACCGACCTTCGCGTACCAGGTGTCCGGCGAATACGCGATGATCATGGCCGCCGTGCAGAATGGCTGGATCGAGCACGAGCGCGCCATGCTGGAAAGCCTGATGGGCTTCAAGCGCGCCGGCGCCAGTGGCGTGCTGACCTATTTCGCCGTGGAGGCCGCGCAGCGGCTGCGCCATGGCTGAGGCGCGCGCGCCGGAGGAGGCCCTGCGCCGGCCCTGGCACGGCGCGCCCGACCGCGCGGATGCGCCGGAGGTCCTGGCGATCCGCCTGCACCGCGCCGAGGTCGAGGCGTTGATTGCCTGGCGCCGCACTGCGCCGGGTACCCCGGATCAGGCGCGCGCCTGGCGACGGCTTGCCGCGTTGCGCGAACGGCGCGTGGCGCTCATGCCCCCGGGCAGTGCGGCGCGCCTGCCGCCGCTGCCCGCGGCACCTGCGGATGCGCTTTCGGGGTGGCAGAAGCTGCGGCGGCGCCTCGGCTTCGGGCGCGGCTGAGCGGCGCCCATACCAGCGGTCGATGTCACTGACCGCTGGTATCCGCTTCTGCCGGCCCTCAGGGGCGTGGCGGAAACCGCTGGTGCCCTCGGCTTCGCCGGAGTGTCGCCGGCGGCGATTCAGGCGCCGGGGTACGAATCAGCGTCACGTACCGTCGGCGTCAGGCCTCGATCGCCCGCTCGCCCCGCAGCGCCACCGGTGCGCGGGTGGGCGCGAACAGCCCCATCAGCGCATAGGCGCCGATCGTGCTGCCGATCAGGCCGCCCACGAAGATGCCCACGGCCAGCAGCCAGTCAATCGGCCCGCCCATGTCGCCAGGCGTTGAATTCGTGACCGCGAACATGGCGATCACCGCGGCCACGCCGCCCAGCACGCCGGCCAGCTCGGCCCGCACCAGCCGCGCCGCGACCACGCCGCGGTCGCGCACCAGCACAGCGGCGAAGGCGAGCGTCGCCACCACGCACGCGACCAGGACGGCCCAGAAGGTCCAGCCCATCATTTCCTGGAACACCGCGACCAGCGTCGCAACGTCGAGATCCTTCATGGTCGTTCTCCTTCAGGCGCGGCCGCGCAGCATCGCGAGGTAGGTCGGCTTCAGTCCGACCTCCTTCATGATCCAGGTGATCCAGAGTTCCTCGAGCGGTGCGATGAGTCCCGGGAAGGACGGCACCAGATTGTCCTGGTAGTCGAACTCCACCAGCATCGCCCGGCCGATACGCGTGATCAGCGGGCAGGAGGTGTAGCCCGTGTAGCGCTCGGCACTCTCCCGCCCCTGGATCGACGCGACCAGATGGTCCACCGCGACCGGCACCTGCCATTTGACGCTCGCCGCCGTCTTGCCCTTGGGCACGCCGGCCACGTCGCCCACGCAGAACACCTCGGGGAAGCGGACATGGCGCAAGGTGCCGCGATCGACCTCGGCCCAGCCATCGGCCGCGAAAGGGCCGGCCTGCCAGGGCAGCGGCGAATTGCGCACCACCGGCGGCGCGCGCATCGGCGGCACCACGTTGATGAAGTCGTAGCGCTGCTCCACATCGCCGCCCGGCGTGCGGAAGGTGGCGATGCGCCGGCCCGGGTCGATCGCGCGCAGCACGTGGTCGTGCGTCACGCGGATTCCGCGCTCCTGGTACAGCATGCGCACCCGCTCGGCGACGATCGGCACCGAGAACAGCACGCGGTTGTGCGCGTTGTAGGTCAGTTCCGCGCGGGCGCGGTTGCCACGGCGGCGCAGGATGTCGTCGGTGAGAAAGGCGTATTTCAGCGGCGCGCCGGCGCATTTCATCTCGGTCGCCGGGCGCAGGAAGATGCCCGCGCCGCCGCGGTCGGCGAAGTCCGACATGGCGCGCCACGTCGCCTCGGCCTGCTCGGGTCCCGCATAGACGCTGCCCAGCCCGTCGCGCCCGATGCGGGCGACGTCCATCCCCTCGATGGCAGCGTAGTCGAGGTGCAGGCCGGTCGCCACGACCAGGTAGTCGTAGGACAGGCGTCGGCCGGATTCGGTGGTCACGTTGCGCCCGACGGGATCGATCTCGGCGGCGGCTTCCTCGACCAGGTTGACGCCGGCCATGATGTAGTCGCGCGTGGCGGACAGTACGTAGCCCTTCGACTTCAGCCCTGCGGCCACCAGCGTGAAGCCCGGCTGGTAGATGTGCTCCCGCCGCTTGTCGATCAGCGTGATGTCGGCGCCGTCGAGCCGCTGCGCCAGGCGCGACGCGGCCGCGAGGCCCGCAGCGCCGGCGCCCAGGATCAGAATGCGCGCGCGGGATGGGACTCGCGGTTGCGACCTCGCGGCGCCCACCGGGGCTGCGGCGAACAGCGCGGCCCCGGCCAGCAGGCCGCGGCGGCTGAGGGTATTCCAGGCATCCGGCATCGCTCCCTCCTCGACCCGGACGTGGCCGGGATTAATCGTACTGTTCTTATGTTCGAATTTCCTGATCCTCATTTTGCGCCAGATCAATCCGGAACCGACGAACCCTCCGCGCGGCATGGACGTCCGGGCGCCGCGGCGCGAGGCTACCCGGCGGGAGGATTTTCGCATGACACAGGATTGGCTGGGCCTGGCCGGACGGGTCGCGGTCGTGACCGGGGCGGCAGGTGGAATCGGGGCGGCCATCGCATCGGAACTGTCGGGCGCGGGCGTGGCCGTGGCGCTGCTCGATCGCGACGCACCGGCGGCCGAGGCGCTGGCCGCCAGGCTGCGCGATCGCGGCGCGCGCGCCTTCGCCACCGCCTGCGACACGACCGATGAAGCCAGCGTCCGCGCGGCCTTCGCCGCAGCGCGCGCCGCGCTCGGCGATGCCGACATCCTGGTCAACAACGCCGGCATCCTGCGGCCGGGGCCGCTCGCCGACATCGCGACCGACCAGTGGAACGCGCTTCTGGCGGTGAACCTGACCGGCTACCTGACCTGCGCGCAGGCGGTGCGCGCGCAGATGCTGGCGCGTGGCGGCGGGGCGATCATCCACATCGCGTCGATCGCCGCGACCAATCCGCAGCCGCGCAGCGGTGCCTACAGCCCGTCCAAGGCCGCTGTCGCCATGCTGTCGCGCCAGCTGGCGCTGGAATGGGGCCCCGAGGGCATCCGCAGCAACATCGTCAGCCCCGGCTTCATCCGCACGCCACTGTCGGAAGCCTTCTACCAGGCGCCGGGCATCCTGGAGCGGCGGGAAGCAATGTTGCCCAGCCGGCGCATCGGCACGCCCGGCGACATCGCCGATGCCGTCACCTTCCTCGCCAGCGCTCGCGCGGCCTATGTGAACGGCGCGGAACTGCTGGTCGATGGCGGGCTCGACCAGGCGCTGATGGAACTCACGCCGCGGCCTGGCTACTGAGCCAGGAACCCCGCCACCAGCGCGATCTGCGCCTGGTCGATCAGCGCGGGGGCATGGCCTGCCCGCGCGATCTCCGCGAGTTCCACATTGGGCCGCGCGGCCATCTCGGCCGCCGTGTCCGGCGTCAGGATGTCGCTCTCGGCCCCGCGGATCAGCAGCACCGGCAGCCGCACCGCCGACCACAGCGCCTTCATGTCGAGCGCCTGCGCTTCCTGCGCCACGATCGGCCGCGCGATCGCCGGGTCGTAGTGCATCGCCACGCCGCCATCGGAACGCCGTGCGGAGGTTTCGGCCAGGTGCTGCCACTGCGCGTCGGTCAGCGGCCCGAAGGGTGCGTGCACCAGGCGCAGATGCGCCTCCAGCGCCGCGAGGTCGGCGAAGACCGGCTCCTGCCCCATGTAGTCGCGGATGCGCGCCATCGCTTCCTGCGGGACGAAGGCGCCGATGTCGTTCAGTACCAGGCGGCGGATCGGCTGGCCGGGCGTGGCCGCGATCGCCATGCCGCAGATCCCGCCCAGCGACGTGCCCACCCAATCCACCGGCGCGTCGATCCGTGCGAGCAGGTGCGACAGCGCGGCGATATAGACCGGCGGCTGGTACAGCATCGGGTCCGGCAGCCAGTCGGACGCGCCGCGTCCGGGCAGGTCGGGGCAGATCACCCGCCGCCCCGCCGCGCCCAGCGCCTGCGCCAGCGCATCGAAGTCGCGCCCGTTGCGCGTCAGGCCATGCACGCACACCACCGGCGCGCCATCGGCCGGGCCCCATTCCCACCACCGCAGGGTGAAGAACCCGGCGGGCGAGAGCCAACGAACCGCGCCTTCGCGCATCACATGCTCCTCACGCGGCCCTGGCCGGCTACAGGATCGCCTTGGCGCGGAGGGCGGCGATCTCCTCGGCGGTCATGCCGAGCAGGCCGGACAGCACCTCCTCCGTGTGTTCGCCCAGCACCGGCGGGGCGCTGCGGTAGGTGGGCGGCGTCGCGCTGAGTTTCACCGGGTTGGCGATGACCTTCACGGTGGCGCCACTGCCGTGACGCATCTCCAGCGTCATCTCGCGCGCTTGCACATGCGGGTCGGCGAACACGTCGGCCAGCGTGTTGATCGGGCCGCAGCCGATCTTCTCCGCCTCCAGCGCCGCCACCCATTCGGTGGTGGTGCGGGACTTCATCACCGGCGTGAGGGTGGCGGTCACGAGGTCGCGGTTGGCCACGCGCTTCGGGTTGGTGGCGAAGCGTTCATCGGCCAGCAGGTGCTCCTGCCCGAAGGCCTTGCAGAACCGCTCGAAGGTCGGGTCGTTGCCGACGGCGAGGATGATGTAGCCATCCTTGGTCGGAAATTCCTGATAGGGGCTGATGTTGGGGTGCTGGTTGCCCAGCCGCGCCGGGTTCTCGCCCGTGCTCAGGTAGTTCATGCCCTGGTTCGCGAGCCAGGCGACATGCGTGTCCAGCATGCCGATGTCGATCTGCTGCCCCTGCCCCGTCGCGGTGCGGTGGTTCAGCGCAGCCAGGATGCCGATGCAGCCATACAGCCCCGCGAACAGGTCGGCGACCGGCACGCCGACCTTCTGCGGGCTGCCATTGGGTTCGCCGGTCAGCGACATCACGCCGCCCATCGCCTGAATCAGCGCGTCGTAGCCCGGGCGCGGTGCATAGGGGCCGGTCTGGCCGAAGCCGGTGATCGAGCAGTAGATCAGCCGCGGGTACTTCTTCGAAAGCTGCTCCCAGCCCAGGCCGTACTTCGCCAGCGCGCCGACCTTGAAGTTCTCGACCAGGATGTCGGAGGTCTCGAGCAGGCGGTGCAGGATCGCCTGCGCCTCCGGCTTCGCCATGTCGAGCGTGACCGACTTCTTGTTGCGGTTCACGCCGAGGAAATAGGCGCTCTCCTTCGTCTCGGGCCAGAACGGGGGGGCGAAGCCGCGGGTGTCGTCGCCGGCCTCGGGGCGCTCGATCTTGATCACCTCGGCGCCCAGGTCGCCCAGCATCTGCGTGCAGGTCGGGCCGGCGAGGACGCGGGTGAGGTCGAGGACGCGGAGGCCCGAGAGCGGGCCGGCGGACGTGGACATGAGGCAACTCCGGGAACAGGTCTCGGGCGGCAGGCTTAGTCGCGGGCCTGCGCTGCGGCAACCCGTGGCCACGCGTGCCCTGCCGGCAGGACACCGGGACCTCGGCGTCGAAACGGATCGGCCGCCCCCGGGGGATGGCATGCCAGCCCGGTTCCCTCCGTGCCCGCCTGGGTCTATTGCTCCCCGGGAAAACGAGACCGCGAGGATCGCCCCATGCTCGACCGCCCGCACCCGACACCCGCCGCACCCTCCACCGATCCCTTCGCCCTCGCGAAGGCGCTGTCCGGCGTTCATTTCATTGGCGGTGCCTATGTCCCGGCGCGCGCGGGCAAGACCTTCGCGGTGGTGAACCCGGCGACCGGTGCCGAGGTCGCGCGCGCGGCGGAAGGCGACGCCGCGGATGTGGATGCCGCCGTGCAGAACGCAGCGCAGGCGCAGAAGGACTGGGCGAAGGTTCCGGCGCGCAAGCGCGGCGCCCTGGTGCACCAATGCGCGCAGTTGCTGAAGGAGCATGTCGACGAACTCGGCCGCCTGATCGCGCTCGAGACCGGCAAGGCGCTGCGCACCGAATCCCGCGTCGAGGCCGGCGTCGTCGCCGACGTCTTCGAATTCTTCGGCGGCCTCGGTTCCGAACTGAAGGGCGAGAGCGTGCCCTTCGCCCCCAACGTGCTGTCCGTGACCGTGCGCGAACCGCTCGGCGTGGTCGGCGCGATCATCCCGTGGAACGTGCCGATGCTGCTGATGGCGCTGAAGGTCGCGCCCGCGCTGGTCGCCGGCAATGCCGTGGTGGTGAAGTCGGCCGAGGAAGCCCCGCTCGCGGTGCTGCGCATCTGCGAGATCATGAACCGCATCCTGCCGCCCGGCGTGTTCAACATGGTGTCGGGTTTCGGCCCCGAATGCGGCGCGCCGCTGGTGGCGCATCCGCTGGTGCGCAAGGTGACCTTCACCGGCTCCGTCGAGACCGGCAAGATCGTCGCCCGCGCCGCGGCCGAGAAGCTGATCCCGGTCACGCTGGAGCTCGGCGGCAAGTCGCCGATGATCGTCTTCGCCGATTGCGACTTCGACAAGACCGTCTCCGGCGCGCTGACCTCGATGCGCTTCACCCGCCAGGGGCAGTCCTGCACGGCCGCCAGCCGCATCTATGTCGAGCGCCCGATCTTCGATCGCTTCGTGAAGGCGATGACCGATGCGGTGAACGCCATGGTGATGGGCGACCCGCTCGATGAGAAGACCGACATCGGCACCATTGTCTCCGAAGGCCAGTTGGAGAAGGTGCGCGGCTTCATCGCCGAGGGCACCGCAACACCCGGCGCCACCGCCCATGTCTGCTCCGCCATGCCGACCGATCCCGCGCTGAAGAAGGGCCTGTTCATCCAGCCGGTGATCTTCACCGGCCTCACGCGCGACAGCCGCCTGGTGCGCGAGGAGATCTTCGGGCCCGTGACGGTCATGCAGCCCTTCGACGA
>LNFM01010749.1_pt1 | contig 12730 bp, 13 predicted proteins | sample 596031 | NCBI WGS metagenome assembly LNFM01 (sample SAMN04254537, study PRJNA301005) | activated carbon metagenome | isolation source: dual media filters at the Ann Arbor, Michigan drinking water treatment plant | place: USA: Ann Arbor
AGCCGGCGGAAAACCAACCGCCAAGGGAGCGTCTGGCCCCATCGCGTGCCAGACCCCGAGGAGGGCCCCGAGGTCGGCCTTCGCGGCGGAAGCAGTCCGAAGCCAAAAATCCACCGCGCGCGGGACGTCGTGAGAGCGGCTTCCCCGAGGTGAGTAAAAATTGGTGTTGGCATTACAAACTACCAGCCAACGCCGCCGAGGGAGCGGTCAATCTCCCGGCGTCCCGCGCGCCCCTCCAAAGGGGACCGGACTGCCCGCCGAGTCTCTTCGGACTCGCGCATTCCACTCTTCCCCCGGAAGACGCTTTCGCGCGTCCAGATTCCAGAGCGCCTTCTCCCTCCCCTTCATGGGGAGGGTGGCCTCGCGAAGCGAGGTCGGGTGGGGCGCGGCACGGACATCTTCCACCCTTCGACACGGATGCTGCGCATCCGGCTCAGGATGAGGCCCGACCCCCTCCAAAAAACCTTGCATCCCGCGCCCCGACCCCCGATATAGACCTCGGGAGGTTGGCGGTGGACGAGCCATTCGCCAACTGGGTCAGATCCGGAAGGAAGCAGCCCTAACGAACCCGTCTCGGGTCGTCGTCCGACCTCCCACTTTGCGCCCTCGGGCGCCCTTGCGCCGTCCCCTTAACACCTGTCAAATCGGGCCGATGGCCGACACCGACATCACGCCCGCAAAGACCGGCGCCTACCGCGTCCTTGCACGCAAATACCGCCCGTGGTCCTTCGACGATCTGATCGGTCAGGAGGCAATGGTGCGCACGCTCACCAATGCCTTTTCGACGGGCCGCATCGCCCAGGCCTGGATGCTGACCGGCGTGCGCGGCGTCGGCAAGACGACGACCGCCCGCATCCTTGCCCGCGCGCTGAATTACCAGCTTGCCGACGGCACCGGCGGCCCGACCGTCGATCTGTCGCAGATCGGCGTTCATTGCGAAGCCATCATGGAATCGCGCCATGTCGATGTCCTGGAAATGGACGCGGCCTCGCGCACCGGCATCGACGATGTGCGCGAAATCCTCGACGGCGTGCGCTATTCCCCGGCCTCGGCGCGCTACAAGGTCTACATCATCGACGAAGTCCACATGCTGTCGGACAAGGCGTTTAACGCCTTCCTGAAAACGCTCGAAGAGCCGCCGCCGCATGTGAAGTTCATTTTCGCGACCACCGAAATCCGGAAGGTGCCCGTCACCGTCCTGTCGCGCTGCCAGCGCTTCTCGCTGCGCCGGGTCGACAGCGCGGTACTGACGCAGCACCTCAACAAGATCATCGGCATGGAAGGTATTTCCGCCGAGGAGGAAGCGCTGGCGCTGATCTCCCGCGCCGCCGAAGGCTCGGTGCGCGACGCCCTGTCCATACTCGATCAGGCCATCGCCCATGGCGGCTCCCGCGTCGAAGGTGAGGCCGTGCGCCAGATGCTCGGCCTGTCGGATCGCGGGCGCGTGGTCGATCTGTTCGACGCGGTGATGCGCGGCGATGCCGCCTCCGCTCTCGCCATCTTCCGCGAGTTGTACGACAACGGCGCCGATGCGGCGATCGTCCTGACAGATCTCGCCGAATTCGTGCACTTCGTCACGCGCATCAAGCTTTCGCCCGCAACGCTCGACGACCCGTCGGCGACGGAAGTCGAAAAGCTGCGCGGCCGGGATTTCGCGGGCACGCTGTCGCACAAGGTTCTGGCCCGTGCCTGGCAGATGCTGGCCAAGGGAATCGCGGAAGTTCAGGCCGCACCGAAGCCCGCGCAGGCCGCCGACATGGTGCTCGTGCGTCTTGCCTACGCCGCCGATCTTCCGACACCGGACGAAGCGCTGCGCGTTCTGAAAGACGCACCGCCCTCTTCCCCATCGCCCACACCTCCGCGCGGCGGTGGCGGCGGTCACGCCTCGCAAGGCTCGGCCGCCTTTGCCGTCGCCTCGCGCAACCCCGACCCGGTTCCCTCCGCCGCGCCGCGCGCGTCAGTCGAGGCCGCGCCGTCTCTGCGCCTCGACACGCTGGAAGACGCGGTCGCCCTTGCTGAAAAGCAGCGCGACATCACGATGAAGATGGCGCTCGAGCGGCAGGTGCATCTCGTGTCGTTCGAAGACGGCAAGATCGAGTTCAAGCCCGCCCCCGGTGCCTCCCCCGGCCTTGCCAACGACATCCAGCGCAAACTGAGCCAGTGGACCAACCGGCGCTGGATCTGCGTCATCTCGCGCGAGGACGGCCGGCCCACCCTCCACCAGAGCGCAGAGGAAGCACGCGAATCCAAAATGCGGGGCGTTGCCGCTCATCCGCATGTACAGGCCGTGTTCGAGCATTTCCCCGGCGCCCAGATCGTCAGCGTGCGCTCCACCGCGCCGGAGGAAGAACCGCCTGTCGCCGAGCCGCCGCCCGAGGACGAGGAGTAAAAGTCATGGATCTCATCGGCATGATGAAAAAGGCCCGCGAAATGCAGGCCAAGATGTCTGAAGTACAGACGAGCCTCGAAAGCACGATCGTCGAAGGATCGGCGGGCAATGGCGTTGTCAGCGTCCAGATGACGGCAAAGGGCGATCTGTTGCAGGTCGACATTTCCGCAGACCTTCTCGCCCCCGAGGAGAAGGAGATGCTGCAGGATCTCATCCTCACCGCTCACGCGGATGCGCGCCGGAAAGCCGCGGAAATCGCATCGGACCTGATGCAGGACGCAACCGCCGGACTTCCGCTTCCGCCCGGGCTGAAACTGCCGTTCTGAGATGTCCCGCTCCATCGCCGGTCCCGAGATCGAACGCCTGATCCAGCTGCTCGCGCGCCTTCCCGGCCTCGGGCCGCGTTCGGCACGCCGCGCGGCGCTTCATCTTATCCGCAAGAAGGACGTTCTCCTCGGTCCGCTCGCCGAAGCGTTCGCGCGCGCCAACGAGAATGTGCGCGTCTGCACGACCTGCGGCAGCGTCGACACCTCCGACCCGTGCGCGATCTGCTGCGATCCGAACCGCGATCCCTCCGTCATCGTCGTCGTCGAGGATGTCGCCGATCTGTGGGCGCTTGAGCGTGCGGGCGCTGTCAATGCACGCTACCACGTGCTCGGCGGCACCTTGTCCGCACTCGATGGACGCGGGCCGGAAGATCTCAACCTCGGCAAACTCGTGGAGCGCGCGTCCGACACGTCGGTTGCGGAAATCATCCTTGCCCTCAACGCCACCGTCGAAGGGCAGACAACGGCGCATTACATCACCGATGTCCTCGCCGGTGCCGGTGTAAGGATAACGCGGCTTGCCTATGGCGTGCCGGTCGGCGGCGAACTCGACTACCTCGACGAAGGCACGCTCGCCGCAGCAATCCGGCAACGCACGCCCTTCTGACATTCCTTCTCTCTGCAATGTGGAACGTGGACTTTGGTCGCACGTTCACAGCGGTGTCCCGCGCCTCACGGCGCAGATCGCAAGAAAACGAGCAGGGAGATTTCAGAATGAAAACGCTACTTCTCAACACCGCGGCAGCCGCCGCGCTTGCAATGGGCATGTCCGCAGCGATGGCACAGGGCGCAGGAGGCGCTGGCGGTGCGGGTGGTGGAGCCCAGATGCCCCCTCCGGCAGCATCCGGCGGCGCGTCGGGCGGCGCTTCGGGATCGGGCTCGGTCGCACCGGCTGAAATGCCCAATCGTGCAGACAGTGGAGGCACGAGTGGCGGCGCCAGCGCACAGGGCGAAATGAAACAGGGCAGCGGCACAAAGGCCGGAACCAGCGCACAAGGCGACATGAAGCAGGGCGACACCAAAGCCGGTTCCAGCGCCCAGGGAGAAATGAAGGGCGGCGACACCAAGCGCGACAGCGCCGAAGGCGACAGGAAGTCCGACACCAAGACCGGCAACCGCGCGGATGGCCAGAAGGACATGAAGAGCGGGCGCGCCGCAGCGCCGAAGGAGCTGTCGAGCCAGCAGCGCACCGTCATCCGCGAACGCGTGATCGACCGGGCCGACCGGGTGAACGTCGACTTCAATTTCTCTGTCGGCGCCGTCATTCCGCGGACCGTGCACACCAGCGTCCACGTCCTGCCACCCGAGATCATCGAAATCTATCCCGACTACCGCGGCTATTCCTACATCGTGCTTGCCGATGGCCGCATGGTGATCATCGAACCCCAGACCTACGAGGTCGTGACGATCGTCAGTCTCTGACGCATCAGGGAAGTTGAGAGGGCGGCCTTGGGCCGCCCTTTTCATTTGCGCCCCGCGCGGCCAAGTTGGGCTTGAATGAGTCGCGGGCGGGAGCGGGATGGCAGACACCGAACTTCAGGAGCGGACAGGTGGGATTGCGGATTTCCTGCACCGCCGCACACTCGTCATGCTGGCTCTCGGATTTTCCGCCGGGCTTCCCAACCTTCTGATTTTCGACACACTCTCCGCCTGGCTGCGCGACGGCGGCGTGTCACTTGCCGTCATCGGCTTCTTCAGCCTCGCCACACTCGCCTATTCCGCAAAGTTTCTCTGGGCACCGCTCGTCGACCGCACCCATATTCCTGTGCTGACATCTTTGCTCGGGCATCGCCGTTCATGGATGATCCTCGCGCAGATCGCGATCATGATAGGGCTCTGGCTGATCTCCGGCCAGAACCCGCAGACAGGTCTCGCGGCCATGGCAGGATTTGCGGTGTTCGTCGGATTTTCGGGAGCAACGCAGGACATCGTCATCGACGCCTGGCGCATCGAGGTGGCCGAGGACCGCCAGCAGGGCATCATGGCCGCGGCCTATCAATGGGGCTATCGGATCGCGATGATCGTCGCGGGCGCGCTCCCGCTCATTTTGGCGCAATCTCACAGCTGGAACTTCTCCTACGCGGCGATGGCGACGCTGATGGGAATCGGCATGCTTGCGGTTCTTTTCGCGCCACGCGAGAAAAGCCACACGGTGCGGCCCATACATGCGGAAGGTGTGCCGTCGCGTCCGGCGATGGAAATCGCCGAATGGGCGTTGCGCGGCATTGTGTTTGTGCTCGGTGCACTGATCGCAGGTGCCGGTCTTTCCGGCGATCCCGCACCGCTCGCGCTCGTTCTGGGCCCCGATGTCCTGGGTCTCGGTCCAATCTGGAAGGGCTCGTCCGCAAGCGTGTTTCTTCAGGTTGGCGCTGTTGTCATCGGCCTCGGCGTTCTTGCTCTCGCCTGCGCGCCATTGCCCGGCGCACCGACCCGACCCGGCTTTTATCTCGCCGCCAGTTTCGGCGCCCCGCTGAAGGACTTCTTCGAGCGCTATGCCGGGGTCGCGAGCTTGATCCTCGCGCTCATCTGTCTGTACCGAGTTTCGGACTTCGTCCTGAATGTCATGAACCCGTTTTATCTCGATCTCGGTTTCAGCAAGATCGAGATCGCGGAAGTGCGCAAGGTTTTCGGCGTTTTCGCCTCCATGCTGGGCGTTTTTCTCGGCGGATGGGCGGTCGTGAAACTGGGGCTCATGCGCGCGCTCGTCATCGGTGCGCTGGCAGGCCCGATCTCAAACCTCGTCTTCATTGGCCTTGCGATGGTGGGGCATTCGCTGCCGGCGCTTTACGCCGCGATCGGCATCGACAATGTGGCCAGCGGCTTTTCCGGCACCTGCCTCATCGCCTACATGTCGAGCCTCACATCCGGCGGCTTCACGGCGACACAATATGCGCTGTTTTCCTCTCTCTATGCCCTGCCCGGAAAACTGATCGCCTCACAATCGGGACGTATCATCGAGGGCGCAGCGAGATCGGCCGATGAAGGAGGAATTTTCGCGCCGCTGAGAGCTCTGTTTTCGGCGACGACACCGGCATCCTACGTCACCGGCGCACAAGCCTCCGGAATTTCTCCGGCCGCGCTTGGCGCAGGATATGTCACGTTCTTTCTCTACTCGACGCTGATCGGCCTCGCGGCCATCGTCTTGACGCTTGCCGTCGCGCGGCGCTCGCCTATTCAGCCGCCTCGTTCCGGCTGATCGGATTGGGCAGCGCCTCGCCCGTGGCCTGAGCAACGAGAGCTTGGCCCTGCGGGCTGGGCCCGTCGAAGTCCATGCGGTCGATGCGCTGGCCACGCAGAGCGATCTTCTCCGCGGACGTTTCGATCTCGCGAAGATCCTTGTCGGTCATTGCGATGTGGCGCTTGAGATTGTTGGTACGGTCGGCAAGGCGCCCGACATCCTCGATAAGCATCCGCACTTCCCTTTGAATGACATGTGCCTGCTCGCGCATCGCGGCATCGCGCATAAGCCCCTGCACGACCTGGATCGACAGAAGAAGAAGCGATGGCGAGACAATCAGGACGCAGGCTCTCTGCGCGCGCTGGACGATGTCGCCGAAGCGTTCATGCAGTTCCGCGTGCAGGGATTCCGAAGGAACAAACAGAAGAGCGACCTCCTGCGTTTCTTCCGGGATGAGGTATTGCTTGACCGCCTGTATGTGCGTGATCATGTCGGCGCGCATGCGCTGCGCCGCTCGATGTTCAGCTTCCGGGCTTTCGGCCCGCCGCAATTCCTCGAAGGCCTCGAGCGGGAACTTGGCGTCGATGACAAGGCCGCGCGGATCGCCGGGAAGGTGAACCAGACAATCGGGCCGGGCGCGCGTCGAAAGCGTTGCCTGGAACGAGTAGGCCTTCGACGGCAGCGCATCCTTGACGATGGCCTCCATCTGGCCCTGTCCGAAAGCCCCGCGCGCCTGCTTGTTGGACAGAATGCTGGTGAGGCTCGTGACCTGCTCCGACAGCGAGCCGATGTTCTGCTGGGCGGCGTCGATGACGGCGAGGCGGGCTTCGAGCTTGCTCAACTGTTCCGCGGTCGCCTGCGCGCCGGTCGTCAGATTTTCGCCGACGCGCTGCGTGACATTGTCCAGCCGTTCCGCAACGGCCTTCGCCAGTTCGGACTGCTTGCTGGACAGCACGTCGCCCACGCCCTGAAGCCGGCCGAACAGTTCCATCTGCGTGCGCAGGAGAACATCGACCTGCTCTTCCGTCCGCGCCTGCCGCTCCAATTGGGCAAGCGCCTCAAGCCCACGTTCACGGCTTTGGCGGAAGACGACGACCAGGAGCATCGCGAGAAGCACGATCGCCAACCCGCCACCCGCAGAGGCTGCGTGGAGGACCGTGATCGGAAAATCGCCTAATGTGAAGAGAATCGCACCCATTCGCCCTGCATAACCCGATTCCGGATCGAAGAACAGAATGGGAACGCGTTGACGGCCCGGAACAGTGAGCTTATCTCGCCCCCATCATGACCATCCGCCCCATACTTGTGATCCCCGACGACAAGCTCCGGCAAGAGACCGAGCCCGTCGAAAAGATCGATTCGGACCTCCAGACACTCATCGACGACATGTTCGACACCATGTACGCGGCCCCCGGCATCGGGCTGGCCGCGCCGCAGATCGGCGTGCTGAAGCGCCTCGCTGTCGTCGATGTCTCCAAGCGAGACGGCGAGCAGGTGCCGCTTGCGCTCATCAATCCCGAGATCGTCTGGTCCTCGGAGGAGACGTCCTTTTACGAGGAAGGCTGCCTTTCCATTCCGGACTATTACGAGGAAGTGGAGCGCCCGGCGCGCATCCGCGTGAGATTCACCGGGCGCGACGGCACCGAGCAGGAGATCGAGGCCGACGGCGTGTTCGCCACCTGCATCCAGCATGAGCTCGATCATCTCGACGGCGTTCTGTTCATCGACCACATCTCGAAGCTGAAGCGCGACATGGTGTGGAAGAAAGCCGTGAAGCTGTTCAAGCGCGAAGGACCACAGACCTACACTCCCAAGCCGAAACCGCCGCGCGCTGAAGGTGACGAGGCCGAAATGCCGGACGAATTGTGAGCCTGCGCCTCGTCTTCATGGGAACGCCTGATTTTGCGGTGCCGACACTCGCGGCGTTGAAGGAAGCGGGGCACGAGATCGCGGCGGTCTACACGCGGGCGCCGAAGCGTGCCGGCCGCGGCATGGCCGAGACCCGCACGCCCGTCCATACGGCGGCCGATCTTTTCGGCCTGCCGGTTCTGACGCCGGCAACGCTGAAGGGCGAGGAGGCAGCGGAGACGTTCGCCGCACACCGCGCCGATGCGGCGATTGTCGTGGCTTACGGCCTTCTCCTGCCGAGAGCCGTTCTCGAGGCTCCGCGCTATGGCTGCTTCAACCTGCACGCCTCGCTCCTGCCCCGCTGGCGCGGGGCGGCTCCGATCAACCGCGCGGTGATGGCGGGCGATTCGGAAACGGGTGTCGCTGTGATGAAAATGGAGGAAGGCCTCGACACGGGTCCTGTCGCGCTCGTCGAGAAAACGGCAATCGGATCCAACGAAACGGCGGGCGAGCTTCACGATCGCCTGTCGCGCCTCGGCGGTCCGTTGATTGTCAAGGCACTTCGGGCGCTGGAGGCCGACGAACTCGCCTTCACACCGCAGCCCGAGGATGGCGTCGTCTATGCCGCCAAACTGACGAATGCGGAAACGCGTGTGGACTGGTCGCGCGACGCCGCGTCCCTGCACAATCACATTCGCGGCCTGTCTCCGTTTCCGGGAGCGTGGGCGGAGGCCGATTTCGGCAAGGGCCCTGAACGGCTGAAGCTGCTGCGCTGCGAACATGCCGAGGGCGAGGGAACGCCGGGCACTTTTCTGGACGATGAGGGACGGATCGCCTGCGGCAGCGGAGCGTTACGCCTCATAAACGTCCAGCGCGCCGGCAAAGGACCGATGACGTTCACCGATTTTGCGCGCGGGGTGAAGATCGGAAAGGGCATGCGGCTTTCATGAAAGTGGTCATACGGCGCGAGCAGAAGAAAGACATCGAAGCGATCCGGCAGGTTCACGAGGCGGCGTTCGGAACCCCCGCCGAGGCGGAACTGGTGGATCTCATCGAAGCGGACGGACATGCCGTTCTGTCGCTTGTCGCCCTGTCTGAGGACGCTGTTGTTGCCCATATTCTTTTTTCGCGCCTCAACACGCTCGAATCGCGCGGCCTTCGCGCAAGTGCACTCGGCCCTCTTGCCGTGATGCCGGGCCTGCACAGACGCGGCATCGCCAGCGCACTCGTGCACGAGGGTCTGGCCCGCCTTCAGGCAGACGGGGAGGATCTCATCCTTGTCCTTGGCGATCCGGATTTCTACGAACGCTTCGGTTTTTCCGCCAAGGCAGCGCAGGTGTTTCAGACACCCTATGACGGTCCGAATCTTCAGGCGCTCGCATTGACCGACGCCGGACGTCTTGCCCAGGGCGTGGTGCGCTATGCACCGGCCTTTTCGAAAATCACGTAATGCCCCGCTACAAGCTCACCATCGAATATGACGGCACGCCCTTCTGCGGCTGGCAGCGGCAGGACAATGCGCTGTCCGTGCAGGAAGTTCTGGAACGCGCCGTGTTTTCCTTCTCCGGCGAAGAGGTGCGCGTCAACGGTGCAGGCCGCACCGATGCGGGAGTGCATGCGCGCGGGCAGGTCGCCCATATCGACCTCTCAAAGGACTGGCCCACCGACACCGTGCGCGATGCGATCAATGCCCTGGCGCGCCCGCACCCCGTGGCGGTGCTTCATGCGGAGGAGATGAACGAGGAGTTCGATGCGCGCTTTTCAGCGATCAAGCGCCATTACGAATATGTCATCATAGACCGCCGCTCACCGCTGACGCTCGAACATCGCCGCGCCTGGCAGGTGCCCCGGCATCTGGACCACGAAGCGATGCATGCCGCAGCGCAGCATCTTGTCGGGAAACACGATTTCACGACCTTCCGCGCCGCCGAATGCCAGGCAAAGAGCCCGGAGAAAACGCTCGACCGGCTCGATGTGTCGCGGGTCGGAGACGCCGTCGTCATCCGCGCGTCCGCACGCTCCTTCCTGCATCACCAGGTCCGTTCCATTTCGGGATCGCTGAAACTGGTCGGCGAAGGAAAATGGAGCGGCCGGGATCTCAAGGCCGCGCTCGACGCCCGGGATCGCGCACGGTGCGGCGCGATGGCGCCGCCCGACGGGCTCTATCTTGTTCGCGTCGACTATTAGGCCCGGCTGCGGTCGAGGGCCTCGGCCGCAGCTTCCGCCGCGTCTTCACGCCGTTCGGCTTCCGCGTTGAGGGCCGCTTCCAGCGCGGCCTCCAGATCGCCTTCGGCGCTGATCTGGGCAAGGCGCGTGGACTCCACGACAGGTTCGGATGCTTTCGCCGCTTCGGCCTTGGCGAAATAGCGCTCGATCACGCGCATATAGACACGCGTCAGCAGTTCGAGATCGTCGACGGGGACCTGCTCGTCGATCTTGTGCATGGTCGCGTTCGTCAGGCCGAGTTCGACGACCGGGCAATGGTCCTTGATGTAGCGGGCATCGGACGTGCCGCCTCCGGTGGACAGGACCGGCCTGTCGCCGGTTTCCGCCTCGATCGAGCCGGTGATCATGTCGACGAAGGCGCCGGGTTCCGCGATGAAGCTCGACGAGGAGCCGCGCAGGAAATCGAGTTCGTAGCGCACGCCTTCGACCGCGCGCTCGATGCGATCGGTCAGCAGCGCCTTCAGGCTGTCGAGCGTATGTGCATCGTTGAAGCGCACATTGAAGCGCGCCGTCGCCTTGGCGGGAATGATGTTCGTCGTCTCGTTGCCGACATCGACGCTGGTGATTTCGAGGTTCGAGCGTTCGAAATGCGGCGTGCCGTAATCGAGCGGTCGCACGAGCGCGCTGAGGATCGCCATCAGAGGCTTGATGGGATTGTGCGCCTGCTTCGGATAGGCGACATGCCCCTGCACGCCGTGAACCGTGATCTGTCCGGACAGCGAACCGCGGCGGCCGATCTTGATCTCGTCGCCGATGCGGTTGCGGCTGGAAGGTTCGGCAAGGAGGCAATGGGCGAATGTCTCGCCCTTGTCTTCGGCCCATTTCAGAATCTTCGGCGTGCCGTTGATGCTGGGGCCTTCCTCGTCGCCGGTGATGAGGAAGGCGATGGAGCCCGTGCCGCCACCGTCGCGGTAGCGAAGCGCCGCCGCCATCATCGCGGCGATGCCGCCTTTCATGTCGACGGCACCACGTCCGTACAGAATGCCGTCGCGGATCTCGCCGTCGAACGGGCCGCTCGACCAGTTGGCGAGATCGCCCGGCGGCACGACGTCGGTGTGCCCTGCGAGAAGCAGAACCGGCTCTTCCGTACCGATGCGGGCATAGAGGTTGGCCACATCCGGCGTGCCCTCCTCGCGGAAGGTCTCGATATGGGTTTCGAAGCCTGCGTCTTTCAGAAGTCCGGACAGGAGGACGAGAGCGCCGCCCTCCTCCGGTGTCACGCTCGGACAGCGAATGAGCGCCTGGGCTAGGGCGATGGGGTCTCTGGCATCAGTCACGGCTCAAGCGAATCCGGTGTTCAGGAGTTCGGACACGCAGAGGCAGAAGGTGTTCGACAGTCTTCGCCCGAAAGCCCCAAGGCTTTACCGGAAAAGCAAATCCGATCCATTTGCTCCTGCCCCCGCAAAAAGCGCAGGCAGGTTGGTCTGCTCAGACCTCAAGGTCAATCCCGCAGGAGATCATTTATCGAAGTCTTGGAACGGGTTTGCTCGTCAACGCGCTTCACGATGACGGCGCAATAGAGCGATGGGCCGGGCTTGCCGTCCGGCAGCGGCTTGCCGGGAAGCGAGCCGGGAACGACGACCGAATAGGGCGGAACCTCGCCGACAAAGACCTCGCCGGTCGCGCGGTCGATAATCTTCGTCGTCGCGCTGATGAAGACGCCCATGGACAGCACCGAGCCGGTGCGCACCACGACGCCCTCGACCACTTCGGACCGCGCGCCGATGAAGCAATTGTCCTCGATGATGGTCGGATTGGCCTGCAGCGGCTCCAGCACGCCGCCGATGCCGACGCCTCCCGACAGATGCACATGCTTGCCGATCTGCGCGCACGAGCCGACGGTTGCCCAGGTGTCGACCATCGAACCCTCGCCGACATAGGCGCCGAGATTGACGAAGCTCGGCATCAGGACGACGTTCGGCGCGACGAAGGCCGAACGGCGGACCACCGCTCCCGGAACCGCGCGGAAACCGGCGGCCTTGAACTCGGCCTCGCCCCAGCCTTCGAACTTCGACGGCACCTTGTCCCACCAGACCGCGCCACCGGGTCCGCCGGGGATCACGGACATGTCATTGAGACGGAAGGACAGCAGCACCGCCTTTTTAAGCCATTGATGCACCGTCCAGCCGCCGTCCTTCGGCTCGGCGACGCGGACCTTGCCCGAATCGAGCAGATCGAGCGCGGCGTCCACCGCCTCGCGGTCGGCGCCCTTGGTGGCGGGAGTGAGATCGGCACGGCGCTCCCAGGCGGCTTCAATGGCGGCTTCGAGCGCGGCGTCGGTCATGATCGAGAACTCCCGGTTAAATCAGTCGGCCGGTCTGTGACCCGTCGATAACGCGCTTGTCAACTTTGGGCCGCTTTTTGCAGGGACCTTTGGCCTGCAGGAGCCGTTGCCCATGAAAGCAATCCGGATATTCTTTGTCTTGAAGCGCACGCGAAAAGAGGCGCTCGGGGAAACGGAAGACGACATGCAAAGCGATTTCGAAGTCACGATGCTGGTGGCGGCGCTCGGGCTCAGCCTGAGCTGCGCGTTCGTGGGGCTGATGCTGCGCTACATCTGAGCGAGCACGGTCAGGATCGGCTCCCTCACGGCGCTGGAATCCGGGCGCGCGAAAATGTCTTCCGGGGAGATCCGGAAGTTCGGGGCACTTGCTTTGCCTCTCCTGATGGGAGGGGCGCGCGGGACGCCGGGAGATTGACCGCTCCCGCGGCGGCGTTGGCTGTGGTTTGGTAATGCCAACACCAGTTTGTCCTCACCTCGGG
>LNFM01010751.1_pt1 | contig 12727 bp, 9 predicted proteins | sample 596031 | NCBI WGS metagenome assembly LNFM01 (sample SAMN04254537, study PRJNA301005) | activated carbon metagenome | isolation source: dual media filters at the Ann Arbor, Michigan drinking water treatment plant | place: USA: Ann Arbor
GTAGCACGCGCCCCAACCAGGAGGCTCTATTCAGGAATCTGCCAATGGGTCAGCGAAGCGCGTCATTTCACACCAACAGCATTTGACACCTAGGTTCCTTGCCATAAATATCTGTCCAGCGAGATATTTGTTGGTAGTTGTGTGGATATCGCGCGCCCACTCAGCTTTTCGCATCAAGATCTGGTCAATCGAGATTTCTCGTTCGATGGACTCATCGAGAAATTCACCAGCGGCCTCCCATACCACCTGCACGATATGCTGAGCGAATAAAGCTGGGCGCACGTGGCGATTATACGCATTCTGATAATCATACTCCTCATCACGCCCGTCGATTGTGGTAGCTGGTCCCGAAAATCTTGCAAGCGCTGGTCTGTGGTGCAGTATAGCTGCACGCAACGAGGCCAATTCGGTGTCCGGAATTTTGCCCGCGAGCACGTACCCTTCCACTGTTTGTTCCAGCGGTATCTCTAGGTCGACAGCAGACAAGTCTGGGCGGTATCCGAGGGTAAATGTCGCTTTCTCCCCTCGCAATTTGCGATCATTTTGCTCCTTCATTATGAGAGCCGAATGAATTATCTCGCGAATAGTAAACGAGCGAGACAAATTTCTGAGACCAGAGCTTAATATGTCCAGCATGGAACTGTGCCGAAAATTCGCAACCCATTCGGGAAGAACCTCAATTCTACCTTGTAGCTTCGAAACGCGGAAAATGTACGCTAGAAGAGCTGCAGAATATCTCTGCGCTTTCCCTCCCTTAAGATGATTTTTAGGAGAAGGATAAGCGGCGACAGCGATTGCGCGAGCTGCATTCACCAGGGAATTGTGGGAGCTCGGAATCACATACCGATCCTTAGGGATCAGGTTCCAGTGCTGCTTTCGGAGTGCCTCATCGAACACTGGATGAATTTGGCGCTGCTCCCGCTCAGACGTAGTCCTCGACATAATCATTTCAGTCAGTTGACTGCTCTCAAATGATTGACGCTTGGCGTTTACGATTTGTTCTGAATGGTGGAAACGTGCGGAACTGATCGCCCCGCACGTCGATACTAAATCCTCGAGACCACGGTCTCAGCTACACCCGCTGGTCGCCCCGCACGTGTCGCACTTTTCGCAGGTCCCGTTCCGCACCATCGTAAAGTTCTGGCACTCCGAGCAGGAGTTGCCCGTGTAGCCTTGCATCAGCGACTTGCGGCGGCGGTCGTCGGCTTTGGCTTTGGCGTCCTGGGCGAGAAGGGCGGCTTCGTCCGAAAACATGTCGGCGGAGGCGGCGGCTTCGTCGTCGAGGGCTTCTTCCACCAGTTCGCGGGCGCGTTCCTCGTAGTCGCGCTTGAAGGCGGTGGCGCCGTCGGTGTCGGCGTAGACGACGGGTTTTGGCGCCGCCGCCGCGTGATGGGCGGCCGACGACAGGGCCAGCACGTTGGAGCCGGCATAGGCTGTCGTGGCCGGGCGGGCGGGCGCGCCCGACGGCGTGGCGCCAGCAAAACCCTTGGCGTCGCCGCCGGCAAGGCCGGAGCCGCTGACCACCTTGAGTGCCGCGCCGCGCGTCAGACCCTTGGAGACGGCCTCGGTCTTGCCTTCCGAAATGCCGCGGCCAAGCGCCGTGTTGGAAAAGTCCGACGTGTCGACATGGGCGAGGTCGCGGCGGTCGAGATAGGAGACGGCCAGTTCGCGGAAGACGTAGTCGAGGATCGACGTGGCGTTCTTGATCGCGTCATTGCCGACGACCATGCCGGCCGGCTCGAATTTTGTGAAGGTGAAGGCTTCGACATACTCGTCGAGCGGCACGCCATACTGCAGGCCGAGCGAGATCGAGATGGCAAAGTTGTTCATCATGGCGCGGAAGGCGGCGCCTTCCTTGTGCATGTCGATGAAGATCTCGCCGAGGCGACCGTCGTCGAATTCGCCGGTGCGCAGATAGACCTTGTGGCCGCCGACGACCGCCTTCTGGGTGTAGCCCTTGCGGCGGTTCGGCAGCTTTTCGCGCTCGCGGTAAAGGCGCTCCACCACGCGCTCGACGATCTTTTCGGTGATGGTGACGGCCTTGGCCGCGGCCGGCTGGGCAATCAGCGCCTCGATGGCGTCATCCTCGTCCTCGACATCGTCGGCCAGAAGCGACGCGTTGAGCGGCTGCGACAGCTTTGAGCCGTCGCGGTAGAGCGCGTTGGCCTTGAGCGCCAGCTTCCAGGACAGCATGTAGGCCGACTTGCAGTCCTCGACGGTCGCCTCGTTGGGCATGTTGATGGTTTTCGAGATCGCACCCGAGATGAAGGGCTGGGCGGCCGCCATCATCTGGATGTGGCTGTCGACCGACAGATAGCGCTTGCCGATCTTGCCGCAGGGATTGGCGCAGTCGAAGACGGGCAGGTGCTCGTCCTTGAGGAAGGGCGCCCCTTCCAGCGTCATGGCACCGCAGATGTGGATGTTGGCGGCCTCGATGTCCTTCTTCGCAAAGCCCAGCGCCGGCAGGATCTCGAACGAGAAATCGTTCAGCTGCTCGTCGGTGAAGCCAAAGGTCTCCTTCACCCAGTCGGCGCCGAGCGTCCACTGGTTGAAGACGAACTTTATGTCGAAGGCCGACTTCAGCGCCGCGTTGACGGCGGCGATCTTGTCGTCGGTGAAGCCCTTTGCGCGCAGCGTCGAGGGGTTTACGCCCGGCGCCTGGTTCAGATTGCCGTGGCCGACCGCATAGGCCTCGATCTCGGCGATCTGGCTTTCGGTGTAGCCGAGCGTGCGCAGCGCTTCCGGCACGGCGCGGTTGATGATCTTGAAGTAGCCGCCGCCGGCGAGCTTCTTGAACTTGACCAATGCGAAGTCGGGCTCGATGCCGGTGGTGTCGCAGTCCATGACGAGGCCGATCGTGCCGGTGGGCGCAATGACGGTGGCCTGTGCGTTGCGGAAGCCGTGCTCCTCGCCGAGCTCGATGGCGCGGTCCCAGGCGGCGCGGGCATGGGTCACGAGCGCCTCCTGCTTCAGGTCGGAAGCGACGAGCGGCACCGGGTTGACCGAGAGCTTTTCGTAGCCGTCCTTGTCGCCGTAAGCCGCGCGGCGGTGGTTGCGCATGACGCGCAGCATGTTTTCGGCGTTGCGGTCATAGTCGCGGAAGGCGCCGAGTTCGGCGGCCATTTCGGCCGAGGTGGCATAGGCGACGCCGGTCATGATGGCGGTGAGCGCACCCGCAATGGCGCGGCCCTCATCCGAATCATAGGGGATGCCGGAGGTCATCAGCAGGCCGCCGATGTTGGCGTAGCCCAGGCCGAGCGTGCGGTATTCGTAGGAAAGACGCGCGATCTCCTTGGACGGGAACTGCGCCATCATCACCGAGATTTCGAGGACGACGGTCCAGAGCCGCACCGTGTGCTCGTAGGCCGCGATGTCGATGTCGCCGCCATGCTGGCGATACGGCAGCAGGTTGATCGAGGCCAGGTTGCAGGCCGTGTCGTCCAAGAACATGTATTCCGAGCACGGGTTTGATGCGCGGATGGCACCGGCGGAGGCGCAGGTGTGCCAGTCGTTCATGGTCGTGTTGAAGTGCAGGCCGGGATCGGCGGACGCCCAGGCGGCATGGCCGATCTGCTCCCACAGGTCGCGGGCCTTCAACGTCTTCATCACCTTGCCGTCCTTGCGGGCGGTCAGGTTCCAGTCGCCGTCGGCCTCGACGGCCTGGAGAAAATCGTCCTTGAGCGAAACCGAATTGTTGGAGTTCTGGCCGGAGACGGTGAGGTAGGCTTCCGAATCCCAGTCGGTGTCATAGGTCTTGAAGTCGATGGAGGTGTAGCCCTGGCGGGCGAACTGGATGACGCGCTGGATGTAGTTTTCCGGCACGCCGTCGCGCTTGCCGTCCTTGATGGCGCGCTTGAGGGCAGGGTTCTTCAGCGGGTCATAGCAGTCGTCGCCGGGGCCCTCGCAGTTGACGCAGGCCTTCATGACGGCGGCCATGTGCTTCTTGACGATTTTCGAGCCGGTGACGAGCGAGGCGACCTTCTGCTCCTCCTTCACCTTCCAGTCGATATAGGCCTCGATGTCGGGGTGATCGATGTCGACCACGACCATCTTGGCGGCGCGGCGCGTCGTGCCGCCCGACTTGATGGCGCCGGCGGCACGGTCGCCGATCTTGAGGAAGGACATCAGGCCGGACGAACGCCCGCCGCCCGACAGCTTTTCGCCCTCGCCGCGCAGATAGGAGAAGTTGGAGCCGGTGCCGGAGCCATATTTGAACAGGCGGGCTTCACGCACCCACAGGTCCATGATGCCGCCCTCGTTGACGAGGTCGTCGGCGACGCCCTGGATGAAGCAGGCATGCGGCTGCGGATGCTCGTAGGAGGATTTCGAGCGCGTCATCTTGCCGGTGAAGGGGTCGACGTAGAAATGGCCCTGGCCGGGACCGTCAATGCCATAGGCCCAGTGCAGGCCGGTGTTGAACCACTGCGGCGAATTGGGCGCGACGCGCTGCGTTGCCAGCATGTAGGACAGTTCGTCCATGAAGGCGCGGGCGTCATCTTCGGACTTGAAGTAGCCGCCCTTCCAGCCCCAGTAGGTCCAGGTGCCGGCCAGGCGCGAGAAGACCTGGCGCGCATCGGTCTCCGACCCGTAGCGTTCGGCTTCCGGCAGCAACGCGAGTGCCGCCTCGTCGGGCACGGAGCGCCACAGGAAGGAGGGAACGTCGTTTTCCTCGATCTTCTTCAGGCGCGCGGGAACGCCCGCCTTGCGGAAATACTTTTGGGCCAGGATGTCGGCGGCGACCTGCGAAAACTGCTGCGGCACGTCGATGCCGTCGAGGCGGAACACGACGGACCCGTCCGGATTCTTGATCTCCGACAGCGCCTTGCGGAATTCGATCTCCGCATAGGGTGACTGCCCGTCCTTTGTGAAACGCCGTTCGATCCGCATGCCTTCAGTCCCTTCAGCAATCTACATATAGCGCCGGACGACCGACATCGCATCGGTTCATTTCGTCCGGGGCAGTCCACCTCTCGCGCGGGCCGTCATGGCCGCGCCGCCCATCCCGGAGATGTCCGTTCCGGCTGCTCTCGCGTCCTCGTTGGCGGGGCGCGCTTGCTGCCGTCGGCGACCCTCTCCGGGTCGTTCCAGTCCGCGTCGCGAACTGAGTCCCTGTTTCCAGGGAGCCACTTCATCTAGTGTCCAGCCTCGCCTGTAAACACTAAATATAGGTTAATGACACGTTTCCCGCCACCTTTTTCGCGGCGTCTCCGCCGCGGGAAATCATCGCCGGCGCAAGCCGCCAGCCACCGCGACACGCGGCGAAAATGCTCAAAAACACTGGGAAATCGGGAAAATCAGACCGACGGTGGAACCCGTCGGCCACGCCCTGAACACGAGCGCATGGTCCATATGGGACGACTCGGTTTTGCCCGTCAATGATTCGTTTCCGCAAGTTTTGTGACCGTTGCCATTGCACAACATGTTGTGTGACAGCCATGTGGATAACGGGGAGAAGGTAGCCGGCTTGCGCGGGGCGGTTGCGCGAGATGCCGGTTGTGTGCAGCGCCCTGCGATCGACGCCGGCGTGGCGGCCGCGGCGATCAAGACGGAACGCTACGGCGTCTGATGCGCGCTGCTCAGCGGATCGCCTGAAGGCCGTAGAAGACGCCGGCCGCCAGGAGAGCGGAGGCCGGAACGGTCGTGACCCAGGCGGCGACGATGGTGGTGACATGGGCGCGACGCACCAGCTTGCGCCTGGCGGCTTCGGCGCCCGAGCCGGGGATGCCGTTCGTCTCGACAACCGGCTCGTCGAGGTCGTCCTCGCCGCCGGGTGCAGCGGTTTCTTCAGGCGCCACGCCGCCATTGTTCTCCAGCCGTTCGAGGCGGCGCGCGGTGCTCTTGCGCTCGATATAGGCGCGCCGCTTCTTCGACTTTGCCGTGTACCATTCCCGGTAGAAGCCGACGCCGAAGACGGCGCCGACGGCGATGTGGGTGGAACTGACCGGCAGGCCGAGGCCGGACGCGATGATGACCGTGATCGCGGCCGAAAGGGACACGCAGAAGGCGCGGATGGGGTTCAGGCGGGTGATCTGCTCGCCGACCATGCGGATCAGCCGCGGCCCGAACAGGAGGAGGCCGACAGAAATGCCGATCGCGCCGATCAGCATGACCCAGATCGGGATGCTGACGGCCGCGGCCACATCGCCCAGTTCTGCGGTATGGACGATCGCCGCCAGCGGGCCGACGGCGTTGGCCACGTCGTTGGCGCCATGCGCGAAGGAGAGCAGGGCCGCCGAGGCGATGAGCGGGATGCGAAACAGTTTTCGCAGCGACTGGTTGCGGTTTTCGAGCCCCTGCGCGGCCTTTTCGATGCGGTTGTGCGCGATCGCCCATCCCGCGGCGAAGGCAAAGGCGCCGATGCCAAGAATGCTCCAGCCGTCGAGATGGACCACGCGCTTCAGGCCCTTGGTGGCGAGATAGGCGGTGAAGGCGCCGGCCATGATGGCGATCAGGATCGGCACCCAGAGCCTCGCGGCGGCGATCTTGTCGGTGCGGTAGATGACGCGATCCTTGATGAAGGCGAGAAAAGCCGCGGCCACGATGCCGCCGAGCACGGGCGAGATGATCCAGCTTGCGACGATGCGGCTGATCTCCGGCCAGTTGACCGAGCCGAACCCGGCCGCCGCGATGCCGGCGCCGACGACGCCGCCGACCACGGCGTGGGTGGTCGACACCGGCGCGCCGATCCAGGTGGCGAGGTTGATCCAGAGCGCCGACGACAGGAGTGCCGCCAGCATCAGGCGGATGAAGATTTCGGGATCGGTGACGGCACTGGGGGAGATGATGTCCTTGGCGATGGTCTCGACGACATCGCCGCCGGCGATCAGCGCACCCGAGCTTTCGAAGACTCCGGCGATGATCAGCGCCCCGGTCATGGTCAGCGCCTTGGCGCCAACCGCCGGTCCGACATTGTTGGCGACATCGTTGGCGCCGATGTTGAGCGCCATGTAGCCGCCGATGGCGGCAGCTGCCACGATGATCAGCGTGCGCGGTTCGCCGCCGGTGAAGACTGCCGAGAGGATGGCGACGAGCACGATGAACAGCAGGCCGAGGCCCGGCGCGACGAGGCCGCGCGCAACGAAGGTCGCGGCTTCCTCGACATGCACGAGCTTGTCGAGGTCCTTGTCGAGCGTGTTCTTGCGCAGGTTCGTGTCGGCCATGGCTCAGCGTCGGTCACAGGAGGGATCGCGCGGGCCGGATGGCACGATGCGAAGCGCGGTTCTGCCAGCACGGACCGCCGAGGCACAGCCTCAGACGAGCGATTTCCGGGGATTAACGCCGAATTGGGAGATTAGTTCGCCAAGATCGCCTTCCTGGACCTTGCCCGCGGCGTCTTCGACGGCAAACCAGGACCGCTTGCGCTTCTTGCGCTCCGGCCATTTGTCGGCGACGCCGTCGACCTCCAGCGGGAAGACGAGCACCTCGCAGCGCCATTCTAGGCCCGACGGCTGCACCTTGCCGTAATAGTAGCGGCCGAGTTCAAACGGCGAGATGGCGCCATCGACGCCGGCCTCCTCTGCCGCCTCGCGCGCCGCCGCGTGGTGGAGTTCCTCGCGGCCTTCCGGCCACCCCTTCGGCAAGACCCAGCGCCCGGTGCCGCGGCTGGTGACCAGCATGACCTCGACGCCGTTTTCACCCTTGCGCCACGGAAGCGCCGCGACCTGGACACGGCAAGGCAGCCCGCCGAAAAACTGGCGGACGCGGTCGAGTACACGGTTGCGGGTCGTCTGGCGCATGAGCATCGGTCGCAGGTCACCTCTCGCTGGATTCGTTTGCTGTCTAACGAATATCATGTCCTTCTCAAGACATTGGAAGGCCCGGAACGGAAAAATCCGGACCGACTCTGCGCGCCATTCAGCGTTAGCATGAAGAGTAGGCAGCGAAACTGTCGCGAGCCTGACGTTGGGCGAACCGCCAGGACTGCGGATGGTTCCACTCAAAAGCTCGGAATTTCCGCCGAACTCAGCCGCGCGTGTCGTCGGCAATCGGCTTCTGGTAGGTGAATCCCATGTCCCATGGGAAGTAGATCCAGGTGTCCTGGCTGACCTCGGTGACAAAGGTGTCGACCAGCGGCCGGCCCTTCGGCTTGGCATAGACGGTGGCGAAATGCGCTTTCGGCAGCATGGCGCGCACGACGGCCGCCGTCTTGCCGGTATCAGTGAGGTCGTCGACGATCAGCACGCCTTCGCCGCCGTTTTCCAGGAGGGCAGGGGTGACCTCCTTCAGGACCGCCAGGTCGCCCTGCGACGTGTAGTCGTGGTAAGAGGCGACCGAGACCGTCTCGATGACGCGGATGCCAAGTTCGCGCGAGATGATGGCCGCGGGCACGAGGCCGCCGCGCGTGATGCAGACGATGGCCCTCCATCCCCCGCTGTTGGCGCTGGCCAGCCGCCAGGCAAGCGCCCGGGCGTCGCGGTGGAACTGGTCCCAGGAGACGGGAAAGGCCTTGTCCGGTAGAGACATCGCGACGCGCTCCGCATGGCGCGCCACTCCGCGCCGACAGTGGGAATTGCGCGCGGCATTAGACGCAAAGAGCCTCGCTTGGCAAGCCTTCCGCCGCCGCGTGCTTCAGCGCGACATGAAGGTCGGAACCGAGGTCGACTGCAGCACGGTGCGCGTGGTGCCGCCGAACAGCATTTCGCGCAGCCAGGAATGGCTGTAGGCGCCGAGCACGAGCAGGTCCGAGCCCGTGGCGGCGACGCGGGCCTGCATGACCTCGTCGATGGAACGCCCGTCCGACGCCTCGGTGGCGAGCGTCACATTGGCGCCATGGCGGGCGAGCGCCGCGGCGATGTCGGCGCCGCTGGCCATGGTCGGGTCGTCGTGGCGCGGCGGGTCGACCACGACGATCTCGGTGGCCTCGGCCTCGACAATGAAGGGCAGCGCATCGAAGGCCGCGCGGGCGGCCTCGCGGCTCGCGTTCCACGCCACGATGATGCGGCTGAAGGTGGTGGTGATGGCGCCGGAATGCGGCAGGACGAGCACCGGCCGGCCGGCTTCGTAGAGGATCGCGTCGATGTTGGCGGCGTCCTCGGACGAGGCGTCCGGATGGCGCTGCGCCACGATGACCAGATCGGCGGCGCGCGCCACCGTGGCGCCCGACAAAGCGCCGTCACCCGAAAAGCTGTTGAGGCCGCGCCACTCGAATTCCTGGTCCGCCGCCTGCATGCGCGCGGCAAAGATACGCGACAGTTCCTTGCTGCGCTCGGCGCTCATTTCGGCCGAGACGCGCATGAACTCGACGTCGGGAAAGCCGATGGTCGACCCATAGGCCATCGGCATGGCCTCGGCATGGACGCCGATCAGGAGTGCACCGAAACGCTGCGCGAGAGGCAGGGCGCTGGAGATGACCCGTTCGCAGTCCTGCGTGCTCTGGATGATGGCGACGATCGTCTTGATGGGCATCGGGATTCTCCGTCGGGAGCGGACCTCCCTTAGGATAAACCCTTGCATTGCGGCACTGGTTCCGCCTTGCGCCAGGTCAAGCTGCGCCAAGCGCGCACACCGGGTGTTCCGTCGCCCCAGCCAGAGCGCCTCGCCCATGGCGAAAGGCGGGGGCAGGGCGGACGGGTCAACCGGGCGCCGTCACGACCGCGCGGCCCTTTCGCGCAGGCGCTCTTCCTGTTCCCGCAGTTCCGGGGTCAGCGCCTCGCCGAAATCGGACGCCTCGTAGATCGGGCGGATCTCGATCTCGCTCGGCCGGAACATCGGGTTGGGGCAGCGTCTGACCCACTCGACGGCTTCGTCCATGTCCCTGACCTGCCAGATCCAGAATCCGGCGACGAGTTCGTTCGTCTGGGAAAACGGACCGTCGACGACCGTGCGCCCCGGACCATCGAAGGCGACACGCTTGCCCCGCGAGGAGGGGTGCAGGCCCTCGCCTGATACCATGATGCCGGCATTCACGAGGTCCTCGTTGAATTTCATCATGGCTTCGAACATCTCGGTCGGCGGCATGATGCCTGCCTCGCTGTCTGCTGTCGCCTTCACGAACACCATCACACGCATCGTTCTGCTCCTCGGGCTGCGAAAACTGGATCGGCTCTCCTGCCTTGATGACGAACGGGACACGTCCGAACCGACAGGACTGTGACCTTTTCCGCTTGCCGGGCGGCACAGCCTCCTGTCAGGCGGCGATGCCGGCCAGCATCGCCTCGATCTCGCCCTTGGCCTTGGCTAGGCTTTCGGGCGAACGCGACCGTACGACGAGTTCGGTCCAGAACGTGCCGTCGAGGTATTTTGGATAGGAGCCGATGATCGTGTCCGGATTGGCCTTCTGGATGTCGCCGAGAGGCCCGCCGATCGTGCCCTCGCCAAAGGGGCAGTGGACGGTCTCCGACAGCATGACCACGCCGCTCTTCAGCGTCGGGACGACATTGTCGAGCATCGCCTGGAAGATCGACGGCACGCCGGCCATGACATGGACATTGCCGATGCGAAAGCCCGGCGCCGTCGAGATCGGGTTGTCGATATGGGTCGAGCCGCGCGGCATGCGCGCCATGCGCTTGCGCGCCTCGGTGAATTCCAGCTCGCGCCTGGCATAGGTTGCCTCGAGCAAAGCGTAGGCCTTCTCGTCGTATTCGCAGGGCACGCCGAACGCCTTTGCGATGGAATCGGCGGTGATGTCGTCATGGGTCGGACCGATGCCGCCGGTGGTAAAGACGTAGGTGTAGCGCTGGCGTAGCGCGTTGACGGCATTCGCAATGTCGTCCTCGTCGTCGGAGACGACGCGCACCTCCTTCAGATCGATGCCGATGGCGGTGAGGATGTCGGCGAGATGGCCGATGTTCCTGTCCTTGGTGCGGCCCGACAGGATTTCGTCGCCGATGACCAGCATTGCGGCGGTTACGATGTCGGCCATGGTCTGTCCCCGGTCCAAGGCGATCGCACGCTGTGTTTGTGCAGCCTCGGGAAGGGCCGAGATAGCGCGGCGCGGCGGCGGCGGCAATGGTGTCGCAACAGTGAACAATCTGTTGGCGATTAGGCGGTGTTCAATGAACGTCCTTGGCCCTACATCATCGTTCATTGCCGCCTTTGTGCGGATGCTGTCGTCACAGGAGAGAACACATGGCCAAGGTGCTGGTACTGTACTATTCGAGCTGGGGTCACATGGAGCAGATGGCCAAGGCCGCCGCCGAGGGCGCCAAGGAAGCCGGCGCCACGGTGACCATCAAGCGCGCGCCGGAACTGGTGCCCGAGGCCGTTGCCAAGGCGCAGTACTACAAGCTCGACCAGGAAGCAGAAATCGTCGACCCGAACGAACTGGCCGACTATGACGCGATCATCCTCGGCGTCTCGACGCGCTATGGCTCGATGTCGGCGCAGATGAAGAATGTGATCGACCAGACCGGCGGGTTGTGGGCCAAGGGAGCGCTGCTCAACAAGGTTGGCTCGGTGATGGCGTCGACCGCCACCCAGCATGGCGGCGCGGAACTCGCGCTGATCAACGCGCAGATCTTCATGCAGCATCACGGCATGATCATCGTGCCGCTGTCCTATGCCTATCAGGGCCAGTCGGGCAACGACGTGGTGCGCGGCGGCGCGCCCTACGGCATGACCACCACCTCCGACACGGACGGCTCGCGCCAGCCCTCGGCGCAGGAACTCGACGGCGCAAAATTCCAGGGCAAGCGCGTGGCGGAAATCGCCGCCAAGCTGCACGGCTGATCATCGCAGGCATCGACTTCGAACGGGCGGTCCGGTGGGCCGCCCGTATCGTTTCCGCGGCCCGGCGGATCGGGTAAGGTCGGCCGGGTCAGTCCATCCCCGGGGGCATCATGATTCTGTCCGACGTCCTCGCCTCCATCCTCACGGTGCTGTTGCTGGTCGCGGCCTTCGTGATCGGCTACTTCGTGCTCGCCACGCGGCGCATCGCGACCGATGCAGAGCGGCGCGTGCCGCCGGCCGGCTCGTTCGTCACCATCGACGGCAACCGCATCCATTATGTCGAGGCGGGGCAGGGGCGACCGATCCTGTTCCTGCATGGGCTCGGCGGCCAGCTGCTGCATTTCCGCTCGACGCTGTTTGCCGATCTGTCGCGCGACTTTCGCGTCATCGCGCTCGACCGGCCGGGCTCCGGCTATTCGACGCGGGTGTTGGGCGCGACGGGGCGGCTTCCCGAACAGGCCGCGCTCATCGACGCCTTCATCGCGACGCTCGGGCTGGAAAGGCCGCTGGTGGTCGGCCATTCGCTGGGCGGAACCGTTGCGCTGGCGCTGGCGCTCGGCCATCCCACCGCCATTTCCGGCCTGACGCTGCTGGCGCCGATGACCCATCTGCCCGAACACGTGCCCCCGGAATTCAAGGCGCTCCACATCGTGTCGCCACTGAGGCGCTGGCTGCTGTCGCAGACCGTGGCGGTGCCGATGGCGCTGAAATATGCCGGGCAGACGCTGGCCTTCACCTTCGGCCCGCAGTCGCCGTCGCGCGACTACATGGCTGCGGGCGGCGGTCTTGTCGGCTTGCGGCCAAGCCATGTCTTCGCCACGTCGACGGATCTGGTCGGTATCGACAAGGATCTCGGCGCCCTGGAGACCCGCTACGAGACGATCGCCATGCCCGTCGGCATCCTGTTCGGCACCGCCGACCGCGTCCTCGACCACCGCGTGCACGGATTGCCGCTGCAGGACCGGATTTCCGGCCTCGACCTCGAACTTCTGGACGGCATCGGCCACATGGTGCAGTTCAGCGCCACCGAGCGGGCGGCGGCGTTCGTGCGAAAGATGGC
>LNFM01010752.1_pt1 | contig 12725 bp, 11 predicted proteins | sample 596031 | NCBI WGS metagenome assembly LNFM01 (sample SAMN04254537, study PRJNA301005) | activated carbon metagenome | isolation source: dual media filters at the Ann Arbor, Michigan drinking water treatment plant | place: USA: Ann Arbor
ACACCCGCGGCAGGACCCGGGCTGCCGGACGGACGCCAGCCCGCGTGGCACCCGGTGCCTGCCCCTGCCATTCCGACGCCTTCTCCCGGACGAATCCTGCGACGCTCGGAAGCGCGAGGCGCAGCAACAGCGCGGCGATCCCCGCCTTGGCGGGCGCGGTGGCCGCCTGCATCGCCGACGGCCCAGGCCGGCGCCGCAATGCACGCCGGAACATCCTGTACGCGACCAGCCCGCCGAAGATGCCTAGCGGTGCGCTGTAGCTGCCCGCCCTTGCAGCGTGCATCCTGAAGCGTTCGACACTCGTGCGAAGGGCCAGGTCGGCGGCCTCGACCTCGCGCTCTGCCTGCTGCAGCGTGCGGTCATACCCGGCATCGGAGCTCATCGCGGCATTCCCGGAGAGGTTGCATCGGCGCCCGTCCGCGAAAGCCGCAGTGTCCGCGCCGTCGCGTCGAATCGGATCGTCGAGAAAGACGCACGCGCGCTGCGGATGCCCAGCCACCCGAGCAGGACGCAGCTGGCTGCCGTCGCCAGCAGGACCCAGTGCCACTGGAAGCCGGCGAGCACTGCCCAGCTGATGATGGCGCCGACCAGTGCGAACCATGCGGTGGCCAGCATCAGCAGCGCCACCGCCACGAGCACGATCGCAGCCACCGACACCTGGACCGCGCGTCCTGCCTCGACGCGCAGGACGCGCAGCCGCGCGCTCGCTGCTTCACCCAGCGCAGCAAGCGTCCGGTCGACCACGCTGCGCCAGGTGGTCGCCGGCGCGCCGGCCGATGGCCCGGCCTGGCCGGGTCGCGTGCCAGCGCCAACCGCCGAACCCGATGCGCCGGACGTTTCCATTACCGCGCCCAGAAGCGACCGACCAGGAGCGCGACCACGGCCGTGACCCCCAGCGTGATCAGCGGACGTTCCTTCACGTAGGTCCGGGCGTCATCCAGCCACTGGTCGCGCGACTCCATCAGGTCGTGCGCTCTCGACTGGAACTGCTGGGTCGCGCCTTCTGCGGTGGAACGGACCCGGTCGACGACCGGCGTCACCGACGCCGCGACGCGGTCGACGGTCTCGTGAGCCTTGGCCGTCGCGCGCGCCAATGTGCGATCTGTCTCGTTGTCGGTCATGCTTGCGCTGCCGGTGGGGTTGTTCATGAGGGTTCTCCAAGGTTGTCGATACGGATCAGCCGCGCAGGATGGCGGCCGCTCTCCTCCAGAACCCTAGGCAACGGTCGTGCCTGCATGCAATCGTGGGGCACGCCCGGCCGTGGACCGCCATCGCGCACGGATGTTGCGTCAGCGAAGCCGACACCGCGAGGACACCGGAGCATGCCTTTCCCGAACCGCTGTCTCATCGTCGACGACGATCGAGATGTGGCGCGAGCCATGGAGCAACTGGCATCCGCACAGGGTTGGGAGGCGTGCAGCGTCCACACGCTCGCCCAGGCTCGGGAGGCGCTCGCGGCAGATCCACTTCCGGACGTGGTGCTGCTCGACCTGCAATTGCCGGACGGAAGCGGCCTGGAGCTCCTGTCCTCCGGTCCGGGCCTGCGCCACCGCTGCCGAGTCGTGGTGGTCACCGGCCACGCCTCCATCACGTCGACCGCGGACGCGCTGCGGCTGGGCGCAGTCGACTGCCTGGTGAAGCCGGTCGACGCGGATCGGCTGGTCCGGATCCTCGCGAAACACGCACGCTGCCAGGCGGCCTCGCCGGCGGATGCCATGCACGACCCCGGCGCGGACCGCTTCGGGCCGCTGATCGGCCAGTCCACCTCGATGCAACGCCTCTATCGCTCGATCTCGCGGGTCGCACCGTCCGATGCATCAGTGTTCATCACCGGCGAGAGCGGCACCGGCAAGGACGTCGCGGCGCGCGCCATCGTGCAGTTCAGCCGACGCCGCGGGCAGCCCCTGATCGCGGTCAATTGCGGCGCGATATCCCCCGGGCTCATCGAGAGCGAACTGTTCGGCCACTTGCGCGGAAGCTTCACCGGGGCCATCCGCGACCATGCCGGCCTTTTCGAGCGCGCCGACGGCGGGACGCTGTTCCTGGACGAGATCTGCGAGATGCCGCTGGGCATGCAGGCGAGGCTGCTGCGGGTGCTTGAAGCAGGCGCCTTCCTGCCGGTCGGTGCAGACCGGGCAAGGACTGCAGACGTGCGCATCATCGCGGCGACCAACCGTGTGCCCGGGGAAGCGGTCGCGCAGGGCAGGCTTCGCGAAGACCTCTTCTATCGGCTGAACGTCTTTCCGATCCATGTTCCGCCGCTGCGCGAACGGCAAGACGACATCGCGCTGCTGGCGTCGTACTTCCTTCTCGGGGTTTCCGGCGGGCACGGCCGGGGGCATCGCTTCGCGCCGGAGGCCCTGCAGCGACTGCTCGGGCATCGCTGGAGGGGAAACGTGCGCGAATTGCGCAACGCCGTGATCCGGGCACACGTGATGGCGGACGGTCCGGAAATCGGTCCCGAACTGCTGGATCCGGTGTTCGGCCCGGTCGGCCCGCAGTTTCCGGCCATGCAGCCCGTGCCTGCCGCAGTCCCTGCCCGTGGCCCTGGGCGTGCACCGGGGCACCCCGCACCACCGGCGGCAGCAGACAGGGTGCAGATCGCATTCGAAGTCGGCACCGGGCTTGCCGACATAGAACGCGAGGTGATCCTCGCCACGCTTGCACGATTCCACGGCCATCGGGAGCGAACCGCTGCAGCACTCGGCCTCAGCCCGAAGACCCTCTACAACCGCCTGCGCGCCTATGCAGCACCGCGTGGACGGCGCGGCCGGACACCCGCGAAGGCTGTCGAAATCCTTCCGTCCCGGCCGGAGTCATCGGCCCGCTGTTGGAGAAACCAATGAGACCCTCCCTGTTCCGTCCTGCCCGCCTTCCCGGGTTCAGCCCCCGTTGACGTTCGGGCCCCGGACGAGGCGGGACAGCCGGGCTATCAGGTTCCCTGGCTGCACCGGCTTGCCAAGCAGGAGGTCGTAACCCGCTTCTGCAACCCGCTCCGGCGGATAGGCATCGGGCTGCGCCGTCAGCGCCACCGCGGGCGTGCGCGGCAGGTCCAGCACGAGCTCCCGGGCACGAAGGACACGCATCAGGCTCAGGCCGTCCATGTCCGGCATCGACAGGTCCGACACGATCAGGCGGCACCCCGGTCCCGAGGCCCAATCTGCATGTCGCCTGATGGCTTCGGCCGCGCTCCCGCAGGCGATCACCTGCGCGCCTTCTCGTTCGAGCAACTGCTCGATCATTTCGCGCATGTCCGCACGGTCATCGACGACCAGCACCGACACGTCGGCCAGCAAGGAGGCCGCCCTGGAAGCACTGCCCGCGGACGGGTGCGCGAGCACCAGGCGACGCGGGGACGCCCACGCCGCGGCCGAGATGTCGACCGGTGCCGCGGGCAGCTGGAGCGTCGCCCATCCGGCGGTTGCTCCGGGTACCGGAGGGGACGCGAACAGGCGACCGCCCATCATCGCCGCCAGGCTCCCCGCCAGGCAGAGCAGCAGCCCCGCGCCATAGTGCAGGTCATCCGCCGCATGGCCGCCGGCACAGGGACCTTGCAGCAGGGAGGGGACACCGGCCGGAAGGGCACACCCTTCGAGCACCAGGGATGCCCCGCGCTCGGCGCCGACCACGGCCAGGGCGAGGGCCTGCCCGCGCGCTGCCGCCGTGAAGCCATGCGCGAGAAGGGCAGCCAGCGCCGCCTCCGCCAGTACCGGGTCGCCCCACCACGACATTTCCCGGCCGGCGGGCACCAGTGTCAGGCCCACGCGGGTCGACCGGGCGCGTGGCTGGTAACGGTCGACCGCCGCCCTGGCGATGCCATGCACATCGAGCCGCCGCGGCGCCGATCGCACCTCGCCATTCACGATTCGCGACCCGTGCAGGAATGCCTCGACGACATCGCGCTGGGTACCTACCGCCGCCTCGAGGCCGGCTGCCGCCCGGGCGCGCAACACCGGTCCGGCACGCCTGCTCTCGATCAGGTGCAACCATCCGACCATCGCATTGAGCGCGGAGCGCAGGTCGTGGCCTGCCATCGCCGCCAGCGCCGAGTTCCGGCAGCCGTTCAGCCCGGATGCGGTGGCATCCGCAGACCGCTGCGCAAACCCCGACGCGACAGGTGGAGGCACTCCGGCGCCATCGCACGCCTGCAACCGCGCTGGCAGGCCCAGTGCGCGGAAGCGCGAAAAGGAAGCAAGCCGTCCCGACGGAAACACCGGGACGCACTCAGCGCGCTGCCGCCCCGGACCTCTCCACCGCCGGCGCGCCGACCGGCGGGCCTTGTGACTCCGCGGACGGAAATCCACATTCGTCCTCCCACCTGGCCAGCTCGACGGCCTCGAACGCCCGCCGGTCCCGCTCCGCCCGGCTACGCCTGCCCGCGATCGCCAGCGCGGTTGCACCCGCGGCCGCCAGCGCCAGTCCCATGATCAACTTGCTCATCCGTTGCTCCCGATGCCCAGCGGCACGTTTCGATCCCAGCAATCCGCATCAGGCGTGCCCACTACAGGCGGCGCCTCAGGGTTCCATTCCCTCTTCGCGCCGGAAATCCCGATGCAGCGCGACGTTGACCGTGAATTGCGCAAGGGCATCCCAGATCGCCTCCTCGTCGGAAGCCCCTTCCGGGGCGCCCGGCACGGTCGCTTCGGTGATCGTTGCGTCGGGCGTTCCATCCTCGAGCAGCCGCGACGCACCGGACAGATCGAGAAGCAACCGGCCGCGGCCGATGGCGAGCAAGGGCTTGCAGTGGCGATACTGATCGTGGATGAAATCGAGGCAGGCATCGGACACTCCGAGCGTCTCCTCGATGTCGCGGGCATCCGGGATCACGACGCCGTCCCACAGGGGCGATGGCGCGGCTTCCAGCGTCGTCTCCACCGCGATCGGACTGCCATCGTGCCCCTCGACCTTGCCCAGGCGCAGGCCCACGCGCCGCGCGACGGCGCCCGCGCCGATCAGTTCCGAGCAGATCGAATCAACCCGCGCCGCGTCGACACCGGGCGCGACCAGGATGGCGATCCGCCGACCTGCCAATCCGGCCTCGCCCGGTCGCGCGCGCAGCGACAGGCCGGGCGACGGGGCGTACGGCTGCATGCGCGCGGTGTGCAGCGCCGGTTGCGCCGGGGGCACTTCGATCCCCAGCCCTGCAGCCACGGCACCGGCGAGCCCGGCATCGACATTGGCCAGCAGCGACACCACGCGTTCGCGGATGGCTGGCACCTGGACACGGGTCAGCTCGAACCGGAAGGCGTTGATGATGTGCCGCTGTTCGGGTGGCGACTGGCTGATCCAGAACAGGCGCGCCTGCGAGTAGAAGTCGGCGAACAGTTCCGGCTTGGCACGCAGCGTTTCGCCCTGCAGGGGCTCCCGATGGCCGATGAATCCGCCACCGGACCCTGCCTGGAACGGACAGCCGCCGCCGAGCGAGTTCGGCTCGTACGCGACGCGGCCACGGGCGATCGCGCGCCGATGCGATCCGTCGCGCTGGTTGTTGTGCACTTCGCTCGAGGGTGCGTTGATCGGGATCTCGTGGAAGTTCGCCCCCCCCAGCCGCGACAGCTGGGTGTCGAGGTACGAGAACAGGCGCCCCTGGAGCAGCGGATCGTTGGTGAAGTCGATCCCGGGGATCACGTGCGACACGCAGAATGCGACCTGCTCCGTTTCCGCGAAGAAGTTGTCCGGGTTGCGGTCCAGCACGAGCCGACCGACGACCCGAAGCGGCACCATCTCCTCGGGGACGATCTTGGTCGCGTCCAGCACGTCGAACGGAAACTGCTCGGCCTGGGCCTCGGTGAACACCTGGAGGGCCAGGTCCCACGCGGGGAAGGCGCCCGCCTCGATCGACTCCCAGAGGTCGCGCCGATGGAAGTCCGGATCGATCCCGGTCAGTTTCGCGGCTTCATCCCAGACCAGCGAGTGCGTGCCGGCCACCGGTATCCAGTGGAACTTGCACAGCGCCACGTCGCCGCGCGCATTCACCAGGCGGAAGGTATGCACGCCGAAGCCCTGCATCGTGCGGTAGCTGCGCGGGATGGCACGGTCGGACATCTGCCAGAGCAGCATGTGCGTCGACTCCGGCATCAGCGACACGAAATCCCAGAAGGTGTCGTGCGCGCTCGAGGCCTGCGGCATGCCGTGGTGGGGCTCCGGCTTGACCGCATGCACGAGGTCCGGGAATTTCATCGCATCCTGTATGAAGAACACCGGGATGTTGTTGCCGACGATGTCCCAGTTGCCATCCTCCGTATAGAACTTCACCGCGAAGCCCCGCACGTCCCGAACCGTGTCCGCCGAGCCGCGCTCGCCGGCCACGGTCGAGAAGCGCACGAACACCGGCGTGCGCTTTCCCGCGGCGGCGAACGGTGCTGCCATGGTCAGCTCGTCCAGTGCCTGGGTCGACTCGAAGTATCCATGCGCAGCCGAGCCGCGCGCATGCACCACGCGTTCGGGGATGCGCTCATGATCGAAGTGGGTGATCTTCTCGCGCAGGATGAAGTCCTGCAGCAGCGTCGGGCCGCGCAGGCCGGCCTTGACCGAGTTCTGGTTGTCCCCGACCGGCAGTCCCTGGTTGGTGGTGATCGCGCGGTTCGTCGAATCGACCCGGGATGCGTCGAGCGGCTGGATCGTCCGGTTCACGCCATCCGGAGGCTCGCCGCTGCCCAGCTTGTCCGATGCGGCGTCCTCCGACACCGTGCTGGCGCCGACGATGGGGGCGGGCATCGGCACCCGCTCGCCGCGCGGTGCATCGTCCGCGCCGCCGAACTCCGCGGCCTTCGATGCATTGGCGGGCATCGCCGCAGCAAGGGCCTGGCTGCCCGCCTGGCGGGCGAGCAGGCGCCGCAGGTGTTCCCCGAGCCGGCCCGGCAGCGCGGGTGCAGCGCCGGCGGCGCCAGCGCCCGCGGCGGGCCCGGACGTTGAACTCAGGGCCGAACCTGGCGCGTCCGCCGCACCGTCATCAGGGCCGTCGGCCCCGGCGTTTCGCCTCGTAGCCATGGAAGCTTCCTCGTCGTTGGATGCAGCGCGGTCCGCAAGTCATGTGCCCCGTGCGCCGGACGGCCTTTTCCGGGCGCGGCGCTTGCGGCCGACGGGCATCGACGTCCGCCGCCCCCTGCTGGATCGTCGACTTGCGACGCCGCCCGGTCGCCGGCACGGGGGGTGATGGCCATGCGCGAGCAGCGGGCGATACACTCTGCCGATGTACCCTGCACCGTCCGCGCACGCGCCCATCACCCGACCGGCGGGCATGCTTGCAGCCGCCACGTTCGCACTCTGCCTCGCTGCCGGAGCCCTGGCACCCATCGCGTCCGGCCACCCGCTCGATCGCGCAGCAGGCATCATCGGCGTGCTGCCGTTGCCCGAGGTCTTCGGACCCGGTTCATGCGCGGCATTCCTGCCGAAGGAACTCCTGGTCCACCGGACACCCGACCGCGTCGAGCGCAGCCGCCAGCACATCCATCCAGCACGCATCCCCTCGCCGTCAGGCAGCGGTGCCTGCGAACCGGTGCGCGCGATCGTGTCGCCGACGGGCAGCCGCAAAGGGGTCGAACTGCCCACGGTCGAGACGGGTTACGAGCGTCCCGCCGCGATCGTGCTCGAACGCAAGCCACGCTGGTATCGCATCGCGCTGGCGGAAGGCAGTGGCTGGATCCACGTCGAGGACACACGTCGTTTCATTCCCCTGACCCGGCTCCTGTCGGAAAACATGACCTATCTTCGCGGCGGGACGCCCGTGCCGCTGGCCGAAAGACCGGGCGCGCCCCCCGCCGCCGGTGCCCGGCCGCTCGAAGGCGACATCGCGGCGAAGGTGGTCGCCACGCGCCGTCTGGATGGCGTGCTATGGCTGCAGGTGGACACCCGTGGCGCCGATGCCTGCACGGCATTGCCGTCGGTTGCCATGACCGGATGGGTCCCGATGCTCGATCCGGTCCGCGGCGGCGTGCCCTCCGTCTGGTTCCGGGCGCGCGGCTGCTGACCGCCGTCAGCGCAGCAGTTCGAGCTCGCGGTTCGCCTGCCTGAGCATGCTGGTCAGGCCGAGCGCGAGGTTCTGCAGCAGGCGGATCTTGATCGAAGGAGCTTCCTGGTCGAGCCGGGTGAAGGCCGCGCGCGTGAGCACGCGGCACTCGACTTCGGCGAGCGCGGTGACATTGGCCGAGCGCGGCGAATGGTCGATGAAGGCAAGCTCGCCGAAGTTCATCCCGGAGGTGCAGGCAACCAGCCGTGCAATGCCATCGCGGGTAGGCATGCTGACCATCGCCGCACCGGCCGTGATCACGAACAGTTCATCGGACGATTGCCCCGCCGTCATGATGGTCTGTCCCCTGCGATAGCTTCGGTGCTCGAGCAGCGCGTCGAGGAACGCGATCCCGGCGGCATCGAGCCCCGCGCACAGCGCGCACTCGGACAATGCGACCGGCGCATCCGCCGGCCGGTCATCGAAGCCCCTGGCGAGCAGCAGGCCTTCTCCGTACTCGAGTGCGAAATCATCGTCTGTGAAGAACGCCTCGCGGTCGATGCCCGCGCCGGTGAGCAGTCCCCACCATGCAGCCGCTTCGGTGAACACCAGCATGCGGCCCAGTTGCAGGATGCGGCTGCGCGTGGCGGCGAGCAGGCGCGCCGCCGCAGGATCGATGCCCTGGACGACCTTAAGGTTCAGGATGAAGCAGTCGGTCTCTGCCGTCCTTGCCATCAACTCGCGGATGACCGGTTCCAGCGAGGCGAACGCGAGCGAGCCCTGCAGCTGGTAGAGCCTGAGGCGGCTGCCGGTGCGGCGCAGGTGCTCCTCGGCTGCGTTCGAGCGGCGCCGCTTCGAGGACAGTCCACGGCGCGTGGCTGCGAGGCGAACCACGGGCGCTGCGCGCGACGCAGCATCGAACAGATGCAGGCCGAGCCCGTCGGTCAGTTCCCTGCAGACCGCGACCCCGCGCGCGCTGTTTCCCTGCGCGTCCAGGCGCGGCGAGAAGACCCCGATGCCGATCCGGCCGGGCTGCACCGCGAGGATGCCGCCGCCGACACCGCTCTTCGCGGGCAGGCCTGTGCGGTACAGCCATTCGCCGGATGCGTCGTACATGCCGCATGTCGCCATCACGGACAGGATGTTGTCGACGAAGGCCTGCGCGACCGCGCGCTCCCCGGTGACCGGGTTCACGCCGCCATTGGCCAGCGTCGCGCCGATCATCGCCAGGTCGCGGCAGTCGACCCGGATCGCACACTGCTGGAAGTAGGTCTCGAGCACCGGCGTCGGCTGCTCGCCAAGGATGTCGAAATTGCGCAGCATCCACCCGATCGCGCGATTGCGATGTCCCGTCTCGCTCTCGGACGCATACACGCGCTGGTCGATGTCGAGCGGTCGGCCGGCATAGCGCGAGAAGGTATCGAGGATGCGCGCGATCTTCTGCGCCGCGTCCGCGCCCGGGACCATTCCGCAGGCGGCGATCGCACCGGCGTTGATCAGCGGGTTCTTGGGCGCGCCAGTGGCGGGATGCAGGCTGATCGCGTTGAAGGCATCCCCCGAAGGCTCCACACCGATGCGGGCGAGCACCGCTGCCTCGCCGTTCTCCTCCAGCGCGAGGCCGTAGGTAAGCGCCTTGGAGATCGACTGTATGGTGAACGGCTGGCGCGAATCGCCCACTTCGTACAGGAAGCCGTCCTGGGTGGCGATGCAGATGCCGAATCGGTCGGGATCGACCGCCGCCAGCTCGGGGATGTAGCTCGCAACCTCACCTTCCCGGTACGGACGATAGCGTGCATGCAGCGCATCGAGGTAATCCAGCACCGGGGAAAGGTTCAAGACTCGCACTCCGTGCAATGAAGTCGCACGATGATACGACGCGGGGTGCATGCGCGACGCGTTCGCCTGCGGATGGCGCCGCGCGCGGGTGCTCCGCCAGACTGCGGCGAGGTACACACCCCGCAGGGCCGGCGCGCGGCTGAAGGTGCTGGCAGTCGACGTGCCGGACGATGGCGGCTGAGCCGGCCTGTTTCGCCGGCCTGTTTCGCCGGCCTATTTCGCCGGCCTATTTCGCCGGCATGCGCAGCAGCTCAGGCATCAGCTGCTCGCGCACGAACGCTTCGCCGGCGTGGCCGACCCGGTCGGCGCCGATCCGGTCGAGCACCGCATCGGCGCTGCCCGCGAGCTTCCATTCCTTGTACTCGTCCGCCAGCGGCAACCCCATCGCCTCGGCCAGCAGCGACACGTAGTTCACGACCTTGAACGGCTCGCTCGCTTCCAGCCCGCACAGCAGGCGCTGGCAGGAATGGAACACGGTCGCCACGGTATCGGCCTGCGACGCCTGCGCGAGGTCGCAAACGCCACGGGTGACATCCTTCAGCGCCGCCGGCACCGAAACCAGCGCGGAACACATGTGACCGGGCACCGCGACTTCGCTGTCGACCAGTTCGAGGCCCGGCACCAGGCGCAGCAGGTCCTCGACCAGTGGATTGACATCGACCTCCCGGAAACCGAAATGCCGGTGCAGCACCACCCGTCGCTCGACCCGATGCACGAGCCGCTCACGCAGCCGCTCGCGCCGTGCATGCACGACCTGGGCGAAATGCGACATCGGGAACAGGGGCTCGGCATGGCCGGACATGAACTGGTCCATGTGCCGGTGGCAGGACGGGCACCAGGTGACGACCGTTGCCGCGGCGGCAGGCGCGTCCTCGGCCAGCCGGATGGCCAGGTCGTTGAACTTCCCGACCGTGCGTTTCGCCATTCCGTCGGCGGCCCTGAGGTTGGCATCCTTGGATGTCCCGCAGCAGTAGCCCGGCCCGCCCGCCGGCGCGACTTCCAGGCCTATCGCACGCAGGATCTCGATCGAACCGTGGATGATGTCGCCATGGCGCACGACATTGCACCCGTACCAGAACACGACTTTCTCGCTCATGATGCGTTGCGCTCCTGGGGACTGGCGCGATGCCACTGCTCGATCTCGCCGGGCGCCAGCTGGGTCGCGGCGAAGGCCTCGATCTTGCGGAAGAACAGCGGGTCGTCGGTGGACTTCATCTGGGGTTCGCCGCCCAGCGAACCCAGCGCACCCATGCGCGCCGCGCGCAGCATCAGCATCGCGTTGATGCCCTCGGGACAGGCGTCGATGCAGGTCGCCGACTGGGTGCACACCTTCACCCAGGCTACCCCTTCGGGCGACCCCTGCCCGGCCTGCAGCAGCGGCAGCAGGCCCTCGACCACGGCGGCCGCGGACGCACCGACGAGTTCGGGTGCATAGGGCGTCATCGGGCAGGCCTCGTAGCACTTCCCGCATCGGGTGCAGCGGTCGAGCGTGTCGGCGACGAATCGATCGAGGTAGGCGCGCAGGGAATCCATCCCTTATGCTGCCACGCGCGTGGCGGCGCGGCCAGTACCTTGGAGCCCCCGCGTCCGCGTCCGCGTCCGCGCCGGCACCGCGCCGGCGCCCCGCCCTGCTTCAATCGGCAACCGCAACCGGTGGCGCCTCGCACGCGCAGTGCGTCGAGACCATCTCGAGGGTGCGGCTGCCGCCCTTGCCGCTGACCAGGGTGTCCACCACCGACAGCCGGCGCCCGGCCCGCTCCACCTTCGACACCGCCTTGAGCGACGGCCCCTCGCCCGGGCTGAGGTACCAGGCCGAGGCCTCGACCAGCCGATGCCCCGGCGGCGCGGCGGCGCATGCCGTGCGCGCCGCCAGCGCGAAGGTGACGCCACCCTGCGCATGGCCGACACGATTGCCCGAGTGCAGGCCCATCGGCATCCGGCAGTGCGCGCGACCGTCGACATCACGGACAGGGAACTGCGCGAACAGGTGCTCGACGAAGGACGTGCGCGCATCGGCCCGATCGACCACCGCGTTCACCCGCTTCCAGACGGCGCGTTCCCTTGCATCGAGGTCGCGCACCGCGATCCGGTCGCCGGGCGGCATGCCCCCCGGTTGCCACGGCAATGGCGCCAGCGTCACCCCGGGAGGCGGCGGCAGTGCCATGAACGTGCCCGATGCGATGCAGGCCACGTGCCCCCCCGCGGTGAGCCGGCAGTGGGCGATGCCTTGCCGCGTGAGCGCGCCTTCGACCCAGCCTTCGCACCGGGCCACCGCTTCGAGCCGCCCGCGGAGCGGGACGCCGGTGAACGCGATATGCAGGCTGACCGTGCCCAGCCGCATCCCGGCTTCCATCGACAGGCGGGCCCGGATCGCGTTCGCGAGCGCCATGTCGACCAGGGTGGTCACCATGTTCAGGTTGGCCTCGCCGCTGGCGTCGGCGTTGTGTGCGGCAGTCTCGATCGAGAGGCGCGCAACGGCGGGCGTCACTTCGTCCCAGGCAGTGCCCATGAAGTGGCCGACGAAATGCAGGCCCGGGGTCCGGTTGTCCGCGATCGCCTGCAGCACGCGGCCACGGATGGCTTCGCGCTGCGCATCGGAGGTGGCAGCAACGGCTTGCTTGTCGTCCATCATTCCCAGTCCAAGAAAGGTGCCCCGCCGGTGTTCAGCCAGCGGTCGAACGCATCGCGCTGCGCGTGGCCTCGAGCCGGGCGGCGTCGACCCGGCCGAGCGACTCGACGATGTCCACCGCGACGCGGCCGAGCCCCGCATAGACCTGCGCGACCTGCGGGTCCCACTCGTCCATCGCGGACAGGTGCCGCGCCACGGTGCCGGCATCGCCGCGGGAAATCGGCCCGGCCAGCGCAGGTGCGATGCCCTGGCGGAACACGGCGTCCAGCGTCTCGCGTGCGATCGGCTCGAACATCTCGAGCGCGATCGCGC
>LNFM01010753.1_pt1 | contig 12725 bp, 13 predicted proteins | sample 596031 | NCBI WGS metagenome assembly LNFM01 (sample SAMN04254537, study PRJNA301005) | activated carbon metagenome | isolation source: dual media filters at the Ann Arbor, Michigan drinking water treatment plant | place: USA: Ann Arbor
GACCTTCCGCTTACAAGGCGGGTGCTCTACCAACTGAGCTAAGCCGGCGGGGAGGCTGAAGATTGTAGGTGGCGGCTGCGGCCGCCTATTTGACGCGCTTGAGCGACGGCCGGCCACTGGGCGGGTGCGCGGGGTCGGGCGGCTCGTCCGGCGCCGGCGGGGCGCCGGCCTCGGCGGCCTCGGGCGTGGCCAGGCGCAGGCCGCGGGGGGCCGAGGCCTCGTTGGCACCCTCGGCGCGCGCGGCGTCGGTGGGCATGGGGAATGCCATGCCCTGGCCGTTCTCACGCGCGTAGATGGCCACCACGTGGTCGATGGGCACCACGATCTCGCGCGACACGCCGCGAAAGCGCGCGCGGAACTCGAGGAACTCGTTGCCGATCTTCAGCCCCGAGGTGGCCTCGATGCCGATGTTGAGCACGATCTCGTGGTTGTCCACGTACTCCATGGGCACCTGCACGCTGGCGTCGACATGCACCGCGACATAGGGCGTGAAGCCGTTGTCGGTGCACCAGGCGTGCAGCGCCCGCAGCAGGTAGGGGCGGGTGGACGGGGTATCGGACGTGCCGGACATCGAAACAGCCTACTTGCGCATCACCTTCTCGGACGGCGTGAGCGCCTCGATGTAGGCCGGGCGCGAGAAGATGCGCTCGGCATACTTGAGCAGCGGCACGGCGTTCTTCGAGAGGTCGATACCGTAGTAGTCCAGGCGCCACAGCAACGGGGCGATGGCCACGTCGAGCATGCTGAAGTCGTCGCCCAGCATGTACTTGTTCTTCAGGAAGATCGGTGCCAGCTGCGTCAGCCGGTCACGGATCTGCTCGCGCGCCTTCTCGAGCTGGCGCTCGGTGGCCTTGACGCTGCGGCCCTCGAGCAGGTTGACGTTGCTGAACAACTCTTTCTCGAAGTTGAACAGGAACAGGCGCACGCGCGCACGCGCCACCGGGTCGCCGGGCATCAGCTGCGGGTGCGGGAAGCGCTCGTCGATGTACTCGTTGATGATGTGGCTCTCGTACAGGATGAGGTCGCGCTCCACCAGGATGGGCACCTCGTTGTACGGGTTCATCAGCGCGATGTCTTCGGGCTTGGCGAAGATGTCGACGTCGCGAATCTCGAAGTCCATGCCCTTTTCGAACAGCACGAAGCGGCAGCGGTGCGAATAGGGGCAAGTGGTTCCGGAGTACAGCACCATCATGGCTTGGGGCCTTTCATTAACGCAGCGATGAGCCGGCACCGCTCAACAAGCGGCTTCGGCAAAAGGAAAAACGCAGTGGGTGCGGCGAGCCCCCACTGCGCTGCAGGCCCGGCCTTGCGGCCCGGCCGTGCCCGACCTACTTGACGTCTTTCCAGAACGCGGCATTCAGGCGCCAGGCGATCACCGTGAACAGCGCCAGGAAGATCAATACCCACACCCCCAGGCGCGCACGTGCGGCCTGGTTCGGCTCGCCCATCCATTGCATGAAGGCCACGAGATCCGCCACGGCGATGTTGTACTCGGCTTGCGACAGCGTGCCCGGGGTGATGGCCTCGTACCCCTTGAACACGTGCACGGTCTTGGCCGCGTCATGCGGGTCCTTTTCGTCGACGAAAACGGCCCGCTGCTGGCCCTGCAACTGCCACAGCGCGTGCGGCATGGCCACGTCGGGGAAGGCGCGGTTGTTCCAGCCGGTGGCCTTGGTCTCGTCGCGGTAGTAGCTGCGCAGGTAGGTGTAGAGGTAGTCGGCACCGCTGCCCTTGGAAGCGTCGGCGCGCGAACGCGCGACCAGCGTCAGGTCGGGCGGCGCGGCGCCGAACCAGTCCCTGGCGTCCTTGGCGTCGAGCGCGACCTTCATGGTCTCGCCGACCTTGACGCCGGTGAAGATCAGGTTGTCCTTGATCTGCTGCTCGGTCAGGCCGATGTCGCGCAGGCGGTTGTAGCGCATGAAGCCGGCGGCGTGGCAGTTGAGGCAGTAGTTGGCGAACAGCTTGGCGCCGTTCTGCAGCGCGGACATGTCGGACATGCGCTCGGTCGGGAACTTGTCCCAGGCCGGGCCGGCGGAAGCCGCCTGGGCCGGCGCCAGGGCCAGCAGCGAGGACAGCGCGAGCAGCGATGCGAACAGCGAACGAATCATCTTGGTCATGTCAGAAGGCTCCGCGTCGCGCTCAGTGGGCTTTGAAAACCACGCGCTCGGGCACGGGCTTGAACTCGCCGATGCGGCTCCACCAGGGCATCAGCAGGAAGAAGCCGAAGTAGAACAGCGTGCCGGCCTGCGCCAGCAGGGTGCCCATGAAGGTGGGCGGCTGGATACCCAGGTAGCCCAGCACCACGAAGACGACGATGAACAGGCCGTACAGCCCCTTGTTCCAGCTCGGGCGGTAGCGGATGGACCTGACCGGGCTGCGATCGAGCCAGGGCAGCACGAAGAGGATCAGCACCGCAACGCCCATCACCACCACACCCCAGAACTTGGCGTCGAAGGTCTTGAGCATCACTGCGAGCACGACTGCCGCACCCAGCGGCACGAACTTCCAGATGCCCTTGAGCCCGCCCATCAGGAAAGCCAGCACGCCGGCCACGCCGATGAGAGCCACCAGCACGTTGACGAAGTCGTCGGTGACGGCGCGCAGCATCGAGTAGTAGGGCGTGAAGTACCACACCGGGGCGATGTGTGCCGGGGTCTTGAGCGGATCGGCCGGGATGAAGTTGTTGTACTCGAGGAAGTAGCCGCCGGCCTCGGGCGCGAAGAACAGGATGGCCGAGAAGGCCATCAGGAACACGCTGACGCCGACGATATCGTGCACCGTGAAGTACGGGTGGAAGGGGATGCCGTCCAGCGGGATGCCGGTCTTGGGATCCTTCTTGTCCTTGATCTCGACGCCGTCGGGGTTGTTGGAACCCACGTCGTGCAGCGCCAGCAGGTGCGCCACCACCAGGCCCAGCAGCACCAGCGGCACGGCGATGACGTGCAAGGCAAAGAAGCGGTTGAGCGTGGCGTCACCCACCACGTAGTCGCCGCGGATCATCAGCGACAGGTCGGGCCCGATGAAGGGGATGGCCGCGAACAGGTTGATGATGACCTGGGCGCCCCAGTAGCTCATCTGGCCCCAGGGCAGCAGGTAGCCCATGAAGGCCTCGGCCATCAGGCACAGGAAGATGGCGCAGCCGAAGATCCACACCAGCTCGCGCGGCTTCTGGTAGCTGCCGTAGATCATGCCGCGCCACATGTGCAGGTAGACGCAGATGAAGAAGGCGCTGGCGCCGGTGCTGTGCATGTAGCGCACCAGCCAGCCCCAGGGGACGTCGCGCATGATGTACTCGACCGACTCGAAGGCCTTGGCCGCGTCGGGCTTGTAATGCATCGTCAGGAAGATGCCGGTGACGATCTGCATCACCAGCACCAGCAGCGACAGGCTGCCGAAGAAATACCACCAGTTGAAGTTCTTCGGAGCGTAGTACTCCGACATGTGGAAACGGTAAGCCTCGAATGCGGTCGGGAACCGGTTCTGGAGCCACACCGTGGCCTGCGTGAGTGCCGGTGCGCCGGCCGGCGCTTCCTTGAAATCAGCCATCTTGACCTCGGGTCCGAATTGGTTTGCGTCTGGAGAGCGCCAGGCTCAGGCCTTCTTGTCCTCGCCGATCAACAGCGTGGTGTCGGACACGAACATGTGCGGCGGCACTTCGAGGTTGTCGGGCGCGGGCTTGTTCTTGAAGACGCGGCCGGCCATGTCGAACGTGGAGCCATGGCAGGGGCAGAAGAAGCCGCCGGCCCAGTCGTCGGGCAGCGAGGGCTGGGCGCCCGGCGTGAACTTGTCGCTGGGCGAGCAGCCCAGATGCGAGCAGATGCCCACGCCGACGAAGTACTCGGGCTTGATCGATCGGTGCACGTTGCGCGCGTAGGCCGGCGTCAGATCGGCCGGATTGCGCAGGGACTTGGGGTCAGCGAGCTGCGGGTCCAGCTTTTCCAGCACGGCCAGCTGCTCCTTCGTGCGGCGCACGATCCACACCGGCTTGCCGCGCCATTCGACGGTCAGCTTCTCACCGGGCTGGATGGCGCCGATGTCCACCTGCACCGGAGCGCCCGCGGCACGGGCGCGCTCGGAAGGCGCGAAGGTACTCAAGAAGGGCACCGCGACAGCCGCACCGCCCACGGCGCCGGCGCCGCAGGTGATGGCTATCCAGGTACGTCTGTCCTTGTCAAAGCCTTGATCAAGGGTGGCGTCGCTCATGCAAAACCTCTGGCTGCGTAGGTGATTCGGGACAACCACCGATTCTATGCGAGCCGCCCTTGCGGCCGGCTTGCAAGGCAACCGGGCGTGCGCACGCAGCCCCTTGCCGCGCTCTTGACGCTCCTGTCGGCTGCGGCTACCGTGACCATCCGACGGCAGGGCGCTGCCTGCAGTACTCCAACACAAACACACGCCCAGAGGACCCGCCCCATGAGTTTCACATCCGAGTTTCGCGAGTTCGCCCTCAAGGGCAATGTGATGGACCTTGCCGTGGGCGTGATCATCGGCGGCGCTTTCGGCAAGATCGTCGACTCGGTGGTTGGCGACCTCATCATGCCCATCGTCGGCCGCATCTTCGGCGGGCTCGACTTCAGCAACTACTTCATCCCGCTGGCCGGCCAGACCGCCAACACGCTGGTCGAGGCCAAGAAGGCCGGCGCGGTGTTCGCCTACGGCAACTTCATCACCGTGGCGCTCAACTTCGCCATCCTGGCCTTCATCATCTTCCTGATGATCAAGCAGGTGAACCGCCTCAAGCGCAATGCCCCGCCGCCGCCGCCGGCCCCGCCCGCACCGACGCCGGAAGACGTGCTGCTGCTGCGCGACATCCGCGACGCGCTGAGCCGCGGCTCCAAGTCGCCTTGAGGCGACTTGGACGGCGAGGCGGCCCGACCCTCTGTGGTCGGGCGCTGCGCAAGTAAGCGGCTGCAACAACCTGGTGACCCGGCGCCGGACAAGGGCCGACGCCCGGCACGGCCGCAGGCTTGCCGCATACTAGGCAGCCACAAAATCGCGGCAGCCGCGTATTGATGAAGCCGAACCCCGTACACCGCCTTCCCCCGCCGCTGGAGACCGCCGTACAGCGCATCAAGCTGGCGGCGCGCGATGCGGCCGAGCGGACCATCGAGAGCCTGGGCCTGGCCGCCCTGGCATCGAGCAATGCCTTCCACCGCGACGGGCTGCTGGGCGCGCAGTTCGAGCTCAACCGCAAGTCGGCGGTGTTCGTGCTGACCTTCAACGACGCCTTCGACGAGCGCGTGCTGCGCGAAGTCAGCCCGCGCGCCGCCGCTGCGCCGGCGGCGGCGCCTCCCCCGGGCATGGGCCCGGCCTCGGTCTACCCCCCGCTGCAGCCGCGCAACACCAACTGGGACAGCCTGAGCCTGGTCGACGACCGCGAGGTCGAGGCGCAGATCTCGGCCGAGCGCTTCGGCATGGAGATCGCCTATGCCTGCGAATGGGAGCTGCGCGAGCTCGACGCCTACGTCGTGGCGCTGCTGGCCGAAGCCGGCGGCGAAAGTGAACGCAACCCGGTGCGGCCCGACATCGTGGGCCACGCCATGCTGCGCGGCATCGAGGTCATCTCCGACCGCCCCGACATCCGCAAGGTACTGTCCACCGAAATGAGCCGCTCGCTGGGCGCCCTGCTGCCCGCGGTCTACGCCGGCATCGTCGCCGACTGGCGCAACGCCGGCGTGCAGCCGGTCGGGATGGCGGTGCGCAACCGCCCGGCGCGCAACTTCGGCCACGACACCGGGCGCGGCGACGTCGGCTACGAAGAAGAGCGCCCCGGCACCAGCCGCTATGGGCCGCCCGGTGGCAGCGGTGGCGACAGCCGCCAGGGCGGGCGCATGTCCGGCCCGGGCTTCTCGGCGTCCACGCGCCCCGGCCCCATGGGCGGGCGCAGCGGCGGCACGCAAATCGGCAGCATCGATCCGACGCTGATGTCGTTGATCCGTCGCCTAGCGCATGTCGGGCCGGGCTATGGGGACGGCAGCAGCAGCGGCAGCGTGGGTGGCGGCCGATCCAGCCAGGGCTGGGTCGACGAAGACGAGTCCTACGACGGCTTTGCCGGCGCGGGCGGCATGGGCGGCGGTGCGCCGCCGCCCAACCTCATCCGCACCCACCGCGAAGAGCTGCGCCAGGCCTCCAGGGGCGGCGTCGACCACATGGTGATCGACGTCATCGGCTTCCTCTTCGACCAGATCCTGGCCGACCCCAAGGTGCCGCCGCAGATGGCGCGCCAGATCGCCCGGCTGCAGCTGCCGGTGCTGCGCGCGGCGCTGGGCGACGCCAGCTTCTTTTCCACGCGCAAGCACCCGGTGCGGCGCTTCATCAACCGCATCGCCTCGCTGGGCGCGGGCTTCGGCGACTTCGGCGATGAAGCCGCCAAGCGCCTGCTGGCCAAGGTGCGCGAACTGGTGCAGCAGGTGGTCGAGGGCGACTTCGACCAGATCGAGACCTACGAGCAGAAGCTGGCCGCGCTGGAACAGTTCGTCAACGAACAGGCGGCGCAAAGCCTGGCCGCCAGCGGCGACGATCCGGCCGCCGTGTTGTCGGAGAAGGAAGACGAGATCCGCCTGCGCCAGCTCTACGCGCAGCGCCTGGCCGGCGAGCTCAAGGACGTCACCATCCCCGACTTCCTGCGCGACTTCGTCAGCGGCGTGTGGAGCCAGGTGTTGCTGCGCGCCAGCGCGCAGGGCGGGCCCGATGGGCCGCTGGCGCAGCGCCTGCGCCGCGTCGGCCGCGAGCTCTTCCTCAGCGTGCAGGCCAAGCCCACGCCGACGCACCGCAAGGCCTTCCTGGCCGAGCTGCCGCGGCTGATGCAGGACCTGACCGAGGGCATGAACCTCATCGCCTGGCCCGAGGCGCAGCGGCGCGAATTCTTCGGCAAGCTGATGCCGGCGCACGCCGACGCGCTCAAGCGACCGGCGGCGCGCCAGCTCGACATCAACCTGATGGCGCGTCGCGTCGAAGGCGCGCTCGAGCGGCCCCTGCCCTCACGCGAGGACTTGCGCGCCGCGCAGGCCCTGCCTCTGCTGACCGAAGAGCTGGCACAGGCGCGCTTCACGCCCGAGGAAGCGCGGCGCATCGGCCTGGTGGAAGAAGCAGCGGTCGACTGGGACGGCAAGGTCGACATCCCGCTGGGCGACACCTCGCCGGGCGACCTGGGCACCGACGACGACGCCGCCGCCGCCAACACCCCCGTGGCGCCCGGGCTGCCCGCACCCAGCGAGCCACCCGAGCCCACCGAGGGCCGCGCGCTGGCCGACACCCTGCAGGTGGGTTTCGCCTACGAGATGCACCTCAACAACGAGTGGCAGAAGGTTCGCCTGGCGCACATCAGCCAGGGCCGCGCCTTCTTCATGTTCACGTATGGCGGGCGGCACCGCAAGACGGTGTCGCTGACGCAGCGCATGCTGCTGCGCCTGTGCGACACCGGCCGCATGCGCGCCTTCGAGCAGGCCGCGCTGATCGAGCGCGCCACGGCCCGTGCGCGCCGCCAACTGGCGGCGCTGGGCCCGGCTGGAAGCGCCGCGGCCTAGACCCTCAAGCCTGGCGCGCCGCCAGCGCGCGCCGCGCCCAGCGCAGCGCCGCCACCAGGCTGGAGGCATCGGCCAGCCCCTGGCCGGCGATGTCGAACGCCGTGCCATGGTCGGGGCTGGTACGCACCAGCGGCAGGCCCAGCGTGACGTTGACGCCCTGCTCCACCCCCAGGTACTTCACCGGGATCAGGCCGTGGTCGTGCGTCATCGCCACCACCAGATCGAAGGCGCCGCGGCGCGCGCGCATGAACACCGTGTCGGGCGCGTAGGGGCCGCTGGCGTCAATGCCCTCGGCCCGGGCCGCCTGCACCGCCGGGCCGATGATCGTCAGCTCTTCATCGCCGAACAGCCCGCCCTCGCCGGCATGCGGGTTGAGCCCGGCCACCGCGATGCGCGGCGCCGGCTGGCCCCAGTCACGGGCGGCGCGGTGCGCGATGCGCAGCGTCTGCAACACGGCATCGAAGGTCACGGCATCCAGCGCGCGCCGCAGCGACAGGTGGATGGTCACCAGCACCACGCGCAGCTCGTCGTTGGCCAGCATCATGCGCACCGGCGGCGCGGGCTGGCCGGGTGTGGTGCACAGGGCCTGCAGCATCTCGGTGTGGCCCGGCCAGGGCAGGCCGGCGGCGGCCAGCGCCTCCTTGTGGAGGGGCGCGGTGACGATGGCCGCGCCCTGCCCGGCCTGCACCAGCGCCACGGCCTGCTCGATGCAGCGCGCCGCGGCCGCACCGTTGCGCGCGTCGATGCGGCCCAGCGGCAGTTCGGCCAGCCCGGCCGGCAGATCGGGCGGCTGCAGCAGCGGCAGGCAGCCGGACGGCACATCGACCAGGTCGGCGGGCGCATCGATCAGCGCCGTCATCGGCGCACCGGCGCGCCGCAGCACGGCCGGGTCGCCGATGACCACGGCGTCGTGCAGCGCGCCCTGGCGAAAGGCCTGGACGATGATCTCGGGGCCGATGCCTGCGGCATCGCCCATGGTCACGAGCAGCGGCTTCACGCGGGCCGTCCCGGAACTCCGGCCCGGCATGCAGCGCGCAACTGCGCGCAGGCGCACTTGCGCGTCCTCATGCCGGATTCTCGATGTCGATGAAGCGGTGCTCCAGGCCGAAGCGCCCGGCCACGTGCGCCGCCACGGCCGGTGCGCCGTAGCGCTCGGTGGCGTGGTGGCCGCAGGCCAGGAAGGCCGCGCCGGTCTCGCGCGCCAGGTGCTGCTGTGGCTCGGATGCCTCGCCGGTGATGAAGGCATCGGCGCCAGCGGCAATGGCCGCCTCGAAGTAGCCCTGCGCACCGCCCGTGCACCAGGCCACACGGCGCAGCGCGCGGCCGTCACCCGGCAGCACCAGCGGCGCGCGGCCCAGCTGCTGCTGCACGCGCGCCGCCAGTTCGTCCAGCCCCAGCACGGCACTGCCGATGAAGCCCAGCTCCTGCTCGCCGAAGCGCGCATCGGCCGTCAGCCCCAGGCGCAGGCCCAGCTGCGCGTTGTTGCCCAGCTCGGCATGCGCGTCCAGCGGCAGGTGGTAGGCGAAGAGGTTGACCTGCGCCGCCATCAGCCGGCGCACGCGCTCGGCCAGCCAGCCCGTCAGGCGGCCGTCCTGGCCGCGCCAGAACAGGCCGTGGTGCACCAGCAGCGTGTCGGCGCCCGCGGCGATGGCCGCGTCGATGAAGGCCAGGCTGGCGGTCACGCCCGAGGCAATGTGGCGCACCTCGCGCCGGCCCTCGACCTGCAGACCGTTCGGCCCATAATCCTTGAAGCCTTCGGGGCGCAGCAATGCGTCCAGACAGGCGGCGATGTCTTGTCGGTCGGTCATGGGCCGATTCTGCCCAAGCCCTGGGCGTGTTGCGGTTCACTTCCTTGGATGTGGCGTAGAACCTGGCTGGTCTTTTCTCAGGCCGTCACCGTGGCGGTGGCGGCGCTGTTCGTGCTGTCCACGCTCAAGCCCGAGTGGCTGCCCGGCGGGCGCGAAGGCCGCCTCCTGCCCGCGCCCACCTTGCTGCAGGCGCCGGCGCTGTCGGCCAGCGGCGTCGCGGCCAGCGGCCACGCACTGGCTGCGCAGCGCGCGGCGCCGGCGGTGGTCAGCGTCACCGCCACGCGCATGGCACGGCGCAACCCGCACGCCGAGGACCCGCGCTTCCGCTTCTTCTTCGGCGACGGCCAGCAGCCGCAGCAGGTGGGCCTGGGCTCGGGCGTGATCGTCTCGCCCGAGGGCTACCTGCTCACCAACCAGCACGTCATCGACGAGGCCACCGAGATCGAGGTGCAGCTCACCGACGGCCGCCAGGCGCGCGCCCGCGTCGTGGGCAGCGATGTCGAGACCGACATCGCGGTGCTCAAGATCGATCTCTCGCCGCTGCCGGTGATCGCGCTGGGCGATGTGCGCGCGCTGCAGGTGGGCGACGCGGTGCTGGCCATCGGCAACCCCTTCAACGTCGGCCAGACGGTGACGGCCGGCATCGTCAGCGCGCTCGACCGCAGCAGCGCCGGGCAGTCGCGCTACCAGAACTTCATCCAGACCGATGCCGCCATCAACCCGGGCAATTCGGGCGGCGCACTGGTCGACGCGCGCGGCGCGCTGGTGGGCATCAACACCGCCATCTTCTCCAGCAGCGGCGGCAGCATGGGCATCGGCTTCGCCGTGCCGGCAGACACCGCACGCCAGGTGATGGAAGCGCTGATTCGCGATGGCACGGTCAAGCGCGGCTGGCTGGGCGTGGAGCCGCGCGACCTGAGTGCCGACCTGGTGGAAAGCCTGAGCCTGCCGGTGCGCGAAGGCGTGCTCATCACCGGCGTGCTGCAGGACGGCCCGGCGGCGCGCGGCGGCCTGCGCCCGGGCGACGTGGTGGTGAAGGTGGGCGAGCAGCCCATCCGCAGCAGCGGCGACCTGTTCAGCGCCGTGGCCTTGCTCCAGCCGGGCAGCACCGCGGCCGTGGCCGTGCTGCGCGGCGCGCAGACGCTCGAGCTGAAGCTGGTGGTGGCCGAGCGGCCCCAGGCGCAGATCAGCGGGCGCTGACAAGGCCTGAATGAACCTGCTGCGCGACCCGATCTCAGCCCTGCGCTCCTCGCCGTACGGGTGTACGGCTGCGGTGCTCGAGCTGACCTCGGGCCGCGCGCAACGGTTCCTTCACACCTTGTGCGCCTAGAGCATCAGCACCAGGCGCTCGAGGATCAGCACCGCGAAGAAGCCGAAGGCCGCCAGCACCGTCCACTTGACGACGACGATGCCGCGCTGGCGCCAGGCCACCTGGCCGGTGCCGATATACATCGCAAAGCACAGCAGGCCGCTCACCAGCAGCAGGCCGAACACCAGGCGGAAGATCATCATGGCGTGGTGCCCCGGTGCGCGCTACCAGGCCGGGGCCAGCGCGGCAAAGCCGCGCGGCGCCTGGTCTTCGCGCTCGAAAGTGACCACCTCGTACGCCGAGGCGTCGGCCAGCAGCTTGCGCAGCAGCTTGTTGTTGAGCGCGTGCCCGCTCTTGTAGGCCACGTAGCTGGCCAGCAGCGGCTTGCCGGCGATGTGCAGGTCGCCGATGGCATCCAGGATCTTGTGCTTGACGAACTCGTCGTCGTAGCGCAGGCCTTCGCTGTTGAGCACGCGGTAGTCGTCGACGACGATCACGTTGTCCATGTTGCCGCCCAGGCCCAGGCCGCGCGCGCGCATCATCTCCACGTCCTTGGTGAAGCCGAAGGTGCGGGCGCGCGCGATGTCGCGCTTGTACTGGCCGCTGGAAAAGTCGAATTCGACCTTGCGCCCGGTGGCGTCCACCGCGGGGTGGTTGAACTCGATCTCGAAGGCCAGCTTGTAGCCGTGGAAGGGCTCGAGCCGCGCCCACTTGAGCGAGGCACCCTCGCCTTCGCGCACCTCCACCGGCTTGAGCACGCGCAGAAAGCGCTTGGGTGCGGTCTGCAGTTCGATGCCGGCGCTCTGCAGCAGGAACACGAAGCTGGCGGCGCTGCCGTCGAGGATGGGCACCTCTTCGGCGGTGATGTCCACGTGCAGGTTGTCCAGGCCCAGCCCGGCGCAGGCCGACATCAGGTGCTCGATGGTCTGCACCTTGGGCGCGCCCGGGTCGCCGCCGGCGCTGATGGTGCTGGCCATGCGCGTGTCGCTCACCGCGAAGGGCGTGACCGGGATATCCACCGTCACCGGCAGGTCGGTCCGGTGGAAGGTGATGCCGGCATCGGCCGGCGCCGGGCGCAGCGTGAGTTCGACGCGCTGCCCGCTGTGCACGCCCACGCCGACGGCGCGGGTGATGGATTTGAGGGTGCGCTGACGAATCATTGCCCGCATTCTCGCCGATGCCGGCCGTCAGAGCCCCGCGGCGGGCGGTGCCGGCGGGGGTGGCGCCGGACTGTGGCCTAATACGAGGTTTCGCCCACACGCCCGGAATACTCATCATGGCCCAGAAGATCAGAACCGAAGCCGACGCCCGCGCCACCCCGCGGCCGGCCGCCCCCAATGGCGTGACCGTCACCATCCGCCTGGGCCAGAAGAGCAGCCTGGAGCGTGGTTCGCACACGCGCAGCAAGAAGAACCCCGGCAAGCGCCCCAAGAAGGGCGGCTGATCCGCTGCACCGGGGCCATTCGCCCGGTCTTCCTGAAGCGCCGCCGGCACCGGCGGTGCGCACGCCCCGCGCGATGCTGAGAATCACCGAGCTGCGCCTGCCGCTGGACCACGCCGAACCGGCGCTGCGTGCCGCGGTGCTGCGCCGCCTGGGCCTGCGCGACGCCGAACTGCTGCGCATCGATGTCTTCAGGCGCGCCTGGGACGCCCGCCGCCGTTCGGCCATCGAGCTGGTCTACACCGTCGACTGCACGCTGGCCGAAGGCGTGGACGAGGCCGCTCTGCTGGCGCGCCATGCCGGCGACGTGCACCTGCGCCCCACGCCCGACACGCGCTACCGCTTCCTGGGCCATGCGCCGGCCGACTTTCAGGCCAGCGCCCGGCCGCGCCCGGTGGTGGTGGGTTTCGGGCCCTGCGGCCTGTTTGCCGCGCTGATACTGGCCCAGATGGGCCTGCGCCCGCTGGTGCTGGAGCGCGGCAAGCCGGTGCGCGAACGCACGCAGGACACCTGGGGCCTGTGGCGCCGCGGCGTGCTCGATCCGGGCTCGAACGTGCAGTTCGGCGAAGGCGGCGCCGGCACCTTCAGCGACGGCAAGCTGTGGAGCCAGATCAGCGACCCGCGCCACCTCACGCGCAAGG
>LNFM01010754.1_pt1 | contig 12722 bp, 7 predicted proteins | sample 596031 | NCBI WGS metagenome assembly LNFM01 (sample SAMN04254537, study PRJNA301005) | activated carbon metagenome | isolation source: dual media filters at the Ann Arbor, Michigan drinking water treatment plant | place: USA: Ann Arbor
CCTTGCCCTCCATGGGATTGCCGTACATCACCCAGGCCGCGCCGTCCTCGGCCCATGTCGTGCCCCAAAGGTCGGGGTCCTTCAGCATCACGGCGTCGCAGTAGCGCTCGACCAGCTCGCGGATGGCGAGGACGTCTTCTATCGGTCCGGTGGACATGGCGTCGTCTCCTGAGTTGAGGGCAGAGCCTTACTCTTTCGCGGTGCAAAGCCAAATTTCACCGTGTCCCTGAGCTTGTCGAAGGGCCTTGCAGAGGGGCTCGTGCAGGCCCTTCGACAAGCTCAGGGACACGGATAATGGGGTGAGTGGCATAGCGAAGGGTCCGCGCGCACTCATTTCAACATGTACTCGCCAAACCGCACTTTCCGCATCTCCCACCAGTAGCGGACCGTGCTGTGCGGCCAGAGCGTGGTGATCTTGCCGTTCTCGTCCTGGTACCAGCTTTTGCAGCCGGCCTGCCAGATGGTGCCGGCGAGGCCGCGCTGCATGGCGGCGTCGAACCGGGCGGCAGAGTCAGGGCGCGGCTCCATGGTGCGGCGCTCGACCAGCTTCCAGATGCATTGCAGCACATAGCGCACCTGCTGTTCGACCATGAAGATGATCGAGCTGTGGCCGAGGCCGCTGCCCGGGCCGAGCAATGTGAAGTAGTTGGGGAAGCCGGGCACGGCGACGGTCCGATGCGCCGCCATGCCGTCCTTCCAGGCCTCGCGCAGGGTCAGGCCGCCGCGGCCGGTGATCTCGGTCCTCGGCACGTCGGTAGTGCGGAAGCCGGTGGCGAGGATGATGACGTCGGCGCGGTGCAGCGTGCCGTCGGCGGTGACGATGCCGTCTGCTTCGATCCGGGCGATGGGATCGGTCACCAGGTCCGCGTTCTCACGCGTCAGCGCCAGATAGAAATCGTCGGACACCAGGATGCGCTTGCAGCCGGGCGGATAGTCGGGCGTCAGCTTCGCCCGCAGCGCCGGATCGGGCACCTGCGCCTCCAGGTGACGCAGCGCCAGTTGCTTCTCCTGCTCGTTGCGCCGGTTGCGGCGCAGGAACAGGGGAAAGCGGCTCTCCAGCATCCAGTAGAGCTGCCAGCGGTGCAACCGGCCGAGGAACGGCACGCTCCGGAACGCCCGCTTCCACGAGGCCGGATAGGCGCGGTCGAGGCGCGGGATGATCCAGTTGGGCGTGCGCTGGAACAGGTCGAGATGCGCGACCCTGTCGACGATGGACGGTACGATCTGCACCGCGCTCGCCGCGCTGCCGATCACGGCCACGCGCTTGCCGGAAAGGTCGGTGTCCTGGTTCCACGCCGCCGAATGGATGACGGTTCCCGCGAAGCCGTCCAGCCCGTCGATGTCGGGGTAGTTCGGCACGTGCAGCGCGCCGATGGCGCTGACCAGCACGTCGGCGGTGTCGTGCGCGCCGGCGCCGGCGGTCAGGCGCCAGCGGTTGGCGGCCTCGTCGAAGCGCGCCTCGGTGATCTCGCGGCCGAGCCTGATATGCGGCCACAGGCCGTACTTGTCGGCGCAACGCTCGAAATAGTGCTGGATCTCCCCGCCCGGCGAGTAGACGTGGCTCCAGTCCGGGTTGGGCTCGAACGAATAGGAATAGAGATGCGACGGCACGTCGCAGGCGACGCCGGGATAGGTGTTCTCCCACCAGGTGCCGCCCACATTGGCGCCCTTTTCGTAGATGACGAAGTCCTCGAGCCCGGCCTGCCGGAGCGCGATGCCCATGCACAGGCCGGACATGCCGCCGCCGATGATCGCGACTCTGGGACCCGCTCCCATTTGCTATCCCGCCCTCATCTGCCGCCGTCCACGGTCAGCACCGCGCCGCTGGTGTAGCTGGAGGCGTCCGACGCGAAGTAGAGCGCCGCGCCCACCACCTCGTTCGGCTCCCCGATGCGTTTGAGCGCATAACTTTTGGCGCGCGCCTCGGCCGCGTCCATGTCCCAGGCCTTCGACACGTCGGTGCGGAACGCGCCGCAGCAGATGCAGTTGACCCGCACATTCGGCCCGTAGGCGAAGGCATAGGCCTGGGTCATGGCGTTGAGCCCGGCCTTCGCCGCGGCATAGGGAATGACGCTCGCCGTCGGCCGCAGCGAGGCGATGCTGGAGATGTTGATGATCGAGCCGCCATCGCCCTTCGCCATCCGTCCGCCGACCAGCGCGCTCAGCCGGAACGGGCCTTTCAGGTTGATGTCGAGCACCTTGTCGTAGAGCGCCTCCGACACGTCCTCGGGCGATGGATAAAGCGGCGACATGCCGGCGTTGTTGACCAGGATGTCGACCTTGCCGAACGCGCCGTAGGCGGCCTCGACGAGACCGTCCAGCTCGTTCCAGTTGCCGACGTGCACGCCATAGGCCATGGCCTTGCGGCCGAATCGCTGGCGCACCTCGTCGGCCAGTGCCTCGCAGTTGGGCAGCTTGCGGCTGGCGACGATCACGTCGGCGCCGGCCTCGGCGAAGGCCAGCACCATCTCCTTGCCCAGGCCCCGGCTGCCGCCGGTGACCAGCGCCACCTTGCCCGTCAGGTCGAACCGTCCGCTCATGCATCTCTCCCCGTATGATGAACCGTGCGGGTCTCCCTCCCCGCGCGGTCAGGATGCGTCAATCCGTCGAACGGCTCCATGGATTTATCCGCGTGGCGCCCGCCCAATCCTGCGCTAAGGTTGGGCACAACAACGTATGGGGGAGAGACATGGCCCTTTCGGTCATCGGCGCGGGCTTCGGCCGCACCGGCACGCTGTCGCTCAAGGGAGCGCTCGAGACACTCGGCTTCGATCCGTGCTACCACATGATCGAAGTCATGCATCACGGCTTTGGCGGCATCTGGAGCGATATCGCCCACGGTGGCACGCCCGATTGGGAGGCGGTGTTCAAGGGCTACCGGGCGACGGTCGACTGGCCGGCCTGCAACTACTACCGCGAGCTGGCCGACCTCTATCCCGACGCCAAGGTGCTGCTCAGCCTGCGCGACGCCGGCAAATGGTACGATAGCTGCCAGAACACCATCTTCCGGGCCATGCGAATGGAACGCCCGGACGCGCCGCCCAATCTGAAAACGCAGATGAGCATGGCGCGCAAGCTGGTGGTGGAAAACACCTTCGGCGGCAACATCGACGACCGTGCCCATTGCATCTCGGTCTACAACCGCCACAACGAGACGGTGCGGCAGGTGATCCCGAAGGATCGCCTGCTGGTGTTCCAGCCATCGGACGGCTGGGAGCCGCTGTGCGGTTTCCTCGGCGTGCGCGTTCCCGACGCGCCGTACCCCAAGGTCAACACCACCGAGGATTTCCAGCAGCTTTTCAAGCAGGTTGTCTGATCGTCCTTATGGCGCGGGGCTTTACGCTCCGGGCAACTGAGTGCACTATCGCGCGAAGAGCGGCGCGCGGAGGTTTGGGCAGGGCGCGCGCCGGCCCCGCTTGAAGGCCTGCTTTGGTCCGGGAGGGTCTGGGGTTGAACTGTGGCGATGATGGCGCATGGCTTGGGCTGCGTGGGCAGTCGCGCGCCGACGCTACGCCTTGCGCCAGGGTCGCCGCATGAGCCCGGATGCGCGCCTGTTCCAGTCCATGCCGGCAAGTCCCGAGTTGTGGCAGCTGTTCCTCCGGCACATGTCGGCCTGCGTCGCCGTGCTCGACCGCGACATGCGGTACCTTGCGGTCAGCGAGCGCTGGTACGAGGACCTGGAGCTGAAGGGCAGGGAGGTCATCGGCCGGTTCCACTACGAAATCTTTCCCGACCTCGACGAGACGCGCCGCGACCGGCACCGGCGCTGCCTGGCCGGCGAGACCATGAGCCTGGGGTCGGACGACTACGTGCTGCCCAGCGGCGCGCGGCTGACGGTGAAGTGGGAATATGTCCCGTGGCACGACGCACGGGGCGAGATCGGCGGCATGATCATGTTCTCCGAGGTGCTGACCCGTCAGCGCATGCTGGAGGAGCAGGTCGCGGCCGAGGCCGATCGGCTTCACCGTGCCGAGATCGTCAGCCGGTCGGGCGCCTGGGAATGGGATGTCGCCACCAACGTCGTGACCTGGAGCGAGGGCCTTTCCATCCTGCTGGGGCTCGAACACGAGCGCGCCGCCGGCGATCGGCCGAGCTGGACCCGGCTGGTGCATCCCGACGACCGGGACGCGGTCAAGGCTCAGGTCGCGCGGGCGCTGAAGGGCGAGATTCCCTACGACATCGAGATGCGCATGCTGCGCGACGACGGCTCCATCCTCGACGTCCGCGTCATCGCCGAGATCACCCGCGGCGCCGACGGCAGCCCGCTGTCGGTGATCGGCGCCATGCAGGACGTCACGGAGCTGCGCCGCAAGGAGCGCGAGCTGTCCACGGTGCACCGTCGCTACCGGCTCGCCAGCGAGGTCTCGGGGACGGCAGCATGGGAAATCTATCCCCGCGAGCGCCGCATCCTCGGCGACGAGAATCTGGAGCGGCTGATCGGCCGCACGGGCCGGCCATCGACCGAGGACCTCGACGAATGGTTGCTCGCGTTTCCGCCGGACACACGCAGGAAGCTCCAGCGCATGCTGGAAGAGATCAGCGCCGGCCGCCGGTCGATCTACGACCTGACCCTGCGGACCCGGCTGCCCGACGGGCGCACCATCTGGCTCAGCTCCTATGGCAAGGTGCTCGGCGGCACGCAGGGCGAACCGTTGCGGATCGTCGGCACCACCCGCGATGTCACCGAGTTGAAGCGCGCCGAGACCGCGCTGCAGAACAGCGAGCGCAACCTGCTGGTAGCGCAGCAGATTGCCCAGGTGGGCAGCTGGGAGTGGGATGTGGGCAGCGAGACGCTGAGCTGTTCTCCCGAAATGTTGCGTATCTATGGCTTCCCGGCCACGCGTCAGTCGCTGCGGCTCGATGAACTGATGGGCCGGGTTCATCCGGAGGACGCGCCGCGCGTGGCGGCCAGCCTGGAAGAACTCCAGGCCGGCGAGGTCGAATGGGTCGAGACCGAGATGCGGTTGGTGCGGCCGGGCCGCGAGGGTATCTGGATCCGCTCCTATGCCCAGAGGTTCACCAACGATGCCGGCAGGCTGGTGCGGCTGAACGGCGCGGTGCAGGACATCACCGCCCGCAAGGCCGCCGACCGTGAGATCGCCCTGCGCGACAGCGCGCTGCAGACCTCGGTGGGCGCGGTCGCCATGGCCGGCATGGACGGCTATTTCGTCTACGGCAACCAGGCGTTCCTCGACATGCTCCGCATCGACAGCCAGGAGGCGCTGAGGAAGGTCAACGCGCTGGAGACCGTGCGCGATCCCGAGGCCGCCAGCGCGGCGTTCGGCGCCCTTGCCGGCGAGCCGGGCCGCTGGGACGGCGAACTGCCGATCAGGCGTACCGATGGCGAGCCCGTCGATGTCCTGGTGACAGCCACCGTGCACCGCGCCGATGGCGAGGAGCCGTTGATCATCGCCTCGTACATGGACGTGACCGAACGCAACGCGGCGCTGCGCGACCTTGCCCGCAGCGAGCGGCAGCTCCGGCAGGCGCAGGCCATGGCGCGCATGGGCGAAACCTCCTACGACGCATCGACCGGCCGCTACAGCATGCCGGCCCATACCCGCGAAATCCTGGGGCTGGGCGAGGAATACGCCTCGTTCGACGCCGTTCAGGGCCGAAAGCTGATCCACCCGGACGACTGGAAGGCCATCGACGACGGCGCCCGCGCGCTGATCAAGGGGCGGGCGGAAAAGGACGAAACCACGTACCGCTTCCTGTCGCCCACGCGCGGCATGCTGCATGTCCAGACCGTCAACTACGTCGAGCGCGACGAGGCCGGCCGCGTCACCGGCATGACCGGCATCATCCAGGACGTCACCCGCATCAAGCAGGCCGAGGACCAGGCGCGCGAGGCGCGGCGCCGGGCGGAACGCTACCTGGACATCGCCGGCGCGATCATCATCGCGCTCGATTCCGAAGCCAGGATCACCCTGATCAATCGGCAGGGCCGCGAGCTGCTGGGCTATTCGGAGGAAGAGCTGCTTGGCCTCGACTGGTACGACGTCGCCGTGCCCGCGCCGCGCCGCGCCGCGCTGGGCAAGGGCTTTCAGGAACTGATGGTGTCGACCAGCGAGGCGTTTGTACGCCGCGAAGGCTATGTCGTCACCCGCGCGGGCGAGGAACGGCTGATCGACTGGATCACCTCGCCGCTGCTGGACGACGACGGGGCCGTCGTCGGCGTGCTCAGCTCCGGGCGCGACCTCACCGAATTGCGCCAGGCCGAGCAGTCGCTGCGCGACAGCGAAGCGCGGACCCGGGCGGTCATGGAGGCCGCGTCCATCGGCATCGTCACGCTGGACGAGGACGGCCGCATGGTGTCGCTCAATCCGGAAGCCGGGCACATCTTCGGCATGGACGAGACCGTGCTCCGCGGCCGCGAACTGGCGGACCTGTTCCTGCCCGCCGAGCGCGAGACCTGCGCCGCCATGCTGCTGCCGCCGGTCGGGGACGGCGCCGGCCAGGCCAAGGCCGGCCTGGGCGTGCTGTGCGAGTTCACCGTACCGCGCGCCGACCGCGAGCCGACGCCAGTCGAGATGTCGGTCACCGCCATGGACATCGGCGGCCGCAGTGCCTTCGTCGCCGCCATCCAGGACATCACCGAGCGCAAGCGCGCCGAAGCCAAGCTGCAGCAGGTACAGCGGCTGGAGACCATCGGCCAGCTCACAGGCGGCGTCGCCCACGATTTCAACAACCTGCTGATGGCCATGCAGGTGAACCTGGAAATGCTCAAGGAGATGGTCGAGCACGACCCGGACGGCAACGAGTACGCCGACGCCGCGCTGGCCTCGGTCGCCCGAGGCGCCGAACTGACCGGCCGCCTGCTCGCCTTCTCGCGCCGCCAGCCGCTGCAGCCCAAGGTGCTCGACATCAACGGCCTGGTCATCGACACGGTACGCATCCTCCGCCGCACGCTGGGCGAACAGATCGCCGTCGAAAGCGTGCTGGAGCCCAATGTCTGGCCGGTCGAGGTCGACCGCGCCCAGCTCGAGAACGTGCTGATGAACCTGGCGGTGAACGCGCGCGACGCCATGCCGTTGGGGGGCCGGATCACCGTCGAGACCGTGAACACCCAGCTCGACGAGCACTACGCCGCGACCCATGGCGAGGTCGAGCCCGGCGACTACGTCATGCTGGCGGTCACCGACACCGGCACAGGCATGACGCCGCAGGTGCTGGCGCGGGCGTTCGAGCCGTTCTTCACCACCAAGGACGTGGGGCGCGGCAGCGGCCTGGGCCTCAGCATGACCTATGGCTTCGTCAAGCAGTCGGGCGGCCACGTGAAGCTCTACAGCGAGCCGGGCGAGGGCACGACGATCAAGATCTATTTCCCGCGCGAACGGCGCGGCATCCCGGCCGACAAGCCCAAGCCAGCCGAGCCGGCCGTGCGGACGGGCGACGAGATGATCCTGCTGATCGAGGATGATCCGGCCGTGCGCCAGACCGTGACGGCGCTGTTGCGGTCGCTCGGCTATGCCGTCGTCGTCGCATCGGACGGACCCGAGGCGATCCAGCTCGTCCAGGACGGCATCAGGCCCGACCTGCTGCTCGCCGACATCGTCCTGCCCAAGGGCATGACCGGGCGGCAGGTCTCCGATGCCATCGGCGCGCGCTTGCCGGGGATCAAGACGCTGTTCATGTCCGGCTACACCGAAAACGCCATCATCCACCATGGCCGCCTGGACGAGGGCGTGGTGCTGCTGTCCAAGCCGTTCCCGCGCAGCCAGTTGGCCGAAAAGCTTCGCGAAGCGCTTGATCCCAATAGAAACCCTTGATTTATCGTTAATTTTGTTTAATTCGCCGGGAAGCAACAAATCTTAACCATGTTTTGGCCTTTTTAGACTGATTTAGACTTGAACACATCTTCTCAGAATCCCTAAATGAAAACTGCAATTTCTTGGTTGCTACCAATGGCGAGCCGCCCGGAACGGCGGGACGCAAGGCCTCCGGCCCTGAACCGGACATTCCACCGGAAGGAATGACCCGCAAGGTCGCGGTCGCCAGACAGTTTACCGGGCCCCCAAGCGGCGGGATCCACACGAGGCCACTCCCCCCGGCCTCGACCACGGTGGATCCCGCCGGTCTTCCGTGGGTACGGGTTCAGCCGGTGGCGGCGCTGACGAAGCGGTAGCCCTTGCCGCGCACCGTGTGGATGGTGTTCTCGTTCAGGCCGACGTCGCGGAACTTGCGGCGCAGACGGGCGAGATGCACGTCGATGCTCCGATCCTCCGGATGCCATGGCCGGCCCAGCGCGAACAGGCTCAGGCTGTTCTTGTCGACCAACTCGTCCTGGCTCTGGATCAGCCGCGACAGGATCAGGGTCTCGGTCTCGGTGAGGTCGGCACGGGTTTGCTCGGCGCCGCCGAGCTGGTTGTTCACCGGATCGAGCGTCAGGTTGTTCACCCGCCACACATTGGCCGCGGTCCCGCCCTGGTTGCGTCCGGCCCGCGAGCGGCGGACCACCGCGTTGACCCGCGCGAGCAGTTCCTCTGGCGCCGCCGGCTTGACCAGATAGTCGTCGGCGCCGGAATTGAGGCCCTCGATGCGGGCGTTCACCTCGCCCTTGCCGGACAGGATGATGATCGACGCATCGGACACGCGGCGCAGATACCCCGCCAGCGACAGTCCGTCGCCGTCCGGCAGGTTGCGGTCGAGGATGAACAGATCGACATGGTGCGATCCGGACAGCGTCCTGGCGTCGCGGCACGATGCGCCGGTGACGACGGCGAAGCCCGAAACCGACAGATACTCGGACATGGCCCGCGAGAGCGCGGGATCGTCCTCGATCAGAGCGATGACAGTTCCAGCACCCACCAACGACGGCCTCGCCCTGGTATTGATGATGTCCGGGGCACTGCCGCCCCGAAGCGTCCATGCCGGTTCCGCCCCCACGGCTCCGGCGCGCCCAGTCTACCCTGCCGCGAGGCGGATGGCAAAAACCGTGCAACCGAAAGAGGTATTCGCGGAACCAGCCGCGTCGCCGGATGTTGGTGGGTCGACGAGGAGATGGCGGTTTGTGCCATCACCACGCCCGGCGCCGGACCGCTTCCGTCTCGGTCCATTGTTCCGGCGGTCGCCGATGCCGTAATATGGATCCCATGCCGAACAGGATTCCGCAACCGGCCATGCCAGATCAACCGCTCCGCGTCGCGCTGTTCTCGGGTAACTATAACTACGTTACCGATGGCGCTGCCGTTGCCCTCAACCACCTGGTCGCCCATCTCGAGCGCCAAGGCATTGAAGCGATTGTGTTTTCGCCGACCGCCGACCCGCCGGCCTTCGAGCCTGCCGGCACCCTGGTCTCGGTGCCCTCGATCGGCTTTCCGGGTCGCTCGGAATACCGCGTGGCGCTCGGCCTGCCGCGCGCGCAGCGCCGTCGGCTCGAGGCGTTCCGGCCGACGCTGTTCCATCTGTCCGCGCCCGACCTGCTGGGCTACGCCGCGCGCGGCCTGGCGCGGCGGTGGCGGGTGCCGCTGGTCGCCTCGTTCCACACCCGCTACGACACCTATTTCCGCTATTACCACATGGCATGGCTGGAAAGCGGTGTGACGCGCTATCTCCGGCACTTCTACCGGCCATGCGAGCATGTCTATGTGCCGTCCGAGTCGACCGCTCAGGTGCTGCGCGACCAGGGCATGGCCCGCGACGTGCGGATCTGGAGCCGGGGCGTCGACGCCGACCGCTTTAATCCGGGCAGGCGTGACCTGGAATGGCGGCGCGCGCTGGGGTTCGGCGACGCCGAGCCGGTCGTTGCCTTCGTCGGCCGGCTGGTGCTGGAGAAAGGCATCGATTCCTTCGCCCGAACGGTCGCCGGCCTGCGCCAATGCGGCGCGGCGCACCGGGTGCTGGTGGTCGGCGACGGTCCCGAGCGGGTCCGGTTCCGCGAGCAGCTGCCCGAGGACGCCGTGTTCACCGGCCATCTCGGCGGCGATGCCCTGGCGCGGGCCTATGCGTCATCGGACCTGTTCCTCAATCCCAGCGTCACCGAGACGTTCGGCATCGTCACCCTGGAAGCCATGGCGGCCGGCCTGCCGGCGGTCTGCGCCGACGCCACCGGGTCGCGGTCGCTGGTGGCGCATGGCGAGTCGGGCTTCCTGGTGCGGCCCGATGACGACGCCGGCTATATCGACGCGGTGAGGCGGCTGATCGCCGACCCCGCGCTGCGCGCCGACATGGGTGCCGCCGCCCACGAGCTGTCGCGCCGCTATACCTGGGACACGGTGATTGACGCGCTGGTGGAGCAGTACCGCGAAGTGCTCGACAGGCACCGCATGGACGTCGTCGGCGGTGCGCCCGAAGGCGCCGGCCGGCGTGGCGTGCTGGTCGACGACGCCGCGCTGACCTGACGCCGGGCTTCCCAAGCACCTGACAATCCAGTATTTCCCTCGGCCACTAACTACTACGAACAGCGCGCAAACACGGGGACGCGGTTGGCTTCAGGGCGGAAATCGCGGATCTTCTCGGCGCCGGCATGGAACGAGTGGCTGTCGCGCCGGTCGGTCAAGCTGGCGCTGAAGGCGCTGCAGTTCCTGCTGGTCGGCGGCGTGGTGATCTACCTGATCGGCCGCGTGTCCGAAATCGGCTGGGGCGAGGTGCGCCGCTCACTGCCCGAGTCCATCTGGTTCTACCTGCTGTTCGGGGTGATGTACTTCGTCATCCCGGTGTCCGAACTGGTCAGCTACAAGGTGATGCGCTGGCCGATCGGCTTCTCCAGCCTGCCGATGTTCGTGCGCAAGCGCGTCTACAACTACGCGGTGATGAGCTATTCGGGCGAGGCCTACATGTTCCTGTGGGCCAAGCGCCACCTGAACTTCACGGGCCGGCGGATCCTGTCCATGGTCAAGGACAACAACCTGCTGTCGGGCCTGGCGTCCAACTCGTTCACGCTGCTGCTGGTGGCGGCGTTCTTCGCCACCGGCCAGCTCGACACCATTACCCGGGCCGAGCCCGACGCCGGCAGCTACATCGCCGCCACGGTTCTCGTCGGCGTGCTGATGGTGCTGGTGGTGCTGGGGCTCAACCGCAGGATCATGGGCACACCGTTCCCGATGGCGGCCAGGATCACCTTCATCCACGCCGCGCGGGTGATGGCGATATTGCTGTTGCAGACGGCACAGTGGGCGGTCGTGTTCCCGCATGTGCCGTTCCTCACCTGGCTGCTGTTCCTGACCGCCCAGATGGTGCTGACGAGGCTGCCCTTCCTGCCCAACCAGGACCTGATGACGGTCGGCCTCGCCATGAGCCTGACCCATTATGTCGATGCGCCGGAAGCGGCCGTCGCCGGCATGTTCCTGGTGTCGGGCGCCCTGTTCCAGGCGGTGAATCTCGGCTTCTTCCTGCTGACCTCGGTGGGCGACCACGCGCCGCGCGGCGAGACCATCGACCCCGCGGACATGGTCGAGGACGACCTGGATCAGGTGCGCCCCTGAGAGCCGTGCGGGGTCAACCGACCCGGCTGGCCTGGTTCTTCCAGTAGGGCTCGCGCAGTTCGCGCTTCAGGATCTTGCCCGAGCCGGTGCGCGGGATGTCGTCGATGAAGTCCACCGAGCGCGGCACCTTGTATCCCGCCATGTGGTCGCGGGCATAGGCGATCACCTCCTGCGGCGTCAGGCGGCTGCCGGGACGCGGCACGACGATGGCGTGGACGCTCTCGCCCCATTCCTCGCTGGGAATGCCGAACACCGCCACGTCCATCACGTCGGGATGGTGCTCCAGCGCGTCCTCGATCTCGGCCGGATAGATGTTCATGCCGCCCGAGATGATCATGTCCTTCTTGCGGTCGCAGATGTAGTAGAAGCCTTCCTCGTCGAAATAGGCGACGTCGCCCACGGTCTGCTTGTCGCCCTTGCGGTCCTTCAGGAACTGGTCGCGCGCCTTGTAGTATTCCGTGAACACGCCCGGGCTGCGGATGAACAGCTCGCCCGGCGTATGCGGCGTGGTGACGATGTTGCCGTCGTCGTCGAGCAGGAAGATTTCCACGCCCGGCGCCGGCTTGCCGCACGATCCAGGCTTCGACAGCTGGTATTCGGGCGTCAGCACGGTGTTCACGCCCAGCTCGGTCGAGCCGTAGACCTCGAACAGCGACAGCGGCGGGAACTTGTCCAGATACATCTTCTTCAGCGCGTAGGACCACGGCGCCGCGTTGGCGATCAGCACCCGCATGGAGCTGACGTCGTACCGGGCGAACACCGCGTCGTCGACCTGGCAGATGCGCCGCACCGGCGTCGGCGCGGAGAAGGTGGAACTGACCTTGTACTTCTCCACCAGCCGCAGCCAGTCCTCGGCGTCGAACTTCCGTTGCAGGATCACGGTCTGGCCCATGCCCAGGCCGATGGCCATGAACGAGGCCGGACCCGAGTGATAGAGCGGACCGGTGGTGATGTAGATGTCGTCGGGCCGGTAGCCGATCAGCTCCATCAGCTTCATCGCCAGCTCGGCGTTGCCCATGTTGTCGCGGTAGGCGCCTTTGGGCCGTCCCGTGGTGCCCGAGGTGTAGATCATGGAGTTGGCCTGGCCGGGCAGCAGCCGGGGCATGATGGTGTCGGCGGTCGAGTTGGCGATCAGTGCCTCGGCGCTCAGCATGTCCTTGCCGGGCGGACCGTCGAAGATGACGATCTGGCGCACCTTGGGGATGTCCTTGCGGATCTGCTCCAGCACCGGCGCGAACTCGGCGTCGGCGAAGATGAAGTCGGCGTCCGAATTGTCGGCGATGTAGGCGACTTCCT
>LNFM01010755.1_pt1 | contig 12722 bp, 18 predicted proteins | sample 596031 | NCBI WGS metagenome assembly LNFM01 (sample SAMN04254537, study PRJNA301005) | activated carbon metagenome | isolation source: dual media filters at the Ann Arbor, Michigan drinking water treatment plant | place: USA: Ann Arbor
CGTTCGTTGCCGCGCTTGTAGTTGCCGGTGATGCGGGCCATCAGCTGCTGCGCTTCGGCACTGCCTTCGTCGCCGGCTTCCTGCTGGAAGCCTTGGGCCTCGGCGCCGCGCAGCGTGGACGCCAGGCGGCCGCGGTGCAGGATCTCGACGTCACCGTTCTTGCGGACGCGGTAGGTGAATCCGAGGTCGTGGGCAGACGGAGCTTCCTGCATGGGCTGGCCGGGGCAAAGACCCATTGTGCAAGAACCGGGCTCGCTTGCCCATGGTGCTGCCCTGAGGTCAGGACAGCCATTCCGACCAGGACGGCGCGGGGTTGGAGGCGGCCACGAAGAACAGCACCACCAGGGTGGCGGCCGACCACACCAGGGCCCAGACCTTGGCGGGGGGCCAGAAGAAGGTGAAGAGCGCGAACACGATCCAGATCAGGCAGGCGCCGAAGAGAAGCAGGCTGAACCCCATGTGCACCCACCGCGCCACGCTGCTGCCGGGCTTCCATTGCAGGAGGCCCAGCGAGGTCACGAAGAAGCCGAAGGCGATCAGGCTGAACAACATGTCGGCGTGGATTGTGCGCTGCCGCCGAGTGCGCCACGGGCAGAGGCACCCCGGGGCGCACGAGCGGCGCAGCGAGTCCCTTGCTGCAGGGTGAACGGGACGCGGGGGGTGCGACGCAGCATCAACCTGCGCCGCACACCGCCGACGTGCCCGTGTGGTCGGCGCCCCAGCTGCGGTAGCCCGCCGTGTCGATGTGAAGGCGCCCCGACGGATAGCGGCTGAAGCCCATCTGCCAGTCGCTGCCGTGTTCACGCCAGAACCTGCACAGCGGGGCCGTCGGGTCTTCACCGTCCAGCGGCGTGAAGTCCAGCGCGAAGGTGCGAAGGTGCGCGCTGCCCCTGGCGCCGCCTGCACAGTCGTTCAGCAGCGGCCCCCTGTAGGCCGAGTGCACCGTCAGGGCCCCGAGGATGCCCTGGTTCCTGAGTTCGCCGAGCAGGCGCAGGACGGACAGCACCGACGGCCACTGCTGGGGCGGCGGCACGGCATAGGGCTCGGCATCGCACCGGCGCCAGTCGCTGGCGGACTTCAGCAGCTCGTGCGGCTCGAGCACCCCCGCCAGCTGGTGGGCCGCCAGGTGCTGCTCGAATTCGCTGACGGCGGCTTCGTGCATGACGCGCCAGGCCTGGAAGGTCGAGACGTCGCGAAGCTCCTGCGCCCCGGCCGCCATGCACAGCGGCAGCAGCAGCACGGCGGCCTGGCGCGGCCATCTCGGGGCCCGCCGGCTGCGCCACGGCGCGCGGCCCGCGGTGACCGCGCCGCCCGACTCGACGGCGTTCCGCCCGGCGCCGCCCCGCGGCTTCGGCACGGCCTTCGCTTCGTGACACAACATGCCTGGCATTGTGCCGACTGGCTCGCCAGGGGCAATCTCCACGCCCCCCCACGGTGGTGACGCCGGCCTTGGTTTCGCTGCCGTTCGTGCGGCTGCTCACCGTCACCACGGCCTGGTTCCGGAAACGGGCCGGGCCGTCGACCACGCTCTCGACCGTGAAGCGCCCGGTGTGTTGGTGTCGGTGGTGGTGATGGCGCGCGCTGGCGGGACGGCCAGGGCCTGGGCCCGCACTTGCGCCACGAAGCGCAGCGGGTCGGCGGGCGGGGTGGCGGTGTCCGCACCGCCGCCGCAGGCGGACAGCAAGGCCAGCGTGGCCAGGGCGCTGCCGCGCCCGGGTCTAGAAGCTGGAGCCCGGCTCGGCCAGGAAGGCGAGCTCTTCGGCCGTCGACTCCCGCCCCAGGATGGCGTTGCGGTGCGGGTAGCGCCCGAAGCGGTCGACGATGGCCTGGTGGCGCAGTTCGAAGTGATGGCTGTTCTTCGAGGTGTGCTCGCGGAACAGGCGCTCGGCCACCTGGTGGATGAGCTTCGATTCGCTGTGCATGTAGGGCATGTACAGGAAGCTGCGCTCGTCCTCGGACAGCGCGGCATCGGCCCGGGCCGCCACGGCCTCCTGCGCGAGCGCCAGGGCCAGCGGATCGGCGGCGAACGCGCGCGGCGTGCCGCGGTACATGTTCCGCGAGAACTGGTCGAGCACGATGATCTCGGCCAGCCGGCCGCGGGGGCTGGCGCGCCATTCGAACAACTCGGCGGCCGTGGCGCGGCGGTGCAGGTCAGCGAAGCGCTCGAGGATCAGGCGGTCGAAGCCGGGGTCGACCTTCCAGTGCTGGGCGGGGGTGGTTTCCTGGAACCAGAACTGGAGGACGTTGTCGACCATGAGACCCACTCGTCAGGCGGCCAGACCGAAGCAGCGGCAGAGCCGAAGATCGGCGTCGGCCGTGATGGCGCGCCTGCCGGCGACGATCTCGCCGATGCGCTGTGCAGGAACCCGGCTGTCCTTTGCGAGGCCGTACGTCGACAGACCCAAGGGCTTGAGGAACTGCTCTTCAAGCATCTCACCTGGCGAAGCGGGCGGAACGGTGCGCATAGCGTCCTTCAGCAGCGTCTGGCAGCGCTGCATCTTGAACAGTATCAGGTGCGCGCGGACCCGACGCGGGTTTCCACTTGTCTTTCGAGCGGGGGCTTGAACGTCGAGTGGGGTGGGCAGCGTAGGCTGCGTTGAACTGATGGCGGCCGACGTGAACGGCCAGAAGGAGCTGATGTGCCTCGATACCTGATCTCGTTCGATGACGGTTCAATGGACCACATTCCCGACGGTGACTGGCCCGAAGTCGGCGAAGCCTCGCATGCGGTTGTTCGGGCAGCCAAGGCTGCAGGTGTGTGGATCTTCGGGTGTGGGCTGCTGCGCCAGCAGGCCACGATTGTCGGGACCGACGGAGCTTCCGCTCTCGGGCCATTCCCCGAGACCAAGGCCGTCGTCGGTGGTTTCTCGATCATCGAAGTCGCGTCTCGCGAGGAGGCGCTCGTCTGGGCTGCGCGAATTGCCGAGAGTTGCCGCTGTGCACAAGAAGTGCGCGAGATCATGTTCGACCCGGAGTCCTGAGGTCCGCAGCGGACCGGCATCAAGACGAAGCAGACGCGCCACGGCTGATGGATGCGGATGCTGTGCTGCCCCTGCGGGCATCCGTCAGCACAATCAGATGAGCAACAGGGATGCCTTTCCATCCAGCACCCCCTCCGTCGCCAGCTTGTGGTCCAAGGTCGCGAGCATGCCGTGGTTGGCCCGAGCAAGCGCCAACAGGTAGATGTCGGTTACCCGCGCATGGCTGGACAGCAGTGACGCGTCGACGACGCTGATGTCGGCCAGGCTGATGCTGTCAGGCCAGAACGCATGCCCCGGCAGAGCGCGCAGGGCGACGAGGGCGCTGGACACGGCGCTCGGCGGCCCAGGCGAGTTGGCGTACTTCGGGTGACCGACGATGCGGAGCAGACCGTTCTCGGTGATGGGGCAGGTGGCGAACGACTTCCTGCCCGTTCGGCCGAACCACTCATGCGCGTCATCGTGCTGGATGTGTGCCGGGTCCACCAAGGCGATCAGCACATTGACATCGAGCAGACAGCGCTTCACGGCAGCTCGTCGCGGAGCTGGTTCACGAGTTCCATGGTGACTGGCGAAGCGTTCTTCCTGCTCGCGAGGAGCGGGATGCCATTGCGCTCGGCGCGCGGGGATCGGCCCGCACGGGCCAGGCCTTGGCGGGCCAGCGCAGAGACCACCTCGCCGACCGTGCGCTGTTCCTTCTCTGCCAGGTGCTTTGCCGCGGCAAGCACGTCGTCATCGATGGTCAGTGTGGTGCGCATGCTTGCCTCCTGTCCGATGTTCTGCATCATACATCATGCATCAAGCATCACTTACGAAGGTGGTTCGATCGCACTCGGAGTTGCAGCGATCAGCCATCGCCCCACTACCCCCTCCCCACTTCCGCACCGCGTCCTTGTCCCAGAAGATCGCCATGCTTGTCTCAAGCCGCAGGAAGACCAGCTTCTTGTGGAAGCCCCTCTTGCCGGGCCGCCCGCGGTGCAGGGCGCGTTGTCGAAGATCGAGTCACCGAGCAATGCGATGTGGGCCATGGGCTTGCCTTCAAGGAACGATGTCGTCGGCAGGGGGTGAGAAGAACTCCGGCTCGTGCAGGTGATGGTAGGGCGCCGCGACGACCCCGTGGTCCACCAGCGAGATCACTTCGGCCCGCGGGCGCCCGGCCTCTTCGACGATGACGGAGAGCAGCCCACCGAGGCTGCCGAAGGGCAAGTGCGCCGAAGCGCAGGCCACGGCCTCGCCCGAGGCAACGGCCTCCCGGACGAGCGCAGCGGTCTTCTTTCGTGAAGTCGCCCGCACCGGGTGGACGGAGCCGTCCGGCTTCATGACCCAGGTGAGCGACTTGAAGGCTTCGTTGGCGTCGACAAAGGGTTGGGCCTGCTGCCGCGCGAACGCCAGCAGTGCCAGCTGGTGCGAACCCAGGTCGGCCGCCGTGCCGACCAGGGGATAGGGCGAGACCTTCACGTGCTTGAACAGCTGCAGGTCGCCCCAGCGCCCTTGTTCGGCTTCGACGGCGTACTTCAGGCGGCCCTGGCGGCTGGGCCAGATCAGGCCTTCGCATTCCTGGAAGACATGCGCACCGCGCCGGGCGTCGCCCGCCCGGTAGGCTTCGTGCGCCATGTCGATCATCTCGCGCAGCACCCCGCACAGGCGCTGCTGGTCCTTCAGCTTCTTCTCGACGAACACGAAGCCGCTGCGGATGAGCTCGAAAGCTTCGTCCAGCGCCGCGGCTTGATCGGCCACCGGTTGGCCGTCGAACGTTCTGAACGACGCGGGCGCGAAGAGGATGATGGTTGACCAGGCGTCGTGATACTGGCCGAGGGTTTCGAAGTGCATGGGGCAGGCGGAAGGTTGAGCCACGATAGGCGGAAGGCTCGACTCCGCGGTCGGGCCAGCCGGCGTCCGCCTGCTTGAGGAACCCGATGATCTGTTCTTCGGTGAACTTTCTCTTCCTCGTGTCCGCCATTCTTCCGGTTGGCGGACTTCTGTCACTTCAGGTTGGTACGGCTGGAGAGGGGCAGGTCAGAGTTTGGTGCACCCCTCAGGCTACGAGGGTCGGACAGCCCGAGAAGGGGCGTCGACCCCTTGTAGGTTCATGCGACGGATTGACGCCTGCGACGGGAGCCCAGTGCTCGTTGCCAAACCAGTGCACCCAGCGCCAGCGCGACTGCAGCCTGTGACGAAGGTTCGGGAATCTCGGCCAGACTCAGCGATGCCAGATGGCCCTGGACGCTGATAGACCATCGGTCCGGATTGGTGAACGGATCAGTATCCGCCGACGTGAGGGTGAAGTTCCACTCGTTCATCAGGTTGAAGTCTGCAAGGTTTGGTGGCGTGGTCGGTAGATCGAGTGAACTCAAAGGCCCGAGGGGATAACCGGGCGTGCCAATGCTGATGAGAAAGAGGCTCATCACAAAGTTGGGCTGCGAAGTCGATTTGAACTCGCTCGACACCATCAGCTCGTCCTGGATCCAGTCCGGCCCAGTATTGAAGTAGTCATTGAGAACCACGAACGAGACGTTGCTGAAGCTGAAGTCGACCGGCGTGGGCAGCTGGAACCGCAAATGGTGGGCCACAAGTGGTGACGGCAAGAAGTAGTCGTAGAAGGCAAATTCCGGGCCGAACGGAAAGGAGGCGGGCAGCGTGGTGTCGAACGCGAAGGTGCCGGTCACCGAGTTGCCCGGACTGACCGGCAGCAGGCCAGCAGGCGCCCGAGCGCTGAAACTCACGGAGTCGACAATGACTGCGTAGTCGAACCCTACGACGGCACCGAAGGCCGCCGGGGTGCAAGCCAGGGCCAGGGTCGCCGCAGCGAAAGTGCGCTTCATTGCCGTCATGGTGTACTCCGCAATCACTCATCAGATCATCGACAAGACGACCCATCGCCCTGTGACCGCCACGATCGTGCCTGCCGGAGCGTGCGGGGAGTTGAGTGCAATCAACCCAGGGCGAGTTGCGCGACGCACCGGTGCGGAAACGGCACCGCGACATCCGCTTCCCGCCCCCGCTTCAGCTCCGCGTCCCTGTCCCGGAAGATCGCCATGGCCGTCAGCATCCGCACGAAGCCCAGCTTCTTGTAGCAGCCTTCCTTGTAGGGCACCGAGTACAGGATGACCTTCTGCCGACCCTTCGAGTCGTCCAGGTGGAGCGTGACGACACCGTTCAACAAGTAGGCGCAGTGGCTGTGGCCGTCCATCTTCAGTGGTGCCGAGACGTCCCTCTTGAGTAGTGCCGCAACGGATGACGTCAATGGCGTGATCAGCGACTCTTGTCTATCCGTAGCCACTGCGGACTCGCTGGCAAGTTCATGCACAGCGGCGGATTTGACTCCACTCAATTTCATAGCCTGCAGTCTCCGCAACACTCCAAGCTGAGCAACTTGTGAGACTGCCCAATGAACGAATTTCACCGACGCCAGGTCCAGAACCTCACGGTTGCTTCATTCTTTCTTGCCAGTTTCGCCATACACCAAGACGCGCACGCTGGACCGATCTATGCGACTGCTTCATTCGTCGCACCAGCAATAAGCTACGGAACATCTGCGAACAGCTCCAATACGTTCGGAGATACCGATATCGCAGCACTGAGTTACTTTGTTGGATCTGGTTCGGGCGTTGCCTCATCCACATACTCTGGAAATTTGGCAATCAATGCAACGCGCGAGGGATTCAGGCAATTCAGTATTGGGGTTGATTGGCTCAATGGCGATTTTCTTGGAGCCTCACGGTTCACGGCTGGCGCCAAGGCTACTATCTGGGCGTTAGGGGAGGACTTCAACGTTCTGGACAAGGCCGCGGACATTGGTACTTCAGCCAGACGGCAAGGTTGGGGTCCGTTGGACAGCACCGCAACTTCGGGACGAGACTGTATCGACTTTGACGCGTTGGATCTGTTCGTTGTTTCTGCTGGTGGTTCTCTATGCCTGGACCAAAACCTCTCTTGGACTTTAGGGATGATTTCCGGCACTTTCCAGGCAACCATGGGTGCGTTCAGTCTCACTCGGGATTTCTCGATCGGTGGCGGTCGCTCGGCGCTCGTCGACTTCGATCTCCCGAGTACAGGCTATTGGGATTTCAGCCTCACGAGTTTGTCTCTCTCAGGCACGATGAGTTCGAAAGTTGACGCTGATGCTTGCGCCCTAATCGACGTGATTGGTTTCGATCCGTTCCGGTTCGGTTGTACTAAGATCACGGCCTACTCGATGCCGACGGTTTCACTCAACTATGCAGGCAAGACATCTGACGTCAATTTCCGGGCTTACATACCGGAGCCCACTTCGATGGCCTTGATGGCAGCGGCGTTGGCAGGCTTGCGAGTCACTCGACGTCGCAAAACTCTTCCCCAAGGGTAGTCCAGATAGTCATTCATCCAGCAGCCCACCGGATGATGCAGACCGAGTGAATTCGACGTACCCGGCAAGCCGGCCACAGCGCAACAACGCAGCGGCAATCGTCGGGCTGGCGTGCCCATTGCAAAGCCATCAATCCTCGCCCAGCTGTCGCCCCCGATTCAGCCCCACGCCCTTGTCCCGGAAGACGGCCATGGCCGTCAGCAGCCGCAGGAAGCCCAGCTTCTCGTAGAAGCCTTCCTTGCCGGGCACCGAGTACAGGATGACCTGCCGCTTCGCCTGGCCACACGACCGACGTCAATCCAGCGTGAACTCCCTGCTCAGCTGCACCTGCTGCCCCGACACCTTGTCGATCACCGTGGCCAGCAGCCTGAAGCGGCCGGGTGCATCGCCGGCATCGAACCCGATCACCAGGCTGGCGCCGGACAGCAGGATGCGCCCGGGCACCGGCCGGTCCTTCGACAGCGGCGCTTCGCCGGCGGGCGTCTTCCTGCCGTCGGGCGCCACCAGCGTAAAGCGGGCCAAGGCATCACAGTGGCCCGACGGGCCCGGCGCGCAACCGTGGAACAGCAGCATCGCGGCGATCTGCCCACCGCGCCGAACCTTGTCGGTGGCCTGAAGGCGGGGTGGGCCGTTCGACTGGTTCCAGGCTTGTCGGAAGCTCGTCTCGTCGGCCGTCAGCACGAGCTGCACACCGAAGTTGCCCACCGACTTCATGCTGTCGGTGTCGGGCACGCGCTGGCCCTGGCGGTCGATCCACTGGGCGGCGGCCAGCGTGGGCAGGGTCAGGACGAGCGAGAGCAGCAAGGCTGGCACCCGCCGGCACCCGCCCGTGGAGACAGAGGCCTCGAGGCGGGGCAGCTGCGCTTTCATGGTTGCGGATTCTGCGGCTCGGGCCGCGGTCCTGCCTCCGACTGAAGTCGGAGCCGAACGCCGTCGGCGAGTTCTCGGTCGACATGCAGACGAGAAGGGGGCGGGGTGCGCCCTGTTGACAGAGAGAAGCTACATCAACGGTGGAGGTGAGGCGCGCGCAGCGACATTCCCGGCGAGGCGCATGGTGACCAACAGCGTGTCACGTGCCAATGCCGTGGCGCGTCGCCTCGACCGAGTTAGGCGTCGCTGTCTTTGCTTGGTGCGAGCGCTTTTCGTCTTGCCAGCATTTGTTCGCCTAGCTCACGCGCTCTAGGGAGAACACTGTCGTCGATCGCTACGATGTCGCGCCGGAGGCCCGCATTCGGAGGAGCATCTACAACTGGGCTCGTTCCGAAGAGGTCCGATTGAGCGGAGGAGTAGACGCTGAGCTGTACAGAGGTGGTCAAGATCGACAAGCGGGATGCCTTGAGGAAGTTCACTACCAGCATGGCTTCTTGCCTGTCGGGAGACTCAAACAACGTCACATGCGGCTCAATTTCATCGATAGGCTTTGGATAATCAGGCTTCCACCATAGGTTCTTGAAGACGGCAGACTCTGCCCTCAAGAAGACTGAGAAGGTCTTGCTATGAGCGAAGTAGCCGGCTCCGATGATGCGGACGCCGTGGCCCCGAATGCCATCGGCGAGTTCTCGAAGATATTCCAGATTCGGTTCGGCTTTGTATGGTCCCCTAACCGTAACATGGATCGGACTCTTTGTTCTTTTCCAGGGTTGCAGTGCATCTCGCAGCTCGCGCAACGTCCCCTCTACTCGAGGCTCAAGAAATTCGAGAAAGACAAAGTACACGGATAAATCTCAGATAAGCAGGTAGCGAACAAGGGTTCTATCCAGTTTAACGCTTGCGAACACGTCATGAAGAAACTCGTCGAAATGCTGGGCTGTGGTCCGGAAGTGCTGCGCTGCGTCAGGCCGAATATCTTCAAGTTCCGCATGCGATTTCGCGGCGAGGAACTCTTCGTAGTTGTTCAAGAATGATAGAAACTCGTGCGCGTAGGATTTGTCACCAAGTGCATCTAATGAGTATGCGAGGCGCTCCATTGGTGTCATTGAGGTAATCGGCAAGAATTTTTCGAACGTGTCGACGTGCTCAATTAGAATGGCAAGAACCGTTGAAAAAACGGTTAACTTTCGCGAAAACTTCAAATTGAGATTCTTCTTCCACCAAGGCTTACTTCGATCGTGGCGCGTTCTTTCATAGTTCAGGCAAATAGTCCGCCAGTATCTGAGAATGTCGTTCAGTAGAAATAGTGGTCTATAGTCCTCGCGCCCGGTGCCGTCTCGGATATACATTTCAAATACCTTCTTGGTCGCAGAGACGTATAGGGCTTCATTTGACAAGTGCTTGCTCTCAAGCAATAGGAGAAGCCTGGTGGTAAAGAGATTCTCGCTATCATCAGTTGACGTACCTGTTCCTGCAAGCAGCTGGGAAACTTCGTGAATCTTGAAGTATTCGCCATCGCCGCTGAAGGCAGGCAGTCCCAACTCGGAGTTGACCTGAATTATCTCGGAAAGCGCCTGAATCTCCTCCAACCGGGAGAGGGTACGACTATCCGCTTGTTTGTCGGGATCGTCTGCAAAGAGGAAGACATCAAGATCGGAAATTTGACCAATTTCTAATCTTCCAAGACTTCCGGCGACGTAGATACAAAGTTGCGGTCGGGAGCAGATTGGTTGCGAAGCAATTGAGGTTCGAACTCGGGCCAGTTGCCCCTTGCTGAAGCTCATTCGATTCGACAGGCCTTCATGATCCGCCAAAGCCTTCCTGTACTCGTGCATGTACCCTCCCATCGCTTGTGTTGTCGTCGCTGCAGGATCTGGTGTGTCGTGCGTGAGTGTCTTGTGTTCTTGTAGCGCAGTCGAGCACCGGGCTTGCAATTGCCACGCCTAAGGAAGCGCTAATCGGCGCGTTTCCTGACCGTCATTGAACTGACGCCGGACGCTGACGACGCCTCGTGATCGCGGATGTCGCGCGGAACGAGGTTTCTCACGGCCCGTTGGGGCCGTTCTCAGGCCCTCGTTCATGCTGCAGACGCACTGACCCCTTGGGCCATCAATCGGCGCCTGGCGATGTACAGGTTCGCCAGTGCTGCATGCGCCTTCGCCCGAGCCTCGTTCTTGACGATGCCGCGGTAGCTGACCTTGCGGTAACCGAACAGGTTATTGATGACGTGGAACGGGTGCTCGACGATGGCCCGCACCTGGGCCTTGCGCCGCTCGAACCATTCGTACAGTGCCTTGCGCGGGCCTTCGGGCATGGCCTGCAGTTGACCCCGCTTCATGGCGATGCGCCAGTCGATGTCCTTGCGGAGCCGGCCTTCGGCCTGCGCGTCGGTGATCTCGTCTCTCTTCTCCAGCCCGGTATAGCCACTGTCACCGTGAACCTGGTTCTCCTGGCCGTGCAGCAGTTCGTGAGCGTGCACCAAGTCGGCCTCGTTGGCCGCGGTGCAGACAACGCTGTGGATCAAGCCCGAGTCGGCATCCACGCCCGAGTGCATCTTCATGCCGAAGTGCCATTGCTGGCCCTTCTTGGCCTGGTGCATCTCGGGGTCGCGCTTGCCGTCCTCGTTCTTCGTCGAACTGGGCGCAGCGATGATGGTGGCGTCCACCACCGTGCCCTGACGCATCAGCAGGCCACGCTCGGTGAGGTGCGCGTTGACCTCGGCCAGGATCGCAGAGGTCAGATCATGCTGTTCGAGCAGACGGCGGAACTTCAGCAGCGTCGTGGCGTCGGGAACGTTCTCCCGCCCCAGGTCGATGCCGATGAACTCGCGCATCGCCTGGCTGTCGTACAGCGCATCTTCCAGCGCCTCATCGGCCAGCGTGTACCACTGCTGCAGGAAGTACATGCGCAGCATGCGCGGCACACCGATCGGCGGGCGGCCCACCTTGCCGCTCTTGGGGTAGTGCGGCTCGATCAGCGCTTCAAGTCGCGCCCACGGCACCACCGTGTTCATCTCGGCCAGAAAGCGCTCACGGCGCGTCTGGCGCTTCTTGCCGGCGTACTCGGCACTGGCAAAGCTCGTCTGCTTCATGGCAGCATCGTCGCCGACCTCAGGCCCGAACGCCATTGTGGCCTGCCCGGATAAATCAACGATTCCCTAGGGCCGCTTTGTCACGACCGCGCTGCGCCCTGGCCCTCTAGATGCGCAAGATCGCCTACGAGCCCCAGGACGACATCAACGACGGCGTGCAGTTCGTCGACATGGACAACGAGGAAGGGCGAGAGATCGACGAGAACACCACCGAGATCATCAAGAAGCCGCCGCTAGTGATGGGCATTCAGATCATGACGACCACGCTGAGCTACAGCCGCTGCATGGCTCCCATGAGGACCGTATCGCTGGGATGCAGATGGCACATCCCGCTCATCGTCTGAGAATTCCGACGCTAGCCTCGTAGACTGGTTGTCATGGATCGATCTCGTCGTGCGCAACTACGACGACAAGTGACGGCCGGCCGCCGGCGGTGCACCGCTTCTCCACAGGCTTGCACACAGGGCGCGGGCCGCCGACCTCGTAGACTGAATCGTCGTGATCGTCCCGTGAACTCGGTCCTGAGCACGAACACATGCCCACCGCCGCCAGAAAGGAACCCGATGATCCCGAACACCAAAGACCTCTCGACCTTGGTCAAGACGATGGACATCCACCCCCGGGGCGGGCGCTACCTCATCGTCTTGGCCGTGATTGCAGCCGTGTGTTGGCTGGCATGGGTGCTGAAGTGACGACCCGAATCCTCCACAGCCTGGACATGCACCAGCGTGTAACCGAACTTCGGCTCTTTTTGCCACCCCCGGCCACCCAGAAATGGATTTGCAGACCGAATGAGCGGGAAAACGCCAGTTCTGGGACCCGTGTGTCAACGCAAGCATGGATACAGGCGTAAACATAGGTCTGCAAAGGTTCATCGGATGATCGATCATCGACATCAACCGAAGAGTTTCTAATGATCCACGACCCTAAAGGCCTGTCCGTGCTCGTGAAGGCCATGAATGACAACCCGCTGGGCGCCATCTTGGTCATCGTGCTTTCACTTGTCGGGGCCGGCTTCCTTTTGCTGCTGAAGATGTAGTGAGCAGCCTGGATCAAATTCAAGGGAAAGTGGTCGACCCGCTCGCTGGTTCGATCACAAAACTGACCATGCCAGCTCAGGGGCTCCAAACTTGGCATCTGCCATCGACGCTCTCCCATCGATGACCAGCGCCCGGATCCCAAATCGGAACTCCGGCCTTAAGGATTCTCGTGCCATCGGCCCTGCACTCAACGTCGTTTCTTGTCTGAAGTCTGCGGCAACCGCACAAACCCGGGCGCCACAGCGGCTGCCGTCCCAGACCTCAGCACTACCATACCTCGGAACTTCAGCCCGTCAGATCACCCCCCATGCCCACCCGCCACCCCCACCGCGGCGAACCGCACCTCATGCACTCCCTGATGGAGTGGCGCGCCCTCGGCGAAATGGCCTTGCTGCCCT
>LNFM01011541.1_pt1 | contig 12721 bp, 10 predicted proteins | sample 596031 | NCBI WGS metagenome assembly LNFM01 (sample SAMN04254537, study PRJNA301005) | activated carbon metagenome | isolation source: dual media filters at the Ann Arbor, Michigan drinking water treatment plant | place: USA: Ann Arbor
TTTTCGGGCGGCCAGCGCCAGCGCCTGGCGATCGCCCGCGCGCTGATCGTCCAGCCGCAGCTGCTGGTGCTCGACGAGCCGACCAGCGCGCTCGACGTGACCATCCAGAAACAGGTGTTGCAACTCTTGCAGAAGCTGCAGCGCGAACGCGGCCTGAGTTATCTGCTGATCACCCACGACGTGGACGTGATCCGCGCCATGGCGCACGAGGTCATGGTGATGAAGGACGGGGAGGTGCTGGAAACCGGGACGGTGGACCGGGTGCTGAACGCGCCGGAACACCCCTACACCCGTATTCTGGTCGCGGCGCAGGTCTGAGCCGCTTGTCAGTTTTGATGAATTTCCGGATTCGACCGGCTTAAAACAAATTCATCAGTCAACGCGGCCGCGCCCGGCTGAAGTTCATGACACGGGGCTGCGGGCATGTTAAGTGCTTGCACGAGCGCCCGTATCGGAGTAGAATATGCGCTTCACGACCAACTGGGCGGGTTTTCACCGCCCATTTTTTTTGGGCGTTTGTTTTTACAAACTGATTTTTTTGAAGAAGCTGGCGCAGCGATTTACGGACTGAATGGCCTTACACGAAACGATTGAGCAGACCGTCACGGGACTGGGTTACGAACTGGTGGACATTGAACGTACCACCGGTGGCCTGCTGCGTGTAACGATTGATCAGCCGCAGGTGGAAGGCACGCCGGAACAGTTCATCAATGCGGAAGACTGCGAAAAGGTCACGCGCCAGTTGCAGTTTGTGCTGGAAGTTGAAGGTGCGGCGTATTCCCGGCTCGAGGTCAGCTCGCCGGGCATAGACCGGCCTTTGCGCAGCGAAAAGGATTTTGAGCGTTTCGCCGGCGAGCTGGTGGACATCACGCTGAAAGCGGCGATCGGGTCCGCAGCGGCCGGGTCCGGCGTGACCGCCAGCCGCAAGAAATTTCGCGGCACGCTGGAGCGTGCCAAGCCAGGTGCCAAAGTGAGCAAGAACAAGGTGCCCGCGCCGCTGCAGGCGCTGGGCTTCACGCTGGACGAAATTGCGCAGGCGCGGCTTGCGCCTGTGGTTGACTTCAAGGGGCGCCGGCCGAAAAGCCCGCCCGCAACAGAGATATAAAAAGGAAAGGCAGGCTTGTGAAATGAATCGCGAACTGTTGATGTTGGTGGATGCCATCTCGCGTGAGAAAAATGTTGAACGTGACGTCGTTTTTGGTGCCGTCGAGCTTGCGCTCGCGTCGGCCACCAAAAAGGTCTACGCCGAAGGCACGGATATCCGTGTCGTGGTGGATCGCGACAGCGGCAACTACGAAACTTTCCGCCGCTGGCTGGTCGTTCCCGACGAAGCCGGCCTGCAAAATCCTGAAGCCGAAGAGCTGGTCAGCGATGCGCGCGAGGAGATCGCCGACATCGAAGAGGGCGACTTCATCGAAAAGCCGGTCGAAAGCCTGCCGATCGGCCGCATCGGCGCCCAGGCGGCCAAGCAGGTCATCCTGCAGAAAATCCGCGACGCCGAGCGCGAGATGCTGCTCAACGACTTCATGTCGCGCGGCGACAAGATTTTTGTCGGCACTGTCAAACGCATCGACAAGGGCGACATCATTGTCGAGTCCGGCCGCGTTGAAGGCCGGCTGCGCCGGGGCGACATGATCCCGAAGGAAAACCTGCGCTCCGGCGACCGCGTCCGCGCCATGATCATGGAAGTCGACACCACCCTGCGTGGCGCGCCCATCATCCTGTCGCGCACCGCGCCCGAATACATGATCGAGCTGTTCCGCCAGGAAGTGCCCGAGATCGAGCAGGGCCTGCTGGAGATCAAATCCTGCGCCCGTGACCCCGGTTCGCGCGCCAAGATTGCCGTGTTGTCGCATGACAAGCGCGTTGATCCGATCGGTACCTGTGTCGGCGTGCGCGGCACCCGCGTCAACGGCGTGACCAACGAGCTGGCCGGCGAACGTGTCGACATCGTGCTGTGGAGCGAAGATCCGGCCCAGTTCGTGATCGGCGCCCTGGCGCCGGCCAATGTCTCGTCCATCGTGGTGGACGAAGAGCGCCACGCCATGGATGTGGTGGTCGACGAGGAAAACCTCGCGATCTCCATCGGCCGCGGTGGCCAGAACGTGCGCCTTGCTGCCGAGCTGACCGGCTGGAAAATCAACATCATGACGGCCGATGAGTCCGCTGAAAAGCAGGCCACCGAAACCGACACCAGCCGCAAGCTGTTCATGGAAAAGCTCGACGTGGACGAGGAAATCGCCGACATCCTGATCTCCGAAGGCTTCACCAGCCTCGAAGAAGTGGCCTATGTGCCCATCCAGGAAATGCTGGAGATCGAGTCTTTCGACGAAGACACCGTGACCGAGCTGCGCACGCGCGCCAAGGATGCGCTGCTGACCATGGAAATTGCCAAGGAAGAAAACGCCGAGGGCGTCTCGCAGAACCTGCGCGACGTCGAAGGCCTCACGCCCGAGCTGATTGCCAAACTGGCTGAAGCGGGTGTCGCCACCCGTGACGACCTGGCCGATCTGGCCGTGGATGAACTCACCGATATCACCGGCCAGTCCGAGGACGAGGCCAAGGCCCTGATCATGACCGCGCGCGCCCATTGGTTTACCGATGAGGCTGCCGAGCCTGCCGACGCCGCTGAGCCTGCCGATGCAGACCTCGCGTCCAAAGAGCAATGATCATGGAGGCCAGCAGGAAAAAAACATATGTCCAGTACCACTACCGTCGCTGAATTCGCAGCTGAACTGAATAAGCCCACCGCCACACTGATCGAGCAATTGACCAGTGCCGGCGTCGCCAAGGCGCAGCCCACCGACCCGCTGTCGGAGGCCGACAAGCAGAAGCTGCTGAGCTACCTGCAGGCCAGTCACGGCACTGCCACGTCCGAGCGCAAGAAAATCACGCTGGTCAAGAAGTCCACCAGTGAAATCAAGCAGGCCGACGCCACCGGCCGGGCCCGCACCATCCAGGTGGAAGTCCGCAAGAAGCGCACCTTCATCAAGCGTGACGAAGGTTCAGAGCCCGTGGTCGAAGAGGTGAGCGCCGCCGCTGCCGCGCCCCAGGCGCCGGTGGTCGACGAGGCCGAACTGGTCCGCCGCGAGGAAGAGGCCAGCCGCCACGCCGAACTGCTGCGCCGCCAGGAAGAAGAACTGACGGAAAAACGCCGCCTGCGTGAAGAGCAGGATGCCAAAGACCTGGCCCGCGAGCAGCAGGAGCGTGATGCGGCCGAGCAGAGCGCGCAAGCCGCTGCGCAGGCTGCCGAAGCGGCCAGCAAGGCCAAACCTTCAGGCAAGGCCGCCGCCAAGACGGTGGCTGCCGAAGCGCCTGTCGCCGATGACACTGCTGCCGCCGAAAAAGCTGCCGCCAAAGCCGCAGAAGCCAGCGCCGCCCAGGCCGCGGCCAAGGCCAAGGCCACTGCCGAGTTCCAGGCCGACGCCGTCAAGGCGCAGGACCTGCAGGATCGCCGCAAGAAAGCCGAGGCCGAAGCCGCTGGCATCCGTGCCATGATGAATGCGCCCAAGCGCGTGCTGGTGCCGCATGTCGACCCGAAAGCCGCCATCAAGGGCACTTTGCACAAGCCGGCCGTGGTGCCGGGCGCTGCCAAACCGGCCGCCGCAGGGACAGCCGCTGCCGGAACGGCGGGCAAGAAGGAAATCAAGTCGGAGAACCTGTCTTCGACCTGGAAAGACGACGCCGCCAAGAAAAAGGGCGAGATCAAGACCCGCGGCGCGCCTGTCGTGCCCGGCCGCGGCAACTTCCGTGGCGGCCCGCGCGGCCGTCGCACCTCTGACCGTGATTCGCGCTCCGAGTCCACCTTCGTGGCGCCGACCGAATTCAAGGTCATCGAGGTGCATGTGCCGGAGACCATCACGGTTGCCGAACTCGCCCACAAGATGAGCGTGAAGTCCTCCGAGGTGATCAAGCACCTGATGAAGCTGGGCCAGATGGTCACCATCAACCAGCCGCTGGACCAGGACACCGCGATGATCGTGGTGGAAGAAATGGGCCACAAGGCGGTCACTGCGTCGCTCGACGATCCGGAGGCTTTTGCCGACGAGGACGTGCAGGGCCAGCAGGCCGAGCTGCTGCCGCGCGCACCGGTCGTGACCGTCATGGGCCACGTCGACCACGGCAAGACCTCTCTGCTCGACTACATCCGCACCGCCAAAGTGGCCTCCGGCGAAGCCGGTGGCATCACCCAGCACATCGGCGCCTACCACGTGGAAACCCCGCGCGGCATGGTGTCCTTCCTGGACACGCCGGGTCACGAGGCCTTCACCGCCATGCGTGCCCGTGGCGCGCAGGCAACCGATATCGTGATCCTGGTGGTGGCCGCCGACGACGGCGTCATGCCGCAGACGCGTGAAGCCATCAAACATGCGAAAGCTGCCGGCGTGCCCATCGTGGTGGCGATCAACAAGATCGACAAGCCCGGCATCAACATGGAACGCGTCAAGGGCGAGCTGGTCACCGAAGAAGTCATCCCCGAAGAATTCGGCGGTGACGTGCCTTTTGTCGGCGTGTCGGCCCATACCGGCGCCGGCATCGACGCCCTGCTCGAACAGGTGCTGCTGCAGGCCGAGGTGCTGGAGCTGAAGGCGCCGGTTGATGCGCTGGCCAAGGGCCTGGTGATTGAAGCCCGCCTCGACAAGGGCCGCGGCCCGGTTGCCACGGTGCTGGTCCAGGCCGGTACGCTCAAAGCCGGCGACGTGGTGCTGGCCGGTTCGACCTTTGGCCGCGTGCGCGCCATGCTGGACGAAAACGGCAAGCCGATCAAGACCGCAGGCCCGTCGATCCCGGTGGAAATCCAGGGCCTGACCGAAGTGCCGCAGGCCGGCGACGAGTTCATGGTCATGCTCGACGAGCGCCGTGCCCGTGAAATCGCCACCTACCGTGCCGGCAAGTTCCGCAACACCAAGCTGGCCAAGCAGCAGGCGTCCAAGCTGGAGAACATGTTCTCCGACATCGGCGCCGGCGAGGTCAAGATGCTGCCCATCATCATCAAGGCCGACGTGCAGGGTTCGCAGGAAGCGCTGGCCCAGTCGCTGCTCAAGCTCTCGACCGACGAGGTCAAGGTGCAGCTGGTGTACTCCGGTGTCGGCGGCATTTCCGAGTCCGACGTCAACCTGGCGATTGCGTCCAAGGCCGTGGTGATCGGTTTCAACACCCGCGCCGATGCCCAGGCCCGCAAGCAGGCCGAAAACAACGGCGTGGACATTCGGTACTACAACATCATTTATGACGCTGTGGACGAGCTGCGCGCCGCGATGTCGGGCATGCTGACGCCGGACAAGAAGGAAGAAGTCATCGGCACCGCCGAGATCCGCCAGGTGTTCAAGGTCAGCAAGATCGGCTCGATCGCCGGCTGTATGGTCACCGCCGGTGTGGTCCGCCGCAATGCGCGCCTGCGCCTGCTGCGCGAGAACGTGGTCGTCTTCACCGGCGAACTCGACTCGCTCAAGCGTTTCAAGGACGATGCCAAGGAAGTCAAGGAAGGCTTCGAGTGCGGCCTGAACGTCAAGGGTTACAACGACATCCAGGTGGGCGACATGCTGGAGTTCTTTGAGATCCGCGAAGTGGCCAGGACACTGGAGGCCTGATCGCCGCCAGGCAGGCTGTCCCGAAAGGGCGGCCCGCCGAACGGCAGGACTACTGACCCATGCGTAAAAAATCATCCACCCCGAACCGCGGTTTTCGCGTCGCCGACCAGATCCAGCGTGATCTGACGGAGTTGATCGCGCGCGAGCTCAAGGACCCGCGGGTGGGCATGGTCACGATCCAGGCGGTCGAGGTCACGCCGGACTACGCGCATGCCAAGGTGTTTTTCAGCGTGCTGATCGGCGATCCGGTGGAGTGTGAAACTGCGCTCAACCAGGCGGCAGGTTTCCTGCGCAACGGCCTGTTCAAGAAGCTGATGATCCACACGGTGCCAACCCTGCATTTCCAGTTTGACCGCACGACAGAACGTGCGGCCGACATGAACGCCCTGATCGCCAAGGCGGTTTCCTCCCGCGCCCAGGACGACTGAGTTCGCGCCGTTTCCCTTGATGACAGGTTCGGGGACAACGGTGCCAACGCCACGCCGGGCTTGCCCGCGCGTTGAGCCTGTCGGAATTTATGACGCAAACTTCTCCTCATCGCCAAAAGATACAGCGACGTCCCGTGCATGGCGTGTTGCTGCTCGACAAGCCGCTGGGCCTGTCGAGCAACCAGGCGCTGCAAAAGGCGAAGTGGCTGCTGCGCGCGGACAAGGCCGGCCACACCGGCACGCTGGACCCGCTGGCGACCGGCGTGTTGCCCCTGTGTTTCGGCGCCGCCACCAAGTTCAGCCAGCTTCAGCTCGACGCCGACAAGACCTATGAAGCGGTGCTGCTGCTGGGCCGCAAGACCAGCACCGCCGATGCCGAGGGCGAGGTGATAGAGACCCGCCCGGTGCCGCCCATCACGCCGCAGCTGCTGGAGGACCTGACACGCCGCTTCACCGGCCCGCTGGCCCAGGTGCCGCCCATGTATTCGGCCCTGAAGAAGGACGGCAAGGCGCTGTATGAATATGCGCGCAAGGGCCAGGAAGTCGATCGGGAAGCCCGCCACATCACGATTTACAAGCTGGAAATGGCTCCAGCCCATGACCCGCGGGCCTCGGCAGCTATCAAAATCATAGTATCCTGCAGCAAGGGCACCTACATCCGGACCCTGGGTGAAGACATCGGCGAGGCCATCGGCTGCGGCGCACACCTGGGTTCGCTCAGGCGCCTGGAGACCGGCGGCTACACCGACAGCCAGTGTGTGAGCCTGCCGTCGCTGGAAGCCATGAGCGAGGCCGAACGTGAGGCTTGTTTGCTGCCGGTGCAGTCGCTGGTGGCGGCTTATCCGTCCGTCACATTGGGCGCCAATGATGCAGGGCGTTTCCTCAGCGGTTTGCGCCGCCGCGGCAGCAGCGGCCAGTGGGGTCCCGATGCCGCGCTGGTGCAGGTCTTCGGCACCGATCCTGCGGCCTTCCTGGGCTCGGCCCATGTAACGGCCGATGAATTGATCCCCGGGCGCCTGCTCAGCCCGACAGAAATCCAGGACATGCTGGCTGTCCGTTCACCTGTTACCTCCAGTCCCGCGGCCAGCGCCGCGATGGCCTGACATCACCGATTTGAAGTTTTTAGAAAGCGAACCATGAGTCACAAACAAATCCGCAACATCGCCATCATCGCCCACGTTGACCACGGCAAAACCACCATGGTGGACCAGCTGCTGCGCCAGTCGGGCACCTTTGCCGAGCACGAAAAAGTCGTCGACACGGTGATGGACAACAACGCCATCGAAAAAGAGCGCGGCATCACCATCCTGGCCAAGAACTGCGCCGTGACCTGGGAAGGCACCCACATCAACATCGTCGACACGCCCGGCCACGCCGACTTCGGCGGTGAAGTCGAGCGCGCGCTGTCGATGGTCGACGGTGTGGTGCTGCTGATCGATGCGCAGGAAGGCCCGATGCCGCAGACGCGTTTTGTGACCAAGAAGGCGCTGGCCCTGGGCCTCAAGCCCATCCTGGTCGTCAACAAGGTCGACAAGCCGGGCGCCAATCCGGACAAGGTGGTCAATGCGGCCTTCGACCTGTTCGACAAGCTGGGCGCCACCGACGAGCAGCTCGACTTCCCGGTGGTCTACGCCTCGGGCATCAACGGCTGGTCCTCCCTCGAGGAAGGCCCGCCCAACGAGCAGTGGGGCCCCGACATGTCGGCCCTGTTCAACACCATCCTCAAACACGTGCCGCCGCAAAAAGGCGACCCGGCCGCGCCGCTGCAACTGCAGATTTCCGCGCTCGATTTCTCGACCTTTGTCGGCCGTATCGGCGTCGGCCGCATCAGCCAGGGCACGATCAAGCCGATGATGGACGTGGTGGTCATGGAAGGCCCGGACGGCAAGGCCGTCAAGGGCCGCATCAACCAGGTGCTGACCTTCCAGGGCCTGGAGCGTGTGCAGGCCACCGAAGCCGGCCCCGGCGAAATCGTGCTGATCAACGGCATCAATGACATCGGCATCGGCGTCACCATCACCGACCCGACCACCCCGGCGCCGCTGCCCATGCTCAAGGTCGATGAGCCGACGCTGACCATGAACTTCTGCGTCAACACCAGCCCGCTGGCCGGCCGTGAAGGCAAGTTCGTCACCAGCCGCCAGATCTGGGACCGCCTGCAGAAAGAGCTGCAGCACAACGTGGCGCTGCGCGTCAAGGAAACCGACGAGGAAGGCATTTTTGAAGTCATGGGCCGGGGCGAACTGCACCTGACCATCCTGCTGGAAAACATGCGGCGCGAGGGCTTCGAGCTGGCCGTCTCCAAACCGCGCGTGGTCTACAAGGACGTGGACGGCGTGCGCCACGAGCCGATCGAGCTGGTGACGGCCGACATCGAGGAAACGCATCAGGGCGGTGTGATGCAGGCCCTGGGCGAGCGCAAGGGCGACCTGGTCAACATGGAATCCGACGGCCGTGGCCGTGTGCGCCTCGAGTACCGCATCCCGGCGCGTGGCCTGATCGGTTTCACCAATGAATTCCTGAACCTGACACGCGGTTCCGGCCTGATCTCCAACATCTTCGACAGCTACGAGCCGCACAAGGGCGACATCGGCGGGCGCAAGCAGGGCGTGCTGATTTCCATGGACGACGGTGAAATCTTCACCTACGCGCTTGGCAAGCTGGATGACCGTGGCCGCATGTTCGTCAAGGCCAACGATCCGGTGTACGAAGGCATGATCGTCGGCATCCACAGCCGCGACAACGACCTGGTGGTGAACGCGACGCGTACCAAGCAGCTGACCAACTTCCGTGTGTCGGGCAAGGAAGACGCGATCAAGATCACGCCGCCCATCGAGCTGACGCTGGAGTACGGCGTGGAGTTCATCGAGGAGGACGAGCTGGTCGAGATCACGCCCAAGTCGGTTCGCCTGCGCAAGCGCCACCTGAAGGAAAGCGAGCGCAAGCGCGCAGGTCGCTGAAGCCCCCACGTTTGTCGCTTCGCGGCCCCTGCTGAAGTGAAGTGGGGGAGGGTGGCGATAGCGGGGTGAACGCTTGACACGGCCGCTGTGCGCTTCGCTCGCAGCGGCCTTTCCTTTAAATGCACAGGGATCTGACTGAAGCTGCCATGAAACTCACACATTCCAGAGCCGTATTCCTGATGGTGGCGGTCACGCTGATGTGGTCGATTGCCGGTGTGGTGACGCGCCACCTGGAGTCGGCGCGCAGTTTTGAAGTGACCTTCTGGCGCAGCTTTTTCACCCTGCTGTCGCTGATGGTGATCCTGCCGGTGTTCCAGGGCCGCGAGGTGTTCTCGCGCATCCGCCATGCGGGGCGCTTTTTGTGGATCTCCGGTATCTGCTGGAGCATCATGTTCACCGCCTTCATGCTGGCGCTGACCATGACCACCGTGGCCAATGTGCTGATCACGCTGGCCCTCGGGCCTTTCCTGACGGCGCTGGCCGCCCGCATCTTCATCGGCCATCGCATCCCGCCGCGCACCTGGATGGCGATTGCCGTGGCCGGCGTGGGCATTGCCTGGATGTACGGCAGCCAGGTCAGCCTGGGCGGCGGCATGGGCCAGTTTGCCGGCACGCTGGTGGCCTTGCTGGTGCCCATTGCGGCGGCCGTGAACTGGACCGTGGTGCAGCGCAGCCAGGCCCATGGCGAAAAAATCGACCTGGTCCCGGCGGTGCTGGTGGGGGCCGCAATTTCCGCGCTGACCACCTTGCCGCTGGCATTTCCTTTTGTGGCGACCGGGCGTGACCTGGGCTTGCTGGCCCTGCTGGGCCTGGTGCAACTGGCGATTCCCTGCGTGTTGTCGGTGATCTGCGCCCGCGTGCTGAAGGCGCCCGAGGTGGCACTGCTGGCCTTGCTGGAGATTATTTTCGGCATCCTGCTGGCCTGGGTCGGCGCCGGCGAGGTGCCGGCCGCCAGTGTGCTGAGCGGCGGCTTGCTGGTCATAGGCGCGCTGGTGGCCAATGAACTGTTGGGATGGAGACAACGCGCATGACGATTTACCAGAGCAGAACCACCGGCGACGTGCTGACCGAAGTACGCGGCCAGGTCGGTTTCATCACCCTGAACCGGCCCAAGGCGCTCAATGCCCTGTCGCTGCCCATGGTGCGCGAACTCGCAGCGGCCCTGACGGCCTGGCGGGACGACCCGGCCGTGCTGGCCGTGGCGATACGCGGGACCAACAAGGCGGGACGTCCCGGCACGCCGGAGGCGCTGTTCGGCGGTTTCTCGGCCGGCGGCGACATCCGCTTTTTCCACGAGGTGGCGCTGGCCGGCGACAGCGCGCTCGACGACTTCTTCACCGAGGAATACCGGCTCAACCATTTGATCCACAACTACCCCAAGCCCTATGTCGCCTTCATGGACGGCGTGGTCATGGGCGGCGGCATGGGGATTTCGCAAGGCGCGAAAGTCCGCATCGTCACCGAACGCAGCAAGCTGGCCATGCCGGAAACCAACATCGGCCTGTTCCCCGATGTCGGCGGCGGCTACTTTTTAAGCCGCTGCCCCGGCAGCGTCGGCGAATACCTGGCACTGACCGGTGTGGTGATCAACGCCGACGAGGCCCTGGCCTATGGGCTGGCGGATATCAAGCTGCCGGCGGCCGGGCTGCCCGCCTTGTGGCAGGCACTCGGCGACCAGTCGTTTGCCTCGGCGAACGCCGTGGAGGCCTGGATTGCTACACATTTGATAGCTGCCTCCCCACGTCCCGAAAGGGCTGGGGGCCAGTTTGATGCTTATTTTTCGCTGGCGCGGGTGAAACACATGGTCGATGCGCTGGAAGCCGCTCCCGACGAGGCAGCGCGCAAAATTGGCGCCATGCTGCGCAAGCGCTCCCCGCTGATGCTGCATGTGACGCTGGAACAGATCCGCCGCGCCAGGACCATGAGCCTGGCCGACGACCTGCGCATGGAGCGCGACATCGTGCACCACTGCTTTCACCTGCGGCCGGGCGTCAGCAGCGAAACCGTCGAGGGCATACGCGCGCTGGCGGTCGACAAGGACTACACGCCGAAGTGGAATCCGGCGCGGATTGAAGACGTCAAGCCGGACATGACCCTGGCCTTTTTTGCCAGCCCGTGGCCGGCCGAAGCCCATCCGCTGCGCGATCTGGCTGACTGAGGCCGCGAGCCCGGACTAGACGACCGCGCCGAACAGCGCGCCGACGCCCGCGGTGATTGCCATGGCGAGGGCGCCCCAGAAGGTGACGCGCCAGGCACCGGTCCATACGGACGCGCCCCCGGCGCGCGCTGCGACCGCGCCCAGTACGGCCAGGAAAAGCAGCGAGGTGCCGGCCATCCAGGGCATCAGACCGGCAGGCGGGACCACCAGCGCCACAAGCAGCGGGAGCGCGGCGCCGACCGCAAAGCTGGCTGCCGACGCCAGCGCCGCCTGGACCGGGCGGGCACTGAGCGTCTCGGAGATACCCAGTTCATCGCGCGCATGGGCACCCAGCGCGTCATGCGCCGTCAATTGCGCCGCCACCTGGCGCGCCAGCTCGGGATCCAGGCCACGCGCGGCATAAATCGCCGTCAACTCGCGTATTTCTGCGGCGGGGTCGGCCAGGAGTTCGGCACGTTCGCGCGCCAGGTCCGCTTTTTCGGTATCGGCCTGCGAATAGACGGACACGTATTCGCCAGCCGCCATGGACATGGCGCCAGCCACCAGCCCGGCGACCCCGGTGAGCAAAATGCCGCTGCCCGGTGTATGGGCAGCGGCCACGCCAATCATGAGGCTGGCGGTGGAGACGATGCCGTCGTTGGCGCCCAGCACGGCGGCTCGCAGCCAGCCGATGCGGCTGGTCTTGTGGCGTTCAAGATGCCTCATGAAACCCTTCATGGGTGCCGGCTCCAGCCCATGCGCCTCAGGGTGTTGTCGCGCAGCATGTAGTGGTGGTAGAGGGATGCTGCGGCATGCAGGCCCAGCAGAAAGTAGCCTGCCGTCGCGCCGGCTTCGTGGAGGTCCTTGAGCAGCGCGGCCCAGCTCCTGTTTTCCGGAATGAGCGCAGGCAGGGACAGTCCAAAAAATGGAACCGGCTGCCCTTTGGCGTCAAGCAGCAACCATCCGGCCAGCGGCATGCCGATCATCAGCAGGTAGAGTGCGGTTTGGACCGTGTCCGACAGCCGGCGTTGCCATGGCGGGAGGTCGGGAACAATGGGCGGCGCATGCGTTGCGAGCTTGACGACCAGGCGCAGCCAGACCAGCGCAAACACCGACAGACCCGGCATGTAATGCCCGTTTTTGAGAGCCTGGCGTGCATCACTGCCCTTGGGGAAGGCGTCACTGAGTTCCATGCAGGCATAAAGAGGGTCGGCAGGGATTCATGTAAACACTCGCAGAAATGGGCTCAAGTCCCTGTCGCTGTTGACTTTTTTGATTCCGCCGGCGAGCAGACGTCGGAGAAAGCGGGATATAAGCAAGCGCGCTTATGGCGGCTAAAATCGCCACTGAGGCCTCGGCTTCCCCGCTTCCCTCCCTGAGCGGGCCTGGACTATCTAGGTTCACAACCCGGCTTCGTGTCGGGTTCTTTTTTTAAGGGCGATTAGAAGGTAGTCAAAGGGCACCACTATCGAGCAAGGAGTGACGGATTACCTATGGGGGCGGGAATTATGGTGGCGTCGAAGTTCAAGGGGCCGATCTTCCGCCGGAAGTCCAGCGTGTAGTCGCCAAACCGGTTGATGTGCGCCGTGCGAAACGGCGCCAGGC